>FLOH01000319.1_pt1 | contig 117614 bp, 173 predicted proteins | sample 756751 | NCBI WGS metagenome assembly FLOH01 (sample SAMEA4026879, study PRJEB14308) | marine metagenome | biome: coastal water; material: water | depth 74 m
GTGTATAAGAGACAGTACGCTTGCACTGATCCAGCAGCTGATACAAACCCTGCTGGTGGTGTTGGTTCAATGTGGCTCAACACAACTTCTGGCGAGTTATTTTCTTGCACAGATGCTACTGCCGATGCTAATGTTTGGACTAATACTGGTGAAGGTAGTGGGAATATCCAGCCTTTTACCGTAGCAACAGGCGGGACAATCACAACAGATGGTAATTATAAAGTTCATACCTTTACTTCTTCTGGGACGTTTACTGTAACTACCGCAAGTAGCACTGGCCTTGCGGTTGATTTTCTAGTAATTGCCGGAGGTGGTTCTGGAGGTGGAGGTGCTGCTGCTTACGGTGCTGGAGGAGGGGCTGGTGGTTATAGAAATTCTTACAATAGTGAAACTTCAGGTGGTGGGAGTAGTTCTCAAACAGGAATTGTACCTACAGCGCAATCTTATACGATTACTGTCGGTGCTGGTGGGACTTGTGCTTCTACTACATCGCAAGGTGGTAGTGGTTCCGCTTCATCCTTTAGTACTGTCGCAACTGTTGGCGGTGGTGGTGGTGGATATGCCGCTACTGGATCAGCCGGAGGATCGGGGGGAGCAGGTGGAATGAAAAATCCCGGCAGCACATCACCGGGCGGGGCTGGAACTTCAGGAGAAGGTTTTGCCGGGGGAAGCACCGTTCAGTATGCAGGTGGCCCGGATTATGGCACAGGTGGTGGTGGTGGCGCAGGAGCAGTGGGTGTTAGTAAAACCTCTCAAAATAATGTAGGAAGTGCTGGTGGTATAGGACTGGCAAGTAGTATTACAGGTTCATCTGTTACAAGAGCTGGTGGAGGTGGCGGTTTTGGGTCAGTAACAGGTGGTTCAGGTGGGGTTGGTGGAGGATCATTGGGGGGGACTAACGTTAATACTACCACTCCAGCCCAGCCAGCGACAGTAAATACAGGATCAGGTGGGGGTGCTGGCGCACAACATATCGGCGTTGGCGGTGCTGGAGGCTCAGGCGTAGTAATTCTAAGATACCAATTTCAAGCGGCTTAAATAAATAAATAAAACCAAAATCATAAACATAAAAAGGAATATATAAATGTCAGAACTAAAAGTAGATAAATTAAGCCCTAGGACTGGCACTGCCTTGACTTTGGGTGATAGTGGTGATACGATTACGTTGGCTGCTGGTGCAACAGCTGTTGGTTTTGGTGGAATTACAAAGTCTGCAAGTGACCCAGCAGCTGATACAAACCCTGCTGGTGGACTTGGAACAATGTGGCTCAACACAACTTCTGGCGAGTTATATTCTTGCACAGACGCAACTGCTGGTGCTAATGTCTGGACTAATACTGGTGATGGTACTGGACAGGCTCCTCCAATAAATTATACGAGTGCTACAGGCGGCACCATTACGACAGATGGTAATTTCAAGGTTCACACTTTTACTACTTCGGGGACTTTTACTCCCGTTATTGGGACAGCAGGAGTTGGGGATTTTGTAGAGTATTTAGTTATTGCTGGCGGTGGCGGTGGTTCAGACAGCTATGCTGGTGGTGGTGGTGCAGGAGGTTATTTAACTGCTACTGGATTTTCGGTTGCAAGTACTGCGTATACAATCACAGTGGGAGCAGGTGGAGCCGGGAACACCCCCGGTGTGAACGGGGGCAATTCAGTTTTTAGCTCTAATACCTCAGTGGGTGGAGGTCGAGGAGGACACACTAGTGGGCAAGCTGGTGCTACTGGTGGATCAGGTGGTGGCGGTGGTTGGAATGGTGGGGCTGCTGGGGCAGCAACAGCGGGTCAAGGTAATGCTGGTGGAGTAGGCATAGGATCACCGAATAATTACGGTGGGGCAGGTGGCGGTGGAGCCGGATCAGTGGGGTTATCAAACTCTGGCTCTGCTGGAGGTAATGGTGGTACTGGTTTAAGTTCTAGCATTACTGGGTCGGCTGTTTTTAGAGCAGGTGGCGGTGGTGGCGGTGGTAGTGTATCGCAAGGTACTGGTGTGCATGGAGGAGCGGCTGGGCAATCTGGCAATGCGACTGCAAATTTTGGTGGCGGTGGGGGTGGTGCATGGACTACAGGAGTCGGTGCTGGCGGTTCAGGTGTAGTAATCATCCGTTACCAATTTCAAGCGGCTTAAATAAATAAATAACAAAGGAAACAAATATGTCTCACTTCGCAGAAATCAATACAGACAATATAGTACAAAGAGTAATCGTTGCAGAGCAGGACTTCATCAACAGTGGTGCAGTAGGTGACAGCTTTAACTGGGTGCAAACAAGTTACAATGGTAACTTTAGAAAAAACTATGCAGGCACTGGTTACACTTATGATAAAACTAGAGATGCGTTCATTGCACCTCAACCATATGCTAGCTGGACATTGGTAGAAGCTACTTGTCAATGGGAGTCTCCAACCCCTTACCCAACAGACGGTGAAATGTATACTTGGGATGAAGATACAACAAATTGGGTTGAAGCAACAGAATAATACCAAATATGCAAGTACCGATAAATAATATAAAAAGGAATAAATAGATGGCATCAATAGGCAAACAAGACTCAGGTAAAGCAGAGTTAGAAAATAGAACAGTTGACACAATGGTAGGTGATGGTTCTGCTACTACTTTGGTGTTGTCATCTGTTCCTATATCTATAAATAATGTATTAATTTTTATTAGTGGGATAATGCAAAGGCCAACTACAGATTATACGCTTTCTGGTTCAACCATTACTTTTTCAGAAGCTCCTATTACTGGTCTTAAAGTTGTTGCTATCACTGGAGGCGGTGAACATATTGGTATTCCTTTAACTAAACTTGGCACTGATAAGTTTATGGATATTGCGGTAACTGATGCTAAGATAGCATCAGGTATTTCTGCAAGTAAACTAACAGGTGCTCTGCCTGCACTTGACGGTTCAGCGCTGACGGGTGCGAGTGGTGCTAATGTTTCTGGTGTTGATACTGTTACTACAAGTGACCCAGCAGTTAATACAGACCCAGCATCTGCTGGTCATATATGGTTGAATAGGACTTCAGCTGAAATGTTTGTTTGTACTGATAATACAGCAGGTGCTAATGTTTGGATTAATGTTGGCGAAGGCACTGGTGCTGTTCCTGTAACGTATATGTCCGCTACTGGCGGCACAATTACGACAGATGGAAATTTCAAGGTTCACACTTTCAATAGTTCAGGAACTTTTACTCCTACTATTGGTAGTGCTGTCACTGTTGGCGATACTGTTGAGTATTTAGTTATTGCTGGTGCTGGTGGTGGTGGTGGATCTCTTGGTAATTCTAGTGTTGGTAGTGGCGGTGGCGGTGGAGCAGGAGGATATTTAACTGCTACTGGCTACAGCGTAACTTCTACAGGGTATACCGTAACAGTAGGCGGTGGCGGTGCTGGGGGTGGCCCAGCTGGTGGTAGCAATGCCACACAGGGTGAAAACTCTATTTTTGGTGTTGGTATTACTAGTATTGGGGGTGGTAGAGGAGGCTCATATGATGGTGGTAGTGTTGGAGGTAATGGTGGTTCTGGTGGTGGTGGTGGGTACACTGGTGTTGCTGGTGGAACCGGAACAGCCGGACAAGGTAACGATGGTGGTAGCACTCCATACAACCCCTCCCCAGCATATGGGTCAGGTGGAGGCGGCGGATCTGGAGCTGTTGGAGCTGTTGGGAGTGGAAGTGCTGGAGGAGCTGGAGGTGCTGGTACAGCTAATTCAATCACAGGTTCGTCAGTAATTAGAGCCGGAGGTGGTGGCGGTGGTGCAGATTCAGTTGGTTCTGGAGGAGCGGCTGGTTGTGTAGGTGCAGGAGCAGGTTCAAATTCTGCTGTTACTGCTGGAGCTGGCTCAGTTAATACTGGATCCGCTGGCGGAGGTGGTGGTAATAATAGCTCAAGTGTTGGCGGAGCTGGCGGAGCAGGCGGTTCAGGCGTAGTAATCGTCAGATACCAATTCCAATAAAAAATACATTATAAATATATAATAAACCATCAAATAAATAATATAATAAAAAGGATTAACAAATGGCATACTTAGGTGCAGGATTAGATGCGGTCAATGAGACTCTATCTACTATTAATATGGTATGTGATACGATGACGGGCAATGGTGTGTTGACCACAAAAGTTTTAGGTTCTCCAACTGCTCCAGGCTCTGTAAATAATGTGTCTGTTTATTACGATGGCGTAGCACAAACTCCAACTACAGATTATACACTTTCCGGTTCAACAATTACTTTTTCAGAAGCTCCTGCTAGTAACGTCAATGTAGTGATACTAAGTTATGCTGATGAGTTTTCTAAGACAATATCTGATAATACAGTATACACTGATGTTATTGAAGATTCAGCAATTACTAATAATAAGATTTTAGGAATTTCTGCAAGTAAACTTACTGGTGCTCTTCCTGCTCTTGATGGTTCAGCATTGACGGGTGTATCTCCTATTGATCCTGTATTAATAAATGAAACAAGTGACCCTACTGTTTCATCAATGACTGCAACGGGTAATGGAGTTGGAACAATTTGGGTAAACAGCACAACAGGCGCAATGTTTATTTGCACAGACGCTACAGTAGGTGCTAATGTTTGGCTTAATGTTGGTGGTGGTAGTGGGAATGTAGTGCCTTATATGACAGCTACCAATACGAATGGTACAGAAACAACGGACGGAGATTACAAAGTAGTAACTTTTAATACTTCGGGTACTTTTACTCCAGTAATCGGGGCAGCAGGACTTGGAGATTTTGTAGAATATTTAGTTATTGCCGGTGGCGGTGGTGGTGGAACTAATGTAGGTGGCGGAGGCGGAGCTGGAGGCTATAGAACGGCATCTGGTTTTACTGTCACGGATACTGAATTAACAGTCACGGTTGGTGCTGGTGGACAAATTGCTTCAGCTGGAGTTAATTCTGTATTCGATACAATTACCTCTACTGGTGGGGGTTTAGGTGGAGGAGCGGGAGTAGCTGGTGGGGCTGGTGGTTCTGGTGGTGGAGCTGGTGGGGCGTCAACTAATTCGGGAGGAACGTCAACTGCTAGTCCAGATCAAGGATTTGATGGTGGTGGAGTAACTGGAAATGTTGGTGGTGCAGGAGGCGGTGGAGCCAGTGCGCTAGGCGCAGATGTTCCTTCGGGATACCCCGGAGGTGCTGGTGGTGCTGGTTTATCAAGTTCAATTACTGGTTCTGCTGTAGTAAGAGGCGGAGGTGGGGGCGGTGGACAGCGCCAAGATCCCGCTGATGGTGGTGCTGGCGGAGATGGTGGCGGAGGCCCGGGGTCTGGTACTGTAGTAGGAGCAGGAACAGCAGGAACTGCTAATCTAGGGGGAGGCGGTGGAGGTGGTGCTGATGGTAGTGGCCTCGGCGGTACTGGCGGTTCAGGCGTAGTAATCATCCGTTACAGATTTCAATAAATAACTAAAAAGAATTAAAGGAGAACAATCAATGAGTCACTTTGCAGAAATCAACTCAGACAACATAGTACAAAGAGTAATCGTTGCAGAACAAGATTTTATCAACTCTGGTTTAGTCGGCGATAGTTTCAACTGGGTGCAAACAAGTTACAATGGTAACTTTAGAAAAAACTATGCAGGGTCTGGTTATACTTATGATAAAACTAGAGATGCATTTATCGCACCTCAACCTTATCCAAGTTGGACATTGGTAGAAGCTACTTGTCAATGGGAAGCACCTACTGCTTATCCTACAGACGATAAAATGTATACTTGGGATGAAGATACAACTGCATGGGTTGAAGTACCAGCACCAGAATAAATCATTCAAATAACCGTCAATGAAAAATAATAAACATTAAAGGATTATCAAATGGCATATATAGGAAAAAACTTAGTCGGTGTATTGAAGGAAAGTAAAACCGTTACCACAATGATAGGTGATGGTTCTGATACTACACTGACCCTTTCTGATTCTCCCGGCTCAGTAAACAATGTATTACTTTTTCTTGATGGTGTTCGGCAAACCCCAGTTACAAATTATAATGTATCAGGAACCGCTCTTACATTTACGACAGCTCCTGCAGCGGGCGTTAATGTTGTTGCTGTCGTTGGTAATCATTCAGGAGTTGACACAAAAAATCTTTCTGTAACATCACAAAAAATTGTTGATGGAATGGTAACTGATGCTAAGATAGCAACAGGTATTTCTTCTAGTAAACTTACTGGTGCTCTACCTGCTCTTGATGGTTCAGCATTGACCGGAATAACTGCAGCGGAAACACCGATATTCAAATCAGCATCTGACCCGACAATCACTTCAAATAAAACTCTTGGTCAGCTTTGGTCAAACTCCACTTCAGGCGAAATGTATGTTTGTACAGACGCTACTACAGATGCTAATGTTTGGACTAATGTTGGTGATGGTAGTGGTAGTGTGCCAGCATATATGTCTGCTACCAATACGAATGGTACAGAAACAACGGACGGAGATTACAAAGTAGTAACTTTTAATACTTCTGGCTCTTTTACTCCCTCTATTGGGACTGATGCAACTCATGGCAATAAGGTTGAATACTTAGTTATTGCTGGTGGTGGTGGTGGTGGATGGAATATGGGTGGGGGTGGAGGTGCTGGAGGTTACAGGACTGCTACAAGTTTCAATGTGACGGCTACTGAGATAACGGTCACTGTTGGTGGTGGTGGAGTTGGGGGTGGCGCTGGAGATACTAGTGGAGTTGACGGTGGCCCCTCGACATTCTCGTCCGTTACATCTAATGGAGGTGGCGGCGGCGGTGGGGTGGATCTGGTAGGTCGTGGTGGCGGTTCTGCTGGCGGTGGTGGTGCTGGTAATGATTTTTCAAATGCTGCTGGTGGAACGGGTACATCAGGGCAAGGTAATAATGGTGGTACTGGTAGTGTATCATGGCCTGGTCTAGCCTCTGGTGGTGGTGGAGGTAAAGGTGCTGTTGGTAGTAATGCATCGTCTGGCGTTGGTGGTAATGGTGGTACGGGTGCTTCTTCTTCTATTACTGGGACACCGGTGATACGTTCTGGCGGTGGAGGAGGTGGTATACACTTTACTAAATCGACAGTTGGAACTGGTGGTGCTGGTGGCGGTGGAGCTGGAGGCAAGAGTTCAGCAGGAATTAATGGATCCACTAATACTGGTGGTGGTGCGGGGGGTGGCCCTACTGCTGCTACCAGTGATGCTGGTACTGGCGGTTCAGGCGTAGTAATCATCCGCTATAAATTTCAATAAAACTCAATACATACAAATAAAAAATTATAAATACAAGTAATATCATCAATCATTATCAAAAGGAAATATCTCAATGGCCATTGTAAAACAAACGCTCCGACTCACCTCAACATCTGCGAAACCTGCTGAACTTTCGTTTTCACGAAGTACCTCCGCAACGAGAGTCAATAACATTGGACAGGTTGAATTAGTTCCAGCAAATATGATTAGGCAGGATTTTGATTCAGTGTCAATTGGTTCAATTCTGGGTTGGCTGCTTGAAGAAAGTACATCAAATCTTTGTTTACAATCACAAGACCTTAGTACAACTTGGATAACGACTAATGCAGTACAGTCAAACCTCGCAACCATTACAACAAACACAACTAAGTCACCAGATGGTACTTCCAATGCAGACACACTTGCAGCTGGTTCAAGTGCAACGGGTATAGTCGCAGCAAGACAGCAGGGGTTTACATTTTCCAATGGAACACATTATACGATTTCTGTTTGGGCGAAGAGAAAAGAATTAGATTATTTGGAAATTTCCAATAAAGATGATAGTGCAACAGGTATGACATTTTCACAGGTGTTTAATTTATCAACTGGTAGTACTGGTTCTTCAGGTGGTACGGTTTTTGCATCTTCAATGAGATCATTTCCTAATAGCTGGTATCGTTGCGAAGTAACATTTGAAGCAACGGCATCAAGTACTGCTGAAGTATTTATCAAAGCACGTTCAGATAATGCAAACTCATCAACCTTTGCTGCTACACTTGGACAGGGTATTTATATTTGGGGAGCACAAGTTGAAGCAAAGAAATATGCTACTTCTTATATTCCAACAACTACTGTTTCCGTTGCTCGTGCAGCTGACGTTGCATTCATTGATAATACAGAAGGAAAATGGAACTGGAATGTTGGTATGTCTATTTTGGTTGATGCGACTCCGATTAATACAAACGAAACTGTAACACCTATCTATCATTACCAAGATGCAGACAATAGTGATTATGTAACGCATTTTAGTGATGGTAAAATTGCTGTCGTTAGTAGCGGCACAAGTCAATTATCTGCTAACCCTTTTGATACTGGGTTTAGTACTACGAAACTTACTAACTTTCGCAGTATGATGGCAATTAGAGAAAACAGACTTCATCAATCACAGAATGGTAGTCTTTCACCAAACCTTCCCGATACTACTATTACAGTACCATTGAATAGTAGTTCAAGTTCTTATACCATTAAGTTTTTTCACGGTACTGGACTAACATCTGGTAGTGGTTGGTTGAAGCAGTTTAAGATTTTCTCTAATGTTGTTTCTGACCTTGACCTACAAAATCTTTCTTTCAGAACTAATGAAGATGCTCAGTCATTACAGATTAATGCTGTTCAGGTTCTTGATGGTTCTATTTCTACAATCAAGATTGCTGACGATGCTGTAACCAGTGCTAAGATTTTGAATGGTACAATCGTTGAAGAAGACTTGGCAGACGATGCAGTAACTGCTGCGAAACTTGCAGCGAACTCAGTTGTAAATGATAGTATCGTTGATGGAACAATTTTAGGTGCAAAAATTGCAGCTAACTCAATTACTTCTGCTCACTTAGGAATTGATGTTATCGTTGCAGAAGATATTGCTGCAAACGCAATTACGGTTTCTGAAATTCAAGCCAATGCAGTAACCAAAGTTAAGATTGCTGACAACTCTGTTGATGTTGCTAAGTTGGATGTTACAGACGGAAATGCAAATGACGTATTGAAAACAAACGGTGCTGGTGTATTAGGATTTACAAATCCTGCTTCACAGGCAGTCGGTGGTGATGTTTCTGGTACTATTGCAAATATTCAAATCTCTGCAAACACAGTCGGTATTTCTGAACTGAATGTTACAGACGGAACATCTGGACAAGTATTGACAACAAATGGCGCAGGTGTATTGACATTTTCTGATGACTCAACGGATGTTGGTGGAACCTCAGTCGGTGGTGATATGACTGGCACAGTTTCCAATATTCAGATTGCAGCAGGAGCAATTATAAATGCTGACATTTCTAATAGTGCAGTTGATACAGCACAGATTGCTGACGGTGCAGTTGAAACCGCAAAACTTGAAGACTTGAATGTTACGACAGGAAAACTTGCAAATGATTCTGTAACAGATACAAAATTGGCAGACCATGCTTCTCTTGATGCAAGTCGAGCAGTCGGAACAAATCACATTAAAGACTTGAATGTAACAGAAGGTAAGATAGCAACAGGTGCAGTAACAACATCTAAACTTGGTGCAGGTTCAGTCGATGCAGCAGCACTTGGAGCAAACTCTGTTGCTTCTGCAAACATTATCAATGGTACAATCGTTGAAGCAGACTTGGCAGACGATGCAGTAACAGCAGCTAAACTTGCTTCTAACTCGGTTGTTTCTGCAAGTATCGTTGATGGTACTATAGTTGCTGGTGATTTAGCATCAAACTCAGTAACTAATATCAAGATTAATGGACTTGCTGTTACTAATGCAAAGTTGGCTACAGACTCAGTAACGACAGCTAAGATTGCTGATAACCAAGTTACAATTGCTAAACTCGCAGTAACGGATGGCACTGTTGGACAAGTATTGACAACAAATGGTGCTGGTGTATTGTCATTTTCAAATGACTCTACAGATGTCGGTAGTACAGCAGTCGGTGGTGATGTTACTGGTACAGTTTCAAACATTACAATTCCTGATGGTACAATCACTTCAGCAATGATTGGTGTTGATGTTATCGTTGCTGCCGATTTGGCTAACAACTCCATTACAGTTGCAGAACTTTCTAACAATGCAGTCACCACAGTAAAAATTATTGATAATGCTGTAACGGGTGCTAAGATTGCAATGGGTAGTGATATTGCTGGTGACGTTCTTTATTACAACGGGACGGATTATGCTCGGTTGGCAAAAGGTGCAGATGGTGAAGTTCTAACACTTGCAAGCGGACTACCATCATGGGCTGTGGATTCAACAAATGTTGGTACTACAGCAGTCGGTGGTGATGTTACTGGTACAGTTTCAAATATTCAGATTGCTGTAAACGCAGTTGACGGAACACATATTGCACTTGGTTCGGATGCAGCGGGTGACGTTATGTATTATGATGGAACCAATTATGTTCGTCTTGCAAAGGGTACAGCCGGTCAGGTTTTGAAAATTAACTCTGGTGCAACTGCTCCTGAATGGGCAGCAGATATTGATACAACTATTGGTGATGCAGTAGTCGGTGGTGATGTTACTGGAACTATTTCAAACATTACAATTCCTAATAATACCATTACATCCGCAATGATTGCCGCAGGTGTTATTGTTGCACAGGATATTGCAACTAATGCAGTTAATGGAACACATATTGCAATGGGACTTGATGCGGCTGGTGATACTCTTTATTACGATGGTACGGATTATGTTCGGTTGCCTAAGGGTAGTGCTGGCGAGGTTCTTACTATCAATGCTGGTGCAACTGCTCCTGAATGGGCAGCGGATTCAACAAATGTTGGAACAACAAGCCTCGGTGGTATGTTAGGTGGAACGGTTGCAAGTGCAATAATCAATGCTGGTGTCGTGACGCCTACTATGCTGTCTGCTACAGGTACTGCAAGTTCTTCAACCTTTCTAAGAGGCGATGGAGTTTGGGCAACACCTGCAACGGTTGAAGTTGATCCAACAGCAGTAACGATGGCAATTGCTCTCGGCTAAAAACAAATGTGGGGGATGGATTATTCATCCCCCTTTATAAAAATCTTATAAGTAATAGGGGACATAATGAGACAAGATTTTCTTTTGGGATGTATTAACGGCGAAATGCTTATGATGGAACATTTGTTTATGTTGACCGAAAAAAACATAAAAACAAGGCTACCTCAATGGTGTATGAGTACATCTGAATATGATATTAATCCATTTGGTAAACTATTGAAACAACCTGCTACATTCAGTGCTAATGGAAAAGTAAAAATTCATGCAAAATATTATCATGGCTATTATATGAATATAAATTGTTCAGAGGAATTTTATAATAAATATAAACAAAAAATGGATGAATTTATTATAGTTGAAGAACATATTCTCCGTAATTCTCAGCCACCAGCTTGGTTGTAAATTATTTTTTTATTAATCTTTTTAAAATGATATTTACTAATGAGTAATGTAATAAAAATAAAACGTAGTGAAACTGCTAATTCAATCCCTACAATTAATGATCTAGCTGTAGGTGAGCTTTGTATGAATATTACAGACAGAATATTATATACAAGAAAATCTGATAACAGTATTGTTACCATTTCTGATGCAACAACGGGTAAGTCATCACTTGAATTAATTTCAACTGATGCAGGTGCTACATCGGGCCCAACATTAGATTTGTATAGAAATTCTTTTTCACCATTTGATTCAGATGATATCGGTGAAATAAAGTTTCATGGAGAAAATGATAACAGTGATAAAGTTGTATATGCAAAGATAACCAGTAAGGTTACAGATGCATCTGCTGCTACTGAAGATGCAATTATAGAATTTCACGTTCAAGAAGCTGGTTCAAGTTCTACTGTTATTCAAATAAAGGGTGATGGTATTCATATCACTTCAGGAAATAAAATTACATTTGGAGATGGCACAACAATGACAACTGCTGCAACTGCTGGAGTATCAGAAGCAACTGCAACTACAATTGCAACAGCAAAAGCAGTAACCATGGCAATCGCACTAGGATAAAAATATGGCTGCAACAAAATGGAATCTCGATTTAAATGCCGGACAGGATTGGATGGCTGCAATAAATTTATTAATTGCAGACGGCACAACAAACCGTGATATAACTGGACATACCCTTGAGTCAAAGGTACAAAGACATCATAAATCTGTAGCACCAATTACAACCGTAACAGTGGTGGTGGTTGATGCAACACAGGGTAGTTTAACCTTATCACTAAGTAATACACAAACTAGTTTATTGAAGAATGGTAAATATGTTTATGATGTTGAATTAACAAATACTGAAACTGGTGCTAAAGAAAGAGTTATAGAAGGCGTTATCACAATACGAGCCGAGGTAACAGTCTAATGCCAATTAAAGTAACGAGTAATAACGGTAATGCAATTTTTTCATCTTCCCCACTATTGACATCAAGTGCTGGACTAAGTGGTGGAGGTTCGTCTAATGATTTTCTAGTAGACTTAAAGGACGTAAACAAATCAGGACTAAACGATAATGATGTTTTAGTTTACGATGCAGCAACTGGAAAGTTTGTTCCAATTGACAAAACTATAATCAACGATAATGATGGTGGAGTATTCTAAAAAGTTTTTCGTGGTGGTTTACATTTCGTAATGACGATGTGTAGTATGTGATTTTTATAGTATTATTGTAATGAATAATTTGATTAAACCTATCAATAAATATTTAAAAGGAAAATAAAAATGGCAAATACTATTCAAATAAAACGGTCTTCTGGTTCCGTTGCAGCTACTGGACTTGCTAAAGGTGAACTAGCATGGGTAGATCATGGTACAGGCGGAGCAGCTGGTATTCTTTATATTGGTGATATGGCTTCATCTTCTGCTGTACAGAAAATCGGTGGGCCAGGTTGGGCACTAGAAATTTTGACCAATACAGCTCTAACGGGTATTCCAACAGCACCAACTGCTAGTTCAGCTACAAACACAACTCAGTTGGCAACAACTGCCTTCGTACAAACAGCAGTTGCTGGTGGTACTGTTGCGATTGCAAATGCATCTGATACAGACATCACCAGCCCTGCTGCTGGTCATGTATTGATCTATGATGGTACAAACTCGTGGGACAATAAACCTCTGTCTGGTGACGTTACTATTGATTCTACTGGTGCAGTAGTTGTTACAGGTGTTGCAGCTAATACTGTTGCTCTTGGTGTTGATACAACTGGTAACTACGTTGGAACGATTACAGGTACAGCAAACGAGATTGAAATTACAAACGGTGCTGGTTCTGAAGGTGCTGCAGTAATTGTTGGTCTTCCAAATGATGTTACCATTACAGGTAACTTGACAGTTAGTGGTACAACCACAACGGTTGATTCAACTGTCGTAAGTATTGCTGATCCTATCTTCAGTATTGGACAAAGTGCCACAGACGATAATAAAGATCGTGGTATGGAATTCAAATACAATGATGGTACTGCCAGAGTTGGTTTCTTTGGTTACGATGAAGATCAGAATGAGTTCACAGGTTTTACAGCTGCGACTGCAACTTCTGAAACATACAGTGGTACACGCATTGATGCTAACTTTGGCAATATTGCTGGTACATTGACAACTGCTTCACAGACTGCAATCACTGGTGTTGGTACAATTACAACTGGTACTTGGAATGGTACAATCGTTGATTCAACTTATGGCGGACTTGGTATTGATACGTCCGCTTCAACTGGTATTGCTTCAGTATCTGGTGGAACATGGTCTATTTCTTCTGAAATGCCTGTTACCCTTGGTGGTACTGGTCTTCAAACTGTTGCTTCTGAAGGTATCCTAGTTGGTGCTGGTACAGCAGATATGTCAGTTCTCACAATCGGTACTGCTGGACAGAAAATGTCCGTTAGTTCTGGCGGATCACCTGAATGGTCTGATATTGTGGACGGTGGTACTTTCTAAATTCGTTTAGAAAATAACACTAGTAGTTTTACTGAAGGGGGATAGGGATTTTCCCTATCCCTTTTTTTTCTTTATAAATACAAATAGGTAGGGAAATGCAATTTGAACAAACCGCCGACCTAATTGAAAAATTAGGTGTGCCAATTGTTGGTTTATTATTGATTGGGTGGGGTTTCTGGAAAATTGTCAAATGGTTACAAGATTCACTTACAGGAAAAATAGGGTATCAAACAGAAATATTAGTTCAACTCATAGATCGTATTAGAGTTTTACAAACAGATATTTTGAAACTTGATACAATGGTTCGCACGAAGTACGGATTAGATGTTGATGAAAATAGGATAGCAAGGGCTGACGAACCAGCAAAGAAAAGAAGAGGCAAATAATAATAATTCTATATAGGAGTTTATGAAATGAATGAAGCAACAATAGAGAAAGATGGATTTGTAGAGGCCGAAGGATTACAGGAAAAAAAACCAAAAGCAACAAAATCAAAGGGTACACCACTTGCTCAACGAGCACCAATTGACCCAAGCATTACTGTCGAGCAACTACAAGGTCAACTCAACTATGCTCAGAAAATTATTAACATCATGCAAGCAAAAATAAATGAAGCAAACGGTGTTATTGTACAACTAGAAGCAAGAATACAAATTGCTAATGAAGATAAAGAAAATATTTTGAAACAAATAGCACCTATGGGAATTACTCCACAATAATAAGAGGATAATAGTATGGCAGCCGTAACTACAAGACAAGGACTGATAGATTATTGTTTGAGACGATTAGGACAGCCCGTTGTAGAAATCAATATAGATGAAGATCAACTTGAAGAAAGAGTTGACGATGCTTTAGAATACTTTCAAGAATATCATTTCGATGGTGTTGAAAAGGTTTTCACTAAGCACGTCATTACAGCAGACGATATTACGAATGAGTATATCACAGCTGCTGATCCTATCATTAGTGTGGTTAGGGTTCTGCCTATTCCTAGTTTTGATTCCTTTCAGGGTGGTTTCTTTAATGAAGAGTATCAATTGCGTCTGAATGACTTGAATACTTTTTCAGGTTCTTCATTAATCCAATGGGAAATGACACAACAAAACTTTTCGTTAGTTGAACAATTATTTTCTATTGCACCCACAATGATGTTCAATAGAAAACAAAATAGAGTTTACTTGGAAACTGATTGGGCTACAAAGTTTATTGTCGGTAATGTTATAATTATTGAAGCATACCAATCTCTCAATCCTAATACATATGCTGAAGTTTATAATGATATGTTTTTGAAAAAGTATACAACAGCTTTGATTAAAAGACAGTGGGGAGAAAACTTAAAAAAGTTTGCAGGGGTTGTATTGCCCGGTGGTATCACGCTTGATGGTAAGACAATTTATGACGAAGCAGTAGAAGAGATAAATAAGATTGAAGAAGAAATGAGTCTAAAATACGAATTACCCATAGATGGATACATAGGCTAATATGGCAACTAATAATTATTTTAAAAATTTCGATTCATTTCCACAGCAAGAATTGCTCAATAGTTTGACTAGAGAAGTAATTCAAATGAGTGGCATTGATGTTTTATATTTAGTAAGAACATCTGTCAAGATAGATGATATTCTTAATGAAGATGTTTTGTCTAGGTTTGAATCAGCAGTTGAGATAGAAATGTATATCAATACACCCGAAGGTTTTGGTGGTGCTGGTGATATCGCAACAAAGTTTGGTCTTGATGTTCAAGATGAATTGAATATGATAGTCAATAAAGAGCGGTTCTTTAAAGAGACAGGACTGGCTGCACCTAGAGAGGGAGATTTGATATATTTTCCTTTGGACAGAAATTTATTTGAAATTAGATTTGTTGAAGATGAAAAACCATTTTATCCATTAGGTAAAAATACAGTATACGAATTGACTTGTGAGAAATTTGTTTACAGTCAAGAAGAGTTTGTATTACCTGACGATGGTTCGGGTACAAAAGAAATCTTTGATAAGTATGGAAGAAAAAATGCAATCACTATGCAGGTAACAGTTGCAGCTGGTTCGTTATTGTATAAAGCAGATGAAACAGTCTATCAAGGTTCAAGTTTAGCTGGTTCTACTGCGACTGCACAGGTTGCTGATTTCAATGATACTACTGGAATATTAAATGTGTTTCATGTTACGGGTGACTTTGCAACTGGTTCAAATATCATTGGTGTAAAGTCTAATGCGGTTAGAAGCATAACAAAGATTGATGACCAAGTTCAGTCATCCAGTGAATATTCAGATAATATTACATTTGAAACAGAAGGTGACGGCGTGCTAGATTTTAGTGAACTTGACCCTTGGAGTGAGGGAGACTTATAATGTTCGGAAAATATTTTTACAATAAAAACATAAGAAATATAATTGTGTTGTTCGGTACAGTCTTCAATGACATTACCGTAAGAAGATCAGACAAAAATAATAATACTAAAACACAATTCAAAGTTCCTATTGCATACGGCCCTGCTGAAAAGTATTTAACTATATTAGAGCAAGGACAACTCAATGCAAATGCACAAAAGTCATCTCTTACTTTACCAAGAATGTCATTTGAAATTCAAACAATGACATACGATGCTACAAGAAAGTTACAAACGAAAAAAAGAATGAGGGAAGCAAAACCACTAGGAACTATTGATAGTATCAAAGTCACGAATGGTGGTAGTGGTTATACTTCTGTCCCGACTGTTGCAATACAAAATCCTCCATCTGATCTCAATGCAACTGCAACAGCAGTACTCGGAACAGCCGAATTAGGTACTGCTGACCAAGTTGTTAGCATTACCCTTGATACTGTTGGCACTGGTTATGTTACCAGACCCAATGTTACTATCACAGGTGGTGGTGGTTCAAAGGCGACAGCAGAAGCAAACTTGGATGCAAATACAACCACAGTAGTTACTGCTTATACTCCAGTACCTTATAACTTTGATATTGAATTATCTATCATGGTAAAGAATAGTGATGACGGTGCTCAGATACTAGAACAGATTTTACCATACTTTACACCAGAGTATCATGTCACTTTAAAAGAAATGGCATCACTTGATATCAAAAGAGATATACCAATTGTAATGAATAGTCTATCAACTGAAGATACTTATGAAGGTGACTTTCTTACTAGAAGAGCTCTTATACATACTTTAGGTTTTACTGTCCAAGGTTATTTCTATGGGCCTTCAGAAGACCAAGGAATTATTAGAGAAGTGGATGCAAACATTGGTGCAAACTTTAACGATAAGATAGACACAAATATTGACATAAAACCAGATCCACTTACAGCTGACCCTGATGACGATTTTGGTTTTACTACTACAACAACTGAATTATAATTTATGAAGAAAACTACAGTGCAAAAATTAAATGATGTTTTAGATATTGCTGACGATATTATTGATATTGATATACCAGAGGTACAAAAAGTAGTAGTACCGTCTGTAACCGTTGGTACGACTGACTTAACGAGCGACTATGATTTTTCAAGAGATCAATATCATAGTCTAATTGAAAAAGGTAATGATGCACTTGAAGAACTTTTGAGTATCGCAAAGGAAGGCGAACAACCTAGAGCATTTGAGGTTGCTGTTCAAATGATTAATTCATTAGCTGCAACTACTAAAGAACTTTTGATTTTGCAAAAAACTAAGAAAGAAGTTGAAGACAGTAAGGCTCCATCTGGAAAAACAGAAAATAATTTGTTTATTGGAAGCACTAAAGAACTTCAAGAACTTCTTGCAATGAAAAAGGAGAAATGATATGGCAGACTCATATCTAGGTAATAGTCTACTAAAGGGTTGTGATATAACCCATAAGTTTACAAAGAAAGAAATTGAGGAGTACATAAAATGTGCTGATGACCCAATTTACTTTTTGGAAAACTATGTGAATATTGTACACGTTGATGAAGGACTAATTCCTTTCAAACTGTATGATTTTCAGAAGGATTTAATAGAAACAATAAATAACAATAGAAATGTTATTGTAAAAACTGGCAGACAGGTTGGTAAGACTACAACTACTATTGGCTGGATATTACACTACTCTCTTTTCAATAAAGATAAATGTATAGGGATTCTTGCAAACAAGGCAATTACGGCTAGAGAAATATTGGGAAGGATTCAAACTTCTTATCAGCATCTTCCAAAGTTTCTACAGCAAGGTTTGCGAGAATGGAACAAAGGTTCAATGGAGTTGGAGAACGGTAGTAAGATAATTGCATCCTCAACTTCATCCTCTGCAATTCGTGGGTTTTCATTCTCTGTTATTTTACTTGATGAGTTTGCTCATGTTCACAGACATATTGCATCTGAGTTTATCAAATCAGTATACCCCACAATTTCCTCTGGTAAAGAAACTAAAGTTATTATAGTTTCAACTCCAAACGGTTTCAATCTATTCTACAAATTCTGGAATGACGCAGAGAACGGAAATAATAGTTTTGTTCCCTTCAAAGTTCATTGGTCTAATGTTCCCGGCCGAGATCAGGAATGGAGACAAAAGATTGTTAGTACTATAGGTGAAGAAGCATTCCGTCAAGAGTATGAAGCAGATTTTCTAGGTTCAAGCAATACTCTAGTATCTACTGAAAAACTACAAGAATTATCATTCAAAACACCATTATTCACTAAAGATAGCTTAGATGTATACGAGGAACCCGTTGCAGGTGGCTCATATGTTATGACAGTGGACGTTGCAAGGGGTCAGGGACTTGATTTCTCTGCTTTTAGTGTGTTTGATACCACAGAAATACCATATAAAGTGGTTGCAAAGTACAAAAACAATCATGTCGCACCCCTACACTTTCCGAATATTATAAATATAGTTGGAAAGAGATATAATAATGCTTATATTTTAGTAGAGATAAATGACATTGGTTCACAGGTTGCTGATGTTCTGTACCATGATTTAGAGTATGAAAATTTATATTCAACATCATGGTATGGAAGACATGGACAACAATTAAGTGGTGGTGTAAAGAAGGATTCCGTCTTTGGCGTTAGAACAACACGAGCAATGAAAAAACTCGGATGTTCAAATCTAAAATCCTTAATAGAAGAAGATAAACTTCTTATACCCGATTATGATATAATTTCTGAACTGACTACCTTTGTTTCTTCTGGTGATTCCTTTTCAGCAGACGATGGAGCTAATGATGATTTAGCCATAACATTAGTATTATTTGCATGGTTAGTAGATCAACAATATTTTAAAGATTTGAATAACCAAAATATAAGAGATAATTTATATCAAAATCAATTACAAAATATTGAAGATTTTACAACGCCATTCGGATACATCAATAATGGTTTGGATCATAAAGAGTATGAAGTTGATACTGATGGGACAGTATGGGAAACGATTTCTTAAAGATACATTATGTTTTGATTGAATCAAAAAATATATCAATATAAAAAATGTAAACAATTGTATAGGAGAATAAAATGCCATTTCAAGTCAGCCCGGGCATCGTTGTTACAGAGAGAGACTTAACAACTGTTGTACCAAACGTAGCCACAAGTATTGGTGCTATTGGAGGTTCATTCCAATGGGGCCCAGTTTTAGAAAGACAGACAGTAACAACCGAAAATGATTTAGTAAGAATTTTCGGAGAGCCTAAAGATACAGCAGGTTCATCAATGGTCGTAGAATCATTTCATGTTGCTGCAAATTATCTTGCATACACAAACAACTTGATTGTTGTTAGAAATGTCGGAGCATCTGCACTAAATTCAGTAGTCGGCGATGGTGATGCTGGTACACCTACTGTAGTACAGAATATTGTTGATTACGATAGTGATATTGCTTCATTTACCGATCAATTGTTTATTGGTAAGTATCCTGGCGCAAAAGGAAACTCACTAAAGGTTCATGCAATAGATGCGTATGGTTGGGATAAAACAGATTACACTGGAGCACAACTTGCACTCCAGAAAAAGTTCAAAGCCGCATTTGACCGAAGGCCTTCAACGTCTACAGATGTTGCTCGTGCAAACGGTTGGGATGGTTTTACTACAGACTACTTGGTATTTTCTGCAACAACAGAAGTCCATGAAGAAGGTGATATACTTACACAGGGTACATCTACTGGTGTAGTTGTTGCTGTTACTGGTGTTACTTATGATGCTGCTTCAACGTGGGTTGCATACAAACCTACTAGTGGAACTTTCATAACTGCTGGTAATATTGTAAGTAACAATTCATCACCAAAAACAGTCGTAGCTACCAAGGTAGTTAAAGACGAACCTGTAACCAGAAATAATGATGAAATGCATATTCTGGTTATTGATGAAGATGGTTTGTTTACTAACGAGCCGGGTGAAGTTATTGAACGTCACGCATATGTAAGTAAAGCAAAAGATGCAAAGAAAATTGACGGTTCTTCAAACTACGTTGGAAATGTATTGCGTAATTCTTCAAGTTATGTTTGGTTGGGTCAAGTCAGTCAATTAACTGCTAATTCAGTTGTTCCAGGCCGATCTGCTGGGCAAGCAAAAGCGGGTGGATTTTTTAAATCATTTGATAGTGCAACTGCATTACAGACAATGCCAGGTGGTTCATTAACTGGTGGTGTTGATGATAATGATTTATCAATCGGTGAATTGACTGAAGCATATGATCTTTACAAAGAGCCAGAAGTTGTTGACGTTACTCTGGTAATGGGTGGTGCTGGTAATACTACAGTTAGTCGTTATATTATCGACAACATTACTTCAGTACGAAAAGATTGTATTGCTCTTGTATCTCCGAATCGTGCTTCAGTTGTTAATCCTGCGTCAAACAGTGCAGCGGTTGCAGCACTCGAAGCAGATAACACAGCACTTGGTTCTTCAAGTTATGCAGTTATGGATGGTGCATGGAAATATCAGTATGACCGATATAACGATGTATTCACATATGTTCCAATGAACGGCGACATGGCTGGTCTTTGTGCAAGAACAGATTTTACAAATGATGCTTGGTGGAGTCCCGCTGGTTATAACCGTGGTACTATCAAAAACATTGTAAAACTTTCTTGGGAAGCAAATAAAGCTAACCGTGATGTATTGTATCAAATTGGTGTTAACCCACTGATTACTCCAAGAGGTGCTGGTGTACTTCTTTTCGGTGATAAAACTATGCAATCAGTTCCTAGTGCATTTGACCGAATCAATGTTCGTAGGTTGTTCATCGTTCTTGAGAAAGCAATCGCAATTGCTGCTAAAGCATTGTTGTTTGAGTTCAATGATGAATTCACACGAGCACAATTTGTAAATATTGTTTCTCCATTTTTGAGAGATGTTCAAGGTCGAAGAGGTATTACTGACTTTAAGGTAGTTTGTGATAGTTCTAATAATACGGGTCAAGTTATTGATACTAATAATTTTGTTGGAGATATTTATATCAAACCAGCAAGGTCTATCAACTTCATTCAACTTAACTTCATTGCTGCCAGAACTGATGTATCTTTTTCAGAAATCGGCGGTTAAAGTATTATAAATATATATAAATTAAAGGAGTATTAAAGATGCCTACTATTTCAGATTTTGCAGCAAAGTTCAAAGGTGGAGTAAGACCTAATTTATTTAGAGTTACTATTAATTCACCGTCAGCCATATTCACAGATTTGGACTTTTTGTGTAAGGCTGCAACTATTCCTGATTCAACAATCGGAAAAGTTGAAGTTCCTTATCGTGGTCGAAAACTTCAGGTTCCTGGCGATAGAGTGTTCAGTGATTGGGAAATTACAGTTCTCAATGATGTTGATTGGCAGAACCGTTCACAAATGGAAGCATGGTTGGGTAAAATTCAAGCTCATAGTGCTAACTATTCTGATTACGGTAGCAACGACATTTCATATTATGGTATGGCTTCTGTATCACAGTTGGATAGACAAAACAACATCATTCGTACTTATCGAATGGAAGTTCTGCCTACAACTGTTGCAGCAATCACGTTGGATGCTGATGTTAATGATTCAGTTGAAGAATTTACTTGTACCTTTGCAGTTAACTATTACACCATTGATAGTCAAGGCGGTGATGGTTCTCAAGGTGGTTCTGGTATTGATATCTCCGTTGGTGGAAATATCAAGATCGGGCCAGTTCAAGTTGGATTCAACTTCTAATTTTGATTAGGGGGAGAGAAATCTCCCCCTTCATTTTAATAATTAAGCAAAGGTATTTTTTATGGCATTAGATATATTTGGGTTTACACTTTCAAAAAAAACTAAAGAAGCTGGTTCGTTCATAACACCGGAAAATGATGACGGTGCTATTACCTATATTGAGGGTGGTGGATTTGTAGGAACATATCTCAATACAGATATTGACGCAAAGGATGAAAATCTCCTTATACAGAAATATCGAGAAATGTCAATGACACAAGAAGTTGACTTGGCTATTGCAGATGTTGTTAACGAATCCGTTCTACACGAGACAGGGAAAACGTCCGTTGCTATTTCTTTAGATGCAGTTGAGCTTAGTGCATCCATTAAATCAAAAATAAGTGATGAGTTTAAAAAGATTGTAAAACTTTTAGATTTCAATAAAAATGGTGCTGACCTATTCAAGAAATGGTATGTTGATGGAAAAATTTATCATCACATCATTGCAGATAAAAACAAACCAACTGAGGGTATTAAAGCACTAATCTCGATTGATGCACTTGATATCAAAAAAGTAAGAGAAATCAAAAAAGAAAAAGACCCAGTTACGAGTATTGAGTTTATAAAAAACATTGAAGAGTATTTTATTTATAGACCAGATCAACATTCTGGACAGTATATGCCTCAAGGACGTTTCAGTGAGGAGATTAAAGTTTCCGTTGATGCTATTTCTTATGTTCATTCAGGTGTTATTGATGCAGAGAAACAAGTTGTAATCGGTTATCTTTACAAAGCTATTAAACCCTACAATCAACTAAGAATGATTGAGGATTCACTTGTTATCTATCGTTTGGCAAGAGCACCAGAACGTAGAATATTTTATATTGACGTTGGTAATCTTCCAAAGGTTAAAGCAGAACAATACTTGCGTTCTGTTATGGATAAGTATAAACAGAAAGTTGTTTATAACGCAGTAACAGGTGAAGTAGAAGACCAGAAAAAACAAATGTCAATGTTGGAAGATTTCTGGTTGCCAAGAAGAGAAGGTGGGAGAGGTACTGAAATTAGTACGTTACCATCGGGTGCTAACCTTGGAGAGATTGACGATATTGAATATTTCAGAAAGAAACTTTATCAGTCGTTGAATGTTCCTATCTCACGAATTGAAGGAACGGAATCAACCTCATTTAATCTCGGTAGAACATCAGAGATTAGTAGAGATGAAATAAAGTTTGCAAAGTTCATTTCTAGGATTCGTCATAGATTTTCAGCTCTGTTTACAGATTTGTTGAGAGTCCAATTGATTCTAAAGAAAATTATCAAGGAAGAAGATTGGCAGGCTATTAAAGATTCACTAGAATATATCTGGACAAAAGATTCTCATTATGCAGAGCTCAAACAAAACGAGATCATGCGAGAACGATTTGAGATTCTTTCAGGTGTTGACGAATATGTTGGAAAATATATTTCAGATGAATGGGTTAGGAAAAATATTCTCCGACAAACTGATGAAGAAATTAAAACTATTGATGCTCAGATTAAGAAGGAAACAGGCACCGAACCAGATGACTTTGAGTATAACCCTGATTTGACTGGTAATACTACAGCACCTGCTAAGATATGAAATTTTCTAAATCAAGTTTTATTGAGAATTATAAAAAGAAAATATCTGACTCACCAGAGTTAGAAAATATAGACGAAGCAATTGTACACGCATTCAAGTTAACTGATGCTTATGGTATTACGAAAATAAACAAAGCTATATTAGAAGCATCAATTGAATATAAGATTGATGAGTCTGTACTTAGGGAACAAATAAATAATGAATCTTTTATTCTAAACGAAAGGAACTCCAATGAGTGATTACGAACCAAGTATTGTTAAAAACATTATTGATAAAAAGTTTACAAAAGCAAATAATCAGTTTACAGATTTGATGCGAAATAAAATCTATACAGCTGTCGATGATTTTAAAAAGGGATTCAAATATATTACACACGATAAAGAATCCGTTGACAAGGATAACACAGATGGATGAAGCATTAACACCTGCACAAAGAATTAAAAGGGCTCGGGTAATGAAAATGAAGAGTAATATCATTTCCAAGAAACGTGCTATAGCTATGAAACGTAAGGCACCACCTGAGGCTATAAAAAAACGTGCAATGAAGAAAGCAAGAGATATTCTTACTAAGAAAATACTAAACAACAAATCAAAATCTGAACTTGGTTTTGGTGAACTTGAAAATTTAGAAAAAAAATTAGATAAGAAAAAGACAGTCATTAAAAAGATTGCTAAAAAACTATTACCACAAATTAAACAAGCAGAAAAAGATAGAATTGAAAAATTAAGGAGTAGCGAATGAAACTAATCACTGAATGTTCACAGGATGTAGAATATATTGTTGAAGGTAAAAACAAACAACAATATATCAAAGGTATCTTTATGCAGTCTGATATTCAGAATCAGAATGGCAGAGTCTATCCTTTTTCTGTTCTGCAAAACGAAGTAAAAAATTACAATAATAAATATGTAAAAGAGTCAAGAGCATTAGGAGAGCTTGGACATCCATCTGGCCCTACTATCAACCTTGATAGAGTTTCACATATTATCACAGAACTTTATGAAGATGGAAAAAACTTCATAGGTAAAGCTAAGATTATGGATACACCTAATGGGAAAATCGTTAAAAATCTCATTGAGTCTGGTGTGCGTTTGGGAGTAAGTTCAAGAGGACTAGGTTCAGTTAAATCAAACAAATCAGGCGTAAACGAAGTTCAAAAAGATTTCGTTCTATCAACGGTTGATATTGTTTCTGACCCCAGTGCTCCAGATGCATTTGTTAATGGGATTATGGAAGGAAGAGAGTTTAGTGTTACGGGTGAACTTGAATATGATATTCGTAATGAAATCAGGAATACCGTAAAAGCAAGGCTCGAAGAAAAGAAGGTAGAACTATTCACCAGATTTATGGGTGGTTTGTAATCTTATAAATAAGTATACTAAACACATTAAAGGAGTATTAAGATGGCTAGAGAATATGGACAAAATGAAGAAGCAGATATGATGGAAGACGGCGAAATTGAGAAAAGAATTAACGAGAAAGTAAAAGACGATAATAAGAAACTAGATATGGTTGACAGTGACCCAGAGACAGGACGACCAGAATCAGAGGAAGATGGCGAAGGCGGAACATCTAAAGCTGCTGATCCTAAAACAAAAAAATCTAAAGCATCTGCAAAAGCAGAAGGTAAAGAAGAAGAAGAAGACGAAGATGAAGACGAGATGGATGAAGGTGAACTTCCTCCTGCTTTGAAAAAGGCTATCGCTGCTAAGAAGAAGAAAGACGGCGGAGATGACGAAGATGAAGACGAAGAGAAGAAAGAAGAAATCGAAGTTAATGTTGAAGAAGACGTTGCTGCTCTAGTAGACGGTGAAGAACTTTCTGAAACATTCAAAGCAAAAGCTGCAACAATCTTTGAAGCTGCTGTTAAGTCTAAGATTTCCAAGATTCGTAAACAGATTCGTGAAGAGTCTAAGAAAGAACAAGATGAGCGTATTGAATCCATGCAGGAAGAGATGACAGAGAATATGGATAAGTATCTCAACTATGCTACTAACGAATGGATGGAAGAGAATAAACTTTCAGTTGAAGCTGGTGTTAAAAGCGAAGTCACTGAGAGTTTCATCATTGGTTTGAAGAAGTTGTTTGAAGAGCATTACATTGATGTACCAGAAGAAAAAGAAGACGTATTTGAAAGTCTAGTTGTTGAAGTTGCAGAACTTGAAGAAAAACTAGATGCTCAGACAGAGAAGCACATGGATACCGTGAAAGAACTAAATACATACAAAGCTGCTTCTGTTTTCAAAACAGTTTCAGAGGGAATGGTTGATACGGATATTGAAAAACTTTCCGAACTAACAGAAGATGTTGATTACGATACTGACGAACAGTATGCACAGAAACTCAATGTTATCAAGAATAGTTATTTCAAATCAGATAGCACAGAAGTAGTAGATAACAAGAAAACTGCAGGCACCAATAATCCAGTTGTTAGTGGAACAAGTGATAGTCGTATGGATGGTGTAATGAATGCAATTTCTCACTTATCAAAAAAATAATGGAATGAGCGAAGGTTAACTTAAATTAATTAAATAAAACTTAAAGGAGTAAGAAATGTATTTATCAGAAGATATTCAGGAGAAATGGGCCCCAGTAATGGAGCACAAAGACCTTCCTGAGATTAAAGACACATATCGCAGAGATGTTACTTTGCGATTGCTGGAAAACCAAGAGAAGTTTTTGAACGAAGCTGTTCCTACTAACTCAACTGGTGCTAATATTGACAACTGGGATCCAATTTTGATTTCCTTGGTTCGTCGCTCTATGCCTCAGATGATTGCTTATGATGTTGCTGGTGTTCAACCAATGACTGGCCCTACGGGCTTGATTTTCGCAATGAAATCAAAATATACAAGTCAGGGTGGAGCAGAGGCATTTGGTGCTGCTGGTACTGGTGCAGATGAGGCTGATACAGATTTCTCTGGTACAGGTACTCATGTAACTACGGACGTATCTAATAATCCTTTCGCTGGTACATGGACAAACGGTACTGGTATGTCTACAGCATCTGCTGAAGACCTCGGAGCTGGTGGAACTTTTGGCGAGATGGCTTTCACCATCGACAAAACTTCCGTAACTGCAAAATCTCGAGCACTGAAAGCTGAATACTCTACGGAGTTGGCACAGGACTTGAAAGCAGTTCACGGTTTGGATGCTGAGACAGAATTGGCAAATATTCTTTCTACGGAAATCTTGCAAGAGATTAACCGTGAAGTTATTCGTACAATTCTTACTGTTGCTAAACCTGGCGCACAAGCTAATGTAACTACAGCAGGAACATTCGATTTGGATACTGATTCAAATGGTCGATGGTCTGTTGAGAAGTTCAAAGGTTTGATGTTCCAAATCGAGCGTGACCGTAATGAAGTTGGTCATCAGACTCGCCGAGGTAAAGCAAACTTTATGATCTGTTCCGCTGACGTTGCTTCTGCATTGTCAATGGCAGGTATGTTGGAATCTGGACATGCAATTAATGTTGACGATACAATGTCAACTCTTGCTGGTACAATGAACGGTATGAAAGTTTTCGTTGATCCTTACTACTCATTGGCAACTGGTCAATTCTATTGTCTTGGTTATAAGGGGTCTTCTCCTTATGATGCTGGACTTTTCTATTGTCCTTATGTTCCATTGCAGATGGTACGGGCTATGGGCGAGAACACCTTTCAGCCTAAGATTGGCTTTAAAACGAGGTATGGAATGGTTAAAAACCCATTTGTAGGTTCAGGTGGCGAAACCATGACAGCTAATGAGAATCAGTATTACAGAAAAGTTGCAGTTGCAAACTTGATGTAATTTTGGTTTTTATCTAAACTGGGGGGATGGGACTTTTGTCCTGTCCCTCTTTTTTTTTGGAGTTTTTTTGATATGGAAGGTTGGAGTATTATAAATAACGGTATACAGGAAAGAGTGCAATCTTTCCTATACACCTAAACACAATTTTATCTAGGAGATAAAACCATGTCTAAATCTATTTATACTCATTACACACATAGACACCATATAATCCCAAAGCACGCCGGTGGCTCAAATGATCCATCTAATATAGAAGTGATAACGGGCTCTACACCACAAGAAGTTATAAAGAAACACTCAATCAAACATAAAATTTTATACTTCAAAGAAGGACGTTGGCAAGACAGAGTTGCTTGGCAAACTCTATCAGGTCAAATAGATAAAGTGGAAGCGTCGAGACAAGCCCAGAGTCTAGCAAACTTAGGAAACACTCATGGACTTGGTTATAAACATACACCCGAAGCAAGTAAAAAAATATCCGATGCACAGAAAGTGAATATGATAGGAAATAAACGTGCTCTCGGTCATAAGAAAATGGATGAATGTAAGAAGATACTTTCAAAAAAATCTATGGGAAATACAAATAAATTAGGTAAAACAGGCCCACAGACAAATAAATGGGAAGGACGTTCAGAATACGCAAAGAAAAACAACCCAATGTTTGATCCCGCTGTCAAAGAGAAACACAGATTAGCATGCCTAAAACGAGAGGAGAAAAAAAGAAATGCACGAATACAAAGCACGCATCACAAAAATAGTTGATGGGGACACTATCAAATGTGATATTGATTTGGGGTTTTCTATGTTTCTTTCTAATCAAACTATACGGCTCTATGGCGTGGACACACCAGAGTCAAGAACAAGTGATAAAGAAGAAAAGTATTATGGAAATATATCTAAGCAGTTTCTGAAAGACTATTGCCCAAAGGGTACTTGGATTATACTCAGAACACACTTAGATAAAAAGGGCAAGTTCGGACGTATTCTAGGTGAGCTCATAGTCAATGATACCAACCTAAATAAAGCATTGATTGAAGAAAATCTAGCTGTGGAGTACTTTGGACAATCTAAGGTAGATATAGAGAAAGAGCATCTAATGAATAGGGTGAAACTAAATAACAAGGGTTATAAATATATTTAATGTTTTTCCTTGTATTGCTGTTTCTAGTGTGTTATTATATACTTGTTGGGTGGGTCAGTGTATATATAACATATCTTATATAACTCTACTTTATATGTAATGTAAATAACTTCCAATAATATATTTAGCTGTATTGATTGGTTTCATACCAGTATGTAAGTATGGCCATAGCGGAGGAAACATCAATAAGCTTCCTTTAACGCATGGTGTACTGATACCCATATCATTAAACACTGTTTGTCCAGCATTATTATCACTACAGTATAAGAAGAATACAAGAAATCGTCTAGCTGAAGCATAATCTTGTACATCTACATGAGCTTTAAATTGGTCTTTATCGTTGGGTAAATATCTTTTCATTCTATATTGCTCAAATCCATATTGTTGTGGCCAATGATATTCTGTAATACCACAGTCTTCTCTATACTCATTCAAATAATTTGCAAAGACGATATCTAGCGATTTAGTAAATTTTGACCATTCTTCATGTTGATGGAGATTTATCTGCTGGAAGGTGGGTCTTTCTTGATTATCAATAATTTCCATTTGGGAAGAGTTTTTCTCAAATTTAGCTACTATCTTGTCGCAGAAATCATCTGAAACTACATTCTTATATGACCTAATATATTTTTGCAAAATGTACCCCCACTAGTTTAAATGTATTATAAATATATTTATAACAGTATGAATAAATCAATAATTTTATAAAAGAAATATATAATGCCAATCAAACCTAAAGAAGTAAATCAACTAAATGTAGTGTCGTTTGAAACAAACTTTCAAAGGATGCCTGCTACGGACTTTTTTTGTCAACGTGTAAGCATACCTTCTTTAGCTCTAGGTAATGCTATTCTACCTACATCATTTTCCTCTGTTCCGATTGAGGGCGATAAACTGGTATTTGAAAATCTAAATATTGGTTTTTATGTCAATGAAGATTTGTCAAACTATAGAGAAATATATGATTGGATGATTGCCATTGGATTTCCTGATGAATTTCCGCAGTTTAATCTGAATAGTGACGCTATAAGCTCGACTACTGTATACGGTACTTTGAAATCTGATATGAATGTTATTATTCAGACTAATAAAACTAACCCCAATTACAATATTACTTTCAAGGATGCTTTTCCTGTATCTTTAGGTAATATTCCCCTAGACGCTACTGCTACAGATCTGCAGCCTATAGTAGTGGATGCTACGTTTGCATATACCGGCTCCTTCACCATAGCCAAGATCGGCTAACTTTTTCCTTGTATTTACACTAAAACTTTGTTATAATGTATACATGATAATTAAAGATATTAATGAAATGATTGACAAAGACTCTGCTTTCTTGAAAGAGGAATGTAATATTGATATTGCATCTCTCCGAGTGCCAGAGTTGTGTGGAAAATACCATCAGCTAATTTACCAAGAAAGACTTTCTTTAGAGTATTTCAAAGTTGAATTTAAAGTTCTCAAAAGAGACAGATGGTTATATTACACAGGAAAAGCTGACCCCGAAGTATACAAAAAAGAACCATTTGATTTAAATATACTAAGAGCAGATATAGATAAATTCTTAGATGCCGATAGTGCTTTAAATGTTTGTATGTTGAAAGTAAAGGTACAGGAAGAAAAACTAAATCTATTAACAGAGCAAGTTAAGTCTATTATGAGTTTATCGTTTAATATTGGTAATGCTATTAAGTGGAAGAAATTCTTGAACGGGGAGCTTGGATGATTGTAGTCGGTAAATTAAATGAGAGTTTCTTACAGGTATCATGTGAACGGCATATTGCTTATGAACTGAATGAATATTTCAGCTTTAAAGTTCCTAATGCACAGTTTCACCCGAAGGTTAGAGCAAAACTTTGGGATGGAAAGATACGCTTGTTTAATATTCAAACAGGACAAATGTATCTGGGACTCTACCCATATCTAAAAGAATGGGCAGAGAAATATACTTACAAATTACAAACGGATATAATTACAGCAAAGAAACTTTCTGGATTGGATGTAGAAGGTATCAAATCATTTTTTGATTCACTTAAATTACATTGTAAGAATAAACCCATTGTACCTAGAGATTATCAGATTGCATCATTTTTACATTGTGCAAAGTCTGAAAGAGCTCTATTGTTGTCACCAACTTCATCGGGTAAAAGTCTGGTTATCTATTCATTGATTAGATGGCATCAGCAGTTTATAGAGAATGATAAGATATTGGTATTGGTTCCTACTACAAATCTGGTTACACAAATGTATAATGATTTCAAAGATTATTCGTCTGAGCTACCTGAATGGAATGCTGAAGAACAGTGTCACATGATATACTCTGGTAAGGAAAAGGAATCAGAGAAACAGATATATATCAGTACATGGCAGTCGTTGTTTAGACTTGGTGCTCCATACTTCAAAAAGTTTGGAATGGTTATCGGTGATGAAGCTCACCTATGTAACGCCCAGAGTCTAAAGGGTATACTAGAGAAGATGACCACTTGTAAGTATAGGTTCGGCACTACTGGTACACTTACAGATTCTAAGACGAATAAACTGGTATTGGAAGGACTATTCGGTAAGACCTATACGGCAGTTACATCTAAACAGTTGATGGATGATAAACATATATCAGACTTGAGCATCAATTGTTTAGTCCTAAAATACACAGATGCAGAACGTCAGCAATTGAAGAAGACAACTTATCAGGAAGAGATTGATTTTGTTGTAACTCACCCTAAACGAAATGTATTTATTCGTGATCTTGCATTAGCTAGAAAGGGTAACGTATTAGTTCTTTTCAACTATGTAGAGAAGCATGGTAAGGTGTTGCACAAACTTATAGAAGAAAAGAATAAAGATGATAGAAATATTTTCTTTATTGCGGGTGAAACATCGGTTGAAGATAGGGAGAAGATACGTCAGATAACTGAAATTGAAAACTCTATCATTGTAGCATCTTCTGGTGTTTTATCAACGGGTGTTAATATTAAAAATCTACAAACACTAATATTTGCCCACCCCTACAAAGGGAAGATAAGAAATCTTCAATCCATTGGTAGGGTTTTGAGGTTGGATGATAAAAGTAACAAGGCTATATTGTTTGATATAGTTGATGATTTGTCATGGAAGAAACATCTTAACTATGGGATTAAACATTGGAAGGAACGTGTAAACACATATTTGAATGAGCAGTTTGATTATATGTGTAAGGAAATAACATTATAAAGGAAACTGGAATGGGTAAGACTTACAAGAAGATTGTGAAAAATAAGTTTGAAAAGAAAAAACTTAATATTCTTAAACAGAAAAAACTTTTTATAGAGGAAGAGGGAGAAGACAATGAGCAATACCAAGACGGTGAAGAAGAAGTGCGAGAGGTGCAAGAAAGTAACAGCACAAGATAATACTTCTGAAGGATTTGGTGGTTTAGAATATTATGAAGATTATACTTGTACTGTTTGTAATAAAGTGAATTGTTTTGAAACTAAAAAACGACCTAATTGGATCACGCATTATTCTGTTTCAACTGGTGGTTATTAATTATTAATCTTTGAGGATATTATGAATATCAATATAGTGAATAGAAGTGAAAACCCATTACCAAAGTATGCAAAGCATGGTGATGCGGGTATGGATATATGTGCAGCTGTCAATGATTTTATTGCACCGTTTAATTGGAAAGCAATTCATACTGGATTGTTTGTAGAAATTCCAGAAGGATATGAAATACAAATAAGGTCAAGGTCTGGACTTGCATTCAAACATGGTATTTCAGTATTGAACAGCCCCGGCACTATTGACTCTGGATACCGTGGTGAAATACAAGTTATTCTAAAAAACAGCGACCATCATAGGTATGAAATTAAGAAGGGTGATCGTATAGCCCAAATGGTAGTTTCTGAATTTACTAAAGTTTCTCTTACAGAAGTTGATGAACTTTCTGAAACTAAACGTGGTAAAGGTGGATTGGGGAGTACGGGAAAATGACTGATAAAACTAAACATTATGTAGACAACGAAGCCTTTTTTCAAGAGATGAAGAGATGGAAAAGTAGAGTTTTGGATGCTCGTGAGATGGATGACGTTGACCCGCCATCAACCGAATATATGGGTGAATGTTTTTTACGAATATCTGAGCGACTAGTAATGCGTCCCAATTTTATTAATTATACTTTCAGGGATGATTTGATTTCTGATGGCGTTGAAAACTGTTTACTGTATGCTCATAATTTCAAACCAGAAAAATCAAAAAATCCATTTTCTTACTTTACACAGATTATATTTCAATCTTATGTTAGACATATTGTTAAAGAAAGAAAACTAATGCACATCAAGTATCTGTTTGTTGAGAGGTCTGGTATACTTGATGAGCTAAACCCTAATAGTGAGGATAATAAGAAAATAACTAAAGTATGGGTAGATTATTTAAGATCCCATGAGAAATACGCTATAAATCCTGATAAGAAGAAGAAGAAGCCTAAACCCAGCTTAGAACTGTATTTTAGGTGATAAATCTTTTTCCTTGTATTAATGTGTTTTATATGATAAACTGTATTCAATCAAATAAGGAAAGAAATGACCTATCATGTTTTGACTATAGAGGAATGTAGGAGATGTAGGGAGCATGAACCAGACCATTTTTTTAAGAATTGCGGATATACGTTAGAAGAGATTGAAAATAATATAATGAAACAAACATTTCATTGTACCCGTTGTGGTAACGAATGGGTTAATGTTTGGTTGAAACGTAAAAAGGAAAATGATGAAAATAGCATTGATAACTGATCAGCACTTTGGGGGAAAACAGGACAGTCAGAACTTTTCTAATTATATTGAGACATTTTATCGGGAACAATTTTTTCCCTATTTGTCTGAAAATAAAATAGATACTGTTATTGACTTGGGCGATACTTTTGATAGACGGAAGTTTGTAAACTTCAACACGCTCAATCAAGTTCGTCAATTTTATTTTGATGTATATTATGAACGTGGTATCAAGCTTCATTCTATTGTCGGCAATCATTCTACCTATTACAGAAATACCAATAGTGTGAATAGCTCTGAATTACTTTACGGTCATTATGAAAATGTCAGCACATACCCATCACCACAAACTATTCATGTTGGTGGTACTGATATTGATTTGATTCCTTGGATCAATACAGAGAATTATGATGAGACTATGAATTTTATCAAAGACTCCAAATCACAAATAGCACTTGGACATTTAGAAGTTGCAGGGTTTGCAATGTATAAAGGGTATAATGCTGAAGAGGGTATTCCTAAAGAGTTATTCAAAGGATATGAATTAGTATGCTCAGGACATTATCACCATAAGTCAAGCAAAGGAAATATTCATTATCTTGGAGCTCCTTATGAAATCACTTGGAGTGACTACGATGACCCTAGAGGTTTTCATATATTGGATACAGAAACCAGAGAGCTAGAATATATCCGTAACAGGTTCAGGTTGTTTGAGAAAATATATTATGATGACAGCAATACAGATTATTCAAATGTAGATGCTGGTTACTACAAGAATAAAATTGTCAAACTGATTGTAGAGAATAAAGATAATCCGCCACAGTTTGAAGATTTTGTTGATAGACTATACAAGTCAGATTTGACTGATTTGACTATTCTTGAAGACTTATCAGAATACACTATGAGATACAATGAAGACGATGAAACTGATATAGAGGTTGGTAATACTTCAGCATTCCTTGAAGAGTATGTTGACGGTATGAAAGTAGAAGAAGAGAAACCAAAGATTAAAAAATTACTACAAGTTATTTATGATGAAGCCCTTAATGTGGATACTACAGAATGATCAAACTGAAGACTGTTAGATGGAAAAACTTTCTTGCAACGGGTAATACATTTTTAGAAGTAAAACTTGACAAAGAACCAATGACATTGATTGTTGGTAAGAACGGTGCTGGTAAATCAACTTTGATTGATGCCATCACCTTTTCTTTATTCGGCAAACCTTTTAAGAAAATCAATAAAGGCCAGTTGATGAATACTGTTAATGAGAAAGAACTTGTTACAGAAATAGAGTTTTCTATAGGACATATAGAATGGAAAATTCGTAGGGGTATTAAACCAGCTCTATTTGAAATATATAACAATGGTAATATAATCAATCAGGATGCAAAGAGCACTGATTACCAGAAGTATCTTGAAGACAAAGTATTGAAACTAAACTTCAAATCATTTACACAGATTGTTGTATTGGGTTCTGCTTCGTTTGTTCCATTCATGCAGTTGTCAGCTAATGACCGTAGAGTTATCATTGAGGATATTCTTGACATTGGCATTTTCTCTATTATGAAGAACTTGCTCAAAGACCGTTCATCTTCATTGAAAGAAGAAATGAATGATTTGGAGTATGATATAAAGTTAGTACAAGAGAAAATTAGTTTGCACGAAAAACATCTTCAAGAGATGCAAGCAAAAACTGATACTAAACGAAAGTCTGATTTAGATAAGATTGAAGAAACCCAAAAAGAAATTATAAAACTCAATGAAGAAGTAGAGAAACACCAAGACCTTGTAATGTCATTGATGAATTCTATTGCGGATTCAACTACCTCATATAAAAAGAATAATGAGCTAGATAAATACAAATCACAAATAAATAAGAATATAAAGAAACTGAATAAGGATAAGTCATTTTATGAGAAAAATCAAATATGTCCTACTTGCCAACAGGATATTCTGGAGAATTTCAAGAAACATAAGTGTAATGACATATCAGATGATATTGAGGAAATGACTGATGGTTTGAGTAAGATTGAAACAGAGATTACAAATGTTTGTAATCGCCTGGAGGAAATTTCAACTTGTAACAAAAAGATACAGTCAGAAGAAAATGATATACGAACAAAAAATACTTATATCAAATCACATAACAATTTCATTACACATTTGAATGAAGAGCTGAATAAGAAAGATGAAGTTGTTGATATTGATAAACATAATTTTCTAACGAAGGAGCTAGAGGAGTCAAAAACTACTAGGTTACAATATGTAGAGCAGAAAAAATATTATGATATTCTCGGAACTATTCTAAACGATAAGGGTATCAAGACACGAATTGTACGCAAGTATTTGCCTGTAATAAACAATCATGTGAATATGTATCTAAAGGATATGGATTTCTTTGTGAACTTTCAGCTAGATGAAAACTTCAATGAAACCATAAAGAGTAGACACAGAGATGATTTTTCTTACTACTCTTTTTCAGAGGGTGAAAAGAAACGAATTGATATTGCGTTGTTGTTGACTTGGAGATACATTGCAGCGATGCGTAATTCGGTAAATGTAAATCTTCTTATTCTGGATGAAGTATTTGATGCAAGCCTTGATCAATCTGGTGTTGATGACTTGATGAAGTTGTTTCATTTGTTAGACAAAACAAACTTGTTTATTATCTCACATAAACTGGATGTATTGGATGATAAGTTTCCTGCTAAGATAACCGTGGAGAAGTTTAAAAACTTTACAACTATGGAGTACCGATAATGCCATTATACAGTTATCATTGTGTGAAATGCGATGAAGTATATGAGAATATAAGAACTATAGAGCAGAGGGATAAAAAATTAGTCTGTCCAATTTGTAATGACCATTGCTACCGCATTATGGATATATCATCTTTTCAGCTAAAGGGTGGTGGATGGTATAAGGATGGATACGGTAATACAAAAACTAAAATAGAGAAGGAATAAAAGTGTTTCTTTAGCATATTGTGTTTTTTATTTAAGATGACCTTGACATTGAGATTTTAAATGTTATTATATAGTATAACAATAATTTCTAACAAAGGAGTACAAAATGAATTATTCACCACTTTTTACAAAATCAGCATTTCCAACATGGATGGACTTTGACACATTTGATAAGTATATATATAGTAATGAACCCGTAACAAAAACAAGGGTTAGCCGATCTGGTAATGCTTACCGATGGGATGAAGATAATAATGAATATAAACTTGATATTGTAATGCCCGGTTTGAAGAAAGAAGATATTGAACTTACATTTAAGAAAGATATTTTGACTATTAAATGTATTAAGGAAATCCCTAAAAAGGATCAAGGTTTCTTTGGTGTGGAATCTGAACAATCTTTTAAGAATTTTCCTCAAGCAGTTGATGCTGATAAAATCACAGCTGAAATGCGTGAGGGTATCTTATCGGTAGTATTGCCAAAACGTGAAGCCGATAAACCTAAGCAGATCAATATCACATAACCGAAGGGGTTTTATGGACTATGATGAAGTAACTTATGAAGATGGTGACGATTGGGTTGAAAAGGTATATATGGAAGATGGTGTCAAAGTGACCCGATATAAACCCAGCTGGTATAAAGAACCCGATAAATTCAATACACCATTCAGAAGTAAGGCCAGAAAACCCATATTTGGGCCTAAAGACCCGTAAGCCCTTGTAATATATGGAGTTATGGAGAAATCCCTCTAACTCCTTTATTTACAAGGGTTTACGTCATAGCATTTTTATTTAAAAAGCCCCACTTTTTCCTTGACATATCCTGCTAGATTTGGTATAATATATATAACGATTGAGAAACAACTTATTGATGAGGATTATATTATGGTAAAAATTGAGTCAAAAACTAAGTTAGCAAAACTCCTCGCAATGGAAGATATTGACGTTGAGCATAGGGAAGTTAAAACTGCTATGTTTGATGTTAAAAATAGATGTCTTGTATTGCCTACATGGAAAGAAATGCCCAATCACCTTTATGACCTTTTGGTAGGCCATGAAGTTGGACATGCTCTCTATACTCCTCATAAAGACAATATTCTATCTGATATCATTAAAAAGACTTCAAAACATTGCGTAAACGTAGTTGAAGATGCTCGTATTGAGGCTTTGATGAAAAGACGTTATCCCGGCCTTGTAAAACAGTTTTATGCTGGATATAAACATTTAGTAGAAAATGACTTTTTCGGTCTTTCTAGTATGGATGTTTCACGGGTTAATTTTCTTGATAAACTCAATCTTCATTTCAAGGTGCCGGGTGTTGTTTCTGGTATGTTTGAGTTCAATGATATTGAGCAATCATTTGTTGATAGGATTACAGATATCACGAAGTTTTCAGAAGTTGAAGAAATCTGCGTTGAGATTTGTGATTATATCAAAGAAAATCGTGAAGAAAAAGATTCTTTAGAATTCTTTCCAGAAGATTCTTTTACGATAGAATATGAAGAAGGCGAAGGTGAAGAGCAAGATACTGAAAACACTTCTGAAACTTCCGAAACTCAAGAAGGTGAAGATGAAGGCGAAGGTGAAGGTGAAGCTTCTGATGAAGAAGGTGAAGAAGAAGATGAAGATGAAAATAATGAAGAAGTACAAAATAGTCCTTCAAATGGTTCACCTGATTATGAAGATGAAGATGAATTCTTAAACGATGATCTTAAATCAAAATCTTATGATAACTTTGAAAATAGTGTAAGTGAATTAGCTGATGTTGATGTTGTAAATCAATATTACACTATACCTGAAAAGGTTCGTTATGATAATTTGATTGACTATAAAGTTGTCTATAAGAATATTGATAATTTCTATAGTTCTGCTGAGTATGAGAAAAATAAAGCAGAAACGACAAGCACCCGTTACTCTGGATGGTATCATTCAGTTGCTGACTTTGATCTTATGACTAAGACTATTTTTGAAAAATCTAAAATGACTTTAGATAAAATCAAAAAAGAATCTATCAAGAATGTTAATCACATGGCGATGGAGTTTGAAAGGAAGAAGTCTGCTGACGTTTATAAGAGAACTTCTTTTGCTAAAACGGGTGTTCTTGATACCAACAAAATGTTTTCTGCAAGATACAATGATGACATTTTCAAGAAAAATATGAGAATGCCTGAAGGTAAGAATCACGGTCTGGTTATGTTTATTGATTGGTCTGGTTCAATGGCATCTCAATTACAGGGCTGTGTAAAACAACTTATTGAGTTTGTTTTGTTTTGCAGAAAAGTTAATATTCCTTTTGAGGTTTATAGTTTCACTGATGTTCATACTACCGGAAATGGAATTAAACCAAAAACATTCATTTATAAGCATGGTGATGTTGTTTGTGATTCTAGTGTTACTTTGAGAAACTATTTTTCAAGTAGAATGAATGCTCGTGAATTGAATGATGCAATGTTGAAGATTTGTGTTATTACTGAAGCATATCAGGGTGGCTATCAGCATTACCCAATTCCAGAAGAAGACCGATTGGGCTTTACTCCCTTGAATGGTTCAATCCTTTTTGCTGAACACGTTATCCGTGATTTTCAGAAAAAGAATAATCTTCAAGAGGTTCATGCTGTTTGGATAACGGACGGTGAAGGCAATATTCAATTTCACAGAAATCACGTTGGTGACGATTCTACAAGAGATATTATCAATTATGAAAAGACTAGAAATGTTGTTATTCAAGATAGGAAAATGAAAAAAAACTATCCTGTTAGCAAATATCGTAGGTCTAATCTTACTCCTATTTTCTTTGAGATTTTAAAAGATAGGCTTGGTTGTAATGTAATTGGATTTTTCCTTGATATTAATTATGGTAGAAAACATCAAATGATGAACCATATATATCGTGATAGTATGAAAGTGGAAAATACAGCTGAATGGTTGAAGAAGTCTAGGAAAGATGGTTATTTCGTCAAAAAAGAAATGGGTTATGATGAGTATTATGTTATTTCAAATGCTCCTAAAATCGTCAAACCTGTAGAAATGGATGATAAAATGACTAACCGAAAATTGGCGACTGTATTCAGTGCTAAGAATAATGAGTTCAAAAATAGTCGGGTTATCCTTTCCAAGTTTATTGACTTGATTACAGCAGGGATGTAAGACGATTTGAGGGGGTTTTACCGATTGACCCTTACTCTGGTATGGGTTTCTAATAAAAACCCCTTAAATCGTATCCTATGCCCTTCTGTAAGTTATTGTAAAATATGGAGTTACAGACTAAATGAAAAACCCTTTGAAATCAATGACTTACAGACCATCTTTTATTCACTTTTTCCTTGACTTATCCAATTATATTTGGTATAATATATATAACAATTGAGAAACATTAAATGAATGGAGTTTATATTATGAGTTATGAAGAACAGTTTAAAACAGCAATTCTTAAAGAATATGGTAATGGATTTTTCACGGCTAAACAGGCAAATGCCATGAGTGCTGAATTGGGATTTTCCAAAAGTGGCACAAAAGAAAAGATATATGCTAAATGTTTACAGCCTAATACTATTTCAAGAGGCAAGTATGCGTTTGCTGAAAACCATTCTTTTGATGTTAAGGTTGAAAAACCATCTAAAGAAGCAGTAAAAAAGGAAGTTAAAAAAACGGTTAAAAAAGATTGGGATATCATTAATTCACCTATTGAAACTGAAAAAGTTGTTTTGGTTAATGAGTTTGATAATTCAAGTAATTCAGCTCCTCGCACTCCAAGCGATTGGGCAAATGAAGAAAAGGAAACTACTACAATGGATTTGAGAGTTAAGACTGCTACTAATACAGTTATGAATCTTATTCCTAAAAAAGACCCTCAATATGTAGCATGGGGACATTTCAAAGATATTAAAACGATTCTGGAAAGTAAAGTTTTCTACCCGATTTTCGTAACTGGATTATCAGGTAATGGGAAAACTTCAATGATTCGTGAAGTTTGTGCTAAATTGAAACGTGATATGGTAAGGGTTAATATTACCGTTGAAACCGATGAAGATGATTTGTTGGGCGGATTTCGTTTAGTGAATGGTGAAACTGTTTGGCAGGATGGCCCATTGGTTGTCGCAATGAAAACTGGTGCGATTGCATTGATTGATGAAGTTGATTTAGCTTCTCATAAAATCATGTGTCTTCAACCTATTATGGAAGGACAGCCGATTTATCTGAAAAAGATTAATGAAGTTGTTTATCCTGCTGCCGGTTTCAATATTGTTGCAACTGCTAATACAAAGGGAAAAGGTTCTTCTGATGGACGTTTTATGGGAACCAATATTTTGAATGAAGCATTTCTTGATAGGTTCTCTGCTACATTTTATCAAGAATATCCTTCAACCTCTTTTGAGGAAAAGATTCTCAAGAAGCAGTTTGCAAAATATGAGATCAGTGAAGATGACTTTGTTTCTAAATTAGTCAAATGGGCAGATGTTATCCGCCGTTCCTTCAAAGAAGGTGCTGTTGATGATATTGTTACAACCCGCCGTTTGATTGATATCACTAAAACCTTTTCAATTTTTGGTAATAAGATGAAAGCCATTACATTATGTTTGGAAAGGTTTGATGATGAAACAAGGGATTCTTTTGCTGACCTTTATACTAAAGTCGATGCAGGTGCTTCGTTTGAAGATATTACAAATGAAGTTCCTGCTGAGGACGATATTGAAACTGAAAATGATACTTTCTAATGAAAAATATAATCTACATATTGATATTGTTATGTTACAATCCTGTATATGCTGAACAGCAGGATTGTAACATAATGAAATATGAAAGTGGCAGTATTACACTTGGATTTAAAGCTGGTGGTTTCGGATGGGGTGTCGGCCCAGAGGTTTCTTTTGGAAGTGAATCGGGAGTAGTTTGGAATGATAATCTACAATATATGGTTGCTGAATATCAAGAACTATGCTCCCGATTCAATACGGGTAGGGTTTCAAAGATACAATATGATGAAGAAATTCAACTTATTATTCAAAGAAGTAGAAATTTCACCTTTAAAATGAATGAAGTTTTCAGAAGAAAAAAACAATCAATGTTTGATGAAATGGAGAATTTACAATGAAAAACTATATTATGATTTTTGCTATGTTGTTTTTGAGTACTGCTTGTTCAAGCATTCCAACTATTCCAGATGCACCTAAAGCACTTGCTTCTTATGATGCACCTGAATGGGTGTTGCGAGGTGGTGGAGCATTTACTGATGGTGGTGGTAAAGCATTCTATGGTGTCGGTTCTGCAACTGGTATCAAGAATTATTCACTACAACGGACGGTAGCAGACGATAGAGCTCGTGGTGACTTGGCGAAAGTATTTCAAGTTTATATGACTTCATTGACTAAAGATTATCAAGCACATACTACTGCTGGTAATTTTGAGAATTCATCAGAAGAACAGAATGCTGAAGTTGCTTTGAAGGTGGTTGTATCACAAACCCTACGCGGAGTTGTGATTGTAGACCATTTTGAAATTCCAGAACGCAGGGAGTTTTTATCTCTTGCTCGTTTGGACTATGATGCATTTGAACGTAACGTAGAATCTAATGAGAAGTTTCGTGAATTGCCTGAGAAGTTACAAGCAGATATCAAGTCACGTGCTGAAAAACTCCATGATGAAATGGAAGAAGAAGCACGAAAGATGTCAAATGGTGATTGTTTCAGTACTAGTTCTGATTGTTAATTTATAACAAGGAAATGATTATGCGAGTTTTACTTACATTTATGTTGTTGTGTGTTGTATCAATTGTTGAAGCATCCCCTACGCCTGATTGGGTATTGGGAAGGGGTCATATTGATTATGATTCTTCCCGATACTTGGTCGGTGTCGGATTCTCTGAAAAGAGTACTGTTTCAGCAAGTGAATCAGCAAGAGCAGAATTGATTAAGAGTATCCGAGTTCGGGTCAATACTGTAAATAAAGATTACAATAGTTCAGATAAATCTTTTTCCGAAGCTTCAGTTAGTTCGGAAACAGATTTTCTTCTGGAAGGTTCACAAGTTAAAGATGGATGGTATGATGAAGATAAAGAAATCTTTTATTCATTGGTGGTTATAGAACGCAAGTATGTTTTAGAGACACTTAAAAAGATGATTGATTTTCTTGTAACGAAACTTGAATTGACGCTGAGACAAGCAGATACCTTTTCTACTAATGGTGATGTATTAAAGGCTCTTGTATACTACTACGATGGGTATGTTGAGAGTTCTAAACTTTTTCCTTTCATTCAGACCTATAAAAGTGTTATACTAGAGTCAGATAAATCAACTAATACATATAACTTTAACATTCTCTTTAAAGAGAAAATTCAAAAGATTGTTGATAATGTCCAGCTAGTTTCTGTAAGTAGAAATGTATATGATGAAGATATACAGTTTTCTATTAAGGCTACTTTGAATGGACAAGGTATTGATAATTTTCCAATTAAGTTTTATAGTGTTTATAAACATTTTACTGAAAGGACTTTTTGTAAAAAGAATGGTTGCGAGACTAGGGTAAATATTTCTAAAGTTGTCAATGATGGTGGTAATACATACTTGAAAGCCGTTGTTGATATGAAAACTTTTGAAAAGTATTTTACTTATAAGTTAGATGAAAAACTATTTTCACGACTTGGATTGTTGAATGTAACTTTCAAAAATAAGATTGATACATCAAAAAAGAAAAAACAAGAGGTAAAGATTAAACAGCAGTATCAACCAAGAAATCAAAGTTATGGATCACAAGTTAGAAAAGAAGCAGATGATATGGATGCTATGATGCAAAGAGAGTTGAGAGGCATCCGTGGTAATAGACCAAGTGTTAGGTATTGTAGTGCTGATGGAAGATATAATTCCTGTAACAGAAATAACAGGAGTCAAAGAGGTTCTTCATCAAACGGAAGTATAGATTTTAATATTGGCATCGGTTGGTAATTTAAACATTAATAAGGGGTGGTGATTATGGCAAGAGAGATGTTGAAGTTGAGAAAGGGTGATTCTGCAATTATGATTAAGACTGATGGCTCAGTTGAACTCGCAGGTGTGAATGACAAACCCATTATGAGTGATGAGGGTATGATTTCACCTGTTATTTTATTTGCAGCTGCATGGGCAAAGAAAGATAAAGGTGTGATTAGTCACTTGGTTGATAATTTTAAAAACTGTGTTCGGGAAGGATATTTTGGAGAAGAGGCAAAATCTGATTTTAAAACGATGGAAGTTAATGCTGAGAAAGAACGTATCCGTAAAGAAGAGGGTGCTTCAGGTGCAGTAACATTGGAAACACCAGTACTTGTACCAAATATTTCACCTGAAGAATTTCAAAAACACAAAGATGAAGAAAAACGTCTTGAAGCAATTGCAGAACAAGGTCAAGATGAAAGGCAGTTGAGACAAATGGAAGCAATGAAAGTAGGTGCTAAGGTTGTTGAAACAAAAGAGTTTGACGGTCATAAATTACCAGAAACCGAAGAAATGCTTAATGTTCGTGATGGACAAACCGTTGGTAATGTAACTATTGAAGAAGGAGCAGATAATGAAGATAAGTAAAACTACAATGGATGTATTGAAAAACTTTGCTGAGATTAATCAGTCTATTGTGATTAAGGAAGGGAATGAAATCAAAACTATTTCAGCTTTGAAAAATATTCTTTCCAAGGCAACTGTATCAGAAAACTTTCCGAAAGACTTTGCGATTTATGACTTGCCAACTTTCATTGGGATTCAATCTGCTATGTCTGATGCGGATTTTGAGTTTAAAGACGATTGCATGGTAATGTCCGAGGGTAGAGGTAAAGGTAAATACTTTTATGCAGAGCCTTCTTTGGTGGTTACTCCGCCGGAGAAAGAAATTGAAATGCCTGAGAGTGATATCAAGTTTGAATTGAAAGAAGACGATTTTGATTCTATTATGAAGAAAGCAAATATTCTCAAGTTGGCTGATGTCTGTTTGAAAAGTTGTACTAAGTCAAACAGTATGTATCTATATGCTACTAACAAGAACAATGACACCTCAAATGATTATTCCGTTAAAGTTGGTGATGGTGTTTCAAAGAAGTTCAATGTCGTTTTCAAACGGGAGAATCTAAAGATTATTCCAGGCGATTATGATGTTACTATCTCCAATGGTATTTCTCATTTTGTTAATAAGAATGCTAAATACAAATTGGAATACTGGATTGCATTAGAAGCGAGTAGTGATTACGGAGAGTAAATTGATAACACTTATATTATGGAGTAGTTGATGAGCAATTTATTATGGGTAGAGAAGTTCAGACCAGCCAGCATTGAAGATTGTGTTTTACCTATTGAGACAAAAAAGGTTTTCCAGAATATTGTTGACACAGGTGAAGTACCTAATCTTCTACTGTTTGGCACATCGGGCATCGGAAAAACTACAGTAGCGAAAGCATTGTGCAGCCAACTTGGATGTGATTGGTTGATGATTAATGGTAGTAATGAGGGCAGAATGATTGAAACTCTGCGAACTACCATCACCAACTATGCTTCGACTGTTAGTTTTTCCGGTGGTAAGAAAATTATAATTATTGATGAAGCAGATTATATGAATCGGGATTCTGTACAACCTGCAATGAGAGGTTTGATAGAAGAGTTTTCAAATAATTGTCGTTTCATTTTTACTTGTAACTATAAGAATAAAATCCTTCCAGCATTACATTCAAGATGTTCTGTTATTGACTTTAGAATCAAGAGATCAGATAAACCAGTATTGGCTCAGAAGTTTTCAGAGGTTGCTATGAAACTCCTTGACAGTGAGGGGATTACATATAAACCAGATATTGTAGCTCAGTTAGTTGTAAGATACTTTCCAGATTTTCGTAGGGTATTGAATGAGTTACAAAACAATGCTGTTGGTGGTAATATAGATGCAAGTATTCTCAATGCTTCGTCTAATGAAAACTACAGTGAGTTAATGAAGTTTTTAAAAGAAAAAGATTTCACTATGATGCGTAAGTGGGTAGCAGAGAATATTGACAATGACCATGTTGGGTTATACCGTCAAGTTTATGACTCACTGTTTTCAAATATCAAAAAACAGAGTGTTCCAGATGCAGTATTGATCATAGCTGATTACTCTTACAAGTCTGCCTTTGTTGCAGATCAAGAAATCAATATGGTTGCGTGTTTAACTGAACTTATGATGAATAGTGAATTTAACTAGGGGATGATATGGCAGAAGATAAACCACAAACAAAAGCAGTTAAAACAGGAAAGACAGGAAAACGAGGTATACCAGAAGTTGATAAAACACAGGACTATGATTTTTTCATTGATGAGTATACTGATGAAAGTGGCAAGAAGCATAGGATAGGACATGCAAAAATGGCTAATCAAACTAATAATGCATTGACAAGGATTGCTCCAGAACTGAAAATGTCTAAGTCAATGCTTATCAGAAAGTGTCTTGAATCATTTGTAAAGTACCATGATGAAGCAAAGGCAATCGGTGGTGAGAAATTCTTTCAAGCAGAATCTTCCTTTGAAGGATGGATTAATGAAAGGAATACTATTACACAACTTTTAAACCAGATGGTTGAAAAGAATAATATTATGGATAAGAATACCAATAATCCTGAATCAAAAATGTTGTCTCAACAACTTACTACACTGGCACAAATGGTTAACCTTACACATAAAAACTTATTATGAGTGACCATAAATATTACTATGATGAATATTACGATGATATATCGGACTTTGTAGATAATTATAGACTTGTCAAGAACCCCCATATTGTAGGGGTGTATAGTGATGGTCTTCCTGCAGCTGTTCATATCAGTAATGCATTGAAGTGTCCTTTGAGTATTGTTAAGGCGGAAGATGATAAAGCTAATTGGTTGATAAATCTCACAAACGATACGAGCATAAGACCAGCTGATTGTCCTTTGTTTCCTAGACTTATCGTTATTGATACGGTGTATGCTTCTGGAAATCAATTTAGTGCTATTAAACAGTTGCCAGAGTTTATTGATAATCCTGATTATTCATTCTTTTCATTCTTTGGTTGTAAGAATGATAATAAAGTTTTTTATAAGTATGAACAGGTATATAAAAATATTTCATTTCCTTGGCATGATACGAGTATAATTACAAAATTAAAGGTGAGGTGATAAGTTTTATAAATACATTATGTAAAGGGGGTACACGCATGAACGAAGAAAATCAAGACAATGATGAACCAGATCAACATAATGAGAATGAACCACAATATGATGAGAATGGACACCTATTTATCAAGCTCGAGCTTGAAGATAGTGCGTTAGTAGTTCGTTCTGATGGAACGATTGAAATGGTGAGCCACGACCTTGAAAGTTCTGACGATGGGTATATGGGTGATGTTGAAGATTTGAGTAAAACATTTTCACTTGTATTAGCATTAGTTTCAGCCTTAGAGAATGAAGAGTTGTATAATCGTATTTTTCATAACTTGAATGTGATTCTAATGAAGAAATGGGAAGTGTTGGATGACGGATTAAAAGAAGAAATCATTGAGAAGCGTAAAAAATCTTTTGATAACCTTTCTCCAGAAGAAGAAGAAGAAAAGAAACAACGGGTGGATGAGTTCAGAAAACGTATGAATAAATATAAAGATACGTTTCTTGATGATATGGAAAAAGATAAACAGAGCTTGAAACGTGATATGATGGATGAGATAGATTGGCAGAAAAAGTTTGGCCGTGACTTTGGATTTGATAGACCAGACCATTTAATGGGCCCAGACGGTATGGAAGACCATATGGAGACTCGCAAGAGGGTAAAGAAGGTTAAACGTAATCCTCTTGCTAAGTTGAAAGGTACTGAATGGAACCCATACGATAAGACATTGAAGGCACACTGGAAAGAATGGCATGCTGATGAGCCACCTGATGTAGAGGATGACGAATAATGAATAAAGACCTATTTGGTAATGATATTATAATTGATGAGGTAGAAGAGGTCAAAGTAAAAAAGGTATCACCATTTGATTTAGCACATGACCTGACCAGTAAGGAAAGGTATGATGCTGAATCCTGTGAGAGTAAGGAGTATAAAACATTTCTTATCAATCGCTCATTGTCTTATCATGGCGATTTGATAGGTTATGTTAATGAGATGAATGTACATACCGAGGTGTGTAATAGATTTCATTATGATTTTCTTCACCATGCTATACCTAAGAGGAAACGTGCTAAGAAGTATTGGGCGAAGTCTAAGAAGATTGAACACTTGGAAATGGTTAAAGAGTATTTTAACTATAGTAATCAGAAAGCACTTAATGCGTTGTCAGTTTTATCTGACAAAGATATTATAAATATCAAAGATAGGATGTTTAAAGGTGGTGTTTCCTAATATTATAAATAACTATATTAACGTATAGTTATTGTATGACTATATAATGCTTATTGAATTGGATTGAAAGGGTACGGAAATGAATACTGAAAATGTAAAATGGTCTATTGAAGATATGATTGAAGTCCGTCTGAAAGAAGACGATGATTTTTTGAAAGTTAAAGAAACCCTCACACGAATTGGTATAGCTTCAAGAAGAGAAAAGAAGTTATTTCAATCTTGCCACATACTCCACAAGCAGGGAAAATATTATATTGTTCACTTCAAAGAGCTGTTTGCTCTTGATGGTAAACCTACTAATATTTCCGAGAACGATTTAGAAAGAAGAAATACAGTTGTAAATCTTTTACACGAATGGGATTTAGTTGAAATCGTTAAACCTGAAAAAGCACAACCAACTACTTCAATTCGTCAAATGAAAATTCTACCGTTTAGTGAAAAGTCTGAATGGGATTTACAGGCTAAATACACAATTGGTAATGTTGGTATCAGGACAACTAAAGAACCTAAAAAGGAAAATACGTTTGAGATGGATAAAGATTTTTTATCATAAAATTGAAAAAGGAGAAGTTTGATGATTGTAAAAATTGTGAAGTTGACAAGTGGTGAAGAGTTGTTTGGTGATTTTGATGAACAGAAAAGTATTATAAAAAATCCAGTTGTTATGATTCCCGTGAGCAAAGAACAGATTGCGTTCCAACCATGGCTACCATATTCCGAAGATAAAGATTACACCCTAAAACCAGAGCATGTTCTAATTGTAGCTACAGCTGCTAATACAATTACCAATGAGTATAACAGAATCTATGGTTCAGGTATTGTAGTTCCCAGCGATGGAGGGATATTGCTGTAATAAGTTTTTCCTTGTAATGTGAACCTTTTTTTGATATAATATATATACTATGAAATTCTATAGCTATGTTGGCCAGTTCCAAAATAAAATCTATGTGCGTGATATAGATAGCAAGGGTGAGGAGTATTCTGAATATGTTCCCTTTGAGCCTACACTATATGTTCCATGCCCACCAGAGAAAGCTACTTTCAAAACCCTAGACAATAAACCTTTAGCAAGTTTAAAGTTTCCGTCTATAAACGATTGCAAACAGTTTGTTGAGCAATACGATAACGTAAGCAACTTTGCCTTTCATGGCTCAAAGAGTTATGTGTCTCAATATATATCTGAAACTTATCCCGATATCCAATGGGATAGGACTAAGATTATTATCTATACACTTGATATTGAGGTTGCTTCAGATGAAGGGTTTCCAGATATACGTTCTGCTAATTCACCTATTACATCTTTGACTATTCATAATAGTGTCTCTGACATTTATTATGTTTTCGGAACAGGTGAATATACTCCAAACGATCCCGACAAAACAATTAGATATTTTCTTTGTGATAATGAAGAAGAAATGATGCAGCTCTTTTTAGATTGGTGGAAAGATAATCCGCCTCATATAATCACTGGCTGGAATTGTAAGTTTTTTGATATGCCTTACATTATCAATCGTCTTATGTTTCTAGGGTTGAATCAAAAACTACTTTCGCCTATCAACAAAGTATTTGAAAAGAATGTTGTCATTGCTGGTAGGGAGAATCAGTACTATGGTATCATTGGTGTGTCTATTTTAGATTATATAGATTTGTATAAAAAGTATACTTACAAAAATCGGGAGTCATATCGCTTAGACTATATAGGACAAGTTGAACTTGGAATGGGTAAGATTACAGACGATGCAGTTGCTGGTTATAACTTATATAAAACTGATTATCAAAAGTTTATTGAATACAATATCAAGGACGTTGAGATTGTAAAGAAGCTTGATGATAAGATGAAGTTGTTAGATTTGATTATAACTATAGCTTATGAATCACAAATTAATTTTGAGGATGTTTTCTCACCTGTTAAAACGTGGGAATGTATTATATACAATTTCTTGAAAGAACAAAACATTGCTGCACCTAATAAGAGAAGCCGTGGTGATTCTAAAAGTATTGAAGGTGGATACGTCAAAGAACCCCATATAGGTCTACACAAATGGGTTGTATCGTTTGACTTGAATTCACTCTATCCGCATTTGATTCAGCAGTATAACATTAGTCCTGAAACTATATCGCATGATGAAGTTCTCAAAATAAAATATAATGATGGTGTCAATGGACTGTTAGATAGGAAGTATGATACAGATTATCTCAAAGAAATGAATATGACCTTGACCCCGAATGGTCAACATTTTACAAATGAGTTTCAGGGATTTCTCCCTAAGCTCATGAAGACAATGTATGATGATAGGGTTATCTACAAAAAGAAGATGCTTGCAGAGGAGCAGAGATTAGAGGATGGGAATTACAAAAGTAAACAGGAAGTTGTAAATAATATTTCAAAATACAATAATGCTCAGATGGCGAAGAAAATTCTCCTGAATAGTGCGTATGGTGCGTTAGCAAATCAATATTTCTTGTATTATTCCCCAGAGCAGGCAGAGGCAGTCACAATGTCCGGCCAGTTATCAATTCGTTGGATTGAAAAGGATATAAATAGATTCATCAATGATTTACTAAAAACGGGAGATACGGATTATGTTATCGCATCGGATACGGACAGCATATATATCACTTTTGATAAGCTCGTTAATGAAGTGTGGGGAGAGGGAGCAGAGACTGAAAAGGTTATTTCCTTCTTGGACAAAATGTGTAAAGATAAAATTGAACCATATATTGATGAGTCTTATAAAGACCTTCATGCGTATGTAAATTCGTATGAGCAGAAGATGGTGATGAAACGTGAATCGATTGCTGACAAAGGTATCTGGACAGCTAAGAAACGATATATTCTAAATGTATTTGATTCAGAGGGTGTAAGATACAAAGAACCAAAACTAAAGATAATGGGCATTGAAAGTGTCAGAAGTTCTACTCCGCAATGGTGTCGGGAGAATATTCAATCACTTATAAAAACTATTATTGCTACAGATGAAAAAACTGTTATAAATTGTATTGATGATTGTCGCACAGTATTTAAAACTTTGACATTTAATGAGATTGCATTTCCTAGAGGTGTCAACGGACTTAACAAATACAAGTCATCAAAAGATATTTACATCAAGGCTACACCGATACACGTTAGAGGTACGTTGCTGTATAACCACCAACTGCGAACTAGAGGTCTTACAAAAAAGTATGAGTTGATTAAAGATGGTGAAAAGATAAAGTTTGCATATCTTAAAGAGCCGAACATACTTGGTGAGAATGTGATTGCTATTGCAACTGTCTTGCCAAAGGAGTTTGACTTGGAGAGATTTATAGATTACGATTTACAATTTGATAAATCATTCCTTCAGCCAATTAAGAATATCTTAGATGCAATTGGTTGGAAGTCTGAAAAAATAAGTTCTTTAGAATCATTTTTTGGGTAAAGAATATGAAAATATATGATGAAGACGATTTTGTTAAACTTATTAGAAAAGATATAACCCCATTATCTTGGCTTGATTTTTTAAAAACAACTCATATAGGTAACTTGTGGGATAAATTAGACTCTGATGACATTAGAGTAAAATCTTTAAAAAATAAAGAAAGTTTTTATAAGTGGTGTTATGATTTCATTCATAATGACGAGCCATTAATTTTATATTTTAATCAAAGATTATCTTATATAGATGTTAAACCAGTTATGATTTTACCAATTGAAAATAATATAATCAACCATAAATCTAATAATACTAGGTTGATAAGAAATATAAATTTACAAGATATAATGAATTGTGAAGGTGCTGATGGTAAAAGTATAAAAAATATATATAAAGATGCACTTGAACATGGAAAGATAGATAGATGTATGACAGTACCATCTGTTTTTAAAGATTCTTATAATTGGAATTATGATACATTTGTGGTTACAATAAAAACAGTTTCTGGCCAAATGTCTGTTTTTAGTCCTACGGTATATAATTCATTGTTGATAGAGACTGATAAGTATGTAGAAAATAAAAAACAAAAACTTCTTATTCCTTCTGCCTCTTGGGCATCACCTATATTAGCTACAATGAATAGTAAAAACTATACAGAATTACATATAGTTGATGTACAATCAGAAGTGTTAAAAACATCAGAGGAACTTTTTAAACATATTCATAAAGGTGGTTTATATAATTATACTCCGTATGATTTAAAAACATTTTGCATACCATCTGAAAGAATGACAGAAGTTATTGATAAGGATTATGACAAGGTTTTCTTTTGTCCGCCTTATTATGATTTAGAACTGTACGGTGGAAGTGAGTTACAATCAACTTCTTTATATAAGACATATGAAGAATGGCTTGATTTATATTGGAGAAAAACTGTTAATGAATGTGATATTGTTTTAAATTTAGGTGGATTATTTTGTTTTGTAATGGGTAGAGAATGCGGAGGTTATGTGATGGGTAATGATATGAAAAATATTGCTGAAGAAAAATTTACATTGAAACAAGAAATTAAGATAATGCCCCCTATTGAATCAACTAGGGATAGCAATAGTACAATTGAAAAGTATGAAATATGTTTTATAATGAAAAAGGATAAATGATGAAAACATTTACAAATAAATCTCAGGCCAGCCAAGTAATAGAATTTAATAAGATTAGTTGTTCATCAAAAACAAAGTATAATCACACATCCGATGATATTAAATATCTTAATGAAAATCTAGGTATATATTTTGAGACTTATGTTGAGTGGAAAAAATATGGAGAAAAAAAATTTTCTGAAAAATATTTAGAGAATTGTGAACAAAAAGGAAAACCGCCTGTACCGAGGAAGTCTGGGGGGTGGGCCTTGACTGAATATGGGGTTAGACTTAAAGACATTACCTTTTCTTCGAGTAATCTTTATGGTGATCATTTAGAACCTATGGTAAATTGTCGTGCATGTAAACTTTTTGGTTTACCTGAGCACCATCCATTATCTTGGGTAAGGATTTATCCAAACATCACAACGCTTGCAAGTTGGAATGGTGAGTGTAGATTTTCTATAAATTCACGAAATGATTTGCGTGTACTAGAAAATCATGACGGACAAGTTAGTAGTTTTTTTGAAACACTATGTATTAACGTAATGAAAAGGAAATATTCCGATATAATTCACCCAACACAAAAAGAAGTATTGGATGTATATTTTAAAAAGGAATCTGATCCTTGTTATATATGTGGTGGGCATGATCTAGTATGGGAAAAAGAACATTTTTATCAGAGGGCAAATGGATTTCCTTACTATTGGATAGATTCTTCTGGTAAAATTCAATTTAACATATTAAAGTCCTGTGAGGGTTGTAATAGAGGGATTGGTGGAAAGGGTAGTAAATCACCAAAGGAATATTTTGGTGAGGATTATAATAGATATTGTGATATTTACAATATGCCCAAAGAACCGAAAGTTACAAAAAATGGAAATAATCGGGTTATGGTTCAGGATATGATAGATGATAAACAATACTGTTATGATTATATTGAAACTAGGAGTGATGATAATAAAGAAACATATTTAAAATGGTTTGAAAATTTAATATCATAATAAGTGAAAGGAGAATAAATAATGGCAGTAAATAGTTTAGTAAAACAGTTAATTAAAGAGAGTAACAATGATATGGCTTCGGTTGTATCAGCAGGTATTCTTGGTGATTGTAGTACATTTGTGGATACGGGGTCTTTTTCTTTAAATGCATTGCTATCGGGTTCTATGTATGGTGGTGTTCCGTCAAACAAGATTACCTGTCTAGCTGGTTCAGAGTCCGTAGGTAAAACATTCTTTGCATTGAGTATTGCTAAGAACTTTTTGGATACGAATAAGGATAGTTTGATTTTATATTTTGAGAGTGAAGGTGCATTGACAACAGCTATGATTACTGATAGAGACTTAGACCCTGAAAGGTTTGTTGTGTTTCCAGTAGCAACAGTTGAAGAGTTTAGAACTCAATGCCTGAAACTCATTGCAGGTATTCCAGCAGAGACTAAGGTTATGATTTTCTTAGATTCGTTGGGAAACCTTTCTACACGAAAAGAAATGGAAGATTCGGAAAGTGGTTCTGATAAAAGAGATATGACAAGAGCTCCAATGATTCGTGGAACTTTCAGAACACTAGCGTTGAAGATGTCAACAAAGAATATTCCTCTTATCATTACAAATCACACTTATGATAAAGTTGGTAGTATGTTCCCGTCAAAAGAGATTTCTGGTGGTGGTGGAATCAAGTATGCAGCTTCAGTTATTGTTACGTTGGGTAAACGTAAAGTAAAAGATGGTACTGAGGTTATGGGAAATATTATCAAGTGCAAACTAGTCAAAGGACGTTTCACTAAGGAAGAGTCAGTCATTGAAACGATGCTTGATTATCAAACTGGTTTGGATAAATATTTTGGTTTGGTTGCTATTGCTGAGAAGTATGAAATATTCAAAAAGGTTTCTACAAGATTTGAGATGCCGGACGGAACAAAAGCATTTGAAAAAGCAATAGTGAAAAATCCAGAGAAATATTTTACTACTGAAATAATGGAACAACTTGAAAAAGCAGTTTTCGAGGAATTTAATTATGGGAGTAGAAAGGAAGAAAAGAATGTCATTGAAGAAACAGTTACAGAGTAATTGTGTAAATATATTGTGGTTGATAATAGGTGCTATCATCGTTGGTGGTATTTACCTATTATCATATCACAATGTTGACGAAGCAGTAGTGAGTGAATCTAAAACCTTTTTTGAATTTGTGAGGACTGTATTGCAATGATGGTAATGAGTAATAATGATTTAGAAAGTACATTCAATGCGTGGGTGACATATCAGGGTATCTACGCACACTATACAAGGGATTATGACTACTTCAAGTATAATGGCAAAGGAAACTGGAGCAACATTGATTCCATGCAAAGGAGTTTTTCAAAACAAGAAGTAAATGGAAACTTCTCCATGCAAAGGAAAGTGTTTACGAATATAGGAAAGATGTTTACCAATAAAGAAGCTTTGATATTCTTTTATCTTTCTCAATTTTCAAATGGTATAATGTATCCTACACATTTTGATAGTGATCTATATGACGAATATGTAGAACGAATGAATAACTTTGATTTCACTATCAAACAAGATATTCAGCAAATCAAAAAGTATATGGATAAATTCGATGCTGACTTTGATGATATTTTCAAAGTTGAAGGTATCAATCACCCAGTAATTTTGAAGATGGGATTGTCTAAAACGATTTCACTAGAGACAACAGCTGTTCTTGATATGATACTTGGATTTGTTGAGAATATTGATAACACTTTGAATGACCCTTTGTGGAATGACCATAGCAGATTGATAAAGAATTACAAACCTTTCCTAGAAGTTGATATAGTAAAACAAAAGAAAATAATAATGGATGTATTGTTGAAAGGGTAGTATGCGAACTGAAACTTTGATTTTAGAAAATCTAATATATAATGATAATTATTCGAGCATAGTTGGCACATTCCTAAAGCCAGAGTATTTCAAAGAGAACGCAGATAAACAAGTTTTCATTGAAATACAAAATCACATAACTGAATATAACTCATCTCCGTCTAAAGAGGTTCTTTCTGTTAAATTGAATAACAGAGAAGATTTAAATGAAACAACATTTAAACATTGTGAAGAGCTTCTTATAACACTAAAAGCAAAAACTGATGACGAGCAATGGTTGCTTGAAGAAACCGAAAGGTGGGCAAAGGATCAAGCTGTGTTCAATGGTATTGTCCAGAGTATATCTATCTTAGAAGGGAAGAACAAAGAATTATCTAAAGATGCTATACCTGAAATCCTTACAGAAGCATTAGCAATTTCATTAGACAAAAGTATTGGTCATAACTATTTAGAGAATGGTGAAGACCGTTGGGAATTCTATCACAAGAAAGAATCCAAAATTCCTTTTGACATGGTGATGCTTGACAAGATTACAAATGGTGGTATCTCACCAAAAACTCTTACAGTATTACTAGGTGGAACTGGTGTCGGTAAGACATTGGTGAAAACTCATTTGGCTAGTCAGTACATAAAACAGGGAATGAATGTTTTGTATATTACTATGGAAATGTCAGAGGAAAGAATTGCTGAGAGAGTTGACGCAAACTTACTTGATATGGATATTGGTGATATACATATGTTATCAAAGGATGATTTCAAGAAACGTCTTGATAAACTAAAGATTGGTAAGTTGATTGTCAAAGAGTATCCAACAGCAGGAGCACACGTTGGAAACTTTCGTGCTTTGATACGAGAGTTGAAAATCAAAAAAGGTTTTGTTCCACAAGTTATCATTCTTGATTATTTGAATATTTGTTCGTCAAGCAGAGTCAAGTGGGCTGCTAATATGAACACTTATATCTATATCAAATCCATTGCTGAGGAAGTCCGAGGATTAGCAGTAGAATGTAATGTTCCAGTTATCACCAGTTCTCAATTGAATCGTGAAGGGTATTCTAGCTCTGACCCTGATTTATCTAATACGTCTGAAAGTTTTGGTTTACCAGCAACAGCAGATTTGATGATGGCAATCATAGCAAAGGATGACGGTGCGGGTGTAAATAATCAGATACTCTTTAAACAGCTGAAAAACAGGTATAGTGATATATCTATCAATTCTAAGTTTCTGGTGAATGTAGTCAAGAAGAAAATGAAGTTGTATGATATTGACGAAGATGCTCAACCAGTATTAGCGAATGATGGAAGCAATAAATACTATGATAAGAAGTCAGATGCCAATACGGAGTCAAATCCTTACACTTTGAAGATAAAACCCAGTAAAAGGCCTGTCCAGCAGTTTAAAGATTGGAAGATTTAGGATATTATAAATAGGTATATAACCTAACAAGGAGCATATATGCAAGACCTAACTATTTCAGAAGGTTGGTTTAATCGGGACAAGGAAGAAGAACCTGTAATGAAAAAGTTATGCGAACACCGGGCTAATACAACAACACTGGATTATGACGTTGGCGTGGAATATTGCAATTTCTGTGGTGCTTTGGGACATTATAGTGTCGATAAAGACATTGTAGAGTGGAAACTACCAGATTTTTTGATAAAACAGAATTATAATTGATGGTTTATATAAAAAGTATTATAAATATAGAGAAGGTAATATGAAAAATAAAGATATAAAAGAGATGTTCGCTGAAGTAGTTAAGAAAGCATTAAAAGAAGATAGAGGTATTGGTGAGGATTCTATTCTTGCTACTAAGGTAGCCTCCAATATTGACCATTACAGGATATGCCCGTTCAGATCATTAGATGTGGATGAATGCCCACTCTGTAAACTTTCAAATATATAGAGAAACTATGAAAACTTTTAAGAGATTTTTGATAGAAAAGAAAGAAACTATTAGTATGGACGCAGTTGATGCGATGGTATCTTCTCTTGATCCATCAGACGCTACTGCTGTTCTTGAGTCAACTGTTGCTATTATTGCACTGTACGGAGATTCATTTAAATTAACTAATATTAATAGTATACAGGAACTTTCTCCGATTGCTAAGAAATTTTATGAACAATTTCTTAAAACGAATAATGATAATTTATCACAAAATGCTTTAAAACAGTGGATTTTGAATATTGGTGGCGCAACAAAAAAATTAGGTAAGATGGAGGATATTATTTTAAATAATATTAGTAGGGATTATTATAAAAATGCACCAACTTCATTTGAAGTTCCAACTGCAGATAAGGATAATACAGCTGATATTGTTTTAATTAAAAGAGGTACTAAAGAAAAATTGATTAGTGAGTTGTCTTTTTTAAAGGATATATCTACAAAGGCACAAAAGAAATTTGTACAGGTTGATGTTAAAACTGGATTAATAACTTTGTTAAATAAGGATTTAAAAGTAGCTGTAGAGTTTTATCAGGTATCATTAAAGAAAGGTCAAGTAGGAACTGCTGGTGGTGGTAGGGTTGGTAAAGTAACATCGTTTGCACTTAATAGATTTCTTGGTGGGCAGGCAATATCACAACCAACTAAATCGGCAACTGTTGCTAAGCAACTTGAAACAATTGATACATCACAATATGATGACCTTGAAAATCTCGATGAAGGCTTATTAGATTTTTTTGATAAAGGATTAAAGTTTATTAAAGATGTATCATCTAAAGCTTTAGATGCAGTATCTAAAGGAATTGGTACGTTTTTATCATGGGCAAGAAAACAATTTTCTTCTATTGTTAATAGTATAAAAAATAGATTTGTGGAAATTGGAAATTCAGAAATGAAAAGTGATAAAGCATTAAATGCTGCCTCTAGTTTATTTACTTCTATTGGATTGAGAGAGGAAAATGATTATGATGATTTTCTTAATAATACTTTAATGGAAGGACTAAAAAATATAACAATTAAACCTAGTCATGTAAATCAGCTAATTACGATTAGAGATCAGTTTGTTGGTAAACAAGTTCTTAATAAGCTTATGGTGTCAAATAAAAAAAGGATAAGTAAGTTAAATAAAAATTTTAGTGTACGAACTAAAAAGGATGCTGATCCAATTACATTTATTGGTGATTTAAACCAATCTAAGTTAGATGAAAAATCCGCGGCAAAGATATTTAAAAAGATTGATGGTTTGATTGGGAAAGGACAAACATCAAAATCTGGAGCAGTAATTTCCAGAGAAGATTTTTCAGAAATATTGAAAATATCTATGAATTATTCTGCAAATCTTATGATTAAAGGAATTTTGATAAGTATAGAAGAGGATATGTCAAATTATCAGGATTTGACCGATGCACTTCTGGCAATGTCTGCTTCGTTTGTCGGAGAAGCTAAATTTGGCAATACAGCATTACCGTTAGTTATTATTTTTGGTGGAAAGAAACAGGCGATGAAAGTTCTTGGAACTAGAACAGCTTTTGAAAAGACACAAGTAAAAGGTATTAAAAAGAATATAGAAAATCTTTCAAGTTTTCCTATTGCAGTATTGAGAGTTAATAGAGTATCAGGAAAATCATATAATACTGTTGGGTTTTTATTACTTGCAAATTACATTGCACAAGAAGATAAGACACCTATTCCAGAATGGATAGTCTTTTCAATGCAAACTTCATCTGGTTCTGAATTTTCATTCAAGATAGAAGGGGAAACATATACTAAGAATTGGAAAGGACGAGGCCAATAAACCCCCACAAAACAACAACTTACAGATGTCATTATTCTCTTGACAAGCAGGAAAAAGTATGGTACAATAGTAGTATAATAATAGAGTAAACATATAAATAAAACGGAAAGTATTTCATTGTAACAAAACAAAGTCTCTTTTATAGACCCTAAAATAAATTATACAGTAGCTCATATTGAAGCTAATCATACTCAGGGTGTTAGTTAGATAAAATAAAATAAAAGTTACTTTGAAATATTCCGATTTACAACTCTTAAAGGCAACAGTAATTGAAAACATTTAAACGATTTATAAAAGAAGGTGGTAATGCGGTTGCCGGTGCAAGCAGAATCAACCAAGATAATGTTCCTGCAACTCTAAAGACCATTTTCAAAAAGGTTATTTCTACATTCAAAATTAAAGATAAAGATGTTGGACTACTTGGATCAACCAATAAGAAAAAATCGGGTGAGTCATCTGGTGACATTGATATTGCAATTGATGCTAATGCAATTCTAAGAGCAAACAATCTACACAATGCTTCAGAGGTTTTTGATTTCATTGATAAGAAGGTTAGGAAAATTTCAAAACTTGTTAAAGGTTCTCCAGGCTTTGGTGTAATCTCTATTGAATGGCCTATTGAAAATACTGACAATAAACAAAAGGGTGAACGGGTACAACTTGATTTGATGATAGTTGATAATCTTGACTTGGCAAAATTCACATTCTGGAGTCCAACTTCTGAACAGTCAAAATGGAAGGGTATTTATAGAAACATGATGCTCTCTGCAATTGCATCTCACATGGATTTTGATGTTATTGAAAAGGGATTTGATGCTGACGGTAAAGAAATTCCAGTTAAATTCCGAAGAAATTTTCTTGATAATAAACGGGGATTGATGAGAGGTCTACAGACCAGACTCGGTAAATCTGGTAAACTATTTGCAAATGGCAGAAAACAAACACTGGAAACCGAAGTCCTTGCAGGTACACCGGACAGTATGATTCTCGCACTACTGGGGCCTGATTTTACGGTGAATGATGCAGTTTCATTTGAATCACTATTCAAAATTTTAGATCATCCTAAGTTTCTATATAAGAAAAATAAAAAAGATATTATAAAAACTATGATAAACACATTAGGTAAGGTGCCTGGACTTGTGGTTCCTTCTGAATTGGAGAAATTTCTATGAAAACATACAAAGAGTTTATGGCAGAAAAAAGTGGCAGGTATGTATTCCGTGCAAAGGGTGATGGAACCTTTCGTGGACAGGGTGATGGAAGCAAATCTATCAACGACAGCAATCTTGCACTGCGATATGCAATTCTATTTTTGGGATTGAATAAAGGTGATACTGTTGAACTCGGTGAATTACAGAGAGGGACAAATCAAGGAACCAAGAATGTATTTACTGCTGTTGTTAATGATGACTTGATTAATGATGCAAACAATGATGCAAAATTAGTCAAGAAAGTTGCAAAGGATAAGAAATGAAAAGTTTCAAGCAATTCATCAAAGAACAGAATCTGTCTGAAGCAAAGAATGCTCACCTTTTGCATATTGACCAGTCAGTACTTATTGATGGTGGTGACGGTATTAAAACCACAATCAATTTTCTGGAATCGCTTATTGATATGTTGAGTGGTGGCAATAATGGTAAATTGAAAATCGGACTAAAATGGGATGGAGCGCCCGGACTAACTGCTGGTATTGATCCAGTAACTAAAAAGTTTTTTGTCGGGACTAAATCAGTATTTGCTAAGAAGATTCCGAAGGTTAATTTTACAGATGCTGATGTTGATAAATTTCATAGTGGCTCTGGTGGACTAGTAGACAAATTAAAACTTGCTCTAAAACTACTTCCTAAAATCTGGAAGGGTGAAGGAGTATTTCAGGGTGACTTGATGTTCACTCCAGACCAAAAATCCAAAGAAACGATTGATGGAGAATCCTTATTAGTTTTCAGACCGAACAGCATTGCTTACGGTGTACCGAGTGACAGTGATTTGGGTAAAGAAATAAAAGGCGCAAAACTAGGTATAGCGTTTCATACTAGATATACTGGTAATACACTTCCAGAAATGTCTGCGTCCTTTGATGTTTCTAAGAGTGAATTTAAACAACACAAAGATGTATGGTTTGATGACGCTAATCTTACAGATGTTGGTGGTGCGTTATTTGGTAAATCAGAAACTAAAAACTTGAATAGTCTTCTGAAAAAACTAAAAACCATTTCATCAAAAGCTAAATCTTCAATTACTAAGATAAAAACAAAATCCAATGGTATTGTTAAAGAACTTGAGCGATATGATAATAATGAAATCAAGCAGGGGTTTGTTATTACAGACTCTAAGAAGTTTTTCTCTAATTTTGTTGATTGGTTAGTTAAGGAAAAGAAATCAAAACTAAAGTCATTTGATAAAGACAAAGAAAAAGAATTAAGAGATCAGCTGAAATCAGAAAAAAGAGATTGGGAAACTGTTATTGATTTTATGGCACAGACCATTGTTATCAAAAATCAGATTGTTATTCAGTTGAATAAAGTAAAACAGTTGAAAACTTTCTTGAAAACTGATTCAGGATTCAAGGTAGTTGGACAGGAAGGTTTCACAGCAATATCAAATGGACAGATTGTTAAATTAGTTGACCGATTGGAGTTTACTAAAAATCTATTTACAACAGCAAAGAATTGGGATGCTAAAGAATAATCGAAAGGAAAGAAATGAATCTACAAGAAAAAGAAGACATTGCAAAGAGTCTTGATGCATTGAAGAAGTCACATTTTGACCAAGTGCTTAAAGTGAAACTCGCAGTAACCAAAACAAATCTCAATAAGGATGCAGACTCAAAGAAGAAACTGAAAGCTTGGTTGTCTGCTTGGGATGTACTAATTACTGATATTGCAGATAAGAGTCTCTGAAAACTATTCAATAAATAAAAGGTTATATTATGCTAGAAGACTTATTGGAACTAAGAAGAATGTTAGATAGATTTATTGTCAAGTATCAAACACACGCTGAATATCGTTTTGAACATGATCCGAGACTTGCAGAAGATTTGAAAAAACGGGATACCTATGAAATTGAGGGTGATGATATATTAACAGATATAGGAATGGAATTATTAAAACTTAAACAGAAGGAAAATGATGACAGAAGTAGAGAACAAGGGAGCCCAACAGAATGGAGAGGAAACGATATCTACTAGATCACGGTATTGTATGAAGTGTGACGCAAAGTTTAAATTTCAGTGCGGATGTCCGAATAATAGTGCAATGTCTTGGCAGATGAAAAATGTATTCCATAGTGGCAAACGATACAAGGGAAAAGATGCTTGGGAAAAAGTTCACTCAGACGAAATTGAATAAGAGAAATAATGCTCAATACTTGTTTGACACCAACTTACACATTAAAGTGTGAAGTTTGCGGAAAGGTGGTAGTGTGGATTGTATCATATCTTGACACTAAGAGATTTGCGACAGATTGTTCTTATTGTGAGGCTGGCAAATTCAAAATTATACCTAATATTAGAATAAAGGGAAAATGAAATGAAAACATTTAAAGGTTTGATGTCAGAAGGCAGTAAGGAAGAATACCAAAAATTCTTTGATGGTAAGTTAGCTAAATGGAAAATCAAAAGTCCGGCTGAATTGTCAGATGAAGATAAGAAAAAGTTTTTTGATGAAATTGACAAAGAGTGGAAAGGTGATAACGAGAAGGCTGAAGGATTGGTTAAAGAGTTTATCAAAAGAGATGGTGCAAGACGTAGGTGTGCTGGTGGTGATGGACGCAGAACTAAAAAGGTAAATACCGAAGAAGAAGATTGTGACGATGACGAAGAAGAGGATGAATACTAATGAAAAACTTTAGATCGTTCATAGAAGCTGTTGATAAAGATATGGTCATTGAACTCAAGTTGTATATTGAGAATGATGGTGATCTTTATAAACAAAAGATTATTCCTATTGTCAAGAACATTCAGAAGAAAATGAAGTCTGGAAAGTATGACCATAAGAAAGCTCCTAAACTTTGGATGTATCTTGTCACAGAGGGTGCAAAGAAATATGCAAAAGAATTTCCTGGCGTTAAGTTTAACAAACAGGAAAAGGAAGCAGTTGCACAGGAATTTGCTGACGAATACAAAGATGAAATTGAAGCACAAGATGGAGAAATGTTCTAGTGAAAACTTACAAAGAGTTGATGGAAGCAAAGTTTGCACCTAGAATGATTGATAAGTTACGGAAAGAATATGATGGTATTGGTAAGATGACTCCCGAACAAGGTAATAAGTTGAAAAATATAGTTGATAAATTTCCAAAGGAAGTTTTACAACAATTAGTTAAAGAAAAGATTCAATGGATATCAATGTTCGCATCACTAAAACTTGGAAAGTTAGAAAGAGGCGAATGAAACCCTTTAAACAATTTATCAATGAGGGTAAAGTCCTTGGCCAAACTTTAACAATATCAAGTGCTCCAGATAAAGTTAATCCAAATTCGGGAGATACAACAATTCTCAAATGGGGAAAGAAGACCATTGATATATTCAATTTACCTAATGGTGCTGGGAAACTGGAAAAACTAATTCCAAAACCAATTGTTAGGTCAAAAGATAAAGATTGGGAGCCATTTATTATACTTGCAATAGGAATGGGGTTATTATAGATGAAAACTTTCAGGAAGTTCATAATAGAGGCGAAGAACCAGAAAACAGCTGTATTCGCATTCGGCCGTATGAACCCACCTACTGTGGGACACTCTAAACTTATTGCTAAAGTTATAGCAGTGGCCAAGAAAGAAGGTGGTACGCCAATGGTGTATCCTTCAAAGACCGAAGACAAAAAAGGTAATCCTTTATCATTCAAAACTAAAGTGAAAGTATTGAAAGACGTATTTGGTAATGTTATAAATACTGATACAACTATAAAGACACCTTTTGATGTTATCACATCGCTTAATGATAAGTATGAAAGAGTTATATTTGTTGTAGGTAGTGATAGAGTTGATGAGTTCAAAAGAAATATGACAAGGTATGTTGATAAAGACCTTGAGAATATCAAAGATTTTTCAGTTGTCTCAGCAGGAGAACGCGACCCTGATGCAGAGGGTGTTTCTGGTATGTCTGGTTCAAAAATGAGAGAGTTCGTTGTGAAGGATCGTTTTGGCAAGTTCAAAGAAGGACTAATGACCAAAAACGTAGCACTTGCCCGACTTGTTTTTAAAGAAATCGGTAAGAAACTAAAAATCAAAAAGGAGGACTAGCATTATGTGTCGATCTTATATTTGTAAAGCAGTATTTTTTCTAATGGGTTGGGCAGTAGCTGGTTATATCTATCACTAACTATAACATAAGGAGATTATAAACATGGAAACATTAATGGTTGCTTGGGGTTCAAGTCAAGTATGGTGGGGTACAGCTTGTTCAATCGTAGTTATTGCAAACGCATTGACTATGGCATTGAAAGATGAATATGCTGAGAAACTTCCTGTACTTGGTAAACTATGGCCTATAATGAATTGGTTAGCATTGAACGTACATAATAATAAAAATAAATAAATGAAATAATATTGTCACTAACAGGTGGATAACTCCCGAACTACGCCATTCGTGTGGGACGGAACTTACCCGACAAGGACTTGTTAGTGACAATTTTTTTGAAAGGAGTAACATGCCTAAAGGAACAGTAGTAGCATTGTATGGAGAACATGGACAAATAATGTATGATGGTGAATATTATAATTTCAATACAATGATTGTTGAAGGTGGTGTAAAGAATCAACTTGTGGTTGATTTTGAATTTACAGATAACGCAAAAATCAAAGTAATATACGGTACTGGGGCAAAACAAGTAACAAAAGCACCTGCACCAGTACAAACTAAAAAAGAAAATAGTTCAAACAAACTAAAAGACACTAAAGTTTTTTTAACAGAGGAGAAATAATATGAGTTCATGGGGAGCTTCAGCAGCATCAGATGCAAAACCGAAGTATTTGACGGTTGCAGAAAAAAGAGATGTTTATGCAACAGAAAAAGGATGGACAGCAGCAGCAGGTGGTAATGATAATGCATTAGCAGATAGAGAAGTTCTAGTTGCTATTGGTGATCTTGGTGGTGCAACTGCGACAGATAAACTAGATGCAGCTAATATTAGTTCTGTTAATATTAAAACTAGTTCTTTCTCTAAAGCGGATGGTGGTACAGTATCAGTATCAATCAACTTTAATGAAACTGTAACAGTAACAGGAACACCTACCGTTGTGATGACAAACAATACTGATGGTGCTAGGAACTTGACGTTGAGTTATGCAAGTGGTAGTACAACAAACCGTTTGACTTTTTCATTGGTAATTGCAGCAGCAAACGCAGCGACTGATGCATTAGATGAATTGGTTATTGGTGTTAATGCTATGTCCCTTTCTGGTGGTACTGTAACAAATACCGTTGGTGGTGGAAATGCATTGATTACGAATGCTGCTGGTACTGAAACATTGACGGTAGCTACATAAATGTGAAATACTTAACCTGTTTGTTATTTTTATTATGGACAGGTTTTGCACAAGCACAACCGTTTAGTGAAGAGTTTGAAGAGCCCTCAATGGATAAGCTCGTAGAGTGGATTCCAGAAGAGGTTCCCCGTACTGTATCATTTTACTTTGATACGGATGGGGATGGTGTTTATGACATCATAATAGCATATTCACTTATCGAATCTTACGAGTGCGGAAATAAATGCGATGTAGAAATACAAACATTTGTTGACCACTGGATTTTGGTTACGCCGACTGATATACACCCTTATAGTTACTATGTAATAAAGAAGTGGACATATTGGCGTTATTTAAAAAGTGAAGATTGGAGAGGTGTGGGTAAGACTAGTGATTGGATATTTAAACGCAAAGATTACGATACTTGGTATAATGATAAATTTTTAGAGGAACATGAAAAATGAAAATGAAACTTTTAGGAAGTTTGGTTACAAACCCTTCCGATGATACTATTGGTGGTGCAACTCTAGTTCATGTTGTTGCATCGTCAGCAGTTACATTGACTCATAAATTAGCAGCAGGTAGTACTATTGGAACGATTCGTATTCCAGCAAACGGTGTAATAGATTTAGTTAAAGATTCAACTGATACAATTTCGTGTGCTACGAGTTTTTGTACACAGATTGCTTATATTTCTTAATTTTTATTATGTAGGGGTTTTATGAATTTTGATATATTGACGAATGGTAATTATATGATGTATGCTTTACTACATTATGATAATCCGCATTGTAAGGATGTAAAAGAATTCTTTGAGGATATCAAACGTATTCATTATATCAGAAGATTGTTGAAGAGACATATTACCGATGGTATTTTGAAGGAAAGGATAATCCTCAATCATTTAATTACTTTTTATAACGTATTTCAAACTAAAGCTGCGACAAGGATACTATTCTTTAAAGTAGAAAATAAATATCATCCAGCTCTAAAAACATTTTTAATATATATCAATAAAATGCCTGAGGATATGCATAGTGTATCTTTGGATGAAAAGGTTGTAAAAACATTAAGGGATATAAAGTAGATGGCATTTTTACAAGAAGCAGTAATAGATACTTACATAACATATAAAATAATTTCCACGCTTGTTAAGGATTGGGATGAGCAGGATGCATTCAAACTTGGAATTATTGACGATGAAGGTAAGGTTCTTATAAAAGCAAAAGACTTGGAGACAAGTAAGGAGAAAGCTGCTTATACTATTTTGATACGTTTTATTTTTAATCTCAAAAGGTTACTAAATAAACTTCCAGGCGGAAGAAGTAGTTTTGGTTCTTATGCTGCAGCTGCTGTCTTACTATTGAAAGAGGAAGATATTAAAGAGCAACTTATAGAAAGACCAGTATTACCAGCAAATAGATTGATACCAAATTCCGCACCAATACTAAAGAAGTTAATAAATGGTGGATATGCTCAGAAGATAAAGGGGTTTTCACCTAAAAAGAGAGAGCAATTCACATTGGCTCTCACAAACTTATTGGACACATTAGAATGAAAAATGACAGAAATGATCCAGACAATATTGCTCTCTGGAAACATCTTTATAAGTATGAGGAAGCACCAACAAATGCTACAGGTGGTGCTGTAGTTGGTACTGGTGACGATAAAGAAGTCTGGAAAAGAAAGAAAAAGAAAAGTAAGATCGTCAAACGATTAAGAGCTACTTATGAAGTTGGTAGAAAACCCGATAAAGAATTAGTGTTGAAGAAAGAAGAAAAGGGTAGTCCAGCTGATAGAGCAAAACTTCTCAAATTATATAACAAAGCTTTAAAAAGAATTTCTGGTTCACCAAAACAAAAAGAAATTAGAAAAGAGATTGATGCATTAAGAAAAAAAATGGGATTGGAGGAAGATCGAAACTATCGTAAAGAGTATGATAATTATCATGCAAAACCTGAGCAACGTGAACGAAACGCTGCTCGATTGAGAGCGAGGAGACTAATGGTGAAAAAAGGTAAAGCAGAAAAAAACGATAAATTAGATGTGCATCATAAAGATAATAATCCATTGAATAATGATACAAAAAATCTTTCAGTAGTAACACAAAAATACAATAGGACAGAGCCACGGTTACGAAAAGAAGATTCTGATACACCAGTATCTACACCTGATTCAACCTTTGCAAGTATGCCAGTGTTTAAAGTTACTCAAGATGACTTTATTAAATGTCAACATGGAAAACAGAAACACAAGCATTGGAATAAACATATTGATACCGAATCAGATTATGGTAAGAAAATTCATTCATATGCAAAGAAGAACCCTAAACAGTCTATCATAGTACAAGATGATAAAACTGGCCATATGGTATACTTAAAGAAATATTCACAACTGGAGAAATAAAATGATTGGTTCAATAATCGGAAACGCATTAGGACTTGGTTTGAAGATTATGGATAAAATTGAAAAGAATTCAGACAAAGCAAGTTTTGAAGAATTCAAAGCACGAAAAAAAGAAATGGATAATTCATTGGCAGATACAGATGTTGAAGGTATTGACTCAATGTTTGAATATTTAGCAGATAGAGCTCGTGGCGGTAGTACAGGACGAAAGGGCTAACAATGAAAAATGTAACGATAGGATTTTGTTTAATTGTTTTGATTGGATGTGGAACTAGTAATGCATATCAAAAACCTTCTGTTAGGATTGTCGGTGAAGCTCAAATGACAAAACTTCCTAATGGAAATTACGAAGTAACTCCACGCTGGATTAAGGATAGATTTAATGCAGAAAATTCAATGGTAAAACAACTGGAGGATTGTAGAGAGGGTGGATGAAAAAAATCAATCAAGAAAATCACAGACACAAATATTAGAAATACAGAAAGACATTGAGCATTTAAAGTATGTATTGGAAGAACTTGAAAAGGATAAAGAGTTTTTAAAAGATCACTTTACCTTAAAGAATTCCCAAAGAATTGAAGATATTGAAAAGATGCATGATAGGATGGATAAACATATTCAGACTGAGTTATCATATCATCAGGGAGTTAGAGATAAAGCTACGACAGAACACGGTGCTATTCATAAACGAATAGGCCAGACAGAACGCTGGATATGGATATTTTGTGGTGGCATTGCTGTTCTTGGTGCTTTGTTGGGAAAGACCTCTTTATCTGGCTTATTTGGAGGATAAAGTTTTTCCTTGTATTTGACACATTTTTATGGTATCATTATAGTATGAATAATCAAGATATACATATTGGAATAGTTGGTGCTGGGAATATAGGTTCTACTATATACCAGCTACTAACTAGTATTGGGAATGAATATAAAGTTTCCATAGCAGACCTAGTAGAAAGAAAATGGGATATTTCTGAAAACCATTATGTTCGTCTACAGGACACAGAAACATCTCAATTCGATGAGTTTGTTAGTGATAAAACACTTATCATTAATGCACTTCCATTTCACCAAAATATAAATTTATACAAAGCTTGTCAGAAATCAAATGTCGCATACTTTGATTTATCAGAAGACGATGCTCTTGATGAATATATAGCAGACCACCTAACTAACGAAGAATCAATTCCTTTTACAATGCCACATTGTGGACTTGCGCCAGGGATGTCTTCTATTGTTGCATTCCATCTTCTAAAGAAAATGGAAAACCCCCATAAACTAAAAATTCGTGTTGGTGCATTATCACAAAATGCATCTAACAAACTAAGATATTATACGCCTCAGGGTGGTGATGGTCTTGTCAATGAATACATTGGCGATTGTCAAGTTGTTCGTAATGGAAAAAATATAACAGTTGATGCATTGACTGGCTATGAGAGACTTGTCATTGATGGACAGGAGTATGAAGCATTTAATACTTCAGGTGGTATTGGAACACTTGCAAAAACGATTGAGGTCACATGGAATCCTTTTGAAACTGTTCCTGCTATCCATGCAGATTACAAAACTCTTAATAGGGTTGGGCATCACGACTACGTTGATTTTCTTTTCAATGATTTGCAATTAGACCAAGATACATTGACTGCAATCTTCAAATCCTGTATTCCACAAACACGAAAAGATGTAGTTATTATGTATGTATCAGTGGGCGGTATTGACACCGCAGACGATTATATATATTATAAAGAGTTCAAACCACTAGAGATAAATGGAAGGTTCTTTACAGCTATTGAGTATACAACTGCTATCGGTTTGTTATCAATGGTTGAGTTATATTTGAAAAAGAAACTACCACAAACAGGTTATGTGAGACAAGAAGAAGCAGACTGGGAAGATGCTCTCAAAACTATGTATGGTAGTTATTATAGAAAGGAACAACGATAAAGGAAGTAATTGATAATGACATATATTGATGTAAAATACATAAACCTTTGTTCAACAATTTTAGATAAGTTCAAACAAAAGACAAATAGTTTGTGGCAGTTCCGTTGCCCTATATGTGGTGACTCCCAGCAGAACAAGAATAAGGCTAGAGGGTTTATTTACGAAAAGGGAAACAAGTATTTTTACCGTTGTCATAATTGTGAATACGGTACGAGCTTTGGAAGGTTTTTAGAAAAGGTAAATCCTTCATTGCATCGGGAATATATGACTGAACAATTCAAGGAGAAAAAACTTGTCAAATCAGATGATAATATTTTTAAGTTTAGTTTTGTGCCAAAGTTTAATGATATTCTTCAAGGACTACAAACAATCAGTTCGCTTGAGGATAGTCACCCAGCAAGGAAATATTTAGAAGAAAGGTTGATACCTGAAAAGTGTTTTGGTAAACTGTATTTTTGTACAGAGTTTAAAAAGTGGACTAACAAAGTAGAGCCAAATAAATTTCCAACTTTGAAAGGAGACACACCAAGACTTGTTATACCCTTCTTTGATAGTAACAATAATATAATAGGTTTTCAAGGAAGGTCATTTGATCCTAAAGATTTATGTAAGTACATTACAATTAAACTGAAAGGAGTTGATGACTTAATATATGGCCAAGAGAGAATCAGTAACCGAAAAAAGAAGTATTGCGTCGAGGGCCCTCTGGATAGTTTGTTCCTACCTAACTGTATGGCGATGGCAGGGATAAAGTTTAATGTTTTTGATCTTGATACTATCATAGTGCTCGACAATGAAAAACGAAATAAGGAGATCGTACATTCGTTACAGAAATTTATTACTAATGGTTATAGTGTTTGTATATGGCCAGAAGGAATTAATGGTAAAGATATCAATGACATGATTTTGAATGGAATGACAGTGGAAGAGATTATAGATGTTATAGATACTAGTACCTACTCTGGTTTGCAAGCAGAATTCATACTTTCTCAATGGAGAAAATGTTAGGAGGCTGTAATGTTGAATCACAATTCAGTAAAAGACTATTTAGAAGTCGAAGAGTATTTGGATGAGATGATTGAGTATTATAAGGATACACATAACCCTTTAATGGTCGAAAGACGTAAAACATATAAAGACATTAAAATAGCACTATTTGGAGAAGACTTAGATAATGGAAATACAGGAACTGAAGATACACAAGCATGGGTTTGTTAGACTAGTAGATACAATGGGCAGTGATGGTGATATTGCTGATGCAGCTCGGGTTTCTTATGGTAAAGGAACTCGGGCTGTTTCCGATAATAGAAATCTTATTCGTTATTTGATGAGACATAAACACACCAGCCCGATAGAGATGGCCTCAGTAAAGTTTCATTTGAAACTCCCCATTTTTATAATGCGTCAGTTGATTCGTCACAGAACAGCGTCTGTTAACGAGTACTCTGGTAGGTACTCGGTAATGTCAGATGATTTCTATGTTCCCGAAAAAGATTATGTTAAACCACAATCACAAACAAATAAGCAAGGCAGTGATGGTGATCTTGCTGATTCGTGGAAAGATAAATACAAACAGATTATAAGAGATATTACTTTAAGGACATCAATTGCATATAAAGCTTTAGTTGACCCAGGCTTTGGTACATTAGGTCTATCAAGAGAGTTGTCAAGAATTATTTTACCAGTTTCAAACTATACGGAATGCTACTGGAAGATTGACTTGCACAACTTTTTTCATTTTTGTCGTTTGAGAATGGATAGTCATGCTCAACAAGAGATAAGAGATTACGCAGTTGCAATGTATGAATTAGTAAAACCTCATTTCCCCATTGCGACTGAAGCATTTGAAGATTACAGTTTAGGTAGTAAGTCATTGAGTAGAATGGAAACTGAAGCACTTGGAGAATATATTAGAAATGGTGAATTCCTAAAAACACCAGAGCAATATGGAATGTCAAAACGAGAATGGAAAGAATTTACAGAACAGTGGGTGGATGATGCAATCTAAACTACAATCTATAACAGAGGCTATTGTAAATGTGGTAGTTGGATACGGAGTAGCAGTATGGAGTCAATATATTATATTACCTTTATTTGATATCCATGTGACAATACAAGACAATTTAGTAATCGGTTTGATATTCACAGTAATATCAGTAATACGTTCATATACATTGAGAAGAATATTCAACTCACTGAAATAGGACTATAATATATGTAATATTATATAAAATATGGAGATTATATAGAATGACAGATATGGATATATATCAACAATTTATTTTCAAAAGTCGATATGCCAGATGGCTCGAAAATGAGAATAGAAGAGAAACATGGGAAGAAACCATAAAGAGATATTTTGATTTCTTTGAGAAACATTTAGAAAAACATAAAGGTGTCAAGGCACAGAGAAAAGAATTGGAACAAGCTGTAGTCAATATGGAAATCATGCCTTCAATGAGGTCATTGATGACAGCTGGTGAAGCATTGGAACGTGACAATGTTGCTGGATACAATTGTGCTTATCTAGCAGTAAACAAACCAAGAGCATTTGATGAGTGTCTATTTATTTTGATGTGTTTTGCACCAGAAACAATGGTGAAAATTGATGGTGGTGTTAAAAAAATAAGTGAATTAGATGAAAATGATAGAGTTTTATCATATAATCAAGATTCTGGACAATATGAGTATAAATGTCCATCATTGGTAACAGAAACACCCTCAAAAGATAGAGAGAAACTGGATTTAGAAATGGAAGATGGACAAATTATTCGTTGCACAAGTGACCATAAATTTCTCACAAAAAATCGTGGTTGGGTTGAGTCAAAGGATTTGGAAGAAAATGATGATATTATGAATTTTAATGAGGTAAAATAACTAAAGAGGACATGAAAGGATATTATTTGAGTTTTTTTGATTTGGAGGGTGTAGGTCTTATAAATAGTGGTATACGGGGAAAGCTAAGAACTTTCCCCGTATACCTAAACACAATTTTATCGAGAAAGGATAAAACCATGTCTACCACTATTTATAGTATCCAAAAATCCCATTACATTTACCTTTTGATAGATGAAAACCATAAGAAATATGGTGGCGTCCGTTCTTGTGAAGGAATACCAGAAAAAGACCCTTATATGGGATCATCAAAACTTGTCAACGAAGCTATGTCGGCTGGTGTATCCTTCACTAAGCACATCATAAAAACCTTTGATATAAGAGATGAAGCCAATGTATATGAATCGGATTGGTTAGTAAGGGTAAAAGCAGCCCAAAGTGACGACTGGTATAATATGAAGAATACATATTCCAATTGGCATGCTCTAGGTTGTACACACTCCGTGGAACAAAACAAGAAAAAGAGTATTAGAATGCAGGGCATGAAACGCTCTGAGGAAACTAGGAAGAAAATCAGTAAAGCTAAGATTGGTAGCAAGGCATCACGGTCTACAAAAGACAAAATGAGTAAAACAAGAAAAGGTAAACCTTCACCAACAAAAGGAATGAAAGGTCTGACTGCTGGTTCTATAAATGGACAATATGGGAAACATTGGTATAACAATGGTAATGAAGATGCATCTTTTTTACCCGAAGATTGTCCTTCTGGTTGGATTAGAGGACGAATTCGAGGTGTATTAAAGGGTAAAGATAATCCATTTTATGGAAAAAGACACACTCAAGAAACCAAAGATAAAATTAGTAAAGATAAAATAGGAAAGAATTGTGGTAAAGATAATCCATTTTATGGAAAAAAACACACTCAAGAAACCAAAGATATGATGAGAGGCTCAAGAAAATGAAAATTGTTAAGAAAACTATTGTGATTGATAAAAGAAATTATTGGGATATTACAATTCCAGATAATCATAATTTTGTTTTGCAAAATGGCACAGTGGTACATAATTGCGGCACAGGCGTGGGATTTTCCGTTGAACGCAGAGAAGTTGAGAAACTTCCAGAAGTACCTGATGAAATGCATGATACTGATACTACTATTCATGTAGCTGATTCAAAGATTGGTTGGGCAAAGGCATATAAAGAATTGATTACAATGTTGTTTGCTGGACAGATTGCAAAATGGGATATGACAAAGATTAGACCAGCAGGTGAACGTCTAAAAACATTTGGTGGACGGTCTTCTGGCCCAACACCATTGGATAATCTTTTTCGTTTTACAGTAGAGATTTTCCAGAATGCTAAAGGAAGAAAATTATCTTCTATTGAGTGCCATGATATTATGTGTAAGGTAGCAGAGATAGTTGTTGTCGGTGGAGTCCGTAGGTCTGCATTGATATCATTGTCAAACCTTACAGATGAACGTATGAGAAATGCAAAGATGGGCCAATGGTGGCTGGATGAAACGCAACGTGCATTGTCTAATAACTCTGTTGTTTATACAGAAAAACCAGATGTGGGTATCTTCTTAAAAGAGTGGATGTCATTGATTGCATCTAAGTCAGGTGAACGTGGAATATTTAATAGACAAGCTGCAAAGAAACAGGTTGAGAAACTTGGTGATCGTAGAGATAGTAATCACAATTTTGGTACTAACCCTTGTTCCGAAATTATATTAAGGGATAAAGAGTTTTGTAACTTGACCGAGGTTGTAGTTAGACCAGAAGATACTCCAAAAACATTGAGTGAAAAAGTCCGTCTTGCTACGATACTTGGTACATGGCAAGCAACACTAACAAACTTTCGTTACTTGTCAAAAGATTGGAAAACGAATTGTGAAGAAGAAGCATTGTTGGGTGTATCATTGACTGGTATTATGGATAATGCATATACAAATGGTTCTAATGATAAATTAGATTTTCAAGATGAGCGAGACAAACTACCAGCATTATTGAATGCATTAAAAGAAATCGCAATTGAAACAAATAAGAAAGTAGCAAAACAGTTAGATATTAATCCTTCTGCTGCTATTACTTGTGTGAAACCTTCTGGATGTCAGACTTTAGATGGGAGAATAAAGACTACTGAAGGAATATTATCACTTGCTGAAATATTCTTTAAGAATGGTGTTAAAGCAGAAGATATGATACAGGATACATGGTATGAATTAAAACAACCACTAACTGTTTTTGATATGAACAATGATGAAAAACAGGTTACAAAATTATACTGTAATGGTATTGCGGAAGTTTATGAAATAGAAGACGAAAATGGTGAAACTTATAAATTTACGGGTAATCATCAGTTATTAACGAAAAGTGGCTGGAAAAGAGTGGATTTATTATCAGAAAATGATGAAATAATTTCATTTTAGTACTACCAGTTGGTTTAACTCTTATATATACATATAATATATGTTAAACCAACTGGGAGTCAATACCTTGAGTAATTATAGAAAAATCTGGGAGGAAACAAATGGGAAAATACCAAAAGGATATGAAATCCATCATATAATCCCTAAACATGATGGTGGCACAGATGATGTATATAATCTTATGTGTGTTACAAAAAAACATCATAAGCAATTACACTTAAATCGTTATAAGAAATATGGTGATTTTAGAGATTTATGTGCGTATTATATGATTGGATATAACTTTACTGAGGCTCATAGGATATCTTCATCTAATGGTGGTAAAATTGGAGGCACAAAAGCTTATAATGAAAATATTGGGATTTTTAGAAATGATGAGGATAGAAAGAAATGGGCTGCAATGGGTGGTAAGGTTGGTTCAAGAGTCCAAATGCAGAAAAGAATTGGTATTCATGGACAATCAGGTGAAGAAAGATTGAAATTTGCTTCAATGGGTGGTATTGCATCGGGACAATTTCAAAACAAAGAATTTCAGTCTGAAATGGGTAAACGGGGCGGTGTTAAAAATAAAGGGTTTATTTGGATAAATGATGGTAAAAAATTATTTAAATATACTGCAAAAATGCAACAAGCAATGAGTTTAAGTGACTATATAAATCAGAACCCTCATATACGAAAAGGAAGGAAGATTAATGAAGATTAAATCAATTAGAAAACTTGAAGAAAAACAATTAACTGCTGATATTGAGGTTGAAGATACTCATTCATATCAACTGAAAAATGGCATGTTATCACATAACACAGTTTCACAATTAGTTGATGCATCTTCTGGTATTCACGCAAGACATTCACCATATTATATTAGAACGGTGAGAGGTGATAAGAAAGACCCATTGTGCGAGTTTCTAGTAGAGAGAGGTATTCCGCACGAATCTGATTTGACTAAACCAGAACATACTTGGGTATTTTCATTTCCTATTAAGACAGCAGATAAAGCAATATGTAGAAATGATAAGACAGCTATAGAACAATTAGAGTTCTGGAAGTTGTATCAAGAACATTGGTGTGAGCATAAACCATCAGTAACTATTACCGTCAAGGAAGATGAGTGGATTGATGTAGGTGCTTGGGTCTTTAGAAACTTTGATATGATTAGTGGGATTTCATTTCTACCTTATTTAGATCATTCTTACAAACAAGCTCCTTATCAAGAATGTTCAGAGAATGAATATTTACAAATTCTAGACAAAATGCCAACTGCTATTGATTGGGAAGAGTTGTCTAAATATGAACTAGAGGATAATACGAGAGGTTCACAATCTTACGCCTGCACTGGTGATAAGTGTGAGGTTGTAGATATTACATAGGAGTTGATATGAGTGAATATGAAGAAGAGGATACTGAAAAAAGATTTGGATGTGCTGAGTGTGGACATTCATTTGCTATGGAATGTGAAACACCTGATATGATTCCGAAGTTTTGTCCTTTTTGTGCATCACCCGTTTATATAAGAGATGTTGATGATGAAGAAGAAGAGGATGAAGAGGATTATTGATGTCTAATAAATCAAAAAATAAAGGGAAGAGTTGGGAGAGGGATGTTTGTAATTTTCTTTCTGACTTGTATAGTCAATCATTTATTAGAGTTCCCAATAGTGGAGCCTTTGTAGGTGGTAAGAATGAATTCAGAAAGGAAACACTTTCACCAGAACAGATAAAGTTAATGCGTGGCGATATTGTTCCGCCACTAAATTATCCATACTTTGTAGCTGAGTGTAAGAACTATGCAGAGTTTCCTTTTCATCAAATGGTTCATAACAACAGCATAAGACTACTAGACGATTGGATAGGACAGGTGATGCATGATTGTAACCAAGAGAAAGATGTTTGGATGTTGTTTATTAAGATTACAAGAAAGGGACAATATGTAGTTTATGATACACAAATACTTGATGCTCTTGAGTATGGTATAAGATATAAAAATTACTGGTTCTGTGATATGAAATATTTTTTTGATTGTTACAAAGATAAAATTGAAATGAAATGGAAAGGTGAGTGATGGTTGCAAAAGAAGATAAAATTAATATTGCGTTTAATGGTTTCGGTAGAATCGGTAGAAACCTAGTTAGGACATTGATTAACGATTCAAGATATAATATCGTAGCGATTAATGCTAGGGCAACCGTTGATGTAAGAGCTCATCTATTCAAGTATGATTCTATTTATGGACACTTTGAGGGTAAGATTTCTTATGAGTTGGATAACCTAATCATTAATGGTAAGACGATTCCAAACTTTGATAGGAAGATACCTACACATTTGCCATGGAAAGAATTAGAAGTTGATTATGTTATAGACTCAACTGGTAAGTTTACAGATAAGCATGCATTGGCCCAACATATCGAAGCTGGTGCAAAGAATGTTATTGTTACTTCACCAGCAGCAGATGTAGATGCTACCATAATATTCGGAGTAAATGAATCAGAATATAAAATACAAGAAAATAATATTATTTCTGCTTCATCTTGTACTACAACCTGTTTGACACCCATTCTAAAAGTATTGCAAAAACAGTATGGCATCAAACAGGGGTATGTTACAACTATTCATGCATATACTATGGCCCAGTCTTTGTTAGATTCCTCGCATTCTGATTTGCGTAGAGCTCGTGCAGCAACGATGTCGATGATTCCTACTGTAACAGGTGCTGCTAAAAATGTCGGTGTTGTATTGCCTGAACTTGAAGGAAAGTTGAGTGGACAATCTATCAGAGTTCCCGTTCCAGATGTATCATTGTTAGATATGTCCATTGAACTAGAAAAGGACATTGATATTGAATCGGTGCATGAAATGTTCAATAAAGAATCAAAAGGTAAAATGAAAGGTATTATTGATGTATCATGTGAGCCACTAGTTTCTGTTGACTATATTGGCAACACATATTCGGCTGTAATTGACTGCCTTTCTACAAACGTGCTAAACAAGAGATTTTTGAAGTTGTTAGCATGGTATGATAATGAGCAGGGATACTGCTGTAGAGTCATTGATTTACTGGGTTTTTTGACTAAAAAGACCAATCCCCCTAAGTCCCCACAAACAAAGGGTTTATAAGTCGTTGTTTTATAAGGGGTTACAATCTTTTTTCAATTTATTTTGTTAACCCTTTAGAAACAACGACTTACAGAGCCTCTTTTCTGATGTTTTTCCTTGACAGTTCTATTATTATTTGGTATAATGTATATAACAATTAACGAATAGGAGATTTTCCAATGAGCAGATGGGATGACGAATTCGATGAAAATTTAGACAAAGACGATTTTGAAGCATGGTTGGATTCTATCAATGAATCTGGTGATCCTGAAATGGACGAACATTACTATAATGAAGTTCAAGCTCAAGAGTGGGAAAAATGGATTGACTCCCAAGCAGATAAAGAAGCAGAACCAATGAGTCAGTCAGAATATCCTGAATGGATGGTTCGGGGTCAAAATTATATAATGACAGTATCAAATAATTGAGGTTAGGAAATGAAAGATTGGTTGATAGATGATTGGAAAAATAACAGGTTTCGTTTGTTTTGTGAAACTATAGGTTCGTTATGTTTTATATTGATATATTTACTGATGGCTTATTATGGTGATGACGTTTGTATTACCACTATATTTTTGATTCAGTTGGTGGGTTCATCATTACATATCGTTAATGCTTATTTACGAAGTAGTGCGAATCTTATTATGTTAAATGTTATTATTATTATTATTGCATTGGTTGGTTTAGCCAATATGCATCTTTGAAAGGAATTATACTATGGAATACGATGTCATTTATTGTCAGGACGGAATTACTCGAGCGGTTAAAGTTATTAAAGGAACACCGCAAGATCCTTCAATTGGTTCATTGAAGGTTGTGAAAGAAGAAAAGGTAAAACCAGAAAAACCTAAAGTTTCTATTCAAGATAGAATCAACGAGCAGGTTTCTACTTTTATCGGTGAGATTGAAGGCAAGGTTGATGATTTTCTTGACAGTGATTTTAAAGATAAATATGACTGTTATAATCATTTGAATGAGATCGGGTGTAAGTCAGTCCATGCTCGTAAAATGAGACAGTTTTATATTGAATGTTATAATGAATCAGTTGACGTTTACAATGCTGACGATGAATATCTTAACGAAGCATGGGGTCACTTGAAACCCAAATACCACAAAAAGATTATGGATTTCTATGGTGTTATTGTGGATGACATTGAACGTCTTATTAAAAACTCTACATCTCAACGGAAGCCTAGAAAGAAGAAAACTCTATCTGCATCCAGACTTATTAAAGGTTTGAAATTTCAGGTAGAACATCCTGAACTTAGATTGGCAAGTGTAAATCCAGAGAAGATTATCGGTGCTACCGAGTTGTGGGTTTACAATACCAAGTACAATAAGATGGGTGTTTACTATGCTGAGAATAGTGTTAGAGGTCTTAGTGTAAAAGGTTCTACTATACAAGGTTTTGATAGTAATTTGTCAATACAAAAGACGGCAAGGAAGCCTGAGGAAGTATTGGATAAATTGACAAAGAGAACTCTGAATAAAAACATCAAGCAGATGAAGACTAAGGAACAGGAAGTTACTGGACGTATTAATGCTCAAACTATATTACTGGGGGTGTTCTAATGTTTAAGAATTTTATTATTATATTTTTGTTCTTTCTACTGTGTTCCTTAATGATTCAGAAACCAGATAATGCAAAACTTTTGATAAGTGATTTAGCTGCGACAAAGAATATGGTTGTTGATGGTACAGAGTATATTCAGAAAACTTTTGATGAAGAGTTTACCGTTGTAGAGGAAAAGATTGGTAAATTTGAACAGAACAAAGCTGCAGTGAGTCCTATTGAAGATATTAAAGAGGATACTTGGATTAATGAAAAGTAAGTATATCAGTGCTCATTTAAAAGTTGCTAAAATATATGGACAACTTTCTACTGCAACTAGACTAAAGGTTGGGTGTATCATTGTAAAGGATGAACGGATTATATCCATAGGATACAATGGTATGCCTTCTGGCGGGTCTAATATTTGTGAAAAGGATGGACATACAAAACCCGAAGTTCTTCATGCAGAAACAAATGCAATAACTAAGTTAGCCAAGTCAACGGAGTCGGGACAGGATTCATATATGTTTTGTAACTATGCTCCATGTGTTGATTGTGCTAAGTTGATATTACAGTCGGGCATTAAAGAATTTCATTATGAAGAAGATTATAAAAATTTAGATGGTATTAATTTATTAAAGAAATATTCCGATGTGAATATTTTCAAACATCAACGTGAACTAGATTTTATTGAATTCACAGAAAAGGTATATTATGATGATGAAGCGTGAGACATTGGTTGAGGGTTTGAAGAATAATTTAGTTAAAGTAGTTTTTATGAAAGTGAATGGTGATATAAGAGAGATGAATTGTACATTGCATGATTCTATTTTACCAGAGCCTATCATTACTAAAACAGAGAAAAAAGTAAATCAAGATGCAATATCCGTATGGGATACTGATAATGATGGATGGAGAAGTTTTCGTATAGACTCTATTAAAGAATTTAAAATTGTGGAAGGTGTGATATGATACTCTTAGATTTCTCAAATATAATTGTGGGTAGTATTATGATAGCTCATAAGACTTCACATGAAGAAAAGATTACCGAAGATTTTATTCGCCACTTGGTACTAAACAGTATCAGAAACTTCCGAGTAAAACATAAAGAGAAATATGGTGAGATTGTAATTTGTACAGATTGTCATGGTAGCTGGAGAAAGGGGGTATTTCCCCAATACAAAGCTCATAGAAAGATCAATCGTGAGAAACAGAAAAAACAAGATGGTATGGATTGGTCAGCACTATTTAAGACCATTCACGATATTATCATTGAGATTGATACACATTTTCCATATAAGGTGATTGCTGTACCTCATGCTGAAGGTGACGATGTTATTGCTGTATTGTCTAAGAATATCCAAGAGAAGAGTATTATTATCTCTAGTGATAAGGATTTTACTCAATTACAGAAGTTTAAGCATATAAAACAGTATTCTCCTATACAAAAAAAGATGTTGTCCACTTCTAACCCTTATAAATACCTTAAAGAACATATCATTCGTGGTGATAAAGGTGATGGCGTTCCTAATATTCTTTCCGATGACGATTGTATGGTACAGGGAGTTAGGCAGAAACCTATAACACAAAAGAAGTTAGCTGTCTGGATGGACGAACCAGAAATGTCTAATGGATTATCAGAGAAATGGAAACGGAATCAGCAGTTGATTGATTTTGAATATATTCCAGAAGAAATCTCTAAAGGTATCATGGATAGTTATTCTAAGAAAAAGGATGAGCAGAAACAGGGGCAGTTATTGAACTATTTTATTGTAAATCGTTTGAAATATTTAATGGAGAACATAGAGGATTTTATAAGATGACACTATACATATCAGAAGTATTGAAGAAAATTACTAAAGCAGGATCACGGAAAGAAAAGAAATCTATCCTTGAAGAACACAAAGATAATAATGTTTTTAGATTTGTATTGCAAGGAAATTTTGACCCTAATATCAAATGGAATATTCCAAAGAAGTTTCCAAAGTATGTTCCAGATATTGCTCCAATAGGCTTGAATGAAACGACACTGTTTACAGTAATGCCTAAATGTTCTATATTTGTAGAAGGACATGCAAAATCGGCAGGGTTGAGTGAGAAAAGAATTAAAGAGCTCTTGGTTCAGATTTTAGAATCTATGGGCAAAGAAGAATCACTTGTATTCGAGCAGATGCTGAAGAAGAAACTCAAAGTAAAGGGATTGACTGAAAAGTTGGTTCTGGAAGTTTTCCCTAATCTCTATAGAAAGGTGTAGGTAATGAGTGTAACAATGGACACTATGGTAAATATTAAAATCAATGCTAGAAAAAGGGTTGATGTATCTGCTAAAGTTGTTGAGGCTATTGATAAAAAATATATCAAGGTCGATTTAGTGGATGAAGATGACCATGTTTTTTTATTGAAATGGAATGGTTTTATGTATGAAGGTAAATTATTAGAAACTGTATTGACTTGTCAATATAATGTTGAACGTAATTTTACTGCTACTAAAAATTCAACTAGCTCTGGTATTAAACCAGTAACAGCTACGAGGAGTAATAGCGGCAAAGTTAAAAGGTAAACAATGTATATCAAAAAAGATAATATTGTTATAAGAACTATTCGGGAAAATAAGAATAAAGTAAAACCATTTGTTCCAACAAAGCACTTGATAACGAGATGGACAAATATCTTGAACGAGGAAATCTTCAATAATATTATACACCCTTTTTATGATATCACAATAAAAAGAAAATATGATTGTCATGCTGAACACATTGGTTGTGAGTATGGCGATTATGTTTTCGGGGAACTTTCTATGGATAACAAGTTCTTGAATAAAACATATTTCATTTATACATTAGCACATGAGATGATTCACCAATGGCAATGGATGCAATTGAATAAAACAGATCATGGTAAGTCATTTATGAAGTGGAAGAATAAATTAAATCAATTTGAAATACCATTGGGAGTAAGTATCTAATGCCATTATACGATTTTGAGTGCGAGAAGTGTAGTCACAATTATGAGGAGTTTTATACAATAGCTGAGATGGATAAACCATTGAATGAACCTTGTCCTAGCTGTAAAGAGAAGGGCAGTATCATTCGTATTGTAGGTACTGGACGTATCGTTGACATATCAAGATTGGAGTCAACTAAAGGTCGGTTGAAACCTACAAAAGATTTTACAGAAGTAATGACGCGAATGAAAAAGAAACATACTCAATCGACATTTGAGGTAAGGTAAGATGAGAAAACTATTATTAATTAGCTTATGTTTATTATTTCTTCTAGGTAATAAACCTATTGCAGATACCCCGACAGTAGAAAAGACAGTTCCGTTAGCTGATGTTCTAGTGTATTGTAATACGACAGAATTCATTAAGAATATGGCAGAGAATGATTATATGTTAGGGTTAGCTGCTAGTGGTGTTGTCAATGATGATAAACATAAAACATTGCTTTCGATGGAGTTACTAATGAATCCGAGAAATCACCAGTGGGCTATCATTTTTAATTATGCAAAGGGAAACCTTTCTTGTATTGTTGGAGGCAATCGTATAAGATTATACAAACCTAAAAATTAAATTAACAAACCGAGCAAGGAGCACAAAATGTTGCATTATAAAAAAAATATATTATGTTTTTTTATATCATTTCTGTTATTGGGAGTAAGTAATATTGTCAGTGCCGACCACACTTACAAGACAAGTATTGTAAAGAAAGTACTTCCAGCTGTAGTTGAGGTTCATACAGAAAGAAGCAATATAGGTGCGGAAAATGGTCAATCGCAAGAGGGTGGTTTTCAGTTTCGTAATCAGCCAAGAGGCAATCAACCTCAACAACGACCAAATCCAAAGAAAGACACACAGCATTCAGGTTCGGGTTTTGTTATCAGTGCTGACGGATATATATTATCTAATGCACATGTTGTAAGTAATGTTTTTGATGGTGGAAAAATTAGAATATTTTTCCATGACGATAAAGAATACGAAGCCAAGTTGGTTAACTACGATGAAGATTCTGATATAGCATTACTGAAAATCATTAATGCTGAACATGGTAAAGTATTTGAATTTCTAAAATGGGGTGAAACACCTGAACTTGGGCAAGACGTTATTGCTATTGGTTCACCAATGGGACAATCATTCACGGTTACATTCGGTAATGTATCTTCATTGAATAGGTTTGTTCCAACTGCTCCCCCATTCGTTCCATTCATTCAAACAGATGCTGCGATTAATCCTGGCAACTCTGGTGGGCCACTGTTGAATTCTAGTGGTGAAGTAATAGGTATAAATACTATGATACTTACAGGTGGTGGTAATAGTAAGGGTAGTGTTGGAATTGGATTTGCTATAGATGGTGATTATGTTCAAGCAACCATTGAGTTGTTAAAAACAGGTGAGAAAATTAATAGACCATATATGGGTATAGTTTTTCGTCCTGTTACAGAAGAGGATATGAAAGGTTATGTTCATGGTATCGGTGCTTTTGTAGAAGAGATAGTTGCAGATAGTCCAGCTACTGGTATTATAAAAGTTGGAGATATTATTTTATCTATGGATGGTGAAATGATAAAATGGAGATTACTAGCTACAAGAGTAAAATCTATGAAAATAGGTGATGTAGTAAAATTTATAATATTGCGTGATGGAATGGAATTTCCATTGACCTTTACTATGGGTGCAATGAAAGAAAAATAATATGAAAGGATATTATGAAAAAGGAGTTTATACACTTAACAGATTGTGATGATATTGAAATGGGAGTCCGTGATGTTGTTGATGGTAATCGGGTGTATGTAACTCCTGAAGGAAATGTTTATCCGTCTATTACCTCAATCCTCGGCAGAGAACCAAAGCCAGGAATTGAGGCATGGAAGGAAAGAGTGGGCTACCAAGAAGCAAATAAGATTATGAAAGAGTCCGCAGCACTGGGAACTATGGTACATAGTCTTTGTGAAGATTACTTGTATAACGAAAAACTACAATGTGAAGACCCTGAAGCAATCAGTGTTTTCAATAGACTAAGATTTCTATTGGGAAATGTTGATAATATCTACGGCATTGAAATGCCTTTACATAGTGATATTCTAAAGGTAGCTGGAACTGCTGATTGTATAGCAGAATACAATGGTGTGTTATCTGTTATTGATTTCAAGACATCTAGGAAACCGAAGCGTGAGGATTGGATTGGGGATTATTTTATCCAAGCATTTTTCTATACCGCTGCATTTTATGAAATGACAGGTGTATTGCCAGAACAAATTGTTATTCTTGTAGCTGTTAGGAATAGTTTTGAAGTACAGGTATTCAGAAAACCTTTCAGAGAGATGGATGTATATATTAGTCAGCTTATAGATATTATGAAAAAGAACCCAAGCGTAATTCAACAACATTAGGAGAATATTATGACAGATGAATTAAACATTGACGATTACGATGATTATGATTTTGGTTTCAGTACAGTTGACGAAGATGAAGTCAAGGAATTTGAAACTCAAGTCAAGACAAGAGTTGCTGAAGAAACGACAAATATCTCTTCTGGACTTGAAGATAAGATTGATGCATTGCTTTTAGCTAATAATACCATGCTGAAAGACAGAGAAGGTGATACGGGTAGGGTAGAAGAATCAGAGAAAAAGAGGAAAGAAGATTTGCTGAAAATTGAGAAAATCATTATGCCACTTTTAAGAAATCTTCAAAAGAATCCAGATCACGAATATATCAAATGGCCCAATCGTCTGGAGGTTATTGATAAACAGATAAAGAAAATTGTAGCTATTACAAGGAGCTGATATGGATTTTATTACTATCACACCAACAGCAAGTAAACAGGTGAAGTATCTTATTAGTGGGTTGCCTAGTGATATTGGTTTACGTCTAGCAGTCAAAGGTGGCGGGTGCTCAGGACTTTCTTATGATTTAGATTTTACGACAGTGGAAGATAAAGACACAGTTATTGATAATGATGGTTATAGGATATTTATAGATGCTAAGAGTATGATTTACTTGAAAGGTATGGCTTTAGATTTTCAGGGAGGATTACAAGGAAAGGGCTTTCAGTTTATTAATCCTAACGCTACATCTACTTGTGGCTGCGGAGAAAGCTTTTCAATGAGTTAACTTTTTCCTTGTATTGAGGGTAAAAGTTTGGTATAATAAGTTATATAATTAATTAAGGAGATTTTTGTTATGTCAGTTATTATTGGTATTATTAGTCTAGTTTTTGGTAGTTACATTGCTCAACCTGAATGGTTTGATAACGGCCCGTATGAGATTGACTCAAAATATGAAAGTTTACAAGAGTGCAAAATCGCAAAGGATGACAAGAACGGAATTTGCGTTGGTGAGTCACCGTCAAAATTATTTATGGTATCTAGTAAAGAAGTAAGTGCTCCAGCTGGAAAACTAGAGTTTGTTGCATGTGATTATTGGGCTGGTTGCTATTTGGGTAGTAAATAAAATGGAGTCAGACGATGATAGATAATACAGTTATTGACAAGTGTATTAAAGTTATTTCAAGCTGCAAGACACCCGAACATTTTAAATTTACAATAAATTATATCGGAATTGCACATGATAAAAAATACATTAACCTTGGACAGTATGATGTATTAAATAGATTGATTTGTAACATTTCTAAATGTTTTCTCTGGCCCAACATAAAATAGGACGTAAATAATGTTTAGAGTATTAGACGAATTAGATAAAGAGTCAAAAACATTCCGTGATATAATAGAAACCGCATGGTGGAGTTTTTATCATTGGAGTAGACTCAGTAGTATTTGGAGATTTAAACCATATTTTATATGGCAACACCTTACTAGAGGTTTTCCAGAGCATCATTTGTGGAATCTAGATCATCACCTTTCAGAACACATTGCACCAAGATTGAGAGCATTTGCAGATTACCCATTACATGGCTGTCCTTATGATTATTCAGACAAATATGGAATGGAAAATACCAGTGGTGGTTTCATGCATTGGAAACGAGATATAAAGAAACTCGCATTTGCCTTTGAGAAACTTGCAGAGGAAAGTGGTGATTGGAAAGATGCAGCAGACCATTGGAAACATCCAATGACAGAAGAAGAAACAACAAAATGGCTAAAGGTTAGAGAAGTAAGAGGCAAATTCATTCAGGACAATTTAGTATTCTTTGGTAAATATTATTCAAATTTATGGGATTAGGAATTGAAATGAAACACAGGTGGATGCATTTTAGAATGAGAAATAATGCTGGACAAATTCAGAGAAATGGTGGCATGACACTCTGTTACCTTGAAGATGTAGAATTGAATACAATTTTTTATGCCCTTGCATTCTGTAATAAAGAAGACGAATTCAATAAGGTCACTGGAAGAAATAAATCACTTGGCCGATTGAATTCAAGGGATACAAGAGATAATGATAGAGTAGAAATTGACGAAGGACGGACGATATTGCAAACCATTAGAGAAGTGTATATAAATAATGTTGAAGTAGAATTTGAAGATAAACAATTAGCGAGAAAAGTAATTTATTACACTACGCCGAAAGGAGATAAACAAACTTATGAGAATTGTTAAAATTGAGAAGTTTAAAAGTGAAACACGTTCTGTTTATGATATTCCTGAAACGGACTTGATGAAATTTGGTGGTGAACATATCGTTAGAATGAAACTTCAAAGTGAAGATTCAGCAGTCATTGATTGGTTGGAAGATGATATGGAAGAAGAAGCTGAAGACGTTGAGAAAGAAGATTTGGGGAGATATGAAACCGAGTGGGTACATGAAGACGATGAAATCTAATGGGGCTGTAACTCAGCTGGGAGAGCATCGCGTTTGCAACGCGATGGTCGCAGGTTAGAGCCCTGCCAGCTCCACCATAAAATCGTGGTATAAGTGCAATCGTTGATTGCGTCACTGCGTAGTGAGTTTTTGCTGGGTTCTCACTGCCTCAAAAACCTTGCACCAAATTATTCCGGCGTAGCTGAGTTGGTTTTTAGCAGGAACCTTGTAAGTTCCAGACGCAGGTTCGAGCCCTGTCGCCGGATCCATTTTAATAACTCTTGCCTTCTTTATAACGCATTTTGCGAGAGTGTCTGCCATTCCCTTTATTTCTACCTTTATATGTAGGAGTTTGGGAATGGCAGTTAGGGCAGAGTAGAGTCAAGTTTTCACTGGTATTATTTGTGGAATCACCATCAATATGCTCAAGTTCAATTGTGATTGGTTTGTTGTTCCATTCAGTAATACCACATTCTTGACATTGGTTACTAAGTTCATTTAGTAGATATTTTTTATTGTAGGGTATTTCACCGGATTCCATTTGAAGAAATTTGGTTTGTTGTTTATGATTTGCATGACAAGTAACATCACAGTATTTTTTTCCATATCGGCCTCTTTGGAGTTCGTTGTTGCAATATAAACAATTTGTTATTAAACAAATTATTTTTGGTTTTGGTTTTGGTTTCGTTATGTCACTTTTAGTTAGTGATTTGCTAGTTTTTAATCTAGTTTCATAACTAGGGATTCTGCCAGTATTTCCAACTATGGCAGAACATGACCTGCAACAAAATTTAGGATTTAATGTTAGTTCACCACAATGTAAACAGTTGGTATAAGTAGTATTAGGCATGCTAGTTTCTCCGAAAAATTAGTGTGATTAGGATTTGGATGGGGTTCACCGCCCCATCCTTGTCTGTCCTACTATTTATACACAAAGTTGGATATTTGAACATTAAAATTTTTTAATAAACGATTATTATTAAAAAGAGGTTTATTATGACTGAGTGGTGGGAATGGAGTATTGCAATTGCAATCTCTGTTGTTTATACTTATCATCTTATGAAATCATGGCCAGGAATATGAATTTTAAAAAGAATGATAAAATACGAATCTTTTCAAATGACCTAGACATATTTTGGGATGCATTGATTGAATGGGATATGTTTGGAGAATTTTGCAAAGACTTAATGGAAAAACTGAAAGAGGAGTATTTGTAAATGAAAGATTATATGAAGAATCCGAGTGATCCATTGTGGGCAATTAAGGCACTCCAAGAAATATTGACAGATGATACATTACCACCAGAACGCAGAGAATCAATAAATAAAGATATTAAATTAATAACGGATGCCAGAGCGAAATATTATGAAACGAAAAACTAAAAACTAATGGATATGTAAGAGTCACCAATTTCAAAAGGTTGAAAATGTTTCAAACAATACTACATTACTTGTCAACCACCGACCACCAAGTTGCTGCACTTGCAACTTTCTTTTCAACCTATGCTGCATTCCTATTTACAGAAAAATCCAATAGAGGCCCGTGGTATGGAGTAATTGCAGAAATCTGCTGGATACTCTGGATTGCTATTACTGGTAAATGGGAGGTTTTTCCCATTGAATTTACCGCATTCCTTATCTATATGCGAGGGTGCTACCGTCAGGTGTGTCGGTATCATTTATAGTAGATTGAATACTTGATATAAGACGATTTAAGGCACTTTAAGGGTTTACCCTATACTATACCCTTAGTTTGGACAAAAAGACGTTAAAACGACTCTCAGGGGGTCAAAAAACCCTTTGTTTTCAATGACTTATAAACCCTTATTTTACAAGGATTTACGTCAGTGACATTTATTTTCAAAATAGACCACTTTTTCCTTGACTTATCCAGCTGAACCTGATATAATATACTTAACAATTAAGAAACGGAGAATTAGATATGAATAAGTTTTTCGGGGTGATTTTTAGCATCGTTACGATTATCACAGTAGTATCATATTGTCTTGCAGCTGTATTTGCACCATTTGGTATTGTTTGGTTAGTCTTAAATCATTGAAATATAATTTTAAAACCAAACTTATTGAGGAGTAGCGATGTGGAATAATAGAAATGGTCAACCTTTGGTTATTGGATTTGCAGGTAAAGCACGAAGTGGTAAAGATACTGCTGGAAAATATTTGGTTGATGAATATCAATTCTTACGTTATTCTTTTGCACAACCTTTGAAGGATGCAACAAAGATAATGTTTCATCTTACTGATAAACAGATTGAGAACAAAGAGAAACCAGCAGAGCCTTGGGGTAGATCACCGAGAGATTTATATCAACTTTTAGGAACTGATATTGCTCGCACCATTGATGTCAATGTATGGGTGAAGGGTGCTGATATATTCATGCGAGAAAATCCCAGCCGTTCTATTGTTGTTACCGATGTTCGTTTTTCTAATGAAGCATTCTGGATTAGAAGTCAAGGTGGCATTGTTGTTTACCTTCAAAGTGATACTAGAGGTATTGATGAAAACAGTGGTCATTCAAGTGAGAATGGTTTACAGGGTGATGACGTTGATATCATTATACAAAATGATGGAACTATCAATGCTCTCCATGAAAAATTAGAAGAGTTAAAAACTGAAAGGTCTTTTGCATGAGTGAAACAGGATATAAAGAATATACTCTAAAGGATGTTAGGGACTCCGCTGATAAAAAACTATTTACAGTCGTTTCTACATTCGCTGGTGGAGGCGGAAGTTCTACAGGGTATAAGTTAGCAGGTGGTCATGTTCTTGCAATGAATGAGTTTCAGCAAATTGCGTGTGATACTTATTCTGCTAATTATCCTGATACTAAAACTATATGTAAAGATATCAGGGAATTGAAGGTAGAAGAAATCTTTGATGCAACTAATCTTGGCCCAAGAGATTTAGATATATTTGATGGTTCTCCGCCTTGTCCGCCATTCTCAATGAGTGGGTCAAAACGTAAAGGGTGGAATAAGACTAAAAGGGTTTATGGTAAAGTACAAACTAATATTGAAGATTTAACATTTGACCTTATCAATCTAGCTAAAGATGTACAGTCTAAGGTTATTGTTTGTGAGAATGTTAAAGGCTTGACTATGAATTATGCCAGAGATCACATGAAAAAGATGATTGAAGGTTTTGAGGATATCGGGTACACTGTTGCTCATAGAGTATGTAATGCATCGTTTCATGGTGTGCCACAAAAACGTGAAAGGGTGTTTATTGTTTGTGTTAGAAATGATGTGATGGAAAAGTTAGGACTAAACATTATCAGTTTAGCTGAAAAGGTTTTTCCAGTACCATATAAACTACAACCTACACAAAGAGATGCTATATATCATTTGTTAGAAGATGAAGATAACCTTGCAGAAGGTAAAATCTTAGAGGATAAAATGAGTGGTAGCACTACTGGACAATGGGTTAAGATGATGCCGAAAGACCCGCCTAAATATGTATCTGTCGGTGACTATAACCCTAAAGGTAATGGTTTTCAAACAAGGCGATTGGGTTGGAATCAAGCTTCAAATACTATTCTTGAAAAGGGTTTGATGGGACAATCTCATATCCATCCTATATGTGATAGAGGATTTACTACTCAAGAAGCGATACGGATTATGGGACTGCCAATTGACTTTAAACTTATTGGTACACTAAAACAGAAACAAGCCCGTATTGGATTAATGGTTGCACCACCGCAACTTAAACGTATTGCTGAAACAATTTATGAAAATATATTGAAACCATATAAAGAGATAGAAAATATATGAAATATATAAAAATTAAAACTGATTACGGTTATGATGAAACATACAAAAAATGGAACGGACAATTCCTAGATGAAAATTCTTATGATGAAGTAATAACTGTAACAGAAGACACAGCGATAATGAAACCTATCAACTCCATTGATGGTTCAGATGTTCCGCTAGGATATGTCATTACAAATGCTTATCCTGATGATACGGTAAGAGATACATTGATGTCAATAACAGAAACTACAACCATGCGAGCAAATTGTAGTGGGCCTATTGATAGTAAGGAAATGGAAGATAAAGGTTTGGTAGAGGGTATCAACTATCAGCTAAGATCACCTAATTCATATAATACCAAAATGAAAAATGGTGAATGGAGTATGATTGCATGTGCAAACGAAATTCATTCTGTTATGATAGGATTTAAAAGAGGTAGGTTTACTGGTACGATAGAATCCTCTGGCTGGACTAAAGATAATCCAGAAAGATGGAAAGCACTACAAGAGATATCAAAGTATAATGAAAATGCATTTAAGAAAGCAAATCCCAGTATCTATATGAATCAGAGAACATTTGCTGAATCTTACATTGACCCAAAACATAGGGTAGGTGGAGGCATCTTTACTACATTGTCTGCTAACCGATACCATGCTGGACAGAGTACAAAAATGTCAGCTCATATAGATAGTGGTGATATAAACGCAGGATTGACTACAATGTGTTGTTTTAGGAAAGGAGAATATACAGGTGCTTATCTAGCATTCCCTCAATATAGGGTAGCAATAGATGCACCAGACAACTCGGTTATCATTGCAGATAGTAATAGGTTACATGGGGTAACAGAGATACATGGAACGGGTGAGCGGTTTACTTGTGTTGCATATTGTGACGGTAGGTTAGCTACAAAAGGTAATGTCGCTAAACAGGTTAAAGCAGTGGGTAGGTTTGCAAAGGATAATACTCCTAACTTAGAGGGTTTTTTGTAACCCCTTTGTTTACAGTGGTTTATAAGTCCTTGTATTATAACGACTTACGGCCTAAATGCATATAGGGGTCACTTTTTCCTTGACTTATCTGCTCAGATATGGGATAATGTATATAACAATTGAGAAACATGAATTAAATGGAGTTTATTATATTATGAGTTTGCACTTATTACCAAAAAAAACATCAACTTTTATTCCGTGGAAAAACCAGATTAATAGTGTGTTTGAAGATCAAGTTGAACATATTATTGAGCCTGTTGAAAATCATGCAAAAAAATGTCTTATTACGCCTGATGAAAGACAAGCATTGTTAGTTTGTCCGCCGGGTTCTGGAAAAACAACAATGTTTCTTATTGATTTGGTTTGGAGAATAGCGGATCAAGCGAGAAAAAATAATATTAATAATCAGTTAATAGTTTTCACATCCCCCGATGGTGGTCTTAAAGATGATATGTTTTATCAATTAGATGAATTGTTCAAGGATAACTGGGCTTATGAAGAATTAACAAAACGTGGAATAAATCTTTGTACTGTTTCTGGTAATACAGATGATATTAAAGGTAGAGGATTAGAAATTATAGTTTTATTAACTAATTCTTTTGATGATAATTCAAAGCATTTTGAAAACCTTAAAAAATATAAAATTACTTCTATGATATCCGAGGAAGTACATAGAGAATTAGGTTGTACTGATAGTAGGAACTATACTGGAGATGTTGGCCACGATGGAAGAACTTATGAGGCAAAGAGGTATTGGAATATCAGAAGTTTAAATTATTCTATGTGGTTTGGTGTAACAGGTACACCAACCGAGTCTCAAAAAACAGATACAGAAAATTTTACTGTTTTGTCTGATAAAATGGAACGAAGTGAGTGGAGATTGCCATTTTTTGCAGAAAATTATAAACCTTATAATAATTATGTACATGGTAGTAACGGATTATTAAATCTGGCTGAAGATGTTTTTTTGGAGATTTCTAAAAGAAATGCAATTACAAAACATCTTTTATCAGAGATTGATTTGAGTACTTTGAGTAAATTAAGTATTGAACTGCAAGACAACTTAAAAGCTACGAAAAATACTTGTTTCTTGAAGTGTTTTCAATCTAATTCAACAAATTATCAATTGAGTGTTGATGGTGTCATGGATTTATGGGGAAAATTGTGTCAAAAATATAAAAACGAAACTTTTGATTATGAAGGTGTCGAACTTTCATATCATATAGGCCGTATTGCAGAAATGACTCACAAATCCAAAACAGGTGGAACTAATGGTGGTACTATTGATTTATTGAATGATTCTAAGACTGAATTTGTTGCAGTAGCAGCAATACATATTGGGGCTGTTGGTATTAATATTACTAATTTGGCTGCTGTTGGTATTTTAAGTTTAATGCAAAATAATGGTGATGTTGGAATTACACCAGAACAATTAATCTGTCGTTTAGATAGAAGTAAATTTGTATGGAGAGGAAGTTTTGCTGATGAAGTTTCTAAGATAAGTGATTCTAGTCAAAGAAATAAAATAATTAAATTAGCGATTTATCTTTCTTCAAGAAATGTTTTTTCTAATCAGAGTAAATTAGTTACAGAAGCTTATAATAATACATTACCTAATCATGTTAAAATAGAAGATGCAGTAGGTTATTTAACAGGTTTAGTTAGTATTTTTAGAGAACAAAATGGTTATTCATCTATTTCTGGAAAAGAAAGGGACATTGCTTATAAAAATGAAAGAAAGGCAAGATGTGAATTTCTTGATTGTGGATGTTATGAGGAATTGGTTGAAGATAGTAATGAGTTGTCAAAACCAATTAGAGAAATTTATTATCAGCAGACTTTGAACGTAGATCATAAAGATGGTGATCGTGAGAATATGAATCCAGATAATCTTATAACTCTTTGTCCTAATAGGCATAGTTTTAAAACTATGGAGAATAAAGATTATCTAAAAAAGTATTATGAAAAAAATGAAATAATTGTTACGCCAACATCTAAGAATACTATACATAAAGAAATAGCATGACACTAAACGGAGTATATCATATAGCAAAGATCGGGGATATAATATATAGTTTACCTGCTGTGTATTTGAGAGGTGGAACTAAGTATTATAAAATCAAAAGGGATGGGGTATGCGAATACCTCAAACCTTTATTAGAAGCTCAACCTTACATTGGTAGGGTTGAGCAATCCTCAAACGGAAATGATTGTGAGTTGGATTTCAGTAACTATCAGGCGTTGTATAAGTTATACCTTAGAGGCAACTTAACGTATATGCATCTGGTGTGTGCTGGTATCCGTTCTCACCATTTTCCATTAAAGATTAGTAAGGTATCATTTGAGTCTAAGCATTTATCCTATGGTAATGTAGAGATTGACTTAGATACTCATAGAGATATATCAATTTGGAATGATGAAAAACCATGGCTTACTAATATTGAACCTAATCACGTTGCAGATATTATTATCAACATTACAGATAGATACCATGATTGGAAAAATCAAGGCTCTAAAGAACATGATTTTAGAAACTTTGATTATACATTATGTAAGGATTATGATTGTGGTTTTATCGGGTTAGATAATGAATACGACTTATTTGTTGATAGGTATAAGTTTGAACCAAAACGTATTGTAGTGAAGGATGCTTTAGAAACTGCACAAATCATAAAAGGTTCTAAACTTTTCGTTGGTAATGCTTCATCTGCAAAAGCAATTGCAGAAGGATTAAAGCATCCAACTCTTATGGAGATTTCTAAGACTTATCCTGATTGTATTCCGATGCATAAACATGGCTATCATTTTATATCAAAGGAATTGGTAGAACATTATATAAATACTGATATACCTTATGCAGAGTTTCCAAAGATTGAACCTAAACAAGTAGATAAACCAAAGCAGGCTTTAGAAGGGTTTTTTACATGACTGATAAATGGGTTAAGGTTTCTGTATTTGTATTAATAACTCTAACTTTAGCAGCTGTCGTATATGAGATGATTGACATTGCACAAACTTGTCAATGCATTAGTCTATAACGAATTGCTGTATAATCTTATACATGGAAAGTCAATTATGATATTACCAGTTGATTACACAAAATTGCCATGGAAAGAAAAAAGAACAGTGCGTGATGAGTATGTCAAATTGCAGAAAGGAATGTGTATGTTCTGTAAGTCTAGTTTAACAGAATCGCCACCAGTTGCAATATCAGACAAGGATATAAATTGGGATATGTTTCCGCCAAATTTCCTGAAACATCCAATTCATTTACAACATTGTCACGAAACTAATATGACAGAAGGTGCTGTTCATGCTTACTGTAATGCTGTATTGTGGCAATATCACGGGAGATAAATGTTATTTTTGTGAAAGTTTTTCATTGACATAATTAAAACGGTGAAACTTACAACGAATACCTTAGTGTGGCACCACCGATACTAACTAAATGCAGTTCACTAAGGGGAAACATTTTAATAGGTATGGTTGGATTAAAAGAATTGCTGTATAATCTGTATAACGGAATTTTGTAAGACGGGGGTTCGATTCCCCCATCCTCCACTTACGGGGGATAGCAGGTTTCGATTGCATCTGGAAAGTATACGGACAGCACCGAGAAGAATGATGGCTCGGTTATCAATCATTCAAATGTTAAACGCTAACTCTTATGAGTATGCTATTGCTGCGTAGTTAAGCAGCTAGGGTTTGGCAGTTTTCCTAGTAACAGAAAAACTGTCAACTTTTCCCTTGTATTCAGGTGAAAAGTATGGTATAATATATATAACAATTGAGTAATTATTGTGGTAGTTGAAGATTCGTTACCAGACGAGGAACCTTGACCAACTGGTTATTATAGGAACAAGGCGACTACCATAACAATTGAGTAATGCGGGAGTAACTCAGTGGTAGAGTGTAACGTTGCCAACGTTGATGTCGAGAGTTCGAGCCTCTTCTCCCGCTCCAGAAACAAGGGAAACTTTTTCCTTGTATAACGAATACCATTATGTTATAATGGTTATATTGAAGTGATGAATGGTTCATCGCTAAACTTGATTTTAACTTGGAGATTTATTTTATGCGTAACACTAATACTGCTGGAAAACCAAAAGTAGGTTCAAAGAATGCACGACAGATTACTCGAGCGGAGTCTGATGTAACTGGATTGCCACGTTGGGTGAATATCTACACTTCACCTGCTACTGGTGAGACTGCATTCAAGGATTGCGACCTTGAAGGTGGAGCAAAGGATGTCTTTGCTTGTCGTAAAGCTCTCAATGCATATTGGGGTATCTAAGATGTCGGGGGGGTGGGAAACCACTCCCCTTCTTTTATTATGAAACTATTATTACTTATATTATCTTTATTCATGTTGAGTGGTTTTTCTACTAAACAGGAAACAACCTGCCTGGCATTAAACATTTACTTTGAAGCCCGTGACCAAGTTACTAAAGGTCAGATAGCAGTGGCATTAGTGACTATAAATAGAGTAAACAGTAAACAATTTCCCGATACTATCTGTAAAGTTGTTAAACATACAAATAGAAAAAACGGGAAGATTGTTATAAATATGTGTCACTTCTCATGGTTTTGTGATGGGATGTCTGACGTTCCTAAAGATGAGATTGCTTGGAAGGTTGCATTAACTATTGCAAGAGCGATGTTAGAGTTGCCCGGAGTTCATATCAAAAACTATGGTGAACGATGGAAGGTCAGTGATTTCTTGAATGGTGCTACTCACTATCATAGGAAGGATGTTGACCCATATTGGAATCGTAATATGTTAGTGGTGGCAACTATCGGAGATCATATTTTTTATGTTGATCCTTACAGGTAAAAATTAATGGAAAGGGAAATTCCCATGTCTGGTAAAAACGCTGAAGAAAAATCTGTTCCCTCTCCAGAAGATAAAGGTGTATATCTTTTTATGAGTGAGGTTAGTCAAGAGACTTGTAAAGACTTGATTAGCTTTATCTTGACAAAGAGTTGGTCTAATCCTAAACCAAAATCTTTACAAATTATTATCTGTTCTCCGGGCGGTGATTTGAATGCAGCGTTCGCTGTTATAGATGTAATGAGGGGATGTCCTATCCCTATTCATACTACTGGATTAGGTGCAGTAGCATCAGCAGGGTTTATGATATTCATTGCTGGTGAAAAAGGACACAGAGTATTGACACCTAATACTTCTATCATGTCGCACCAATTTTCTTGGGGTAGTTGGGGTAAAGAACATGAGCTGGTTGCTGTTGGTAAAGAATTTGAACTTACAACTATAAGGATGATTAACCATTATAAGAAGTGTACGGGTCTGAATGAGAAACAAATCAGACAATATCTTTTACCGCCTACTGATGTTTGGTTGAGTGCTAAAGAAGCAAAGAAGTATGGTATATGTGATTCAGTAAAGGATATCAAATGAGCATAAATATTAATGATACATTAGATGCTATGGTAAGAGATAAGAAAATATCATATATGGAAGCTATTCTAAAATACACAGACGATGTTGATTGTGAAATTGAAATGGTTGCCAAGATGATAAACAGGTCTATCAAGGATAAGATAGAAGCAGAAGCATACGAACTTAACATGATGAAAGAACGGGGTTCTAAGCTTCCTTTGTAATGTGTGTGATGATATAAGGACAATGCCACGTGTAGGAGCAGTTCTTATATTCATAATGATACTATGAAATATAACGAAATAAGGAGAAATATGTATGTCTAGTTTTAAAGATTTAAAGAATAACAGAATGTCTAATTTACAAAACCTCACGAAGCAAGTAGAGAAGTTGACAGAGAAACCATCATACGTTGATGACCGTATCTGGAAACCAGAGAAAGATAAAACAGGTAACGGTTATTGTGTTATTCGTTTTCTTCCTGCTCCTACTAATGAGGATGTGCCATGGGTTCGCATTTGGACTCACGGTTTCAAAGGGCCAGGTGGTTGGTACATTGAGAATTCATTGACTACACCAAGAGCCGATGCTCCTAGTGGCACCGATGACCCTGTATCAAAAGCAAATACAATGCTGTGGAATTCTGGTATTGAATCAGACAAAGGTATTGCTCGTGACCGTAAGCGTAAGCTGAGTTACTACAGTAATATTCTTGTCGTTGAGGATAGTATCAATGCTCAGAATGAAGGTAAGGTATTTTTGTTTAGGTATGGTAAGAAGATTTTCGAGAAGATCGAAAGTAAGATGAATCCAGAGTTTAAAGATGAGACACCTATTAACCCATTTGATTTCTGGGCAGGTGCTGATTTTAAATTGAAGATTCGTCAGGTAGAAGGTTATGCAAATTATGATAAGTCAGAGTTTGCTACACCTGCTCCACTGTTTGACGGCGACGATGCTAAACTTGAAGAGTTGTGGAAACAACAGCATTCTCTTCAGGATATTCTTGCTCCTGATAAATTTAAGAGTTATCAAGAGTTGGAAGCACGTTTCAATACCGTTACTGCTAATCGTGGTGGTAATGAGTATAGTGAAACGATTGAGGAAAGTTCTAGTGAACCGATTGCATCTAGGGATGCAGAAGATGACGGCACATTAGAGTACTTCAAGAAGTTAGCTGAACAGTAGATAATATCGGGGGAGTGTATCATTACAAAACACTCCCCCTTTATTTTTTATCTTCTGCTATTTTTACCTTCCTTACTCCCATCTACTGCTGACCCAACAGCATTGATATTAGTTGGGCCAACATTAGTCTGGGTATTATTAGTATGATGTACTATTGTATTACTAGTACCACCCTTACCAGCCATTGCATTAGACAATCCATCTTGTGCCGTATTTAAAGCTTGTGATTTTGCGTATCCATTAAATTTAGCTTCGAACTTAGCACTTGCATCAGCTGAAGGTTTTGTATTTTTATTCCCAGTATTAATATGAATATGATTCCCTTCACCAACAGCGTAACCACCCTCTCCGAGATTTCCATTCAAAGATTCTAAAAAACTATTTCTCTTACCAGTATTTGATCCAATACTCTTAGGATAAGAAACATCTATAGCATTACCTGATTGATGTCTTGATGCATGAGACTCTAACCACTTCTCTGTAGAAGAATCGTTACTAATACCATAATTAGATTTATAATTATCAGGATTATTCTTTCTCATATCTTCCATTGCTTTTGTTTGTGCTTTTTTATTACGAAAACCAGAAGTGATTCTCATATCTTCACCCTGATTGGCAAATGCACCACCAGACATATGAATCATATTTGCAAGGTCTGGATTAATTGCTGATGACATCTCTACATTCTTTTGTATTCGAGGAGATGCATAAGTCAATTTCCGAACAGCAGATGATTTTTGTTTTTCTTTTTCTTTTTCTTTACCGTCATCACTACTAAACCATGTGCCAGGAGCATACCAAGTAGATTCACCTCTTGCTGACTTTTCTGCTATTTCTGCATTTTTCTTTTTTTGTTTATCTAGGTTTTCTTTTTGTATCCTCTCATTATTTTCCTCAGCTTCCTTCTTCCATTTTTCGTCACCAGTAAAGAAAGCCACGGCATCGTCCCATAATGTAGAAAATCCAGTAACTATTTTGTCAGACAACATTTTTGCAGTATCCGGTGACAGTAGACCCAATGACATAACTTCCATAAATGATGATATTCCAGCAATCCATATTGCTTTAACAGAACCACCAGCTTCATATTCATCATATGCTGATTTCATCCCTGCACCAACAGCAACTGCAAGTCCTAATATACCAGCACCCTTTGCAACACCCAGAAGTCCTTTTGTGATTGGGCCTAGGGGAACCCCAAACATTGCACCACCTATAGATTCAGAAATCGAACCTATAAGACCTCCAGCACCATTTGCACCCATTAATGCTATTTTTAACGGCCCAGTAAGTAAAGAACCAATTGGCCCACCAATGATTTTTCCTAATACAAACAATCCAGCAACCGATTTAAATATTCCTCCTATATTACTTAAAAAACCACCCTCTTTACCACCAAACCATTCTTCCCACTTTGCTTTAATATCTGTACTTAATGAACCATCATAACCCAATAGTTTTGCACCCCAATCCATTATACCAGCAGCTGTATCTATAGCAAATTCTCCGATAGTTCCAAATGCACCGAGGATTGACATGAATTTTCCACTCATATCTTCTTTCATAAATCCTTCAAAATTCTTTGATACACCTTCAAACATCTTACCAATTCTTTCGAGTTGTTCTTTAATGAATACTATAGTTGCTGGAAAGACAGTTTCTTTAAACCAATCAATTATAGGAAGCATAAATTTCTTAATACCTTGCCATGCATTTTTAAAGGATTCCCACATTTCTTCAAGGTCTTTCATATTCATTTGTGATATCATAGCTGCGACAGCAATACCAATTAACAGAAATTGTCCCTTAATTACATTGAAAACTTTTTTGATTGTTTCTCCAATTCCACCAAAAGCACCTGAAATATTATCCTTATTTACCACTTTACCAAACATATCTTTCAATGATTTAAGAAATCCTTTTCTTTCTCGTGCAGCTTCTATCGTTTTTTCTTTGGTATCTTTAGAATTATCTGTTGATTTGGTATCTTCTTTCGACAGACGATCTGTTTGTTTCATTTGTAATTTAGCTATGTCTAGCATCATTTTACGAGTCGAAGATGCATCATCAGCAGACTTCTGATTTCCTTCCCGTATAACTTTTGTTAACTCATCTAAAGATTTATTGGAATCGTTTTGTGCCATTCTACTTACCTTGTTAGTTAAGTGTTATTTTGTTTGTTTATTCTTTGTGTTTCCTCTGCCATGTGTTTTGCTAATAATGCAACATATATTCCTCTTTCCCACGGTAACATATTTTCCAACTCCGTGAGAGAGTAGTTGTGATGTTGCATCATAGCAAAATTGGTATTCATCATATTAGCTAATGATTCATCACAGAGGACTAGTCGAAAAAAGACTGAAGGCCCTCCAGTACAATCTCCTCTTTATATCCACAGACAGATTTCTTTTTTTTCTCTTTATAGGTACAATTTAGGTTAATCTTATGTTGTAACTTTGGCATTGTATCAAAGAATTTAGATACTTTTTTGAATTGAAAATCTGTTAAAGATTCTATAAAGTCTTGTAGCTCTTTTTCTGTATGGTCTTTAGAGGAATACATTGTTTCACTGTCGTAGATATAATCAATACATAATCTTATACTTTTAAATAATGTTTCAACATCATTTTGTTCTTCATCTTTTTCAATTTTTGACTGCATTAGAATATTCGGATATTTCATAACAAGTCCTATACCATTATCTAATTCTATTTTCTTTTCATGGTCTTCATAAGTTTTAACTTTGATATCTTCTAAGTTTACATTTACATTCAAAGCATTAGAACAATCAGGACAGGTATACTTTAGTTCAATCATTTCACCCTTTGCTCTTCCTCTCAACCATAGAAAAACATATTCAATATCGAATATTGGCATATCATCAATATTAACATCACCAAAGATACAGTTTTTAAGAACATTCTTTGTTGCTGTTACTATTTGTTGATCTTCTTTACTCTCAATAGCTAAGAGGAGTAGTTTCTCTTCTTTAACTAAGAAAGGTCTATATCGTAATTCTTTACCGTTTGAAGGTAATATTAAACTATACTCTGGTACTGCAATTTTTGGTAATCCCATTTCAGTATCTCCTTAATATAAAATTATATTGTTTATAATTATAATAATCTTCCTGCTACATTAACTCCACCAACATTGACCGCTGAACTAACTCTTAATGATTTGAATGCTGTACTTAATTTTCCTTCTGCATTTTGTGTTAGTGTGCTAGTTTTATCAAGGACAGAGTTTACTAAACTTTCAGGACTTGTTTCAGTATTATCACCATATTCACTACTTCCACTAGCAGTAAGTTCTTTGTCACCAAAAACTTGTTCATAATATCTATAGGTAAATACTACAGATATTGACATGACCTCATCATTAGCACCATAACTTAAATCTATAGCACCTACACTTTTTGGGTATGCATCAAATAGTGTTGTTGTTAAAACTTTCTTTTGTTGTCGGTCTATATTTTTTATTGATATTTGAGCTGCGTAACTTTTATGATATCCAACATGATTATTAATAGGACTTACCATTAGACTCATCCAATTCTGAAAAATCTCAAGTTCTTTCATATCACTATTACAATAGAATTGCATTGTAACATCGGCATATGTTTTTTGATATGCTATAGAATTGTAACCAGCTTGGGTCGTGTCCTTTTCAGTAGTAAGAATCTCTAAGCCTGGAACTTGACAGGTATGACAACTTATATTTAATCTTTGATTTATATTATTCTTACTTGTTCCTGCACCCCTTGGTGATATTTCTACTTCAAATAGATTCGGTCTAGCGAATGACTTCATATTAGCTGCAAAATCACTGATTGTATTACGCATTTTCTACTCCCGTTATAAATACTTTTAACCGTATAACATATTTATAAGACATATATGAAAAAATACCCTAGAGTTGGAAAATATAAGGTAAGAAACAAGGAGAAATATGTAGGTAATCTCCAAGAATGTGAGCATAGGTCAAAATGGGAGCTCATCTATATGAAGTATTTAGACGGTAATCCTAACGTCCTTGAATGGGGCTCTGAGACTGTCATAATACCCTATTATCACCCGATAGACAAGCGTACAAGACGTTATTTTGTGGATTTCTACGTCAAGGTAGTCACGAAGACAGGAAGGGCAAAGAAGTACATTATAGAGATAAAACCCTATAGTCAGTGTTTCCCACCTAAAAAACCCAAAAGGCAGACCACCACTTACAAGAACAAGATCAATGACTATGTAATGAATCAAGCAAAGTGGGCTGCAGCTAAGAGATATGCTGAGAAACGTGATTGGGAGTTTGTAGTTATTACAGAAAAAGAATTAGGAATCAAGTAAATCTCTTATAAATACATACAATGGCAACTACAGCAAAACTAAATATAATAGAGGGACTGAAGGTTTCAACTCTCTTCTCTGGTAATATGTATTTCTATAAGTATAAGGCTGAGCCGACTGAGATACTATACGACAGATTTCCTCTTATCTTTATGATTCGTAAAAAGGGAATGCTCTTTGAGGGAATCAATTTTCATTACATACCAGTTAAGTGGCGGATGCCCTTGTTTGAAAATATGAAAATATTCTTTGATTCGGATGAAATACAGGAAGATACTAGATTGCGTGTTAAAGCATTTAGAAATATCATATTGACTAACATGAAGTATCGGTTTGCTAGAATAGCAATACACAGATATCAAATGAATAATATCAGGTCAAAAGTTCTTATGATACCTCCTAAAGAATGGGAGAAAACAATACTGCAACCTGCGGAGATGTTCATTGCTGGTACTGGTAAAAGAATAAATAAGAAAAAGGTATTCAGAGATTCTTTAATTAAGAGTAGGGAGAAGAAATAAATGGCAGCTGATATATGGGGTGTGAGCAAAGATAGTGATTGGTATAAGGAGTCACCAATGAATGAAAAAGTTGCTGCAGCTTCAGCAACAAACGAATCAATTATATTTCCTAGTGATTTAAATAATCTTAAATTCTATCCTGAGCAAATGAAGTTTTCTATTTTCAAACGCTCTGGTATTAGTTTGGAGAAAGTTACGAATAGACTTGGAGAGGATATAAAGAAGTATACAAGTTCGACTCCTGATTTAGATAAAACACAGAAAGAACAAGACGAAAGAAAAGCAGCAGGTGATAATCAGGATGAACTAGGCCGTGCTTTTTTTTCTTCCGCTAAAGGTTTTGTAGAAATTGTTGAAAAGGGTGTACAAGAAAGAAAAAAAGGATATCATACTGAAACACCAATAGTTAATATATGGTTGCCAATGGCAAAGGAAGTAACATTTAATGATAGTGTTAGTTGGGCCGGGACAGATTTAGGTGGTATGGGTGCTCTTTTACAAGGCGAAGTAGTTGCCGGTGGTGCTGCAGCCGCACTTTCGATGGCTGCACTAGGAGCAAGTTCTGCTGGTGGTGGAATCCTTGGAAAGATACTGGGTTCTAGTGTTGGTGGTACAATAGCTGGTGTTCTTGCTGCAGATGGTTTGCAAAAGGGTATTGAATCAGCAGTTGGTATTAAAGCTAATCCTTATAAAGAACAAACATTTGAAGGTATTGATTTCCGAAAGTTTTCTTTTTCTTATATGTTTCAACCTAAAAATCAAACAGAAGTTAATGATCTGGATACTGTTATAAGATCATTTAGAGCTTATTCTAAACCATCTATCTCTGAGGTAAGTAATGGTATTTTTAATTATCCTCATGAATTTCAAATTGAATTTTTAACACATGATTCTGGTGGACAAGATACATTAGAAACAAATATACATCTACCTGAACTTAAATATTGTATTTGCACTAATGTTAGTACAAATTTTGCAACAAGGGAATGGCGTTCATTTGATGGTGGTGCTCCTGTAGAGATTAGTTTACAGTTGGATTTTGAAGAAACTGAATTGATTACACAGGAAGACGTTTTGGGTAATACAAAAGTCGGTAGATTTTCTACCGGAAAGAAGAGGAAATTCTAAATGGCATACTTTGAGTATTTTCCAGTTATTAGATATGATGTTCGTGGTGAGAAAAACAATTCAAGAGTTCAATTAATAACAAATGTTCTTGTAAGAATCAGAAAGAAAATAAATGTTGTCAACTCTGCTTTCTTTGAACAATACTTCATCAGTGATGGTGATAGGGCTGATACCCTTGCACATCAAATATATGGTGACTCTACATTGCATTGGGTAATAATGTATGCAAACTATATGACCAATCCATATTACGATTGGCCTCTACCATACTTTGACTTGCAGAAGTTTGTTGCAAAGAAATACCCTGATAACATAAATGGTATTCACCACTATGAAGATGCTGATAATTATGTAGTAGACTCAACAGCATCAGGTGCTACAGCTGTTACTAATTTTATATATGAAGAATCTCTGAATGACTCTAAGAGGTCTATAAATATTATCAGGGGTGAATATATACCTCAAATTATTAACGAGTTTAAGTCATCTATTATACAATAAATTATGTCAACACAAGTAAATACAGCGGATGTTAGTATAAAGAAGTTAGAGATACGCACTGGAAATGGAAGGTATAATCTTCTACCTCATTTGTTAGAATTAAATATATATGAAAATCTATATTCTTCTTCTTTAACATCTAATATAACTTTAGTAGATTCTGTTAATCTTCCATATTATCTTGATTTAGTTGGTCAAGAAACTATTGATATTGATATAGCTCTTGATGGATTTGATGCAGGTGGTAATATAGAAAACTTGGTTAGTATAAAGCCACCACCATTTCATGTCAATTCTTTAAATAATAGAATTTATACAAAACCAAAGACACAGGTATTTACTCTGTCTATGATTTCAGAACATTTTATGAGTAGTGCTCACTCAAAAGTGTCTAAGTCTTATTTTGATAAAACTATTGGCGAGATAGTTAAAGATATATATTTAACTTACATGGATGATAGGGGTGAGACAGAAAAGAATCAGAATATAAGAGGTTTGTTTGTAGAAGAGACAGAAAGAACTGAAAGGTTTATTATACCAAATCTTAATCCTATAGATGCTATAAACTGGTTAGCTCAACGTGCTGTTCAAGGAAATGACTTCGGTGTTAATTATCTTTTCTTTGAAACATTGAATGGTTCACGTTTTGTTAGTTTAAATTATTTGATTAAGGACAGTCAACCAGTATTTAAATTTATTTACAGGCCTAGAACCGATGACCCAACTGGTGTTGAAAATTTATATGATGGAGTAATAAAAATTGATAATTTTTCATTCTTAAAACAATTCGATAGAACTGAACTTATTCAAAGAGGTGTTTATAGCTCTAAATTGATTACCCATGATATTGTAACGAAAGTACTAAAGGAACATGACTATGATGGATACTCACAATGGGATGAATTATATCATCTTGGAGAATTTCCACCACTGTCTGATTCTGATATAGAATCAAAATCAGCAGGAGTAACTAGGGTATCTCATGCTCCGCCAGGTGCAATTAATTTTCCAAATGATTCAAAGAGAATGTCTGGACAGGTTGATGGTCATATTGAGTTTTATCCTAAGCATGATAATATGTATTCACAAAATGCTAGTGATGAATATGACAATGAGGTTGAGGTTTGGAGACAAAGACACAAAGGACATATGGGTATCCATGATGGTTTAAATATTGTTATTGAAACTAATGGTGTTTCTGGTATAAGGATAGGACAGATAGTTGAATTGGAATTACCATCACCAGAAACATCAGAGAGAGATGGTGCATCTGATGTTGTATATGATAGATTTCTTTCTGGTAATTATATGGTTACCGCTATACAACATATATTTTCTAGTATTAATTCAAATGATCCTAAAGTATCTTATAAAATGAAAATTGAATTAGGTAAAGATGGTATGGAAGAGCAAATATCTAGTAGAAAATCCAGAAAGGAAGATTAATTATATTTGGTGAAGAGGTTCGTAATCTTATAAATAGTGGTATAAGGGGATTCGTGAGAAAATCCCCAAATACCTAACACAATTTTATCGGAAAGGATAAAATCATGTCTAAATCTATTTATACTCACAAACATCACATTATCCCAAGACACGCTGGTGGCTCTGATGACCCATCTAATCTTATAGAACTTACTGTTGAAGAACACGCATTAGCTCATAAGAAACTCTTTGAGAAACACAATAAAATACAAGATAGGATTGCTTGGTTGACTTTATCTGGTCAAATAGGTAAAGATGAAGCTATGCGTATGGTAAGAAGTGAAGGGCAGAAGGGTGTGTTGAATCATCGCTACGGAAAACCTAGCACTATGCTTGGAAAAAACCATACAGAAGAAACTAAACGAAAAATGAGTGTAGCTAGAAAAGGTATAATATTTACAGAAGAACATAAAAGAAAAATGAGTGAATCTGGAAAAGGAAGAAAACAATCTGAAGAACATAAAAGAAAAAATAGTGAATCAAATAAAGGTCGTGTCCCGTGGAATAAAGGTAAGAAGATAGGATCTCATACAGAAGAACACAAAAGAAAAAATAGTGAATCAAATAAAGCATATTGGAAAAGGAAACACAATGAGTGATATTTTTGGAACTTTCGTTTGGTGGCAAGGTGTAGTAGAGGATAGAATAGACCCATTGAAGTTGGGCAGATGTCGGGTGCGTATCCTCGGATACCATACTGATAATAAAGTTGATGGTGTCGGTATACCTACAGAGCATTTGCCTTGGGCAACACCAAGTCAACCGATTACCTCTGCAGCTATGAATGGTATTGGTACAACACCTATGGGCCCAGTAGAGGGTACATGGGTATTCGGTTTCTTCCGTGATGGTAAGAATGCACAAGAGCCTGTAATGATGTCAACTTTTGGTGGTATACCTGAAGAAGTTTCAGACCCAACAAAAGGATTCAATGACCCTGAAGGTAAATATCCGCTGACTACTCATATTGGTGAGCCAGATACAAATAGACTAGCTCGTGGTGGTGGTGCAAATCCAGTACCATTGAAGGGTTCATTGAAAACACCAAGTGCTGAAGATTCTCCGTCACTTGACCGTAAGAGAAAATCAAGAACGAAATCAGTACCAATTGCAGACGCAGGTAATATCACAACGACAATAACAAATACAGATAGTATTAATTTGTATCCGGCGGGGAATGAGGTTACTGGTGGCGGTGATACTGGTGTTACCAATGCTGATATCTCTAGTGTATCTTATGGTGGTGCAGCTGACAAGGCCCCCGAAGGTCATAGATGGAATGAGCCCAATCCTAGATATGGTGGTGTCACAGATAGCAATACAACGTACTCAGATAGTATTAAATTGACTTCACAATATCCATACAACCATGTTCGCATGAGCGAGTCAGGTCATGTCGAAGAATGGGACGATACACCAACATCTGAACGGATGCATAGATTTCATGCCTCTGGAACATTTGAAGAGGTACAGGCAGATGGTACTAAGGTAATCAAAGTAGTTGGTGATGAATACGAGATTACACTCGGCAAGAAAAATGTTAGCATAACAGGGACTTGTAATGTTACTATCACAGGCGACTGTCGTATGCTATATCAAGGCAATGTAGTACAAGAGATTAAAGGAGATTATCACTTGAATGTACATGGTGATAAACGGAGTAAAATAAGTGGTAACGAAATTACAGAAGTCTTGGCTGATAGGAAAGTAGTGGTCAATGGTAATTGCGATCTGAAAGTTGGTTATGACCAGATTATAAATATCGGTGATGACAGAACAATCAATGTAGGGAGTGCTGGAAACAAACAAGATGGTTCCACTCCAAAAACAGGTAATATGTCAGAAACAATTACTGGGAATTTGAAAGAAGTAACTCAAGGAACAATGTCAACAATGGTTTCTAAAAATACTACATTAATTTCTAACGCAGCTATTGACATCACCTCTATTGGTAACATGGGTATATCAACTCCTTCCAATTTAAATCATACTGTAACTGGTAATATAGTTCAGACTGTTGGTCGTAATATAGTTCAGACTGTAACTGGTAATATAGATCAGACTGTTGGTAGTAACATAACAATTGGTATTGGTGGTTTTGAGTCTAAGACTATCGGAAACAACTACACTATCAATGTCACCAATAATTATTCATTGAGTGCAAAACTAGCATCAACAGTTACTTCTGGAAACTATGGTATAACTGCAAACAGAATTGACTTGAACTCATAATGGCACACGAATTCGTATTACTAATAAATGGTGAGATGAAAACATTCACCGAATATGATGACATACCAGAGCAGTTTGATAATGTCATTAAGTTTTTACCAGATGTATCACATGAAGAGGTAGACCATTCTGGTGAACATAACATATGGAATGATCGTTTACAAGAACTTATAAAGAGAGAAACAAATGCCCGCAGTATGTAGAGGAGATTCAGTTGACGCAGATGTGACCCATTGCAGTACACCACGAAGAGATGCTTGTTCTAGTAATGTATTTGTAAATGGTACAGGCATATCAAGAGAAGGTGATGTTAATACTTCTCATAAAGAGCCGGGAGCTCCATGTCCCGATCATACTGCACCTATAGCAGTTGGTTCAACAACTGTTTTCGTCAATGGTCAAGGGTGTGGTAGAGTTGGTGATGCAATTTCTGGTTGTACTAGTGTTGCAACAGGTTCATCTAATGTTTTTGCGGGAGGTTGAGGCATGGCTATAACTTGTGGAGTAACAATAGGATTAAATAATCTCAAGGGCGAACTGAATACAAAAATCAATGCAGTTCTTGACCTTGACTTGGGTACACCAGAAGGACTTGCAGCTATTGCGGCAAGTATTGAAGGAACCCTCAGTGATATTGCATCAAAGGTAGCAGAAGTCGTAGTCATTCCCCCAGCACTAAAAAGTTTAAGAGGCGAACTTGCAGAGTTGGCCGCATTACCATTTGCTGGACTTGCTGCTGCTGCAAAGATTATTTCTATTGCAGCAGATTATGCAGCTGCACTTGGTCTTAGTGGATTTGCAAACATAAACCTCACAGACTTAGCAAAATCAGTATTTTCTATATCGGGTACATTTGACCCATGTAGTGCAACGATACCAAATATTACATTAAGCCCAACGGGTGTGGTACAAAAGTTACCATCGGTTCAACCTCCTTTCGGTTCAACTTTGGCTGGAGAGAAGGTTTTTGCACCTGATAGACAAATCAATGATGACTTAGGTGAATCAGTTAAGAATAATGTTGAAGTAGAAAGTCTAAGTCCAAGTGAAGCAACGACAGCGATCCAGTCAAACGTAACACCATCTATCACTGGTATGGGTAATATGGTAAGGAAACTACCAACCGGAGAACAGGTAGTGGAATCAAGGGATGGATTTATAACAAGAATTAAAACAGCTAGATCATCGTTATTATTGGAGGCGTAAATATGAATATGAGCAATTGGTCAAACGATTCACAAGTCCATACACGAATATGTGTACTTGAGTCGCAGATAGATGTGAGGGATAATAAAATAGGAATCCTGAAAGCAGAAAATCTTGTACTAAAAGTTGAAATCACTAGACTACAGGAAATCATCAAAAACATTAGTCAGGGGGAATGAATGAAAAAGTTTATTATTACATTAGCACTGTTTCTTATGACAACTACTGCTGTACAAGCTGCAGAACTAATTATGTTCTCTATGGCATCTTGTGGGTATTGTCAGAAATTTCTAAAGGAAGTTGCACCAACATATGCTGATTCCGATGCTGCGAAACTCTTACCACTACGAATCATCAGCATGGATAGGAAAGATGCACCTAAATGGTTTGACCAAGCATATGATAAAGGAAAGATTGATGGTATTATTGGTACTCCTACATTCATCGTATTTGATAATGGTGAAGAAAAGGCAAGACTCATTGGCTATCAGGGCAAAGGCAGATTCTACGATGATATAAATAATTTTGTAGATAGTAACAGAATACACTTAGAGAAATCTGCTGGTAAGAGTCCAATACCATTTGAAGAAGATACTGAGCTTGATTATAAGACTGCTCTGATACAGGAAGAAAAGAAAGTAATGCATGAGGGTTCTCATAATAAGACTGAGGAAAAGGTAATGCCACATCAAGGTAAAAAACTGCCTAATGGTGTGATAAACTCATCTGATCTTATGGATCATATCTATCAAACTCTTGAAGAGGCACAAATTGCATCTTTGTGGTTAGGGTGTGAGGGGACACATTTTCACGAAGCCCCTGATGGCGACGGCGGTATATATATGCCTTGCGCTATTATGAAATAGGGAGAGATATGATATCATTTTTAGAGTTTGTAAATACAAGAAAAAATAATAAAGAGTGGCAGTTTATGGGGGATGGTTATTTACCACTATCACCAGCTATTCTTAAAGACTTTGAAGTGGATGTGAAAAACGTCTATCATGTTACCACTATCAAAGGATTGCAAAAACTTGCACGATTACAAGGTAAGCGTGTAGATATCTCTGGTTTCACTAGAGGTTCAACGGGTCTTAGTAAAGGACTGCTTGCTGATGGTGAGATATTAGTGACACTAGATGGTAAGAGTTCAATTGAATTTGATAATGATGTGAATACTAGGACAGATAGAAATGGTGTCAGATGGTTATCGCCTAATGGTAATGTATCATCAAGACTCAATGCTAGAATATTTCAATTTGGTCTAAAGATATTTCCAAAGATAATAAAACATTTTGATATACCATCAAAGGGAACGAAGTCAATGCTTAAATATGATGTAGGTGGTTGGATAAATGATAAAGATGGTAAGACTAAAAGTGAGTTTATTAAGTTTTATCATCAAGAAGCTAAGAAGATAATTGATAGTAAATATATTGAAATATTACAGGATGATATTTCGTATAATGATATAGCAAACTTTAATCATAACGAGATACTGATACATAATTTCAAGATAACAAACTCAAAACTCATTAGGTCTAGTGATCCTGATAAGGCAGAGAAAATGTGGAAGAAGGCAGAAGATGCTGGTATGACAAAATTTGATGTAATAGATGCATCGGACGTAGAGAAAATAAAAGGGGGTAAATAATGGAAGCTTTAATTATAGTATTAGTTGTAGCACTAGGGTATCTTACATTTCATATGAAGAAATCAGATTCACAGGATGAGGAATTTGACAGACTCAAGGATTCATTAGACGATGCTCTTGTAGAGTCACCCTATAAAGTTGAGCCGGTAGTAAGTCAAAAGAAGAAGACTAGGAAGAGGATTGCCAAGAAAGTAGTACTCAAGAAGCCTAAGGTAGTGAAGAAGAAGACGGTCAAGAAGAAAGTCAAGACAAAGAGGAAAACTAAATGAACAGCATGATGGTAGATGGATTGATATCACTTGCCGTGGTCTTTGGTGTACTCGGTGCTCTGGTATGGGGTGCAATAAAACTCTACAGTGTTATAACAACTCTTGGAAAATAGGTGAGGACAAAGAAAAAGGGGGTTGTGGTATAATCCACAACCCCCTATCCCCTACACTATTGACTTGATCCATGTGGGTTTATATCGGGTCACTTTTACACCGTCAATTTCAGTACGGGACTCTTCACGGCTCTTGTTATACCTACGTTTCCATTTGATTTCTGCATCGAAGAGCCTGTCGCCCTGATTCTGTTTTTCCCATACATTCAGCATCATATCATAACTATTCTTTTTCATAAAATACTCCATTGTAAAAACATTAAAAATAAGTGTAAACAGCTCATAAATAATAGTATAAGCTGAATACACACACCCATTATAAAACTCCAATACTCAACCCTACTCATCTCCTTTCCTCAATCGCACTAATCTCATAACCATTGTCCCGTAAGGTTCTGACTATTGCACAAACCTTACCAAGACTATTTTGTTTATCAGTCATACATTCACGCAACTTGACAACCAAGTCATCGTCCATGTGTATTGACATTTCCCTAACACCATTCAAATTACCCATTCGTTTCAGGTAATCCATCCCACCATCAACAGCAACCTTTTCACACTTACAATATTTGAAGTCGTGACGGTGAGCAGAAAATGGTTTATCTCCGCACTTCAAACACTCAACCTGATTAGATAGTATCATTTTATTTCTCCCTATTCACATGGTTTACCATCAACTTAATTATCTCCAAATTAAAACAAATATCTAAGGTCTGGGAGCCACGTTTATGCTGATTTTGTGTATCTTCTATTATACCAGATGCTCTTGTAAGTATCTCTTCATTTGTACCCTTGAAAAACACCTCTTGAACCTCTTCCATTGTAACCCCATGGCCCAACTCTTCTGGTTTCTTGTCCATTACTGACCCCCTTTTTATAAAGACGATAGGGGAGTCAAGCTCCCCCATCTTCAGTGTTATCTACACGATAATGCTTCAATATTCTCTACAACAGCAGGGAATACTGTTACTGATGACAATGCATCTTCAATACTAAGATACTCATAAAACTCATCAGTAGTAGTGAGCGAGTCTTCCTCCATAATAGAAAGCATGAACTCAACATCGTTTTTAAGGTTTTTCAAATGTGCTACACTTTTAACTACCATAATATAAATCTCCATATTACCACTATTTATAGACATTATTGCCTCCAACATGATTTTATCATTCTTGATACTGAGCAGAATGACCCTGAACCCATCACATAGGCACTATGATATATTGTGATTGCGACCAAAATGAAATCCCCTGTTTATCAGCAGTCGCAATCACCGTTAAATCCCTCATCATAATAAGGTATAAAGGAGGTTTGCTGACAGGGATAGCTGTTTATTGGCGGCTTTGTGATGCTGCATCCTCCGGGCAAGGTATTAACGCCTGAATTAGAGGAAAGTATGTATCAGTTGGCGGGGCAAGGCTATTTTGTAGCTAGTACTACCGACTGGGAAGTAGCACAGGAAATCGTCATGAATTATTTGAAAACTAATCGAGGGCCAGCCTGGATGGATGACCCCCGATTTCTTCCTGAAGATATAAGTCTGAATTAGCCTTATAGAACCCACCACAAATATTCCAACACTGAAAACAGCAACAGGGTCATAATAATTGGGATATACAAATATGCCATCCTACACCTCCTTTCAGAACCGACATTAATCTAAATCGTTGCCCCAATATAGTCCGCTTCCTCTTCGCATGAAATCTTATGAGTATAACGATGGTCACTAAATTCCATACTAGTAATTTCTTTTTTAGTCTGGTTAATACCTACGGTATCAACCCTATCCTGTATAGCTGCAAATAATTCAGTGTAATTCATAGTGGTAAATCTCCTTCAGCAATTTCCTTCAAACAATGTTTTTCTAACATATTGTCTATATCATCATGGCTCATCCAATTAAGCATCATAAGGACTGCTTGATCTTTAGTAATAAATCCTTCTGAAACCATCTCTAAAAACCTAATTCGTCTATTATAGTGTGTAGGTCTATTCATTATAGTTTCTCCATTATTTTCTGTTTCATTTCAACCAACTTATCAAATTCTCTATAGAGCTTGAGGATATATGGATCATCCAATTCTTTGTCATCTCTCCAAATCATCATTGTTGCCATAATGTCCTTCAAAGCATAATTTATTTCATTCAATTTCATTCCTTTTCCCTCCAATATACGCAACCGAAGTCTTTAGCTGTGCTATTCCAGTACATGATTTCCTTACCAAACCATGAAGCTATAACTCTACACCCCATATCAAATGGTGGCTTGCCTCTTTCGATATGCTCACATGAGGGACAGGTGGAAATAACGTGGTACTTTTCTGTTAATGCCTTTTCAATACAAGCATTTCTATCTATTGACTCAGCCATCCAATCTGATAGTTTCATTTCTTTCTCCATCCATTTAGTCATAAACTTGGTTAATTTCATGTCAATCTCCAATGTCTTATTCTTTATCATGTATACCATTATACAGGAATTTTGGGATATGTCAAGGGAAAAGTGACCCCTATATGCATTTAGGCCGTAACCCTATATAAACCAATGAGTTGACTATTTTGGGCCCCTGAACGGGCTTATAAGGGGTCTTTATCCAGACCCTCACTCTACTATACCCTCATCCAGAAGCAGGGAAATCTCCCCTATCTGAGCCGGTGACAGGCCCATTTTCACCAGAGCAGTCTGAATTTCTGTCCATTTGTATAACACATTGTCATCTGTATTCCATATAACACCCGTATAGGCTCTATCGTTTATCATGTCATCAATTTTGTCCATTGTAACTTCCTTTGTGATATCTACCATTTTGCTGTCTCCTCTTCAACACATTTCATAGTTTGTAAGATATACCTTGCAACATTCCCAATTCTGTTACGAGCTTCAGCATTGTCCAGACTTGCAATTCTGTAAATCATTTGTTGAGCAATCCGAAGTTTATCGGTATTAGATTTATAGTCAATGTAAGTAGCATGAAGCCTGTCCATAGTAGTACCATACTGCATTATCTCAATTTCTTCCAATGTTATTTGAACCGTATCGTCAAACGATAATTTACTCATATCAATCTCCTTTGTGTTAGTCTTTATCATGTATACCATTATACAGGAATTTCAGGATAAGTCAAGATAAATCGTGCAGGATATGCATTTAGGCCGTAACCCTATATAAACCAATGAGTTGACTATTTTGGGCCCTTCAGAGACGATATAAGGGGTCTTTCTCCAACCCCTTATATCACCCTCTGGAGCTCTAAAACGTCCACTATACGACACTGAAAACCTTCTTAAATTCACTGTCAGCATTCTTCCTAAATCTCCAATCACTCGGAGTTGAGGGTAAAACTATCACGTTATCCCTGATACGAATTTTTAGGTGTCCCGATTTTGTCTTGTTTATCACGGGTGGATTCACACCATATATCTTACATCGTTTTTGAAGGCTCTTAATGTATTGTCTCACTTCTTTATTTCCAATCATATCACCATTCTCCTTAGTTAAGTACACAACCATTATCAGGAATAAAACATGGAAATCCGTCTGTAAATGACCCAACAACCATCCCTTCCCATATCTCTAAAAAAGACTGAAAACCCTCTTGAAAATCATCTTCATCCATATCTCCCACTATAACTTCGGCCATCACCTCAATCATAGTGCTACGTTCTCCATCATCCATATGATAGAAATCCATAATAAACTCCTCTTTCTCTTGATCGGTCATCTCTACCTTATCAAAGAAAGCACCAAATAAATCGTTCCAATTTGCATCTTCCATATAAATCTCCTTTGTGTGATTAGTCATTATGTTACTATTATAACCGATATTTCCACTATTGTCAACCGACATATTCAAAATAGTTTAAATCGTCTATGGTGTAGTACTACACATTCAAATCCACTATAATCCAGTTGGGTGTCGTATGTTTCACGTGAAACATTCTACCAAGCTCTGGTTTGTGGGTCAAGTTTACCATTAGATTTACCCTCTTCTCCGTTACGAGGAACCCGATAATAGTCAGAAAAGTATATTGAAGAAACCCCATTTCCACGGGGCTCACTCCACCCAAAAGCACCCTTTTGATGTTGAATTCTACTAGAGGATTTCACGACTGGTTTTTTCCTCTTTTTCTCATCATAACGGGTAATCTTAACCTCTTTACCGTCCATTTTTTCACTGTATTCATTTAAAACTTTCATTTGAAACTCCTTTGTATTAATCATTATGTTACTATTATAACCGATATTTCCACTATTGTCAACCGACATATTCAAATCCACCATAATCCAATTGGGTGTCGTATTAAACAACCCATTCCCTAATACGATCAGCCCTACTAGAATGTCGCAATTTCCTCAAAGACATCTTATATATCTGATTAACCCGACCAGATGACAATTTCTCCAATACAGAGATTTGATCAAAAGTCATAGGATTATCCACAAAACCATGATAATTCTTAATAATACGAACTTCTCTTTCTTCCATAGTATCGAAAGCATCCTGTAGATTTTCAGATAACTCAAATCCATCCATATCCATAGTGTAGTGATATTCTTCATCCACTATATCAACGTCAATTTTCCCTCTTGTATTCAATATGTCTCTTTTATTAGTGTTGAATTTCTTATTTTTCTCTCTATAAATCGTTTGGTATTTCATGTAAATCTCCTTTGTGGTTTGTTTGTTTCTCAATCGTTAAGTATATTATGTCATATCCAAGCTCAAATGTCAAGGCCCTAACTAACCATAAGCAAAGGGCTTCACCACCCACTAAATCAAGATTTCAACGAAAGCCCATAACTGCTTGTTTCTAAAGCTCTAACTGCTTTCATTTCTTACCAAATATTCTGTAAATAGACCAAAAAAACAACAAATAAAGTGAAATAATCACAATTATTATGACCCTATGAGATACCCTACAATGAGACTTGATTCTATAGTGGTGGTCTGGATCAAATAGCTTCAGATAGGTGTTTATGGGTACTCTGAGGGCCTTTGAGGGGTAATAAGTGGGGGATAGTGTTAGTAAGTGTAACGGAGTGTCATAGAGTGTCTAAATAGGGGATTGCAGAGAAATCATAGGGAATATTAGAGAATATTAGAGAAATCATAGGGTTTCATAGGGTTTCATAGGGTTTTGGGCGGGACTTACCCAGCAATGTATTCTCAAAGATTCTCAAAGATTTCTCACCCGACCCCCACTGAATCGTCTAATTCATCGATAGCCCCGCCGGCGAGGTTTACTTTTGAGATTATTTGAGATTATTTGAGTGTCAGCAGATAGTCCCAGCAGAGATTTTCAGAGATTTTCAGATATTTCTCCGGTTCTCCGATATTCTTAGAGAGCCTTAGAGTAACCTAGTGCGCCTGGTGGCTTGCTGAGAATTGCTGAGAATATCTGAGTAATTGGAGCCTGGAGCATGGTTGAGAATGGTTGAGAATGGTTGAGAATGGTTGAGAATGGTTGAGAAATATAGAGAATTATAGAGAGCGTTAGAGAATTATAGAGAGCGTTAGAGATTTTCGGCTTTGGACGGAAGACAGTATATGGCAGCATGGGGGGGGTGGCTTTTGAGCGGT
>FLOH01000320.1_pt1 | contig 117453 bp, 110 predicted proteins | sample 756751 | NCBI WGS metagenome assembly FLOH01 (sample SAMEA4026879, study PRJEB14308) | marine metagenome | biome: coastal water; material: water | depth 74 m
GTAAACGGAAAGAATATGGGAGATTATTGGAATGAGGATATTGTGAGAACCTCGGTTGCAAACCAGAAACTAAATATCCAAGGAGAACATCCTGCTCCGTTTCCAAATGAAATAATCACATTACCTATTCTTCAAACTTCTAAAGAGTTTGAATTAGTGTTAGACCCGTTTATGGGCAGTGGAACAACTGGAAGAGTTTGTGATAAACTAAGAAGACGTTTTGTGGGGTATGATTTGAAGATGTTTTAAAAAAACAATAACCTATCAAATAAATGATAGGTCATTAGTTTCAAATAATCACTTCTCTTTTTCACTAAAAGTTTACAATAGTTTTTTCATTACTTTAATCATATTGATAAAATTTTATTTTTTCATAAACCTACGAACTAATTGTCCCTCTATATCAGTCACTTTTATTAAATAAATACCGGTTTTAAGATTACTAACATCTATTTCAGTTGATACCATTTCTGATAATACTAACTTACCTAATATAGTATAAATTGAAACTTTAGTTTTCTTCTGTAATCCTTGAATGATTAATTTATCATCTACAGGATTTGGGTAAATTTTTAAAATATTCTTAATGTTATCATCAACTGAAAGACTAGATTCTACATTTACTGTTCGAGTTACTTCTACTGCTACATTACCATTCGCATCACTAACATTGTAGGTAACTGTATATGTCCCTACAACGGATGTGTCTACATTATTTACCGTAACAATAGCTTCTGTAATATCTCCATCATAGTTGTCTTCTGCTGTTGCACCGGCATCTGTATATACTTGTCCTATTTCCAGAGTTACGGTTGACTCACCTAATAATGTAATAACTGGAATTGTTGTATCTAAAAGCAGTCTTAAAATTACAGGAGTAGTATCCTCATAATCTATAGTTTTCCTACCGTTCTCTATAAGAACTTTAATATTTGTTGCCAACTTTAAATCGTTTTCAACAGATTGAAATAAGTTCATATATCCATCATTATTAAAATCGCCCAATAAAAATTCATTAACATCTGGAAATGGGACAACAGCATTCTCAAAATGTGTTGTCTTGTTAATCAAGAATAGTGATTTGGTAGAAGATGATGATGTAGCCCAACCTCCCCAAAAATAGATATCGAGTAATCCATCATTATTAAAATCTACAAATTCAGGTGCATTTGAAGAAGAGATGTAATTAATATTCGACTCATCTTGAAAAAATGAACTGGTTATATCTGTTAGGTTCTCACCATCTATATCTAGAGCATATAACGTTGACATAGGTCCGTTATAAATATCATCGAAAAAAACTTCATATTGTCCTAAAGAAAATATGTCCATAAAGAATATAACATCTTTTCCTTCACTCAGTTCAACAATATCAAAGGAATAATGCTCGTCATATGAATTTGAGGAATACGTATATAGGATATCATTAGAAAAATCAGTATTTGATAAATCAAATCCAGTATCAGAACCATGTATAATTATAAAATAATTTTCAGAAATGAATCCTAATTCTTCAAGTGACATTGTATCTGTATCTCCTATAAAATTACCCTCATCGTCAAAATAAATTTCTAACATTTCTTGTTGGCTCAACCAAAAAAGAATATCATCGTTACCGTCATTATTAAAGTCATATAATTTCAAATCAACTACTTTTCTATAGAAAATTTCGTTTCCATCTTTTGGCTCGATAAATATTTCTGGAGATCTGGTTTCAGTGTATGATCCATTTACTTTGTCGAAAAATTGAATCACTGAAGAATTCTCACCTAACCAAAGGTATCTTGAATCATATTTATTTGCAAGTGATCCAATTGATTCGATATCTGAATCTGTATCTAGTTGTCCAATTATACTTTTTGGAGGAAAGACAACATCTTCATCTAATCTAGTAAAAGTTCCACTTCCGTCATTCAAATAAAGAATTACTTCCCCAGACCAATCATCTGGCTTATTGGATTCAAGTCCGTGATATACATCTGGTACTGTATAAATATCTAAATCTCCATCACCATCTAAATCTTTTGAATAAAGTATGATAGCCTCATTTATTTGATCATAACTAGAATAAAAAGAGTATTGAACTTCGTTTTCACCGAACGACTCACCTTTAAACAAAACCCACCTCGAAAAATATAAAGCCTTCTCTTCATCTGTTAACTCCCAATCAATATCTCCAAGATAGAGACTGTATACACGAGCAACTAGGTCATTAACACCATCACCAGTAAAATCGGAAAAAATTGGATGTGCCAAGTTTTTTTTTGCATTATCTAACCATCTCTCACAATTATCGGAACCACAGTCATCTCTTACCACAATATTAATATCATCCGTAGCTGAAATTATTAGACTATTGAGGTTAGAGTTAACTACATTGTTTGAGATTGTAAAAACATTTGAATACAAGGTTTTGTCAATTCCCTCTTTAAAAAAAACTTCAAATTGTGGACCATATGGACCAACAACTCCAATATATTGTTCTGAGTTAGTGTCATAAAAGTCATTATTAAAAAAATTAGAATTAGGGAATTCAACCCATATCCTAATAGATGTCATCTTTTCACCGATTGGAATATCAAAATATTCTAAAAAATTATCCTCGGATTCAAATGAATATTTAAAAGTACCTTCTACATTTGATAGGGTAATAATTTTATCTTCAAAATCATACTCTTTTGTTTCATACCTGTAAGGATTTCCATTATTATTTTCATTGGGTTTGTATACGAGTGTTTCAACACGTTCAAATCTTACAGATATTGGATCAGAGTTTAATTCTTCTATCGGAAAAGTGTTGTTTTGGATAATAGAATCTAGTTGAAATACAATGTTTATAGGATCCTCGGCATCTAGGGTGTTCCCTGAATTGATAATCAGGGTTTGAGATATTAGTATTTGTGCATAAAATATTGTGAAGATTAGTAGTAAATTTTTCATTATTAAAAATTTAGAATTTTAATTAATTTATAAATAATAACTAGGTATATGTATAAAACCTCCGTTTGACTAACCTCCACCTTTTTGAATTATACCACCTTGAATGATAACATAACAATCTACATTAATAGATCCTTTCTTACAAGATTGACTTATCCAAGTATCCTCAATATCAATAGTTTTACAACTAAATAAAAAGATCACAGAAATTAAAAACAAACCTTTTATCATCAGATTTTATATTTTGATTAAAATCATTAACAAAATTAAATAGATTTATTATAAAATAATATTACTTTAGATGCAACATAAATTAATCTTATGCGTATACTTCTCTTTTATGTATTTTTTTACTCTACATTTTTTTTTGGACAAAACCGAAAAATAGATTCAAAATGGACTATAAATGATTCAATTATTACTGAAATAAACCAAAATTCAATTATCCAGTATAGTCTTATTAATCATGATATAGTCTCTAGATTAGATTTAATAAATCCAAATAACATTATTCTAGATAATTATGATTTATTGAATTATGAAAAAAAATATTTATATAAAAAAACAGGTGGAATTCTATATGAATTGAAAGAAAACACATTAATAAGATCTGATAATTCTTATGACCACAAACTCCATACTCGTTCTTTAAAATTTAATTATAATAATACAATAATGGTTTTAGGAGGATATGGGTTTTTTACTCGAAGAAATGATATTGTTTATTATTCAAAAAAAAAAAAGGAATGGTTTTCAAATGTTTTGAAAGGAGATTTTCCTAAAAGAGGAATAAGTGACGTTAGTTTCCATTCTGTTTTAAATGACAAACTTCTTTTTTGTGGAGGTTTGACAAGTAGTTTATTAAATAGATCTGTTCCTGAAAAAATTGATAAATGTTATGAAACTAATTTACTTAATTATTCAACAAAAGAATTATTAGGTAGTTATAATTCTTTTTTCAAAAAACAACCTACTGATTATATTCAGATGGGAAAAAATATTTGGATATTTTATGGTGATTTACTTGTTGTTTTAGACATAGAAAGTTTAAGTGGATATCTTTATGAATTAGATACCTCTGTTCATAAAATAATTGGAATAGAGGATGGAATTCTTCATTTTCTTACTCAAAACCCCGAAGAAAATAAAGATTCTATTGAGACAATAAATACAGAACACTTTTTAAATAAGAACGGTAAACCAATTAAAGTATTAAACAATTATATTCCGTATTACTTATATCTATTAATTGGTTTTGTTTTAATTTATTTTATGTTTTTTATTTATAAAAAAACAAACTACCCAGTGTCAATTAAATCAAGAAAAGTATTCTATAAAAAAACAATTTTAACTCGTGATAAAGAATGGGTTTTTATTATTCAAAAATTAAAAGAAAATACGTTGATTAAAAATGAGGAGTTTTTGGATCTAATAAATAAAACCCATCTAGATATTGGACACCAAAACAGAATAAAGAATCAGTTAATTAATGAGATAAACAATAGATCATTTTATTTATCAAATAAAAATTTAATATTAAAAACTAAATGGGAAAAAGATAAACGCATCAATATTTATTATTTAAATAATAGATTGATTAAATCACCCAAACTAAAACATTAGTAGTTCAATAATTTGTTTCTACCAGTGATCTTAGGTAATTAATAAAAAGTACAAGTTTAAAATAATCAAGAAATAGAATATCATTATAATATAAAAGGATAGGATTTTTAGTAACCTCTGTTAAATCTAACAAAGGTTAATCATCATAGAAGAACATCCTGCTCCGTTTCCAAATGAAATAATCACATTACCAATTCTTCAAACTTCTAAAGAGTTTGAATTGATATTGGATCCTTTTATGGGAAGTGGAACTGTTGGTAGGGTTTGTGATGAGTTGAATAGATGTTTTGTGGGGTATGATTTGAAGATGTTTTAAAAAACATCATAACCTATCGGGTAATTGATAAGTTATGGGTTTTAAATAATCACTCCTCTTCTTCATTAAAACTTAATATGACTATTTACACAACCTTAAGAGGTTGATTAAATATTAGATTTTATTTAGTTAATTTTTGTAAATCCATTACCATTCCACTCCCATCTGATTGACTCTCTCCACTGAATTGAAGGAACCGACAATAAAGGTTCGCCTTCAACTAAGTCAATTAAACCATTATTGTCAATATCCATAAGTTTAATCCAAACATGATTATTTGAGTTATATATAACATTATTTGGCAACCAATCTGAGGTTTTGTCTTCAAATTGTCTATTCCCTTTTCCTTTTATTATATGATATAGCCAAACGTCACTACATTCTGAAAACACAGCTACATCATTAATACCATCTCCATCTACATCATTAATAGAATAATCATGTGATAATGAAATTGTGTTTCCTTCGGCATAGTCAATTTCAGATGCATTAAAAAGTAAAGTTGAGTTTGAATTATAATAATTTCCACTACCGTCTCCCCAAAAAATAGTTGGACCATCAAGCATTTCGTCATAGGGTTGATCCTTATAACTCCCCCCCAAAATCAGATCTACAAATCCATCTTTGTCAACATCTGTCATCTCTGAACTCCATAATCCATAATATCCATAACCACCATCTGGATATTGATGACCTGAATCGAAATCTCTTATTATCTCAGATATCCACTGTTTAACGTCAGCAAAAAGTGAACTTTAAAAAGGTTAAATCTAAGAGATAGATTTAATATATTTATTAACCTTTTAAAGTAAAACAAATGTCAAGAAAAAAGAGTGCCAGCTCACTAATTAGTGAGCTAAAGCGAAAAACAAGAAGGATTTACAGTTCAGAAGAAAAAATCAGAATAATTATTGATGGAATGCGAGGAGAGATGTCCGTTGCAGAGTTATGTCGGAGGGAAGGTATATCTCAAGGAATCTATTATAAATGGAGTAAAGATTTTATGGATGCTGGTAAACGAAGATTAACAGGTGACACCATGCGAGAGGCTAACACGTCAGATGTTAAGGATTTAAAACAGGAGAATAGCTCTTTAAAAGAGTTAGTAGCAGAACTCTCGCTAGACAATAGAATATTGAAAAAAAACTTAAATGGGGAAGGTTAAAGCGAAACAAGTATATGCATTACAGTCAAAGAGAAAAGTACGAGATTATTCGCTTGGTTGAACAATCCGATTTAGGAGTCATCAGAACTTTAAAGCAGCTAAAAGTTAACAAGACCACTTTTTATAAATGGTACAATGTTTATTTGGAAAAGGGATATGATGGTCTTAAAAGAAAGCAGTCACCCAGAGAACATAGTTGGAATAGAATAAATGAAGCTGACCGAGATAAAGTTGTTGAAATGGCCTTAGAAAAGCCTGAACTATCATCCAGAGAGCTTGCTTGGCACATTACTGACACTTACAGTTATTATGTTAGTGAATCGAGTGTCTATAGAATTTTGAAAGCCAACGGACTTATTACAACTCCTTCATTTAGAGTGATGAGTGCCTCTGATAGTTTTCATGATAAAACCACTTCTGTAAATCAAATGTGGCAGACTGATTTTACCTATTTTAAAATCTATGGATGGGGATGGTATTATTTGTCAACGATATTAGATGATTACAGTCGTTTTATTGTCAGTTGGGAGTTGTGTTCGTCAATGAAGGCAGCAGATGTAAAAAGCACTATAGACAAGGCTTTATATACTGTAGATTTACCAGAAAATAGACCTCCAAAATTATTGTCAGACAATGGTTCTTGCTATATCTCGAATGAACTTGCGGAATATTTACAAGAGAAAAACATACATCACATTAGAGGCAGGCCTATGCATCCACAAACACAAGGAAAGATTGAACGGTATCATCGCTCAATGAAAAATGTGGTCAAGTTAGATAATTACTTCAGCCCAGGTCAGCTTGAAGTAAAAATGGAAGAATTTGTGAAATATTATAATTATCAGAGATACCATGAATCATTACAAAATCTTACACCAGCAGAAGTATATTTCGGAAATGGTCACAAAAAATTAAAACAAAGAAAATTGACTAAAATCAGGACACTAAAAGCAAGAAAAAAACAATTCCAAAAAAATTAATTAACTTTGTGAAACAGTCTCTTAATTTTTATCCCTAAAAGTTCACTTTAGGCTGAAGACGTACATTAATATAGGGGTGAACACGGTAGTCACAAAACACTACTCCACCGTAACAGATTTTGCAAGATTTCTTGGTTGATCAACATTACAACCACGCATTACCGCAATATGATATGATAATAATTGCAGTGGAATGGTTGACAATAAAGGCGAAAAAGCTTCTTTAGTATCGGGAATTTCAATAACGTGATCGGCTAACCCTTTTACCACAGTATCACCTTCGGTTACAATGGCAATAATTTTACCTTTTCTTGATTTTATTTCTTGGATATTACTAACGACTTTATCATAATGCCCTTTTTTTAAAGCAATAACAACAATAGGCATATTTTCATCTATCAAAGCAATAGGGCCATGTTTCATTTCGGCAGCAGGATAACCTTCTGCATGAATATAAGATATTTCTTTGAGTTTTAAAGCACCCTCTAAAGCTACAGGAAAATTATAACCACGGCCTAAATAAAGACAATTTGTGGCATCTTTATAGATTGAAGCAATATATTTTATATGGGCATCATTAGCTAAAACAGACTTAATTTTATCTGGAATTAATTCCATTGATTGTAAAGAATTATAAAATTCTTGTTTAGAAAGACTGCCATTAGCTTGACCTAAACGCAGTGCAATTAAAGATAAAAGCGTAATTTGAGTAGTGAATGCTTTTGTTGAAGCTACACCTATTTCTGGCCCTGCATGTGTGTAAGAACCCGTATGTGTTTCTCGCGCAATAGAAGAGCCTACAACATTGCAAATACCAAATACAAAAGCTCCTTTTTCTTTTGCCATTTTTACAGCCGCAAGTGTATCGGCAGTTTCACCAGATTGCGAAATGGCTATAACGACATCTTTTTCTGATATTATAGGATTGCGATATCTAAACTCTGAACCGTATTCTACTTCAACAGGGATTCTAGCTAAATTTTCGAAAAGATATTCTGCAACTAGTCCAGCATGCCAAGAAGTGCCGCACGCCACAATAACTATTCTGCGTGCATTTAGAAATTTTTCAAGATTATCTTCAACGCCAGACATTTGAATAACACCTTCGTGAGCCATCATTCTACCTCTGTAAGTATCTATAATAGCTTTAGGTTGTTCAAAAATCTCTTTAAGCATAAAATGATCGTAACCACCTTTTTCAATTTGCTCAAGATTTAATTGTAATTCTTCAATATTAGGATCAATAAGAGAATCGTTACTAATTTTTCTCACTTTAATATCTCGGTCAAGCCGAATAATGGCCATTTCTTCGTCATCAAGATAGATTGTGTCTTTTGTATATTCGATATAAGGTGAGGCATCTGAAGCAATAAAAAACTCAGAATTGTCTTTACCAATACCAATAGCAATAGGACTTCCAAGTCTAGCCACAACAATTTCATTGGGCTTTGTTTTGTCAAAAACAGCAATGGCGTAAGCGCCAAAAACTTGATTTAAAGCCAGCTGAACAGCCTTTCCTAATTTTAATTTTTTAGAAATCTGAATTTCTTCAATTAAATTGATTAAAACTTCGGTATCTGTATCGCTTTTAAAAGTATAACCCCTACTTTCTAATTCTTTTTTAAGCGTGTCGTAATTTTCTATAATCCCATTATGCACAATCACTAAATTGCCAGACATCGATGTGTGTGGATGTGAATTAACATCATTAGGAACGCCATGTGTAGCCCAACGTGTATGACCTATACCAATATTAGCAGTTGTATCTTCTTGAGAAATTAGCGCTTTTAAATCGGCTACTTTCCCTTTAGTTTTTATGAGTTTGATGTCATTATCGTTATATAAAACGATGCCAGCACTGTCATAACCTCTGTATTCTAGACGTTGAAGTCCGTTAATAATAATAGGGTAAGCTTGTCTGTAACCAATATAGCCGGTAATGCCGCACATAAATACTAGTTTTTAAGTTCGGTGTAGAAAATTTCTAATTTCAATTTTTTATCACCCAATTCTTTATTTCCAAAAAGCGCTACACCTTTAGGATTCCAGTTAAAAGGTTTTACGATTGTATCTGATAATCGTGTAAAGGCTGGAATGTCATATGCGCTAATTGATTTAACAGCTAATTTAGATAATTTTCTTGGTGTTTCTTGTTTAAGAATCTGAGAAATATAATCAGTTATTCTAAATTTATAATAACTAGGATCGCCATTATCATCATAAATTAAAGCACCTCCTAATGTTGTTGGACCTTCAGAGATAAGATCTAAAACATGCGCATTATCATCAAAATTATAAATAAATAACCTGTTTGGTAAATCGGCACTACTAATATCTTTATTTACATAAAGTGTTAAATTAGCTTCGTTTATCAACCAATTTTTTGAGCGGAGGTTTTCTAAATCACCATCAGAAAAAAGATCTAAAACCGCCATAGAGCCTGAAGCACCTTGTATGTAAAGATTCTCCTCTCCATTAATTTTATCTGGATTTAATAAGTGTGTTTGAATAGGCGATGTTGCTAAACTATAATCGTGTTCAAATTTATTTGCTTTAATCCCAGATAAAGGAAAAACCTTGGTCTGTTTTGTCCGCGTAATGGTTGTAACGTCGTTGGTATCTGTAGTAGAGACATCATTTGAATAATAAATACTCACATTTCCAGCTGCTAAAGGCAAGGTTAACAGAGATCCGTTGGTACCAGAAGCACTAATGTAAAGACCTCTAAAATAGTGTGAAAATTCATCAAATGAACTAAAATTTGAAGAGCTACTTTGATTTATAAAATTGTTTAGAAAAAAGCTTTTATCTAAAGGAAATTTCATTGAAGGGATACTCCCCGATTTTTTTATTGTATCGATACCAAAAACAACGCTATTAAAATCTCTGTGTTTAATATAGGCAACAGTATCATTTGCATTTGGTGTAAATGTGCCTGAATATAATTCTGGACTAACAATATTAAAGTTTTTATTAGAATAATATTTTTTTTGCTTTGTAGGATCAATTAGATCCAAAGTATTTAAAAAAGTACCTAATTCTGAAACTGTTATTTGAAAAGAGGTATCTGAATTTCCAACAATAGAATCTAGTTCGAATGTTGGAATAATAATAGAATCTAGTTCGTCAGCCGAATTAGGGTCTCTAATAGTTAAGGTGCCTGTTTTTGTGCTGTAATATGGGATGTCTAATACAACTGAATCTATAGTAGGATTTGTGCCAAAATCTACACCAGCAGCAGGTAAGTTTAATTGGCTGGCAATTGCAGCTGTAGTTTTACCAAAAGCATTATTTTGATTTACCCCAAGCACATATTGAGGAAGACTGTCTGCACGAACAGAGTCTAAATTTTTACTATAAGCAACGACATTAGAAAGTAAAACTTTGGTGTCGAATTTGTTATTATTTACTAAAGCGAGACCAATATCTTTAAAATCTCTCTCGCAAGCTACAAGGCTTATTAAAAATACAGCAATAATTATGACGTATTTAGTAACACTTAAATTTTTTGTTATCATAAATAGGGTGAGCTAAATTTTGTTAAAAAACGTGATTTGTGTAAAAATTGGCATAAGCTTCTTCAAAACCATCTTCTGGTTGGTAATCTAAAACCGGCTTATCTAAAGTTTCAAGATAAGTTTCTATTTGTTTTGGAAGCTTTTCTGTGCCTTTAACTACGGCATCAGAATTCTCTATAGCAATTTTAAGGAGGTTAGAAAAATTAGGTGTTTTAAGAGAGGTAAGTTTATCTTCGGCAATATCATCAAATAATAATTTATCAATTAAATTGCCATTCAAATTACTGCTGAATTTATTGGTGTTATATAATGATGTGACTATTTTGCTATTTTTAAACAAAGGTTCGTCTGCATAATAAGTTTTAAGATACAGCGGAAGTAAAGAAGCCATCCAACCACTAACGTGAATAACATCTGGCATCCAGTTCAGTTTTTTAACAGTCTCTACAACACCTCTTGCAAAAAAGATACAGCGTTCGTCATTATCGCCAAACATATCGCCATTTTCATCTTTATAAATAGCCTTACGTTTAAAGTATTCATCATTATCTATAAAATAAACTTGCATGCGTTCTCTTGGTATAGAAGCCACTTTTATAATAAGAGGCATATCTAAATCATTAATAATAAGATTCATCCCAGAAAGTCTAATGACTTCATGTAACTGATGTCTTCGCTCGTTAATGATGCCAAAGTGAGGCATAAAAATACGAATTTGCCCCCCTTTATTATGAACCATTTTAGGAACTTCAAAAGACATTTTTGAAAGTTCATTTTCCGGCAAATAAGGACTTACTTCAGAAGACACGTACAACACTCTCTTTTCCTTCATAACTTCTTCTCTAGAATTTAGAATATGCAAAATTACTAAAAAATATGTAGTTTATCCCTTAATATAGTAAGTTTGCAAGGTTTTAACAATTATTTAAACATTAGGCATGGAGGTTTTTGATACGCTCACTAAATTTCAAAAGGTTTTAAATAAAAATCATACAAACAGAACAATTGGTTGTGTTCCTACAATGGGCGCGTTGCACGACGGACATTTGTCGTTAATTAAGCAAGCAAAAAACGAAAATGACATTGTTGTGGTGAGTATTTTTGTAAATCCCACACAGTTTAACAACAATTCAGATTTGTTAAATTATCCTAAAACTTTAGAAGCCGATTTAGCTTTATTAGAACAAATAGGTTGCGATATTGTTTTTACACCTTCTGTTTTAGAAATGTACCCTCATGGCGAAGTTTCGGAATCTTTTAATTTTGACGGACTCGAATTAGAAATGGAAGGAAAGTTTAGACCAGGTCATTTTGATGGCGTTGGCACAATTGTAAAACGGCTTCTTGAAATAGTAAAACCTACAAACGCTTATTTTGGAGAAAAAGATTATCAGCAATTACTGATTATTAAAAAGATGGTTTCTGAATTAAAGATGCCTATAAATATAGTGCCCTGCCCTATTTTTAGAGAAGCAAATGGTTTGGCGATGAGCTCAAGAAACGAAAGATTAACAGCAGAGCACCGCGATGAAGCAAACTTAATTTACAAATGTTTACTTAATGTAAAATCAGATTTTAAAAAGAAAACTATTAAAGAGCTTAATTCCGAAGTTAAAGCGATTTTTAAAAACCATTCCTTTTTTGACTTAGAATATTTTGTAATTGCAGATACCCAAAGTCTTAAACCTGCTAAAAGCATAAACCCAAATTTAGAATATCGTGCTTTTATTGCCACGTATGCCGGTGAGATTAGGCTAATAGACAACATAACCTTGTAAAAGGACAGTTATTTAAATTATATCACACAAAAATCGTAAAATAACTATCTTTACGCCAGAAAAAAACAATTACCTAAATCAGTCATTTGGCAAATAAACTTAGAAAAACCCTTTTTATAAGCCTTCCCATTCTTTTTGGATTAGGTCTTATTTGGTATTCTCTCTCAAAGTTTACTCCAGCCGATTTTGAATCGGTAAAAATTTCATTTCAAACCGCGCATTATGGCTGGGTTTTATTATCAATTTTGCTGGCAATTATGAGTCATTTATCACGCGCTTACCGGTGGCAATTTTTATTAGAACCATTAGGATACAAGCCTAAATTTACCAATAGCGTCTTGTCTGTTTTGGTGGCTTATTTACTTAATTTGGCTATTCCACGATCTGGCGAAGTGGCACGTGCTGCAGCCATTTCAAAATACGAAGGTATTCCATTCCAAAAAGCTTTTGGCACCATTGTAGCCGAGCGTGTTGCTGATGTAATCATGCTTTTTTCAATTATTGGCATTGCCTTTATCATGCAAACCAAACTATTGTCAGAATATTTATTTAAAGATGATAAATCAGATTCTATACATAAACTCATCATTTTAGGTAGCTTAGCGCTGATGGGTGTACTGCTTTATTTTGTACTTAAAAAGTCGAAACTAATTTTTATTTTAAAAATAAAGGAATTTTTAAAAGGTCTTTTAGAGGGCGTGATGACCATAATAAAAATGAAAAAGAAATTTGTTTTTATGATGCATACCATTTTAATATGGGCGCTTTATGTGCTGATGTTTTATGTGGTAACATTTGCCTTACCCGAAACCACAAATTTACCTTTTGGCGCTATAATAGTAGGTTTTGTAGTTGGCGGATTAAGCATGGCATTAACAAATGGAGGTCTGGGCGTTTATCCTGTTTTTGTGGCCAGTGCTTTAATTTTATACGGCGTAGAAAACAATCCTGCACGTGCTTTTGGATGGATTGTCTGGACGTCGCAAACCCTAATGGTACTTGTCTTTGGCGGTTTAGCGATGATTATTTTACCGATTTACAACCGAAAAAAAGTCTAAGTTTAATATCTTAGCCTTATGACTACCTTTTACAGCAACGGGAAACTTATTTTATCTGCAGAATATATTGTTTTAGATGGCGCTTTGGCATTAGCCCTACCTTCAAAATTTGGACAAACTTTAAAGGTAGAATCCATAACTAAAAATCATTGTCAGTGGGAAAGTTATGATGCCGATGGCTCTTTGTGGTTTAAAGCCAACTTTTCTTTAACAGATTTTAATTTTATGGTGGATAAGCCTTCCGCTTTAAGCGCTGAAATAACCAAACAATTGCAAGTCATTTTGCAATCTGTTCGCGAAATGAATCCATTTTTCTTGACGGATAATCAAAATTATAAGGTTAAGACCAAACTCGATTTTCCGCGTCTTTGGGGCTTGGGAAGCTCATCCACACTTATCAATAATATTGCGCAATGGGCACAAGTTGACGCTTATAAATTACAGTTTAAGTGTTTTGGTGGCAGTGGCTATGATATTGCTTGTGCACAATACCATCAGCCAATATTGTATCGGCTAGAAAATCAAAATCCAGTTGTTAAAACAACCGGTTTTAATCCCGATTTTAAAGACCAATTGTATTTTGTGTATTTGAATCAAAAACAGAATTCACGCGAATGCATCAAACATTATCAGAGTTTAAAAGGGGAAGTTAAAGGGTCTATTAATGATATTTCAAACATTAGTAAGGCGATGGTGAATTGCGATAATTTATCAGATTTTGAAAGGTTAATCAGCCAACACGAATCTATTATTGGTAAGCTCATTCAATCAAAACCTATTAAAGAACGCTTGTTTAATGATTATTTTGGGGCAGTAAAAAGCCTTGGTGCTTGGGGCGGTGATTTTATTTTAGCCACAGGTAATAACGATACGCCCAATTATTTTAAACAAAAAGGATTTGAAACGGTTGTTCCTTATGCTGAAATGATTTTATAAAATCAGGTTAAATATATACCCTGAAATAATAATACATAGCGTTACCACGCCAAAAAAAATGCCGATCAATTTAAAGGTCATCACTTTTTTTAAGAGCATTGCTTCGGGTAATGATAATCCTACAACACCCATCATAAAAGCAATGGCAGTTCCTAACGGAATCCCTTTTGAAACCAAAACTTGCACCACAGGTAAAATGCCGGAAGCTCCGGAATATAAAGGGACAGCCAGAATTGTGGCTATAGGCACTGCAAAAAGATTGCCTTTACTCATATATTGTTCAAAAAAACCTTCGGGGATATAACCGTGCATCAAGCCACCTATAAAAATGCCGATTAAAACATAAAGGACAATCCCTTTTAGTATTTTTTTTGTTTCATAAAGAATGATAGGTAAACGTTTTTTGAAAGATGTTTTTTCTAAAACAAAGGCATCGTTTTCGCGTTGTGCATTTACCAACAAATCTTTTACCCAAGGTGTTAAAAAGCGTTCTAATTTAAACCGACTTAAAATAATGCCACTTACCACGCCCAAAAGCACCCCACTTATAACGTAAATTAGGGTGGTTTTTAATCCGAAAAGACCAATAAATAAACCAATGGCGACTTCGTTTACCAATGGAGAGGTTACCAAAAAAGCAAAGGTTACGCCTAGCGGAATACCGCCTCGGACAAAACCTATAAATAAAGGAACAGATGAACAGGAACAGAATGGTGTTACCACACCAAATAAACTGGCCATTAAATATTCTAAGCCGAATAATTTATGGCGAGATAAAAAATTACGCACTTTTTCTACAGGGAAATAACTGTTGATAATGCCCATAAAAAAGATGACCACAATGAGCAACAATAATATTTTAATACTATCGTATATAAAAAAGTTTAAGGCATTGGCTAAGTGCTGTTCTTTTGTTAAGTGTAGTGTGTCAAACACAACCCAATCTGCAAATTTTTGTAACCAATCAAACATCTTATTTTAACATTTAGATTGATAAAATTTAAAGAAATCACGTTTTATCTCATCTCTAATTTTTCTAAATTCCTTTGTTATTTCTTCATCTGTGCCAGTAGCATCGGCAGGATCTTCAAAACCAATATGAATTTGATTTTTAACAATTCCCGTAAACATTGGGCAACTTTCTTTTGCGCCACCACAAACGGTAATGACATAATCGAACGGTTGATTTAAAAACAAATCGACCGATTTAGGTTTGTTTTCTGATAAATCAATACCAATCTCCGCCATCACTTTAATCGCTTTTGGATGGACTTTTGAGGTTGGTTTTGTGCCAGCTGAATAAACCTCTAGATTTTTATCGAAGGATTTTAAAAAACCTTCAGCCATTTGACTTCGGCAGGAGTTTCCGGTACACAGAATGAGTATTTTCATGAATTAAATTTGATGATTTGAAGATGTGTTGATTTGAAGATGTTTTTAATTCTCAAATTATCAAATTGCCTCATTTTCAAATTGATTACTTTTTACTTGAACTTATAATTTTCGACAGTACTTTTATTATTGATTTTAACTCCGTAGTTAAATTGTCATTTAATGGGTAGTTTTTTGATTTCTCACAAAGAATTAACCAATATTCTGTTTCGTCAGCTTCTTTAGCAGCAATTTTAAGTTTATGAATAAAGTCGGCTTTACTTTCTGCATTTTGTGCTTCGCGTACATTTGCGCCGATTGAAGTCCCAGATTTTAATAATTGTCTTGCAATCACATATTTTTTATTTGACTCTAACAATTCGCAATAATCAATAATATTTAAAGCGAATTGAAGTGTTAAATCGACGATTAGATTTGGTTGGTCATTTCTCATAATTTTAAAATTTTAAGATTATTATTATTTCATTTTCAAATCTTCAAATTACCCCATTTTCAAATTGTTTAATAATATTTCTTTTTTAAATAAAGTGATAAATTAACTAGTAAAATTAAAACAGGCACTTCAACTAGTGGACCAATAACCCCTGTAAAAGCTTGAGGAGAATTCAGTCCGAATACGGCAATGGCAACAGCTATGGCTAATTCAAAATTATTTCCGGTGGCGGTAAAAGCGACCGATGCGTTTTTATCGTAGGGTACTTTCATTGATTTCCCTATAAAGAAACTCATTAAAAACATCACGAAAAAATAGATAATAAGCGGAATTGCAATGCGAATGACATCCAATGGCAATTGCAAAATCATATCGCCTTTAAGGCTAAACATTAAAATAATTGTTGCCAACAAAGCGATTAATGTGATGGGCGAAATAAAGGGAATGAATTTTTGGTTATACCAATTTCCGCCTTTTATTTTTGATAAATACTTACGCGATAAATAACCTGCTAAAAACGGAATGCCTAAATAAATAAGGACACTTTTAGCAACTTCGAATATTGAAATATTGACATCGTAACCCGTTAGCCCAAAATACTTAGGAAGCACGCTAATAAATAACCAAGCGTAAAAACTGTAAGTCAGCACCTGAAAAATGCTGTTTAAAGCGATTAAAGTAGCGCCATATTCACGACTGCCGCCGGCTAAATCGTTCCAAACAATAACCATAGCGATACACCGCGCCAAGCCAATTAAGATAACGCCAGTCATATAACCGGGATAATCGTGTAAAAAAATAAGCGCCAATGCAAACATTAAAACTGGCCCGATAATCCAGTTTAAAACGAGTGACATTGTCATTAGTTTTGTGTCTTTAAAAGCTTTTGGTAAAAGTTTATAATCGACCTTTGCTAAAGGCGGATACATCATTAAAATGAGTCCAATAGCAAGCGGAATGTTGGTTGTGCCGACCGATAAAGCATTGGTAAAATTGGCAGCATTAGGAAATAAATACCCAATACCAACACCTATGAGCATCGCTAGAAATATCCATAAGGTTAAAAAACGATCAAGGAGTTTAAGTTTTTTTTTCATTCAAATAAAGGGTATTAACAACAATCTGATTTTGGGTCGCAACAAGACTCTTTTTCTGTTGAAGTTTCGCAACAAGCACCCTCTTGAGATTCTGAACTACAGCAAGAATCATCTGAATCAGAGCAACAAACATCGGAAGTTAAAAGGTCTTTAACTTCGGCTAAACTAGGTACACGCCCTTTAATAACAATGATGTTATCAATAACCAAAGCAGGCGTACTCATAATATTGTATGTCATAATCTCTTGAATATCGTCTACTTTTTCAATTTTGATATCCAAATCTAATTCCGTTAAGGCAGCTTGTACAATTTTTTCCATTTGATTGCAATTTGGGCAACCAGTTCCTAAAATTTTAATTGTTTTCATTTTTTATAGATTTTAAACGCTTTGATATTGGTTATCGCAAATAAGCGATAGTTGTTATTAAAAAAATAGATTAACAGCAATCTATTTTGGTAAAATCTTCTTTAAAAATACTTTCAAAAAGCGTTTTGGCTTTAAGCCAATTTTCTTGATTGATGCAATATTTTATTTTTGGCGGATTAATTTCGCCTTGAATAAGACCCGCGTCTTTTAAGGCTTTTAAATGTTGTGAGATGGTAGATTGCGCCAAAGGCAATACCCCAACCAAATCGGTTGTAAAACAACAAGACTGATTGCTTAAATATTTCAAAATGGTTAATCTTACCGGATGTGCCAGCGCCTTTGCAAAACGTGCGGTTTGTTCTGCATCTGCAGAATAATCGATATTTTTTAGGCTTCGTTTCATAAGTTCATCGCAAATGTACGATTAATATTTATATCCAAATCGAATTAAATTTATTTTTAACAACAACAATCTGGTTTTTGATTGGTGTTGATTTTTTCTTGTATGGATGGGCATTTATGTGTTCCATAAGAACAATACACACAGCAATCGCCTTCTTTAGGTTTTAAAATTGTTTTGCAATTTTCGCATTCATAAAAAAACTGACACGCATCGGTTGGCATCGTTTCTTCTTTTTGATGACCACATTTTGGACAAGTCAGTATTGATTTAGATTCTATTTTCATGTTTTTTATTGTCAGATTACTAGGCAACTTCTCCACGATGTGGTTTTAAGGCATCCCTATAAACAGGCATACCGGCTTCATCAACTACAATAAAGGCGATGCTAAACAAATTAGATAACTCGTCAAACCCAACATTATGAAAATGCAACTTTTCTGTTGTGGCAAATTCTTCCAAATGTATGGCGTGGTGTTCGGCCATTTTTAAGGCGTCTGGACCTCTAAAATCCCAGATCAATTTCAGTTTACGATTCAATTCCTAACTATTTTGATAGCAAAAGTAATTAATTCTATCTTTGCACAAAGCCTATTATATTTTGACAACAGCCCCATTTATTTCAAAACATTTAGATACTTCAAATTTACTTGAAGAAACTTTTAACAGTTCTGCACCAAGCAACATTGCTTTGGTAAAATATTGGGGAAAAACCGAGCCACAAATTCCTACCAATACATCGCTGAGTTTTACCTTAAATAATTGCCTTACAAAAACCACTTTAATGGTTTTTAAAAAGGATATTTATAAAGATAAAAGTGATTTAGCTGTTTTTTTTGAAGGCCAGCTTAAAGCTGATTTTAAACCAAAAATTGAAACATTTTTAAATAGAATTTCAAGCTATGTACCTTTCTTATCAGATTTTAAACTTGAAATTCATACCCAAAACACCTTTCCGCACAGCAGTGGCATTGCCTCTTCGGCAAGTGGTTTGGCAGCACTTTCGGTTTGTTTGATGCAGTTAGAAAAAAAATTAAATCCTAAAATCAGTCAAGTATATTTTAATCAGAAAGCATCATTTTTAGCACGTTTGGGTTCGGGTAGCGCATGTCGCAGTATTGAAGGGCCAGTCATTATTTGGGGAAAGCATCCCGATGTTAAAGAGAGCTCAGACCTTTACGGCGTAAAATTGCCATTTGAATTACATCCGAATTTTAACAATTATTGTGACAGTATTTTGTTGGTAGATAAAGGCGAGAAACAAGTATCAAGTTCGGTTGGTCACGGCTTAATGGACAACCATCCATTTGCAAATGAAAGATTTAAACAAGCTAATAATCACATTACAGATATATTAAAAGTTCTTAAAACAGGTGATTTAAAAAGCTTTATCAATATTGTAGAAAGCGAGGCTTTGACTTTACATGCCATGATGATGACCAGTAACCCGTATTTTATTTTGATGAAACCAAACACACTTCAAATACTCGATAAAGTTTGGGAATTTAGAGCCAAAACCAATACGCATTTATGCTTCACTTTAGATGCTGGTGCTAATGTGCATCTTTTATATCCGCAAAGCGAGAAAGAAATCACAAAGGGTTTCATCAAAAAAGAACTAGAACAATTGTGTGAAAACAATCAGGTTATTCATGATTGTTTAGGTTTGGGAATAAATATTGGATAAAATATTTAAGGCTTTAACACTTAAAATCAGCACCTTTTATAAATATAATCACTGATAAATTGTAAAAATTGTATATTTGCCAGTAGATTTGCAACTAAATTGAATCAACCTAAATGAAAGGACCACTTTTTTACGCTAAGATTTTATTGTTTGGAGAATACGGCATTATTAAAGATTCTAAAGGTTTGGCCATTCCGTATAATACCTACCAAGGCGCTTTAAAAAAGGACGAATATCCTTCTGAAGAAGCTTTAAAATCAAACATAAATCTTAAAAAATTCTATACCTACTTAATAAATCTTGACAGTTTAAACATATCTCAATTTGATTTAGATGCCCTAAATAATGATCTTGATGAAGGCATGTATTTCGATTCCAGCATACCACAAGGTTATGGTGTTGGCAGCTCTGGCGCTTTAGTTGCGGCCATTTACGATAAATATGCAAAAGGTAAAATAACCGTTTTAGAAAACTTAACCCGAGATAAATTATTGACTTTAAAAGCCATTTTTTCTAAAATGGAATCTTTTTTCCATGGGAAAAGCTCGGGATTAGATCCGCTAAACAGTTATTTAAGTTTGCCAATTCTTATCAATTCTAAAGACGATTTAGAAGCCACAGGCATTCCGTCACAAAAACCAGGTAAAGGTGGTGTCTTTTTATTAGACTCTAAAATTGTTGGAGAAACGGCTCCTATGGTAAGCATCTTTATGAATAAAATGAAGAATGAAGGCTTTAGAAATATGTTAAACCAAGATTTTGCCAAACATACTGATGCTTGTATTGACCACTTCCTTAAAGGGGATTTTAACGAATTGTTTGGTGATGTAAAAGAACTCTCTAAAGTGGTGCTTAAAAACTTTAAGCCAATGATTCCTAAAGCATTTCATAAATTATGGCAACAAGGCATTACCACAAACGATTATTATTTAAAATTGTGTGGTTCTGGCGGTGGCGGTTATATTTTAGGGTTTACCAAAGACTACGATAAGGCCAAAGAGATTTTAAAAGATTACGATTTAGAATTGGTTTACAGATTCTAATACATCAAATATTTTAAGCAACATATCCCCTTTTCTTAGATGGACTTATTAGAAAAAGCCAAAGAAAACACACAACAAAAACAAAAAGAGGAAGCCTCTATTTTTATAAAGTTACTCAGTTTATTCTCTGTTGTAAGAGGCGCCAATATTCTAATTATTGTCACTGCTCAATACTTAGCAGCCATTTTTATTTTTGCTCCCAGACGCGGTTTAAAGAATGTTCTTTTAGATGTAGAATTGTACTTTATAGTTATAGCCTCTGTTTGCGTTATAGCTTCGGGTTATATTATCAATAACTTTTACGACGTCAAAAAAGATTTAATTAACAAACCTCAAAAATATAAATTAGACAATATTGTCAGCCAGAAACTAAAATTACAGCTGTATTTTGCACTCAATTTTTTAGGGGTTATATTCGGATTTTTTGTGTCTTGGCGGGCTGCTTTATTTTTTTCGGCCTATATTTTTGGCATTTGGCTGTATTCACATAAACTAAAAAAGCACTCTATTTTTGGTTTATTTGCGGCAGTATCTTTATCAATAGCACCGTTTTTTGCTGTTTTTGTGTACTATAAAAATTTTTCAAATGTCATTTTTTCCCATGCCTGTTTTTTGTTTTTTATCCTAACCATAAGAGAGTTGGTAAAAGATTTAGAAAGTATAAAAGGCGATATCGTTCAAAATTATGTCACCATTCCAATAAAATACGGCGAGCGTTTTACCAAATTACTCATCAGTATTATTGTTTTGATGACTTTAGATCCTATTTATTTTTTATGGAAATATCCAGAAATAGGTGCCATGAAGTACTATTTTTATTTTGCTGTGCCAGTTCTTGGTTTTTTTACTGTAAAATTGTGGCGAGGTCAGTCAAACAAAAACTATATACAATTACATATTTTACTCAAAATACTCATTGTTTTAGGCGTTTTTAGCTTAGCGCTGATAGATACATCTGTAATAATAAATCGTTTAATGAATATCTAAATAGTTGTTATTTTAATAAATTAGTAATCTTTACTTTAAGATTAAATTTAAAAAGCATAGTTTTGCCAAAAATTAGAAAAAATGACATCAAAAAACTCGTCGAGAGGACGACAAGATTCTAAAAAATCGTCCTTTAAAAAGACCTCTCCAAAAGAAACTAAAAATTTCAAACCGAAATTTGACAAAACCCCAAGACCTGTTAAAAAAACAGTTATTACCGAAAAAGACCCATCAGAAGGCATTCGCTTAAACAAATATATTTCTAACGCTGGCATTTGTTCGCGTCGTGAAGCCGATGTTTATATTGCCTCTGGCAATGCTCAGGTAAACGAAAAAGTGATTACAGAAATGGGTTATAAAGTAAAACCTACCGACATTGTTAAGTTTGACGGATCTGTAATTAGTCCAGAGACAAAGCGCTATTTATTGCTCAATAAACCCAAAAACTACATCACTTCTACAGATGATGAAAAAGGCAGAAAAACGGTTTTAGAGCTTATCGCAAATGCTTGTAACGAACGTCTTTATCCTGTTGGAAGATTAGATAGAAACACAACGGGTTTGCTTATGTTTACCAACGATGGCGACATGATTAAAAAATTGACCAATCCAAAACATCCTGTTAAAAAACTGTATCATGTAAGTTTGGATAAAAAATTGGCTTTAGCCGATTTGCAAAAAATATCTGACAATCTTACCATTGAAGACAAGCGTGTTTTTGTTGATGAAATAAGCTATATAGCCAACGAATCTAAATCTGAAATTGGGATTCAAATACACTCTGGACGCAATAAAATAATCCAAAAAATATTTGAGCACTTTAGATATAAAGTTGTGAAATTAGACCGTGTTGTTTTTGCCGATTTGACTAAAAAGAATTTGCCAAGAGGTCGTTACAGAATGCTAACCACTCAAGAAGTTATCAATCTAAAAATGCTCTAAAGATTCCGGGTTTTGAATTTTGAGTTCCGTGTTGCGAAAATTCTTAACAACCAACCAATAATGTTCTGCAAGGTTTTCAGAACCTTGTAGATCTGTTAAAACAATTAAGATTTAAAATACTTTAGCTCAAAATTTTCACCATCAAAAACAGCATAGGTAAAATGACTCACCCAATCACCTAGATTGACATATGTGCTTTTGTCGTTTAGTTTGATTTCCATAGGTAAATGCCGGTGGCCAAACACAAAATAATCGTAGTGTTGGTCTGTTAATTTTGTCTTGGCATATTGCACGAGCCATTCTTTATCATCGCCTAAAAAAATAACATCTTCATCGCCCGAAATAAGTTTGTTTTGGGTAGAAAGATATTGCGCCAACCGCACGCCAATATCGGGATGTAACCATCTAAAAAGCCATTTAGAAAGAGGGTTTGTAAACACTTTTTTCATGCGTTTATAGCCCTTGTCTTCAGGGCCTAAACCATCACCATGACCAATATAAAATACTTTGTCGTTAAAAGTAAAAACTTTTGATTTGTGATACACAGGAATATTAAGTTCCGTTTCAAAATAATCACGCATCCACAAATCGTGGTTCCCTACAAAAAAGTGAATGGCAATGCCAGAATCGCGCATTTCTGCAAGTTTTCCCAAAACACGTACAAATCCTTTTGGAACAACTGTTTTATATTCAAACCAAAAATCGAACAAATCACCTAGTAAAAACAGCACATCGGCATCTTGTTTAATTGTATCTAACCAAGACAAAAACTTTTCTTCGCGCACTTTGCTTTTTTCTGCAGTGGGTGCGCCAAAATGTTGGTCTGAAGCAAAGTATATTTTTTTGGTTTTTGAGGTCGTCATATTAACTGTTATCAGAAGCAAACCACTCGGCATAAGAGTCTGCTGTTTCGTAAAGTTTTAAGTTGTGAAGATTGACGTTTTTAGGTAGGTGTTTTTTTATCCTCTCAGCGAAATCAATCAACATATTTTCGCTCGTTGGCTGATATTCTACCAAAACTATTTTATGCGCATTCGAAGTCAAAATTGTTGCCAAATCTCTGTGAGGTGACTGATTGTTAAGAACAGTTGCGTGGTCAAAATCGGCAACTATTTCTTTGTTTACGATTTTTTTTAAATCGCCAAAATCCATCACCATACCATTTTTTATATGTTCAGAATCTTTAATGGGCTTGCCAATAACCGTTACAAACAACTGGTAACTATGCCCGTGAATGTTTTTACATTTGCCATCGTAGCCATACAAAGCATGTGCCGCTTCAAAATTGAAATGTTTGGTAATTCTAATATTGCTCATATTGGGCTATTGTTTGGCGCTATCGTTTAAGAAAAACAAATATAGTTAATTGATTTCAGTTTAAATAACACCCAGTTCTTTACCAACTTTGGTAAAAGCAGCAATGGCTTTATCGAGATGCGCTTTAGTATGAGCCGCCGATAATTGCACACGAATTCGCGCTTTATCTTTTGGCACAACCGGAAAGAAGAATCCGATAACATAAATACCTTCGTCTAAAAGTTTATTTGCCATGGTTTGCGATAATTTGGCATCGTATAACATAACAGGCACAATGGCAGCATCGGCGCCAGCCAATTCGAAACCAGCTTTTTCCATACCTTTTCTAAAATAAGTGGCATTAAACTCTAAAGTGTCACGCAAAGATGTGTCGTTAGAAATCATTTCGAAAACCTTTAAAGAAGCACCCACAATGGCAGGAGACAAGGAATTTGAAAACAAATAAGGACGAGACCGCTGACGTAAAATATCAATAATTTCTTTTTTACCAGTTGTGTATCCGCCCATAGCGCCACCAAGGGCTTTGCCCAAAGTGCCGGTAATAATATCAACCCGACCCATCACATTTTTTAATTCTATGGTACCGCGACCTGTTTTGCCAATAAAACCAGCTGCATGACATTCGTCAACCATAACAAGGGCGTCGTATTTATCGGCCAAATCGCATATTTTATCGAGTTGCGCCACTATGCCATCCATAGAAAAAACACCATCGGTGACAATAATTTTAAACCGGTGATTCTTTTTATTGGCATCGATGAGTTGTTGCTCTAAATCGGCCATATCATTATTTTGGTAACGGTAGCGCGATGCTTTACACAAACGCACACCATCAATAATTGAGGCGTGGTTTAAACTGTCTGAAATAATGGCATCATCTGCACCAAACAGCGGTTCGAAAACACCACCGTTGGCATCAAAAGCGGCGGCATATAAAATGGTATCTTCGGTTTGGTAAAATGTGGCTATTTCTTGTTCTAATTCTTTGTGGATATCTTGCGTGCCACAGATAAATCGGACTGAAGACATGCCGTACCCATGAGAATCCATAGCGTCTTTGGCAGCTTGAATAACTGCTGCGTTATCGGATAAACCCAAATAATTATTGGCACAAAAATTAACGACTTCTTCGCCTGTATTTAGTTTGATAAGGGCACTTTGCGAAGAGCTTATAATGCGTTCTGATTTGTACAAACCGGCATCTTTTATGCCATTAATTTCTTTTTGTAAATGATCTTTTATAGCACCGTACATAAGGATAGAATTTTACACAAAAGTAGTAAATATAGGCTATATATAATTTCTTCTAGAGTTTTAAACTCAGGAAGTTTTTAAATAAAAAAAAGGAACCCTCCTAGGTTTTAAAAACCTAGGAGGGTTGAAAGTAGGTATCAAACTTTTGGATTGGCTTTTAACTGTTATTTCAATTTTTCTAAAATTTTAACAATTTCATCTCCGGATCCCATTATTAATTCTCCATTTTCATCTTCAACGTATGTAATTCCATTTTCAATAAATCTCAGAATATTATTACTGTCTAGAAATAAATTCCTAGGGTATGTATTAATACCAAGTTCATTTGTAAATTTTTCAGCATTTATTAAATGTTCAAAATTAAAAGGATGCTTTGTTAAAAACTGTTCTACATTTTCTTTTGATTCATATGTTATTGCAATAAAATTAAAATCATCTTTATATTTTTCAGCAATTTCGTTCAAAACAGGCATTTTATCAATACAAGGAGCGCATTTTGTAAACCAAAAATTTATCATTGTGGGTTTTCCTTTTAATTTTTCAGAATCAAAATTTTCTCCAAGTAAGGTTTTTATATTAAACTTAGAAAACTCTTTATTTTTTAATTGATTTAGAGTTCCTTTTTTAAAATTATCATATGTTTTTTTATCCTTTATGTCAAAAGTAATTTTATGTATTATTGAGTCATTTTTTTTCATTGTTTCTTTTATGACAAAGCTCACAAAAATCTCTTTGTTCATAATTTTGGTATACTTTGTTTTTATTTCCTCACTAATTTTATCAAGTTCAGCTTTTGTGAGAATATTCTTTCCATCTGAAGTGTAATATTCTGTTTGAGAATAAATCTTGGTTGATATTAGCAATAATAAAATGATTGTAATTTTTTTCATATTTTTTTCATTTTCAATAGTGGATAATGGTTATGTATAAATCGCTTTTTAATATGTTTATCAGTTTCTTTTCGGTTTAAATTCAGGGGATTGTCTCTTTATTATAAATTTAAATAAAATAATTAGATAATAACTAGCGTTTTTAGGTAGTTTTCAGTCTAGCGGAATCGCTAGTTTTTGCATTTTTTACAAAAATGATAAAACGATTGTTTTAAGCCCTTAAGACTTGTTATAAAAGATAAGTTTGAAAATAAAATAGGTAATAATTGGCTCTTTTTTACCAAAATCAGGACTTTGTTTTAAGCTATTTTTAATAAAATAAAAAACACCAAAACGCAGATTTTTAAAATTATGTAAAGTAAAAAGCTCAAAACAATAACGTTAGATATAAATAAAACAGAACCCGCTATTGGCAAACACAACAGAATGACTTACTTTTGTTGGCTTAAGAAAAAACATGTCTAGAGACGAAAAATTAAAAGAGGATTTTGATGCCGTTAAGCAACTTGTTTCCGAGAAATTTACAGATGGTGAAACACCAGATTTAGATGCTATTATTTATTTAATTGGTGTTCAAGAATTGGGGAAAGGACATCAGGTATTTAAAAAAGACGACAATGTAAACTTGATGCACATTGCTATTTGTAGATTGCTTGAACCTTTAGGCTATTACGAGTTTGAATATTTTGATGAAGATGGTTGGCCACATTACAAGGTTAAAGAAGAATTGCCTTTTTTAAAACCTGGCGAGCAAAGCATTCTTATGAAAGAAGCCATAGTTTTTTACTTTAAAGAAAAAGAATTAATATAAATAATGCCGCGATGCTCTGCATCGCCATTTCTGCTATTACCTCTCCTTTGGAGAGGTCGGAACTGCTTTTCGCAGTTCAGGGTGAGGTAAAAAATAAAATTTCAAATTTTGGTTCTAAAGTCATAATGAAGCAGGCTAAATACCCGATGGTCTGCCTTAGGGAAAGACGGCTTGACGAAAATTTTATTTTAAATAGCTTGGTATAATTTACCCGGCAATGGTTTTACAAAGCCCTTCATTTCTAAATTAAAAAGCACAGTTACTGTTTTGTGAATGGGCAGTTTACAATGCAAAGCAATTTGGTCTAATTGCTGTTTCCCTTTTTCATTTAAGAAACTATAAATAGGTTTTTCATCTTTTTCTAGTTCTACAAATAATTGTTTTTGAATGGGCTTTACAGAAATTTCTTTATCCCAATTTAACAGATATGCCAAATCGGCTACCGAAGTATAAAGCGAAGCGCGATTTGTTTTTATAAGATTATTGCAACCTTTGCTATAGGTGTCAGATAATTTTCCGGGCACGGCAAACACATCGCGGTTATAAGAATTAGCCAAATCGGCAGTTATTAAAGAGCCTCCTTTTGCAGCCGATTCTATAACGATTGTCGCTTCAGATAATCCTGCAATAATGCGATTGCGTTTAACAAAATTTTCCTTTTCGGGATTAGACCCCGACCAGAACTCAGTGATTAAACCGCCATTTCCTTGCATTTGAGAAGCCACTTTACCGTGAATAGATGGATAAATTTTATCTAAACCATGTGCCAAAACAGCCACTGTTTGCAATTGGTGTTTTACGGCGAGTTTATGTGCATATATATCAACACCATAAGCCAAACCGCTTATAATAATAGGTTTATAAATAACCAAACTTTCTATGAGTGCATCTAAAACTTCTTTGCCGTAATTTGTAATGTTGCGCGTGCCAACAATGCTAATTATCTTTTGATCTTTGAGATTGATATGTCCTTTTAAAAACAAAACTATGGGTGCATCGGCACAATGTTTTAGTTTATCGGGATAGTTTTTATCTGTAATAAGCTGATAGCTGATGTTGTTTTTATCGATATAAGCCAACTCTTTTTCGGCTTGATCAAAGAGGGTTTTATCTTTAAGCGATTTTACAACATAAGACCCAATACCCGAAATTTTTGACAATTTAGATGCTTTTTCTTCAAAAATTGTTTGCACATCGCCACAATGCGTCAGTAGTTTTTTAGCATTTATGGCGCCAACACCATCGGCCTTTTGAAGCGCCAAATAATAAAGCAAATCGTTTTTAGACATAAAAAATGTTATAAAGCTCTAAGATAGTAAGAATTGTTAATAAAAAAACGGGTGGAGTTTTAATTTGTGGATGTAATTTTTTACATTTGTTTTCGATGGAATTAGCCACTTACATAAGCGATTTATTATACCGATACGAATGTGTTATAGTACCCGAATTTGGGGGATTTGTAACGACTTTAAAATCGACTGTTTTTAACGCGCAAAACAACACTTTTTATCCGCCAAGTAAAGCCATTTCTTTTAATGCAAACTTGACTCATAATGACGGATTGTTGGCAAATTACATCGCTAAAGCTGAAAATATTTCCTACACCGATGCTTCAAACAAAATAAAAAATATTGTTTCAGATTGGAAAAAAGAATTACACACCAGCAGCCTTTTTGAAATCGATAAAATTGGCAGTTTTACTTTGAATTCTGAAGGGAAAATTGTTTTTGATCCGCAAAGAAAAGTCAATTATTTAACAGCATCTTACGGATTGAGCCCTCTTGTTGCCAACAAGGTTGGTAAAGAGCAAGTGCCAGTAATTGCTTTAAATCATCAAACAAGGCCGTATTTAAAATATGCCGCTATTTTTGTTTTAGGCTTGTCAACCATTGGATTTGGCAATAAATTTTATCAAGAATATAGATTAAATCAGCAAGTTCAATTTGCGCAAGAGCAACAACAAGAAGTTCAGAATAAAATACAATCGGCTACTTTTACTATTAGCAATCCGCTGCCAAGCATAACACTTCATAACACTTATATTTCTAATAATTTTTATGTTGTTGCAGGGGCTTTTAGAGAACCTTTAAATGCCGAAAAGAAATTAAAAGAACTCAAAGCCAAAGGTTTTGACGCAGCCATAATTGGTAAAAACAAATGGCAATTAACACAAGTCGTTTTTGGCAGTTACCCTACAAAAGAAGAAGCCACAAAAGCGCTTTATAAAATAAGAGCAACCCAAGATGAGGACGCTTGGTTGTTGGTTAAAAAGCAGTAATATTTAATTTCAATAAACATCACATCAATTAATTTTGGTTAGTTTTTAACGCTATTTATATGGATTCTAAAACCCCAAAAGACTCGCTAACTACCTTAACAGATATGGTACTTCCTGGCGAAACCAACCCACTAGACAATTTATTTGGCGGCGAACTTTTAGCACGGATGGACCGCGCTTCTAGTATTGCTGCACAACGTCATTCAAGGCGTATTGTGGTAACAGCCTCTGTAAACCATGTGGTATTTTCTAAAGCCATTCCTGTAGGAAGCGTGGTAACAATTCAAGCAAAAGTGTCTCGTGTTTTTAACTCCTCTATGGAAATTTATCTTGATGTTTGGATTGAAGATAGAGCGTCTGGCGAAAGCACAAAAGTGAATGAAGCCATTTATACTTTTGTGGCTGTCGATAAAACAGGAAAACCAGTTAAAATTTCACAAATTGTACCCGAAACAGATCTTGAAAAAGAACGTTACGAAGGCGCTTTACGCCGTAAACAATTGAGTTTGGTTTTGTCAGGAAGAATGAAACCCTCAGAAGCTACAGAACTTAAGGCTTTGTTTGAGTAGTCACTACATTTTATAAATCCACAAAGCTGGATTTACTGTTTTTACTTCCTTAAAAAGCACAAAAGCCAGAATGGTTTTACCTGTTGAACTATCTGTATGAACGGTACCAATATTTTGTTTTGTAGTAACGCTCTGACCTTTTGAAACAATAACAATATCTAGGTTTTTATAAACACTAATGTAATTTCCGTGCTGAATTAATACGGCTTTTTGTCCCCCAGGAATAAGTTGAATAGCCAACACTTTTCCGTTAAAAACGGAGCGCGCATAAGCGCCTTTTTCGGTCGCTATTCTCACGCCATTACTTTGAATTGTAGCCGATTTTACAATGGGATGTGGTTGTGTGCCATAACCCAAAACCACCAAGCCTTTTTCAACTGGCCATGGTAATTTTCCTTGATTGGCTATAAATTCTGCCGCTAAAGCTTTGGCTTCTGCAGTTAATTTAAATGACGATCCAGTTTTGTTGCTTGCAGCGATGGCATCGCGAATAAGTTTTTCTATTTTACGGTTTAAATCGCGTTCTTCTTTTTGCTTTTTGCGAATATCAGCCAAATATTTTTTTTCTCTTTTCTTGATTTGAGTTATTAGTTTTTTCTGATTTACCTTTTCTACTTTTATACTGTCTTGCTCTTTTTGCGTCTCAATAAGAAGCGTGTCTTTTGACTCTTTTTTAAATTGAAGAGTAGTGTTATACTGAATTATTTTATTGGTTTGAACGGCTATTTCTTCCCCTTGTCGTCTGCGGTAAGACGTGTATTGTTTCATGTATTTTAGCCTGTTATAAGCTTGCGTAAAATCTGTCGAAGACACCACAAAAAGCATTCTATTTTCTTTAGATTTACTTTTATACGATTTCACTACCATTGCCGCATAATCATCTTTTAATTGTTGTAACGATTTCTCAAGATCAGAGATTTTCTTTTCGTTATCAGTTATTTCAGACGACAATAATTTGGTTTCTAAATTGATAGTGTTTAGAAGTTTTTCACGTGTTTTTATGCGTTTATCTAAATCGGTTACTTGAGAAAGAATGTTTTTTTCTTTGGTTTTGGTCTTAATTAATAAATGATTTATCTGCTTTATTTCTTCTTTTAACTGATGTCTTTTTATCTCTAATTCTTTTTTAGTTTGAGCTTGACTAACATTTGAAAACAAGACCAACATCCCTATAAAAAAGGGTTTTACAAAAAAGCGGTATTTTTTATTAAAAATCATTTAATTATTAAAGATTTATAGCCTTTTGGAATGCTAAAAGGAAAGCTAATAGGGTTGTCGAATTTTATTGATCTGTAATTTAACTCTATTTTAATGCGCTCTTTTTTATTTTGCGCAACAATGTTTATTTTATTAGGATAAAAATCGGATGTTGTGGTATCAAATCCTAAATAACTAAAACTTAGAAACGCGTTTTTGTTTTTAGAAAATTCTTGTTTGTTCAATTTAAAATTAATGGGATTAATCCAAAAAGCAGCTTTTTTGTTTCCCATTTTTTTCTTTGTTTTAAGCAGGTAACTGCTGGCATCAATGGTCTGAATTAATTCTTTAGCAGAAAGTGAAATTACAGGTTGGGCAAATAGTAGATTCTGAATTTTATCAAAGTTTAAATCGGTTTTTAACCACTTACTAAGCAATGAAAAATCACCATCAAAAGAGGTCTTATTTACTTTTTCGTAATACAAAACATGGTTTGGCTGTATCAGTATTTTAGCAATGGGAATACCCCCAATTGCTGTGAGGCTAATCCAAATAGCGCTGTCTTTTTCTAAACGCAATTTTGCCGTGATGTTTTGCGTTTTTTTAGCCGTAATATATTTGACTTTTATTTTGGCATTAATGGTATTGGCATTGACGCTCGCTTTAAATTGATTGTCTAAAACCTGTTCTGTAGTTAAAGGTTTAACCGTTGTTTTTTTTATGGCAACAGATGTGCTTTTACAGGATAAAAGAAAACTGATAAAAAATAAGGCTACGAATATCTTTTTTGTCATATGTTTTTTTAAAGTTGCTCAGCGCGTTTTTTATAATAAGCGGCTTTTTGTTGGTTATTTAATCCGTTATAACTAACGCTATAAGCCAAATAATATTCTTTTTGAGTTTGTTTATCTATCACAAAATCGATGCCGTTGTCTAAATGTTCTAAAGCGGTTTTATACATTTTTAGGGCATTACCCGCTTGGGCTGCAAACAGATATAAAGACGTTTGCGAAGGAAATAATTCCAAGCCATTTGTGGCATCCTCTAACAGATTTTTATAATCTTTTTGATCTGATTCTAAAATTAAAATCTTTTTTAAAATTTGAAAATCTTTGTTGGCATTATATGCCGATTTTAAATCTTCTAACGATAAAAGAGTTTCTGTTTCAACACCATCCTTTTTACTTATTGTTGGTTTTAAAAGCGCGTTTTTTATTTGTTTTAATCTTGAATTTAAGCCTTGCTCTTTTTCTAAAACAGCTAACAGCTCAGAAACTTTTGGCTTGTCATTAAGCGCTAAATACAGATTTAATAAGCCAATTTTTTTAGTAGGATTAATAGCCACTATTTTTTGCTGATAGGCTAAAGCCTCAGTATAATTATTTTGTGCTATCGCAATATTTTTAGCATGTTCTAAGAGCCAAATATTTTGAGGTTCTTTGTTTAAGGCTTTGCTAAGAATCTGTTTGGCTTCAAAATAATTTTTGAGCCAGAAAAAATTCTTTGAAAGTTCAAATTGTACACTCACATTGGTGCTGTCAATAGATTGGCAAACTTCTAAAGCATCGACGGCTTTGTCGTAATTGCCAATAGCTTTTTGCTGCAAGGCATCAAAAAATGCCGTTTCAAAGGTTAATCTATCGGGTTCTGACAGCTCGTTTTGCGCGTATATTTCTACAGGATAACATCCTAAAAAAACCAACACAAAAAAAAGACCTAGCTGTTTCATCTAAAAATTTATATGCTCAATATTTATTTTTTACTATTCTAAAACAGAATAATCACCCAAACTAACCGATGTAAAATGGCCATTAAAAACCACATTATTGCCAATCATTGCTTGGTTTAAAGACACGTTGCTTATATGCGCATTATCTTGAATTAATGACTCTGTAATAGTGGCGTTTTCTACAATGCTATTTGCACCCAAAGACACATTTGGCCCTATTGTCGCGTTTATTAATTGCACATTTTTACCAATATAACAAGGCTGAATAATAGTAGAATTTATCTTTTTAACACTTGGGTCTACCAAATCTTCGCCATCTTTTTGAGCAAAATTCAAAACACTAGAATTGGTAGCTACCGTTATGGGTTTGTTGCCACAATCCATCCAAGCGTTCACCTGTCCAGGAACAAATTTTAAACCTTTTTGTTTTAAACTTTCCAAAGCATTTGTGAGTTGAAATTCGCCATGTTCTTTTAAATCATTATCTATTAAATGCTTAATTTCATCGCGTAAGCGTTCGGCTTCTTTGAAATAATAAATACCAATAATGGCTAAATCTGATACAAATGCTGTGGGTTTTTCAACAAAATCTGTAATAATGCCATCCTTTAATTTTATGACACCAAAAGCACTTGGATCTTCAACTTGTTTTACCCAAATAGCACCATCGGCTTGACCGTCTAGCGTGAAATCTGCTTTAAAAAGAGTGTCCGCGAAAGCGACAACACAAGGGCCATTTAGAGCTTCTTTGGCACAATAAATGGCATGAGCCGTACCCAAAGCTTCTTCTTGAACGCACACCGTGCCTTTTGTTTTTAAGGTCTTGGCGATTTGCAACAAATTTTTCTCAGTATCTTTAGGAAACGTAGGGCCTATAATAAATACAATTTCTTCGATATCTTGATTTACAACCTTGGCAATATCTTCTACCAAGCGCTGAACGATTGGCTTTCCTGCAATTTTTGTCAAGGGTTTGGGAATTGTTAAAGTATGAGGGCGTAATCTTGAACCGATTCCCGCCATTGGCACAATAATTTTCATGGATAATGGGTTAAATTTAAAAGTCAAATATACCAAAATTTAATAGCCCCAAAACCTTTAAAATGAATAAATAAAAGCGCCTTTTTCGGCAGTGTTGTAAAAAGTTATTTTTTTCTGATGACAAGTGTTTTGCCATAAAGTGATGAAAGATTTATAATTAGAACCGTCGGCAATAATGAGACTCGGATTTGATTGTTGGATAAGCCTTTCTAAATTTATTTTTGGCGATTTTGTTAAGATGACGATATCGGCATTCTCCAAGGGTTCATAAACACCAGCTTTGTCTATTATTAACACCTTTTTTTGATTTATTAAAAACAGATTTTTTTCTTTTTCTGGAGGTAATATGTTTTTAAGACCTGATCCGATAAGATAGTTTTTTAGAACATATTCATTAGCCCCATCATTGGCTATTAGTTGTAAATTTTTGCCATTTTTTATCGCTATAAGCGGATTTTTATAAGTGTCAAAAACTATAAATTGATGGCTATTTGATGATGTATAGGTTTCGTAAAATAAGACACTTTGGAGGCTTATTATCGACAAACAAAACCACAGAATATTTATGGGTTTTTTATTGTGAATCAGAAAATAACCTGAAAGAATGATGAGATAACTTGCAAACATCATCAGAAATGAAAAAGAAATATTTTTAAATAAAAACCCTTCTTGATGCGCAACCCAAGTTATAAATACATTTAAATAATGGATGATATGTTGATAATATGCAACCAGAATTGCAGGCAATAAATTAATAGAAGCCAACAGAATTATAAATAATCCGTATCCCAAAATGAGGCCAAGTAAAGGAATGACAACTGTATTTGTAACAAAAAACAAACCCGGAAACTGATGAAAATAGAACAGACTCAAGGGCAGCACACCAATTTGAGCAGCGGTAGAAACACATATTAATTGCCAAAAATAATTGATAAACTTTTGTTTTGGATGCCAAAGATTTGCCAGTTTTGGTTGGATGGTGACAATGGCAATAACGGCCAAATAACTCATTTGGAATCCGACCTTAAACAAGTATGACGGATTAAGAAGCAAAAGCAAAAAAGCCGATAGCGCCAATACATTATAAATATCATTTTTTCTATTAGAAAACAGGCTGATACTTACAGCGGTAAACATTGTTGTGGCACGTAAAACCGAGGGACTTAATCCGGCTATGATGGCATAAATCCACAAACTCAAAATTATGAGAATAAGCTTAATAGTCTTACCTCTTTTTAATGATTCTAAAGGTTTTAAAACAAAACTAATTAACATCATAATAATGCCAATATGTAAGCCCGAAATCGCTAAAATATGAATGGCTCCAGCCGCCGCATAATTTTCACGTAACGAAGCAGAAATTTGATTGCGTTCTCCTAAAAGTAAAGCTTTTACCACAGCCAATTCATCACCTTTAAGCCCTTTGTTAATTAAAGTATTAATCACCTTTTTTCTAAAATTACCAGCTAAAGAATAAATAGAAATTTGACGTTTCTCTAAGATTTTAACAGCATCAAAGTTTGTATAAATCTGATTATAGATATGCTGATTTTCTAAATACTTTTTATAGTCAAATTGATATGGGTTTTTGGGAGCTTCAACCGCTATGATTTTAGCATCTGTAAATATAAATTGACCTATTTCTAAATCAGAATTCAGACTGTCTTTTTTAATGTTTAGAATAATTTTCCCGATTACCTTTTTATCATTGATTTGATGAATAGAAACTTCATATTTATTGTAATTTTTTGATGGTTTTAAGATATTTTTTATAGATAAAATTTCTGTTGTTTTATCGTTTAAAAAACGCGTGTAATGATTTTTTAAAAGCGTGTCTTTTGTAAAACCAACTCTTGCAATGCCAATAAAAACAATGACTAAAAATCCTGTTAAAGCAAAATAAAAACGCGGATTTAAAAACCTATTTGAAATAAAGTAAACCACACATAAAAGAGAAATGCCACCGGCTAGTAAATACCATAACTCACAGTGTGACAGATTTAAATAGTGTCCTAAAATAAGGCCTGTTATTAAAGCAAAACAGAGATGGAAAGAAATGTGCTTTATCAAAACAAGAATTTTTAGATATCTAAAAGTAGTTAATCTATGATAAATAACAGCTAATTACTTGATATTTATCAATAAAAAGCGTGCGTTAAACTACTAATTTTGGACAATTAAAAAACCACTATTATGAAAAAACTGATTTATGTTTGCATGGTATACCTTATAGGTTTTAGCCCTATTAATAGTAATGCCCAAGATTTAGCACCCTATATAAAAGTTGGCACTTTAACAGAATCTCTGCCAACAGTTGTTGATAATGTTATACAAACTTTAACCGCTAATAATTTTGAAATTTTAGGAGAATATAGCCCCGAAAACAATCCTGATTTACATGTCATAGCTTTTACCAGAACAGATTTAAAAAGTACTGTTTCAAAAGTTACTGATAGAGGCGCCATGGCAGCTATTTTTAAAGTTGGTCTGGTAAAAAACGGTGAAAATGTCACTGTGTCTTATTTAAATCCGATGTACATTTTTAACGCTTATCTTAGAAAAGAAACGCCAAATCACACACAAGTTTTAGAGCAAGTTGCAACTGATGTCAAATCGGCTTTAGCCAATATAGGAGATGAATTTGTTGGTTTTGGTGGTAGTATTCCTGCCGAAAAACTTTGGAAATACCATTACAAAGTATTTATGCCTTATTTTTCTGATCCAGTAACCTTAAATACTTACACCTCTTTTGACGAAGGAATAAAAATTATTGAAGCCAATTTAGCCAAAAATAAAAATGCTACGAAATTAATTTACAAATTAGTTTTAGCCGATAAAAACACCGCAGTTTTTGGTGTAGCATTACTAGACAAAGAAAAAGGAGAGGCAATTTTTCTTCCAAAAATTGGCGAAGAAAATATTGCGGCCATGCCTTACGAAATCATTTTACAAGGCAAGACTGTTACAATGTTACACGGAAAATACAGATTGGCAGTTAGTTGGCCAGAATTAACCATGGGTACATTTATGAAAATTATGAGCACCCCTGGCGATATAGAAGACATGCTAAAAAGTATCACAGAATAGGTTGAAATTAGTTATAAAAGGAAACCTCTAGAAGTTTATCTTAAAGATATTCTAGAGGTTTTTTATATTTTAAATTTTCCGAAATTGCAGACTTAATTTTTAGTATTGCAAGACTCTCATAAAATTTCATTTAAGTACATCAATAGATTGGCTATTCCGGCCATTATTTCGGGAATAGCAGAACCGCTTTTGTCTATTACCGACACTGCTATTGTTGGAAATATGACTATCAACCCAATAGAATCTTTAGCCGCTGTTGGTATTGCAGGTTCTTTTATTGCGGCACTTGTGTGGATTTTAGCGCAGACCAGATCGGCAATTTCTGCCATTGTGTCGCATTATTTAGGGGCTAAAAAACTAGATGAAATCAGCAATTTACCAGCTCAAATTATTTTTATAAACATTTTTCTAAGTGTTTCTATTTATGTTATCACCATCTTTTTTGTAGAATTTATTTTCAAACTTTATAATGCCGAGGGGCTTATTTTAAATTACGCCGTAGATTATTATAAAATACGTGCCTTAGGATTCCCCTTAACCCTTTTTGTCTTTTCGGTTTTTGGCGTTTTTAGAGGAATGCAAAACACTTATTGGCCCATGATAATTAGTATTCTAGGCACCGTTTTAAATGTGGGATTAGATTTTGCTTTGGTTTTTGGCATTGAAGGATTTATTCCCGCCATGAATATTGAAGGAGCTGCTATTGCCAGTGTTATTGCGCAATTAGTTATGGCAATTATGGCATTGATTTTAATGCTTAAAAAGACGCCTTTTTCATTAAAATTACGACTCCCTTTTAATAAAGAATTGGAAAAATTACTGCTACTAAGTGTTAATTTATTTATACGCGCAATAGCCTTAAATATTGCCTTGTATTTATCTAACGCATATGCAACAAAATATGGCAATAATTATATAGCCGCGCAAACCATTGCTTTCCAAATTTGGTTGTTTTTTGCTTTTTTTATCGATGGATACTCAAGTGTTGGCAACATCGTATCGGGGAAATTATTGGGAGAACAAAACTATAAATCGTTACAAATATTAAGCAAAGATTTAAGCAAATACGCCATTTTAGTATCGCTATTTTTAGTAGCTGTGTGTGGCGTTTTATATCAATATATTGGGTCTGTTTTCACAAAAGACCCCTTGGTAACGCAAACTTTTAATGCCATTTTTTGGATGGTATTATTGATGCAACCATTAAATGCAGTAGCCTTTGTTTATGATGGTTTGTTTAAGGGTTTAGCCGAGGCCAAAGCCTTACGAAATACTTTAATTATAGCTACTTTTTTAGGATTTATTCCAACTTTGCTTATCGCCGATTATTTCGATTTAAAACTTTATGGTATTTGGATAGCCTTTTTTGTTTGGATGTTTTTAAGAGCAGCTATTCTCAGGGTGAAATTCAGAAAGAAATTTTTAAAAGCTGTCTAAAATAAGTTGTGCTGTTTTATCGCTTGCACCAGCGCCTCCTAATTTTTCTTCCAACTCAAAATAAGATTCAAATATTTTTTCTCTTTTGTCTATTTTCAAAATATTATTAAGTTCTTTTTTTAGATTTTTACTGTTAAAATCATTCTGAATAAGTTCGGTTACAGCTTCTTTGTTTAAGATGAGATTTACCAAAGAAATAAAATCTAATTTTATCAAACGTTTGCCAATTTGATAAGAGGCCCAACTCCCTTTATAACACACGATTTCGGGTACTTTAAACAAAGCGGTTTCTAAAGTAGCTGTGCCAGATGTAACTAAAGCTGCTGTTGAAACCGACAATAAATCGTATGTTTTATTGGCAATAAAATGAATATTTGCATCTGTAATAAAAGGTTTGTAAAAGTCAAAATCTTGACTTGGTGCTCCAGCTATAACAAATTGATAATCTTTAAAATCAGTCGTAATAGATAGCATTACAGACAACATTTTTTTAATTTCTTGCTTTCTACTACCGGGCAGAATAGCTATTATAGGTTTGTCATCTAAATTATGGGTTTGTTTAAACTGTATTTCGTCTATAGGTTTTCTATGGGCGATAGCGTCTAACAAGGGATGTCCTACAAAATGGACTTTAAAGTTGTGCTTGTTTTCGTAAAAATCCTTTTCAAAAGGTAAAATAACATACATGGCATCTACCGAAAGTTTGATGCTTTTAATGCGGTTTTCTTTCCACGCCCAAATCTGTGGCGAAATATAATAATGAACTTTTATGTTGTTCGCTTTTGCAAATTCGGCAATACGCATATTAAAACCCGGATAATCAACCAAGATTAAAGCATCTGGCTTAAACTCTAAAAGGTCTTTTTTGCAAAAAGAAAGGTTGCCTAATATGGTTTTAAGATTTAATAAAACTTCTAAAAATCCCATAAACGATAGATCTCTATAATGTTTTACAAGATCACCACCTACAGATTGCATCAAATCGCCACCCCAAAATCTAAACTGTGCCTTTGGATCTTTTTCTTTTAAAGACGCCATTAAATTCGAAGCGTGTAAATCGCCCGAGGCTTCGCCAGCAATAATATAATACTTCATCTTTTATAAAAATTGGGCTATTAAAATCAACAAAGCCACTAAAAAACTTTCTAAAACAACACCTCTAGCACGATATTCTTGTTTCTTTTTTAAGAAAATAAAAAAAACAAATAAATTTGGCAAGGCGGCAAGACCCAGCATTTTTCCAAAGAGTTCCTCTTCAAAAATAAATTTTAACATGGTTTCAAAATCCTGATGAACAAAGAATTCTAGATAGGCAAAAAACCCAAAAGTTGTCGCAATCAACCCAACTAAAAATCCGATGCCAATTTCTTTTTTCACCTTCTATAAAATTACAAATCCCAGCTGTTTAATTTTTGAATAAAATGATGTGCCGTTAAATCGAATTGCACAGGAACAACCGAAATATAGTTGTTAGAAAGCGCCCACATATCGGTATCTTCTCCGTGATCTAAATTTACAAAAGTACCCGTAAGCCAATAATATTCTTTACCTTGTGGATTCACACGTTTATCAAATTCTTCTTTCCAGTTGGCACGCGCTTGTCTACAAATTCTAAGCCCTTTAAAAACGCCATCTTTTGTTCTCGGAAAGTTGACATTTAATACAACACCATCGGGTAAACCGTTATCTAAAACGTTTTGAGCTATTTTTTTAATATAAGATTTAAGGCCTATAAAATTAGCTTTCCAAGTGTAATCTAATAAAGAAAAGCCAATGGCCGGGACACCTTCAATGCCAGCCTCAACAGCCGCACTCATGGTACCAGAATAAATAACATTTATAGATGCATTTGATCCGTGGTTAATGCCAGAAACACATAAATCGGGTTTTCTATTTAAGATTTCATTCACTGCTAATTTGACACAATCGGCTGGCGTACCAGAACATTTGTACTCTAATTGAGGGCCATCATCTATATTTATAGGATTGCAATACAAGGTTGAATCTAAGGTAATGGCATGTCCCATACCGCTTTGTGGACTATCTGGCGCTACCACTACAACATCGCCAAGTTCGTTCATGGCTTCAATAAGGTTGCGTATGCCTGGTGCCGTTATGCCATCATCATTGGTAACTAAAATTAAGGGTCTCTTTTTCATATTTTTTATAATGTATGACTACAAATCTAAGCTAAATTTTGGTTAAACAAAGGTGCCTAATTTTAACATTTTGTAAAGAATTAAACCTGATTTTATTACTTAATCTTGTAGTTGAATTAACAACTGATAAATAACCTTTTTTATTTTGGATAGGTAATTGATAGCCCTACAACAAAAACAATACGGTCGTAATATTAAATTCAGATAATTTTTACGATTTACAAAAAAGACAAAAAATAGATTAAAAACAGTAAATTTGATAATTAGAACAGGTATAAAATGAAAAATTTAGCACTTATAAATAAAAAAGCAAAGTTAATTATAGCCCTACTTTTAGTGGCGAGCATAACTTTAGGGTTTACGGCTATTCAGAAACCAGATCCCGAAAAAGACAGGGTTTTAATCAGCCTTTTAAAATTTGCCCTCACAAAAGGCCATTATCAACCCAAAGATTTTAACGATGATTTTTCTGAGTTGGTTTATAAAAATTTTATAAAGAATCTAGATCCAAGCAAACGCTATTTTTTACAATCAGATATTGAAGCTTTTTCTGAATATAAAAATCTCATCGACGACCAAATAAAAGCAGAAGATTTAACTTTTTTCAAATTGGTTTATGGCCGTTATAAAGAGCGTGTAAAAGAAGTTGAATCCTTTTATTCAGAGCTTTTAACAGCACCTTTTAACTTCAATAAAAAAGAAGAGATTGAGCTAAAATATGAAGAGATTCAGTATGCTAAAACAGATGCAGAACGTATTAAAAAATGGCAAAAAGAGCTAAAGCTTAACGCGATATCTGGCTTGATGGACAGAATAGATTTAGAAAAAGAGAAGCATAAAAAAGAGGCGTCATACCACGAAAAATCGTTTAAAGAAATAGAAGTAGAAGTAAGAGAAAGTATTCAAAATACTATGGGAGATTTCTTTAAGAGAATGTTGGAATTAAATGAAGACGATGGTTTTTCGGCTTTCTTAAACACCATTACTTTAGCTTTCGATCCACACACAACTTATTTTGCGCCTCAAGACAAAAAACGTTTCGACATTAGCATGGCTGGCAAACTTGAAGGTATTGGCGCACGTTTGCAAAAAAAAGGTGATTTTACCAAAGTAGTAGAATTAATTTCTGGCGGCCCCGCATGGAAAAAAGGGGAACTTGAAGTTGGTGATATAATTTTAAAAGTTGCGCAAGGTAATAAAGAACCACTTGATATTGTTGGTATGCGCTTAGATGATGCCATAGAATTTATTAAAGGGAAAAAAGGCACTGAGGTGCAATTAACCCTTAAAAAAATTAGTGGCGGCATTAAAGTTATTTCTATTATCAGAGATATCGTAGAGCTTGAAGAGGTCTTTGCTAAATCGAGTATTGTAGAAAAAAACGGTGTTAAATATGGCATTATTAACCTGCCAAAATTTTATATAGATTTTAAAAAATCGAATTCTAGAAATTCGGCTACAGATATGACCAAGCAAATAGAATATTTAAAACAAGAAAAGGTGCAAGGCATTTTAATAGATTTACGTAATAATGGCGGCGGTTCGTTAAGTACTGCTATAGATATTGCCGGACTATTTATTAAAGAAGGTCCTGTTGTACAGGTGCGTTACAGAGACGAAAAACCTAATATTCGTGTCGATGCTAATAAAAAAATTCAGTGGGATGGCTCTTTGGTTGTTTTGGTGAATGAATTTTCGGCGTCAGCTTCAGAAATTTTTGCTGCGGCGATGCAAGATTATAACCGCGCTGTTATTATAGGAAGCAAACAGACTTTTGGCAAAGGCACAGTTCAGAATATTTTGACTTTGAACAATTATGTAGATTATCCTCAAGATTTGGGCGCCTTAAAAATGACCATTCAGAAATTTTATCGTGTAAACGGCGGTTCAACACAACTAAAAGGTGTGACAAGCGATGTGGCTTTGCCAGACAGATATGCCTTTATGGATGTTGGCGAACGTGACGAAGAAAACCCTTTAGCTTGGGATAAAATTGCATCGGCTAATTATACCCCTTGGAATAAATACAGCAATTTTGACGAAGTGGTAAACAACAGCAAATTAAGAGTGCGTAACAGCGCCTATTTTAATTTAGCCAATCAGAATGCCAAATGGTTAAAACAAGCCCAAAAAACAACAAGTATTTCACTAAATTTTAAAACCTATAAAAAAGATTTAGAAGGAAGGATTCAAGAAAATGAGAAATTTAAGGATCTTAACGCGTTTAATGACAATCTTGTTTTTAAATCACCAACCTACGAATGGCCGCAACTCGAAAAAGATTCAGTCTTAACTCAAAAGAGAGATGTTTGGCATAAAAACTTAGCTAAAGATGCTTATATAAACGAAGCGTTAAATATTTTAGCTGAACTAAAACTCAAAAATACAGAACATTTAGTCAAAAATTAAATGGCTTCAAATAGCAAATCATTAACACAAATAGCGCTGGGTAAATTTAAAAAAAACAACGTGGGGCTTTTGAGTTTTTGGTATATTGCTTTGTGTGCATTTGTAGCTGTTTTTGCGTATACTTTGGCGCCAGACAACACCAAAAATGCCAATCAGATGCATCTTGAAATACATTCAAAACCACCTGGTTTTAGCGTGTTGATGTTGGAAGTGCCAACAAAAAATGCAAAATCACAAACGTTTTTTGATAAGGTATTTTTCGGAAAAATAACACGCGTTACAGAGATTCCTATAGAAAGTTTTACCATAAAACCAGACGGTATTGAAGTAGTTAATTACCCTAAAAGCCTTCAAAAAATACAATTTTTACCCAAGTCTCTTTTCCCTAAAGGGATGAAAAACTATATAGAAAAAAGAACCTTTATTTTAGGCACAGACCGTTATGGCAGAGATTTACTGAGCCGTATTTTAATAGGAACACGCATTTCTTTTTTTATAGGATTTATTGCCGTATTTATATCTTTGGCAATTGGTATTAGTATTGGCGCTACGGCAGGCTATTTTGGCGGGAAAACAGATGCTTTTTTAATGTGGCTTATCAACGTAACATGGACAATCCCAACCTTACTTTTGGTTATCGCCATTACATTGGCTTTAGGAAAAGGCTATTGGCAAGTGTTTATTGCTGTTGGGTTAACAATGTGGGTAGAAGTAGCAAGAGTGGTTAGAGGGCAAGTTATGAGTGCCAAAAACCAACAATATGTAGAGGCTGCAAAAGCTTTAGGATTTTCACATTTTCGCATTATTTTTAAACATATTTTACCCAATATTTTAGCCCCAATAATTGTGATGTCGGCAGCTAATTTTGCAGGCGCTATTTTAATTGAAAGCGGGTTGAGTTTTTTAGGCATCGGCGCACAGCCACCAACACCATCTTGGGGCGCCATGATTAAAGATCATTACAATTACATTATTTTAGGAAAACCCTATTTAGCCATTATTCCGGGTTTAGCCATAATGAGTTTGGTAATGGCTTTTATGATGGCAGGAAATGCTTTAAGAGATGCTTTAGATGTAAAAAATTAAAAGTTAAATTTGTAATTAATTATTAGGGTTTATCAGAAGTTAGCTGTTTAAATAGCACAAACAAATGACATTGATTAGAAGGGTACAAGCAAACATAGATATAAACTTTCCGTTTTTAAAAAACGCAAAATTACTAGTGGCTATTTCTGGAGGTGTAGATAGCGTGGTTGTAGCCAGTATGTTGCATGCCTTAAACTTCAAAATAGGATTGGCACATTGTAATTTTAAATTGCGCGGAAATGATTCCGATTTAGATGAGCAGTTTGTTAAAGATTGGGCAAAAGAAAAGAAGATTTCTTGTTTTGCGACGTATTTTGAAACAGAACAGTACGCCAAAACACATAAGATTTCTATAGAGATGGCAGCAAGAAATTTGCGTTATCAATGGTTTGACACTTTGATTGCCGAAGAAAATTACGATTACATCATTACAGCGCACCATGCCAATGATAATTTTGAAACTACTTTGTTTAATCTTACCAGAGGGACTGGATTTAAAGGGCTGTTAGGTATTCCGAGTCAGAATAATAAAACCATAAGACCCTTTTTACCATTTTCGCGCGATGAGATTTTAGAATATGCTCAAAAAAATGACATCGCTTGGCGCGAAGACAAAAGCAATGCATCCGATAAGTTTACCCGAAATATAATTCGCCATCAGGTTATACCTGTTTTACAAGACATAAATCCCAATTTAATTGGAACATATAACAACAGTTTAAACCATTTAAAAGATATAGAGCAAATTTTAAAAGACAGACTTGACGTTGTTAGAAACGATGTTTTTAATCCGTTGCAAAACGGCAGTATCAGTTTTGATATTTCTAAAGTTTTAAAGTTGTCAAACCCTAAGGCTTATTTATTTGAGTTGCTTAAAGATTATGGTTTTACAGCATGGAATGATATAGAAAATTTGTTGTATTCTCAACCGGGGAAACAAATATTTAGTGCGACACACCGTTTGGTTAAAGATAGAGATACCTGTTTGATTTCGCCAATTGATAAAAAACAGACATCTAATTTTGAAATAAAAAACCTCACAGAAGGTTTACAAAACGATAAATTAATACTTACTTTTGAAGACGTAGCTCAAGCTGACATAAAAAACACAAATCAAAATCTTGTTTTTGTTGATGCTGTTAAAATTAAGATGCCGTTAATCGTAAGGAAATGGCAAAAAGGCGACTATTTTCATCCCTTAGGGATGCAAGGGAAAAAGAAATTAAGCGATTTTTTTCAAGATCAGAAATTATCGCTTTTAGATAAAGAGAATACGTGGTTGTTATGCAGCAATCAAGAAATTGTCTGGATTATTGGGCGGCGTTTAGACAACCGCTATAAAATAACCGAAAGCACAAAAAAGATTATAAAAATTAAATATCAATAATGAAAAAAATTCTTTTAACCTGTATCATTTTATGGGGTTTTAGCACACAAGCTCAAATATATGATCCTGTAAAATGGACAACCTCTGTAGAGAAAATATCTGACTCACAATTCGATCTGGTTACAAAAGCCACAATAGAAACGGGTTGGCATATGTATTCTCAAAACGAAGTTGGAGATGACGGTCCAATCCCCACATCATTTAGCTATAAAGACTCGCTTAACACCTATCAATTAATAGGAAAAAATACCGAAGATATTGGTCATACTTTACACGATAAAGTGTTTAATATGACCATAAAGTATTTCGAAAAAGAGGCCATTTTTAAGCAACGGATTAATGTCCTTACTGATAAAGAAATCGTCTTTAATGAGGTTGTTAATTTTATGGTGTGCGATGACGCAAGCTGCCTTCCACCAACCGATGTCGATTTAACCTTTACGGTTCAAGGTAAAGCAGGCAAATTTTTAAAAGACACCAGTTTGGTTACAACTGATAAAGTAAAATCGGATAAAAAGGTTACTGAAAAGCCAGTTGAAGAAACTAAATCTAACAAAGGTTTATGGGGTATATTTTTAGTAGCTTTCTTTTCGGGATTTGCAGCTTTGTTAACGCCCTGTGTTTTTCCTATGATTCCCATGACGGTTAGTTTTTTTACCAAACAAAGTAAAAATAAAGCGGCGGGTATTAAAAACGCCATGATTTATGGTATTTCAATCGTTGTTATTTATGTGGCTTTAGGTTGGCTGGTATCCTTTATTTTTGGTGCCGACGCGCTTAATGCTTTGTCAACAAACGTGTGGTTTAACTTGATATTTTTCTTGCTATTAATCGTTTTTGCGGTATCATTTTTGGGCGCTTTCGAAATTATGTTACCAAACTCTTGGGCAAATAAAGTGGACGCTCAAGCGGATAAAGGAGGCATCATAGGCATCTTTTTTATGGCTTTAGCCTTAGCCATTGTATCCTTTTCTTGTACAGGCCCAATTGTAGGGACTTTATTAGTTCAAGCCGCTTCTGGCGGAAATCAGATAGGGCCTATTGTAGGTATGTTTGGTTTTTCTTTAGCCATAGCTTTACCATTTGCGCTTTTTGCAGCCTTTCCGGGATGGTTGAATTCATTGCCAAAATCGGGCGGATGGTTAAATACAGTAAAAGTATTTTTAGGATTTTTAGAGCTGGCCTTTGCATTCAAATTTTTATCAAATGCCGATTTGGTTTTAGATCTTCATTTATTAGAGCGCGAAACATTTATAGCTATTTGGATAGCTGTATTTGGTGCTTTAGCTTTCTATTTGTTGGGCAAAATAAAATTACCACACGATTCTGATTTGCCTCATTTGTCGGTTGGACGTTTGAGTTTAGGTTTAATAGTATTAAGTTTTACCATATATCTTATCCCCGGACTTTGGGGTGCGCCGTTAAAATTAATTAGCGGTTTTCCACCACCAATGACCTATAGCGAATCACCTTATGGCGTTGGTTATTCTAGAAGTGGCAATGGAGTGGCTGTTACTTTACCAAAAGATGCTGAGTTTGGACCTCATGATATTCCAACATTTTTAGATTACGATAAAGGTATGGCTTATGCCAAGAAAGTTGGCAAACCAGTGATGCTAGATTTTACAGGAAAAGCCTGTGTAAATTGCCGAAAAATGGAAGAACGTGTGTGGTCTGACCAAAAGGTGCTAAATATTCTTAAAAACAAAGTCGTTTTAATATCATTATATGTCGATTTTCAAGTGGCCTTACCAAAAGACCAACAATATGTTTCTAAATCAACAGGTAAAAAAATACGTACAATTGGCAATAAATGGAGCGATTTTCAAATAACAAAATATAAAGCCAATGCACAACCATATTATGTTTTGATAGATCATAATGGCGAAAATTTAAATCATTACATGGCTTATAATGCCGATGTTGAGGCTTATTTAAACTGGCTTAATGAAGGTTTGGCTAATTTCACAAAGTAAACTTTATGTTAATTTAATAAAACCGCTTTTTAAATATATTTAAAAAGCGGTTTTATTATTTATATTTGTCAACTTAAAATAAAAACGTCAATTTGAAAATAAAGCAACTTCTATTTATTTCCTTTCTTTTATTTGTTTTTTTACTTCCAACAGTTGGAAGCGCCCAAAATAATACAGGGGCTTTTATGACTGGCGAATGGCTTAAATACAAATTAGGTTATGGATTTTTAAATGCGGGTTATGCCAGCATGGAAGTTAAAGACACTATTTATCAAGGGCAAAATAATTTTTTGATTGACGGAAAAGGATGGACAAGTGGCATGGTGAAATTATTTTTTAAAGTAGAAGATGTTTACCAATCAGTTATTGACAAAAACACTTTATACCCCAATTTATTTAAAAGACGTGTTGACGAAGGCGGGTATAAAATTTCAAAAGACATTAATTTTGATCAAGAACAGGCACGTGCGCGTGTGGTAGATTATAAGCACAACAAAGAAACCTCTTTTGATGTTGTTAAAGGGGTTCAAGACATGATATCCTCAATGTATTTTATAAGAAATACCAATTTATCAAACCTTAAAATTAATCAAGAAATAACTATCAATTTGTTTTACGATCAACAACTTAACAATTTTAAATTACGCTATTTAGGCAAAGAAATCATCAATACTAAATTTGGAAAAATAAAAACATTAAAATTTAAACCTTTTGTAGAATCTGGCCGTGTTTTTAAAGGAGAAAATAGTGTGGTTGTTTGGGTTACCGATGACGAAAATAAAATCCCTGTTAAAATAAAAGCCGATTTGGTTGTGGGTTCTTTAAAAGCAGAATTAGAATCGTTTAAAGGCTTAGCTAATGCTTTCCCTATAATATTTAACTAAATTAGCCAAGATGAGGTTGTATAAAAATTAGTAAATTTGCGCCTCAATCATTAGGACTCAAATTATATGAAACACCTCTTTTTATTTTTACTCATAATAACAGCTTTAAGTTGCGGAAGAGATGTTGAAAAACAACCCAAAGTACAACCCAAACCACTTGCGCCAAAAATTATTAAAGAATTTGGGTTTACATTTAACAATTATAATTTTATAAGAGATACCATAAGAAAAGGCGAGAGTTTTGGGGGTATTTTAGATCAAGCTCATGTTATGCCAGCGAAAGTCTATGAAATTGTTAGAAAAACCAAAAAGGTATTTGATATCCGCCGTTTAAAAGTTGGCAATCCCTATGTGATTTTAAAGTCAAAAGATTCTTTAGACAAGGGCGAAGTGTTTATTTATCAGCCAGACCAAATCAATTATATTGTTTTTAAATTCAAGGATTCTATAAATGCATACCGTGCTAAAAAAGAAGTCAAAACAGTTATTAAAACAGCAACGGGTGTTATAAAAACATCGCTTTCTGAAGCTATTGACGACCAAGGTTTAAATTATTTGATTGTTAATGATCTGTCAGAAATTTATGCTTGGACAATAGATTTTTTCAGACTTCAAAAAAATGATAAATTCAAAATTATTTACGAAGAAAAATATGTAAACGACTCTATTTACGCAGGTATGGGTAAGATTAGAGCTGCTATTTTTGAACATAACGATGAATCTTTATATGCCTTTGCTTTTGTTGAAAATAAAAAGAATGGCATTGTAGATTATTTTGATGAAGATGCCAAAAATTTAAGACGCGCCTTTTTAAAAGCACCTTTAAAATTTGGACGTATTTCATCGGGCTTTAATATGCGTCGGTATATAAAATATTACGGCCGTATTAAACCTCATTTAGGGACCGATTTCCCTGCCGCAACCAACACACCAATAATGGCAACTGCAAGTGGCCGCATTTCAGACAGAGGTTACACAAGCGGCAACGGTAACTACGTCAAAATAAGACATAACGCCACTTACGAGACCCAGTATTTACATATGAATAAGTTTAAAAAAGATGTTACTGTGGGTGCTTATGTTAAACAAGGCGATATTATTGGCTATGTAGGAAGTACGGGACATTCTTCTGGACCGCATGTTTGTTACCGTTTTTGGAAAAACGGCCGACAAGTAGATCCGTTAAAACAAAAATTACCGGCAGCCTTACCTATGAAAAATGAGGAACGGCCACGTTTTTTTGCCAATATAAAACCTTTAAAAGAACAATTAGACAGTATTTCTTACCCCCAATAAAAAGATGAAACTAAAAAATATAAACCCGACTTCAACCAGAGCATGGAGCACTTTGCAACAACATTTTAATGAAACCAAAGACGTTAAAATGCAAGAATTGTTTAAGAAAAATCCAAACAGAAAATCAGATTACACCTTAAAATTTGACGATTTTACTTTAGATTTTTCTAAGAACAGAATCAACAACCAAACATTTAATTCACTAATAGATTTAGCAAAAGAAACAGGTTTAAAAGAAGCCATTGAAGCGCAATTTTCTGGCGAAAAAATTAATGTTACAGAAAACAGAGCTGTGCTGCACACCGCTTTACGTGATAAAAGCAATACGCCTATTTTAGTTGACGAAAAAAACATCAAACCCGAAGTAGCAGAAACGCTGGCAAAAATCAAAGATTTTTCAGACAATGTAATAAATGGAAAATTTAAAGGCTATACAAACAAACCATTTACCGATGTTGTAAATATTGGCATTGGCGGTTCAGATTTAGGGCCAAAAATGGCAGTTGAAGCTTTAAAATTTTATCAAAACCATTTAAAATGTCATTTTATATCAAATGTAGATGGCGATCATGTTTATGAAACCATCAAAAATCTGAATCCAGAAACAACATTGTTTGTTATTGTTTCAAAGACATTTACAACACAAGAAACACTAACCAATGCGTTAACAGTGCAAAAATGGTTTTTAGAAAAGGCTACTGTAGCAGATATTGCACATAACTTTGTGGCGGTTTCTACAAATTTAGAAGCTGTAAAAGATTTCGGAATTTCTCCAAATAATATTTTCCCTATGTGGGATTGGGTTGGTGGCCGTTACTCTTTGTGGAGTGCTGTTGGTTTAACTATTGCGTTGTCGGTTGGGTACAAAAACTTTGACGATTTTTTAACTGGCGCAAACCAAATGGATGTCCATTTTAAAAACACATCTTTTGATAAAAACCTGCCCGTTGTTTTGGCTTTGATAAGCATTTGGTACAATAATTTTTTTAATTCAGAAACCGAAGTTTTATTACCCTACACCCAATATTTAGAATTATTACCGATGTATTTACAACAAACCATTATGGAAAGTAACGGCAAATCGGTTGATAGAAATGGAGATGCCATAAATTATCAAACAGGCACTATTGTTTGGGGTAGTACAGGTACAAATGCCCAACATGCTTTTATGCAATTGGTACACCAAGGCACCAAGTTAATTCCAGCCGATTTCATCGGTTTTTTAGAACCTTTACATGGCGATTCTAACCATCACGCAAAGTTAATGGCAAATCTTTATGGACAAACCGAAGCTTTATATAAAGGCAAAACAAAAGGCGAAGTAAATATAGAGTTAAAACTGGCTGATAAGACTCATGATATCGAAAAATTACTTCCTTTTAAAACCTTTACAGGGGATAAACCTTCAAACACACTTTTAATACAAAAATTAACGCCCAATGCACTTGGTAAACTCATTGCTTTGTACGAACACAAAACCTTTGTACAGGGTTTTATTTGGAATATTTATAGCTTCGATCAATTTGGTGTAGAACTAGGTAAAGAATTGGCTAAAAACTATTTAAAATGTTAAAATTTAGCTTCTAACAGATTAGTAATTAACAATTAGAACAAATTTTATAACAATTGTTAAGTATTTGTTAAATAATTTGTATTTTCGCATAGAAATTGACCAAAAATCTTAACAATTCCCTAAGATTGTTTATGCTTTTTTGAGTCACTTTTGCAACATAATTTAAAACTAATCATTATTATGAAAAAATTTACTAAATGGCTGTTTGTCGCTATCGTTATGGTAACAACAACAGCAATGTTTTCGCAAGGAAAACTTACAGGTGTAGTTAAAGACAGTAACGGCGTATTGCCAGGAGCAAGCGTTATTGTTAAAGGTACTTCTGTAGGAACAACAACCGATTTTGATGGCAAATTTACACTAGATGTAAAAACGGCAAGTGGTACTTTACAAGTATCATTTTTAGGTTACACTTCTAAATCTGTGTCTTTTAGCGATGTTAATGGATCAAAAGATTTAGGCACTATTACGCTTGTAGCTAATTCAGAAAATTTAGATGAAATAGTTATTACTGGCGTTATTGATATCGCCAAAGAAAGACAAACACCTGTAGCTGTATCTACTATTAAAGCAGCAGAAATTCAAGACAGATTAGGTTCTCAAGAATTTCCAGAAATTTTAAATTCTACACCTTCTGTTTATGCGTCTAAATCTGGTGGTGGTTTTGGAGATTCACGTATCAACATTCGTGGTTTCGACCAAAAAAACACTGCTGTATTAATTAACGGTATGCCTGTTAATGATATGGAAAATGGATGGGTTTATTGGTCTAACTGGGCAGGTTTGTCTGATGTTACTTCTGCCATGCAAGTACAAAGAGGTTTAGGATCATCTAAACTTGCTATTTCTTCTGTAGGTGGTACAATAAACGTTATTACAAGAACTTCAGATCAAAAAGAAGGAGGCGCTTTAACTACTACTATGGGTGGTGATAAATACCAAAAATTTGTTGGATCTTATTCTACAGGTTTAATGGATAGTGGTTTTTCGGCATCTTTTGTATTAAGCAAAACTTCTGGTGATGGTTATACTGACGGAACAGCTTTTGAAGGTCATAACTATTTTATTGGTTTAGGTCAACAATTGAATGATGACCATTCTTTAATGTTCACTTTTACAGGTGCCCCACAATGGCACAACCAACACTCTAGAGCCATTGAAATTTGGAGATATCAAGATTACGGTGTGAATGGTAAACCAAACAAAAAATTCAATGATGCTTGGGGTACATTAAATGGAGAAGAATTTAGTTTTAGAAAAAACTTTTATCACAAACCAGTAATGTCTTTAAACTGGGAGTGGAAAGTTAATGAAAAAACAGATTTAGGAACTGTAGTTTATGGCTCTTGGGGCCGTGGCGGCGGAACAGGTCCTATTGGTGATGTTAACAACATAAGAGATTATAGCTACGATTTAAGAGATGCAAACGGACAAGTTCGTTTTGATGATATCGTAAAATGGAATGGTGGAGGTCACGTGGCCGACTTTGGCGCAGACAGAACCAGCACAATTAACGATAGAAGTAATGGTATGACTAGAAGAGCTTCTATGAACTCTCATAACTGGTATGGTATTATTGCTAATTTGCATACTGATTCTAGCGAAAACTTTAGCTGGGATATAGGTATTGACGCAAGAACTTACAAAGGTATTCATTACAGAACGGTTAATAACATATTAGGCGCTACAGGATATACTGATAATAAAGATTCAAATAATCCTAATAGAAATATCACTGAATTCGTTAAAGCTGAACCAAGCTGGAATCCTTGGCAAAATATTACAGACCAACAAAAAATTGAATATTACAATGATGGTGGTGCACGTTGGTTAGGATTCTTTGGCCAAATGGAATACAAAACAGATAAAACATCTATATTTGTACAAGCTGGTGCATCTAACCAATCTTTTCAACGTGTAGAGTATTTTATTTTAGCTCCAGGGTCACAAGCTTCTAGCTGGGAATCTATAGCAGGGGGCAATATTAAAGCAGGTTTAAACTATAATATTGATGAGAAAAACAATATTTTTGGTAATGCCGGCTATTATTCTAAACAACCTTTATGGGGTACTGTTTACCAAAGTTATTCAACAAACGAAGTAACACCTAATTTAACCAATGAAAAAATTGTTGGTTTAGAAGTTGGTTATGGTTATAAAGCTGAAAATTTTAAATTAAACGTTAATTTATATTCAACTTCTTGGAAAGACAGATTCTTTAGACAAAGCAGATCTGGTGCAGATGGCTATATAAACTTTAGTGGAATAGAAGAAGTGCATTCAGGTATTGAATTTGAAGGTGCTATTAAGTTTAATAGTAAGTTAGACCTTAGATTTATGTATTCTTACGGAGACTGGCAATATAAAGGAGATGTTTCTGGTACAGAATTTGACGGTAACAATGAAGTAGTTGGTACTGCAGCAACAACATTTTATTTAGATGGTGTTAAGGTAGGTGATGCAGCTCAAACAACAGGGCGTCTTACGTTAAATTACAAACCATCAGAAGCTTTTAAATTAGATATTAGTAACAGTTTCTTTGCAAGAAATTATGCTGCTATTTCTACTGGATCATTTAGTAGTCCAACTAATGATGGATCACTTGAGTTACCAAGTTACAGCTTAGTTGATTTAGGCATGTCGTATAAATTTAAATTTAAAAAAGATAATAATTCTTTAAGTTTTAGATTAAACGTTAACAACCTATTTGATGAAGAATATATTTCTGAGTCTCAAACAAATAATCATGCAGCTCCTGGTGATGATACTTATTTAGGTATCAAAACTAACAATAGAGTGTATTGGGGATTTGGAACAACTTGGAATCTTTCAGCAAGATATAATTTCTAATATTTTTTAGAATACAAATTTTTAAAAACCTCCCTTTTGGGAGGTTTTTTTGTTTAGAGATTGGCATTTAAATTTTATCTATATTTGAAACCAAAATCAAAAACACTATTATGATTAAACAAATGCATTCGGGTTGGGCTTATTTAGTACTTATAGTATTAATAGGCGCTTTTATTAACGCTTTACTAGGCGTCATCTCAAAAAAAGAATTTAAAGCGAAAGATTTAAGATTGGCGCTTTTCGCACTTATCTTTGCACATATTCAATTAATCTTAGGATTTATAAACTATTATGTGTCGCCGTTTTATACTCACATGAAAGAAATTGGTATGGGGGCAACTATGAAAGATGCAACCGCACGATTAATAACCGTAGAACACCCTTTAATGATGATTTTAGCCATTGTTTTAATTACAATGGGATTTTCTAAACATAAAAAAAGAACATCCGATAAGGCTAAGTTTAGAACCATCGCTATTTTTTACGGCATGGCGCTACTGCTTATTTTGGCAAAAATCCCTTGGCAACAATGGTTTGCTAAATAATTTAACAATACAATGTCACGCTGAGCGTAGTCGAAACGTCTTGGTTGGTATTAAATATAATGTTCTTCTCCATAATGTTGGGGCTCTTAAACTGATAAAAAAGGATTTTATAATATGATTTTTTTTTAATCACTATAAAAGAAGTAGTTTAGCTCATTCCAGAAACCAAAATCAAAAACATGTCTTTACACAATATCAGATTAGAGGTGATGCAAACTTTAGAAAAAAGCATCGATACCTTTGTAGAAAAGTTTTTAATTTCGCCCGATAAAATTTGGCAGCCCACAGATTTTTTACCAGACACACAAGGCGTTAATTTTATTGAAGAAGTTAAAGAGATTCGAGAAATTTCGAAAGAATTAGACAACGATTTTTGGACGGTTCTTGTAGGTGATACCATTACCGAAGAAGCCTTGCCAACATACGAATCTTGGTTGTTAGACATTAATGGCATCTCTAATGATAATTACGAAAAGCCAGATAATGGTTGGGCAAAGTGGGTACGTGCTTGGACAAGCGAAGAAAACAGGCATGGCGATTTATTAAACAAATATCTGTATTTATCGGGACGCGTAAACATGCGCGAAGTAGAAATTACAACCCAACATTTAATTGCCGACGGCATGGATATTGGTACCGGACGCGATCCTTATAAAAACTTTGTTTATACCAGTTTTCAAGAACTAGCCACCTATATTTCACATAATAATGTGGCTAAAGTGGCACGTAAAAACGGGCATAAATTATTAGGAAAATTATCTAAAATTATTGCCGGAGACGAGATGCGCCATCATTTGGCTTATACCGAATTTGTGAGACAAATTTTTAAATACGACCCGAGCGAAATGATGTTGGCTTTTCAATATATGATGAAAAATAAAATTGTGATGCCTGCTATGAATTTGCGTCATTCTAATAATGACAAAGCAAGTTTGTTCGACCAATTTTCTATCGTTGCACAACGTGCTGGTGTTTATACAGGTTTTGACTATGTTGATATTATTAAAAAGCTGAACAGCTCTTGGGAAATTGATAAAATAACAGGTTTAACTGCCGAAGCCGAAAAGGCAAGAGATTTTTTAATGCGTTTGCCAGAACGGATGTACCGCATTACAGAACGCATGGTTATCCCAAATACGCCTTATGAGTTTAAATGGATTGCACGATAATTTAATTTTTAAAGGGTATCATTAGCGGTCTAATTTGCTAAGACAACTAATGTCACCGTTTTATACAGAAGGCAACAATCTAATTAATTTCAAAAATATCACGGTCGTTTAAGAAATTTAATTTCTTTCGTGTTTTTTTTAACTGTTTTTTGTCAAGAGAAACATAAGTTATCATTTCTTTATTTTCCTTGGCGGATGCCAAGGTATCTCCCAAGTAATCATAAACGGTAGAGTGTCCAGAGTATTCTAAATTATTACCATCTATACCAACCCTATTAAGGCCCACAACATAAGCCATATTTTCTATGGCGCGCGCTTTTAATAAAGCATCCCAAGCATTAATTCTGGGTTTTGGCCAACTGGCAATATAAATTAATATGTCATAATTGCTTGTGTTTCTTGACCAAAGCGGGAAACGTAAATCGTAACAAATAAGCGGACAGATATGCCACCCTTTATAATTGAATTGTAAACGTTCTTGACCAGCAGAATAAATTTTATCCTCGCCAGATAAAGTAAACAAATGATGCTTATCGTAATATTTAAAATCGCCATTAGGAAAAGCGGCAATGAGCCTGTTAAAATAGAGGCCCTCTTCTTCAATAATCAAACTTCCCAAAACAAGTGCGTCTAATTTTTTAGCTTTGTTTCGCATCCAAGTCACACTTTTTCCAGTCATTTTTTCGGCAAGATGTCTCGCGTTCATAGAAAATCCAGTAGTAAACATTTCTGGTAAAACCACAATATCACTAGCCTGTTTTAGTTTATTTAACTTTACAGTAAAAGCCTTTATGTTTTCTGATGGATTTTCCCAAACCAAATCAGATTGTAATACTGTTATGTTTAGATTTTTCATGATTAAATCTTATTTAATATTTCTGCCGCTTGCTCTAAAGTCTCATTGGTTTTTGCAAAACAAAAACGCAGCATTTTGGCATCGTATTGATCTTTATAAAAAACTGAAATTGGAATGGATGCTATTTTGTTTTCTTTGGTTAACCGAACCGCAAAATCATAATCATATTCATTGCTAATATTTTTATAACCCAACAACTGAAAATAAGTCCCTTTAGCAGGCGCAAATTCAAACCGAGACTCTTTTATTAAATCTAAAAAATAATCACGCTTTTGCTGATAAAAATCGGGTAAACCGAGATAATTATCGGGTGTTTTTAAAAATTCAGCTAACCCAACCTGTATGGGATGATTTACGCAAAACACATTAAATTGATGTGCTTTTCTAAACTCTATCATCAAATAATCTGGCGCAGCCACGTAACCCATTTTCCAACCCGTATGGTGAAAAGTTTTTCCGAAGCTTGCCACTACAAATGAGCGCTGAACCAATTCTGGATAAAGCATCACACTTTGATGTGTTTCGCCATCAAAAATAATATGCTCGTAAACCTCATCGCTTAAAATGATAATATCGGTTCCTTTTACAATGTTTTGTAAAGTGATCAAATCTTCGGCTTGTAAAATACTTCCTGTTGGATTGTGAGGTGTATTAATGATAATCATTTTTGTTTTTGAAGACACCAACGATTTTACCTGTTGCCAATCGGTTTTATAATCGGGTGCTTTTAAGGCAACAGAGTGAACAACACCACCAAATAATGCCACACTTGGCTCATAACAATCGTAGGCTGGTGTGAAAATAATGACCTCATCGCCTTTATTTATAAAGGCTGCTATAATGGTAAAAATAGCTTGTGTGGCGCCGGCAGTTACCGTAATTTGGGTATCTGGGTTGTATTGAATTTGATATGTATCATATATTTTTTGTGCAATGGCTTCGCGTAAGCAAAAAATACCAGGCATGGGTGCATATTGGTTCAAACCTTTTTTCATAGCGTCACTAACCAATCTTATTAAGGTTTCTGAAGTTTTAAAATTAGGAAAACCTTGCGATAAGTTTAAGGCATTTTCTTTAGCCGCTAAGCCACTCATCACAGCAAAAATACTTGTTTGCGCGTTTGGGAGTTTAGATTGGATGGAAGTTTTGAAGTTGGACATAATTTATAATCTTGATACCCAAAAGTAAAGATTTAATTGAAATTATTCCTATTTTTAAGGGCTTAATCCACTGTAAAATGAATTTTAAAGAAGAACTTTTAAAAGCGCATAGTAGAATATTACCTTACATCCATCAAACGCCTGTTTTGACCTCTCATTTATTAGATGAAATTTCTAGCGCGCAGTTGTTTTTTAAATGCGAAAATTTTCAGAAGATGGGTGCGTTTAAAATGCGCGGTGCTACCAATGCTATTTTACAATTAACAGATGAACAAAAGGCAAAAGGCGTGGTTACACATTCATCTGGAAACTTTGCACAAGCCATAGCTTTATCGACAAAAAATTTAGGAATTAAGGCTTATATCGTTATGCCGAAAAATGCCCCACAAGTTAAAAAAGAGGCTGTTTTAGGTTATGGCGGTATTGTGATTGAAAGTGAGTCGACTCCAATTGCAAGAGAAAACAAAGCAGATGAAGTTGTTGAAGAAACGGGCGCTACTTTTATCCATCCGTCTAACGATATCCCTGTTATTATTGGGCAAGGTACGGCAGCATTAGAATTGTTAAAATCACATCCCGATTTAGATATTATTATTGCCCCTGTTGGCGGAGGTGGATTACTAGGAGGCACAGCTTTAGCGGTTCATTATTTTGGAGAAAACTGTAAAACTTTTGCAGGTGAACCCGATGAAGCAAATGATGCTTTTCGTTCGCTTAAAAGCGGAAAAATAGAAAGCAATAAAACAACAAATACCATTGCCGATGGTTTGAGAACGCAATTGGGCGAGAATAATTTCCCAATTATAAAAAAATATGTATCTGCCATTATTTGCGTGTCAGAAGCCGAAATTATTGCCGCGATGAAACTGATTTGGGAACGTTTAAAAATTGTGATTGAGCCTTCATCGGCTGTCGCTTTTGCTGCAGTCTTAAAAGATAAAGAACGTTTTAAAAATAAGAAAGTCGGCATTATTTTATCTGGTGGGAATGTAGATTTAAGTAACCTCCCTTTTTAGCCTTATGATAAAAAACTTTAAAAAACTTTGGAAAGTCTACTATCCTTACTTTACAGATATTTGGCAGTACCTCATCATTATAGGATTGTTTATAATTATAGGTATTGTACTTTTGATTATCAGCTAAAAATAAATTTATTTATTGGATGAATATTCAAGAATATCTGAAGGCTGACAATCCAATTCTTTACAAATAGCTTCTAAAGTAGAAAAACGAATCGCTTTGGCTTTTCCAGATTTTAGAATAGAAAGATTGGCTCTTGTGATACCTATCTTATCAGCTAACGCCATACTCTTCATTTTGCGCTTAGCTAACATCACATCAAGATTTACAATTATGGACATATTTATACAGTTAACTCGTTTTCTTCTTTCATTGTTTTTGAGATTTTAAAAACCTCACTTAAAATCATAAAGAACAGACCTAATGAAATTAATAAGATAAACGGACTTATGCTTATCTCTATAGATAATTTATGCTTGATTAATTTATAGATAAAAGAGGGAACCCCATTTAAAAAAGAACAAATAATAAGCAAGTAGCCTATTTTGTTTAAATTAACAATTACATAATCATCAAACATTTTCACGCTTTTAAAATAACGCAAAATATTTTTAAAGAGATAGACGATATATAAAAGTAATAAGTAAGAAATTAAAACAAAAACAGTAATAATTTTTGAAGGGTTATCACTAGCCATTATTTCAAGACCATTTACTTTAATGGGTATAAAATCTAAATCTTCAATAAAAAATATAGCTGGAATAAAAAACAGAATAATCGGGACAATTGGCAAAGACATAATCCAAAAGAAATCGACAATTGTTTTTAAAATATTTAACTTTCTCATAATTTAATAATTTGTCATACAAATATATAAAAATTATCGAATAACAATAATTAATTATTAAAAAAAGATAATATATGGATCTCAAATGAAAATCCCAAAATTACTTTCTTGTAATTTTGGGATTAATTTTTATAATTTATTTACAAGCTTATAGCGTTGCTCTTAAATATTCACGATTCATTCGCGCAATATTTTCAATAGAAATCCCTTTAGGACATTCCACTTCGCAAGCACCTGTATTGGTACAGTTACCAAAACCTTCTAAATCCATTTGAGTCACCATATTTTTTACACGGTCTGCTGCTTCAATTTTTCCTTGTGGGAGTAATGCAAATTGCGATACTTTGGCTGCTACAAATAACATGGCACTCGAGTTTTTACAAGTGGCTACACAGGCGCCACATCCAATACAAGAAGCCGCATCCATAGATAAATCGGCACTATGTTTAGAAATAGGAATGGCATTGGCATCTTGTGTGTTTCCCGATGTATTTACAGAAATAAACCCACCCGCTTGTTGGATACGCTCAAAAGCCATACGATCTACTATCAAATCTTTAATTACAGGAAATGCATTAGCACGCCAAGGTTCAATGGTAATCGTTTCGCCATCTTTAAACATACGCATGTGTAATTGGCAGGTAGTAATACCTTTATCTGGTCCGTGCGATTCACCATTTATATGTAATGAGCACATGCCACAAATACCTTCGCGACAATCGTGATCAAAAGCTACAGGCTCTTCGTCTTTTGCAACCAAACTTTCGTTTAACACATCCATCATTTCTAAAAAGGACATATGTTCAGAAATATCAGTTACTTTATATGTGACCATGCCACCTTTGTCTTCTGGCCCTTTTTGTCTCCAAATTTTTAACGTTAAATTCATAATCCCTTTTTATTTATATGAACGAGTTTTTAACTCAATATCTTTAAATTCTAATTCTTCTTTATGTAAAATGGCTTCGCTAGGTTTTCCTGTGTATTCCCATGCGGCAACATAAGCAAAGTTTTTATCGTCTCGTTTGGCCTCGCCATCTTCTGTTATATGTTCATCTCTAAAATGACCACCACAAGATTCCTCACGATTTAAGGCATCTTTTGCAAACAACTCGCCCAACTCTAAGAAATCTGCAACACGACCTGCTTTTTCTAATTCAGGATTTAACTCGTTTAAGTCACCTGGCACTTTTACGTTTTTCCAAAAGTCTTCACGAATGTCTTGAATTTCTTTAATGGCCTCTTTTAGCTGTTTTTCATTTCGTGCCATACCTACTTTATCCCACATTACTTTACCTAATTTTTTGTGGAAATAATCTACAGAATGAGTGCCTTTATTGTTGATAAAGAATTCTAATTGTTCTTGAACTGATTTTTCAACTTCGTCGAATTCTGGAGAATTGGTTGGGATGGCTCCTGTACGGATATCATCAGACAAATAATCGCCAATAGTATAAGGCAACACAAAATATCCATCGGCTAAACCTTGCATTAAAGCAGAGGCGCCAAGTCTGTTTGCACCATGATCAGAGAAGTTTGCTTCGCCAATACAATACAATCCAGGAACAGTTGTCATTAAATTATAATCAACCCAAACGCCTCCCATGGTATAATGGGTTGCAGGATAAATCATCATGGGTGTTTTGTACGGATTTTCATCAATAATCTTCTCGTACATTTGGAATAAGTTCCCGTATTTACTTTCGATAATTGCTTGACCGAGCTCTATAATTTTTTCCTTAGAAGGATTAGAAATGCCATGAATTTTGGCCTGTTCTTTTCCGTAACGTTCAAATGCTGCCGCGAAATCTAAATAAACAGCTTCACCTGTTGCATTCACACCATAACCAGCATCACAACGTTCTTTAGCAGCTCTTGATGCCACATCTCTTGGCACTAAATTACCAAAAGCAGGATAACGTCTTTCTAAATAATAATCGCGGTTTTCTTCGGCTATATCATTTGGTTTTAATTTTCCTTGTTGGATGGCTTTAGCATCCTCAATTTTTGCAGGTACCCAAATACGTCCATCATTGCGTAATGATTCTGACATCAAGGTTAATTTTGACTGATAATCACCAGAACGCGGAATGCATGTTGGATGAATTTGTGTGTAACAAGGGTTGGCAAAATAAGCGCCTTTTTTATGAATTTTCCAAGCAGCTGTAGCGTTAGAGCCCATAGCGTTGGTAGATAAATAATAAACATTTCCGTAACCACCAGTTGCGATAACAACAGCATGCGCAGAGTGACGTTCAAGTTTTCCGGTTACCAAATCACGTGCAATAATACCACGTGCTTTGCCATCTACTTTAACAACATCTAACATCTCATGACGGTTAAACATCTCTATTTTACCACGTGCAATCTGACGGTTCATAGCAGAATATGCCCCTAACAATAATTGTTGACCAGTTTGCCCTTTGGCATAAAAAGTACGCGATACCAAAACACCACCAAAAGAACGGTTGTCTAATAAGCCACCATAATCACGTGCAAACGGCACACCTTGTGCCACACATTGGTCAATGATATTTCCAGAAACTTCAGCCAAACGGTGTACGTTTGCTTCGCGCGAACGGTAATCGCCACCTTTTACAGTATCGTAAAATAAGCGGTAATTTGAATCGCCATCGCCCATATAGTTTTTAGAAGCATTGATGCCACCTTGAGCGGCTATAGAATGCGCACGACGAGGGGAATCTTGATAAGCAAAAGCTTTTACGTTATAACCTAACTCGGCCAAAGTAGCTGCGGCAGAACCGCCAGCTAGACCTGTACCCACAACAATAATATCTATATTACGTTTGTTGGCGGGATTTACCAAATCAATTTTATCTTTATAAGTTGTCCATTTATCTTTTATTGGACCTTCGGGTACTCTTGAATTTAAAGTCGTCATTGTATGGTAAGATTAATGGTTAAAATAGTGAAAAAGAGCTATGATTATAAATCCTAAAGGAATAATAACAGCATAAAGATGCCCAATAATTTTCACAGTTTTTGTGTACTTATTATTGAATCCTAAAGATTGAAATGCCGATTGAAATCCATGTAATAAATGTAAAGCCAAAAAAACAAAAGCGGTAACATAAGCACCGACTCTTAATGGGTTTGCAAATTTTTCATGTAATTCATGAAAATACCGATTTGGGTCTGACGGTAAAAATTCAACATACTTGTACTTTAATTCTGGAATCCAAAAACCCAAAAAATGGATGGCAATAAATGCTAAAATAGCAAGACCGCTGTAAATCATATTTCTTGACATCCAAGAAGCATTTGCAGCGCCATTGTAATTAACATATTTTATAGTTCTGGCACTTTTATTCTTAAGCTCTAATACAAATCCCATAACAAAGTGAAAAACCACACCAAAAATTAGTACTGGTTGCAATGCAAATTGTATTAATGGATTGGTTCCCATAAAATGAGATAGTTCATTAAATACACTTTCACTAAATAACGAAGTAATATTAACTGCTAGATGAATAATTAGAAAAAAAACAAGAAAGAGTGCAGACAGTGCCATAGCTACTTTTCTTGCTATCGATGAAGATAATAATCCGCTCATTATAACTAGTTTAATAATTAAATTTAAAATAAATTTTTATGATTAACAAAGATAAAGTTATTCTACAATTATTCCGTTTTATAAGCATATAATTTGTTTATTTAGAATGGTTTTAAGTTGCGATTTTGCTAGTTATTTCTGCTAGTGTTTATTAGATATTGATTTAAATAAAAAACTTAATTATCTAAACAAACAACATTGAGTAAAAAATCGAAAAACTTAATAGGTTTCGTTTTTTTATGTAATAAAAACATATCTTTAATCCCTAAAAGTTATTAGATTTTATGCCCAACCAAGAAAAAAATGTCTTAGATCCAAATAAATGGATTGTCTTGTATGCCGATTATCTTTTTAATTATACCATTTCAAGAATTGATGATAAAGAATTGGCTAAAGATATTGTTCAAGAGACTTTTTTCTCAGCTTTAAAAGCGATGAAAAATTATCGTGGCGATGCTTCAGAACGGACCTGGTTGGTATCTATTTTGAAACGTAAAATAATTGACCAATACCGTAAAGCGAACTCTAAAAAAGGCAGAGCCGAGGTAAGGGTTAATTTTTATGAAGATGGCGATAAAAAAGGAAGTTGGCTCGAGGAATGTGTGCCGCAAACATGGGATAATGAAGCCGCATCTGATATAGAAACTAAAGAATTGGGCGATGCTCTAAACAATTGTATAGCAGCACTGCCAGAAAAACACCGCATGGTTTTTAAAATGAAAACCATTCAGAATATTGATACAGACGACATTTGTAATGAACTAGACATTTCGGCGTCTAACCTATGGGTTATCATACATCGCGCTAGGTTACAGCTTAGAAAATGTATGGAAGTTGGATGGTTTAAAAAGTAACATAAAATGAGTAAAAAAGTAATGATAAATTGTGATGAAGCTACCACTATATGTGATAAATCACAATATTGTGAAGCAACATTATGGGAAAGAATTAAATTGCGGATGCATTTATTTTTATGCAAAAAATGTGGTTTGTATTCTGAGCAAAACAAACTAATGTCTAAAGTTTTTAACACACATTTGCTAAATCATTCTCAACATCATTTACCCGATGAAGATAAAGAAGCTTTAAAGGCACAATTAGAAAAGAAAATGAATTAGAAAACATAAATATCAAATTAAACGGAGCTATTAAAGCTTCGTTTTTTATTTTTGTTAAAAATTACTTTATGGATTTTATTTCAGAGCCACTTCAAAATTATATTGCACAACATTCACAAGACGAACCAAAACTTTTGCAGGATTTAAACAGAGAAACTTGGCAAAAAGTCATGAATCCACGGATGTTGAGCGGCCCTTATCAAGGACGTTTATTAGCGATGCTTTCTAAACTAATTAATCCCAAAACAATCTTAGAAATTGGCACTTATACGGGTTATTCGGCTTTGTGTTTGGCAGAAGGCCTTGCGCCCGATGGCATTTTACACACCATAGATCATAACGAAGAATTGTCATCAATTCAGCAAAAATATTTCGACAAATCGGATTATAAAAATCAGATAAAAACTCATATAGGTGATGCTTTAGATATCATATCTAAGTTAAATTTAAAATTCGATTTGGTTTTTATCGATGCCGATAAAGCAAACTACCCCAATTATTTTAAGGCCATTGTTCCTAAAATGAATAGCGGCGGACTCATATTATCGGATAATGTTTTGTGGAGTGGCAAAGTCTTACAAAAAGCCGATGTTAAAGATGTAGACACACAAGCTTTGCAAGTCTATAATAAATTGGTAAACGAAGATTCTCGTGTTGAAAGTGTGCTTTTGCCTGTAAGAGATGGTCTTACTTTAACGCGGGTTAAATAGTTGAAAATCCTAATTAGAGGGTTTTAATTTTCCCAAAACTAAAAGACTGATTTTATAAAACCCAAAACCGAGTGCCATTCCTAAAAGCGCGCCTGTTAAAATATCAACGGGATAATGCACACCTAAATAAACACGGCTATAGGCAAAAACCAATGGCCATATAAAAAACAACCAAGCATATTTAAAATGTTTTTTAAGAAGCAAATAAATAAACACTGTATTTGCCATAGAGTTTGTGGCGTGACCAGACACAAAACTAAAACTACGCGGTTGGTATACGAGGCGAATTAATCCCTTTACGGATGGGTCGTTATTGGGGCGTAAGCGCTCAAAAGTATGTTTTATAAGATTTACAAATTGATCGGTAAAAGTTACCAAAACAGCTGCAATAAGTAAAATAATAAGCCCTTTTTTTAAACCATAAACTTTAAAAATCAAAAAAAGCATTAAGATAAAAAGAGGTATCCAATTAAATTGATGTGTAATGCTTAACCAAAAACCATCCCAGTTCGGAGAACCTAGATTGTTTAAATAAATAAGAACAGACTTGTCTAAGGCTATTATTTTATCTAAAAAAGACATTTAAAAAGAGCGTTTTATTGGGCCGGTAATATCGTCAATATCGTCTTTAACTTTGTTGATTTCTTTAGTAATATCACTAGTAAAATCGGCATCAATACCTTGTTTGTCGGCACTTTCGGTAATTTCGCGTTTAATGTCGTTGGTAGCATCTTTTAATTGACGCATTCCCTTACCTAGACCTTTGGCCATTTCGGGAATTTTATCAGCACCAAAAAGCATCACCACAATAAGTAGGACGATAAATATTTCGGGACCGCTAATAAATAGAAACATCGTTTTAAATTTAAAGTACAAAGATACTAAAAATACAAATCACAAATTTTCAAAACACCGAATTTAACGCTTCGTTAGCATGCGTTTTATTTCATTGAGTTTCATCAAAGCTTCAATAGGGGTTAAGGTATCAATATTAATTGATAAAATTTCGTCTTTGATGTCTTCCAATAATGGATCATCCAATTTAATAAAACTCAATTGCATATCGTTTTGTTGGACATTTTTTAGCTTGTCTTTAACGTCTTCAGACATGTGACTTTTTTCGAGTTGTTTTAAAATTTTATTGGCTTTATGGATAACAGAACTCGGCATCCCCGCTAATTTTGCCACATGAATTCCAAAACTGTGCTCGCTACCGCCGGGCACTAATTTTCTAAGAAATATCACTTTGTCTGAAAGCTCTTTAACCGATACATTAAAGTTTTTGATGCGGTCAAAAGTCTCGGCCATATCATTCAATTCGTGATAATGTGTGGCAAAAAGCGTCTTTGGTTTGGCAGGATGTTCATGCAGATATTCGGCAATAGCCCAAGCGATAGAAATACCATCATAAGTACTCGTGCCACGCCCAATCTCATCGAGAAGCACCAAACTTTTATTGGTAATATTGTGTAAAATACTGGCCGTTTCGTTCATCTCAACCATAAAAGTCGATTCGCCCATAGAGATATTATCACTGGCACCAACACGGGTAAAAATTTTATCAACCAAACCAATTTTAGCAAATTTAGCGGGGACATAACTGCCCATTTGTGCCAATAAAACAATGAGTGCAGTTTGTCTTAAAATAGCCGATTTACCACTCATGTTTGGTCCGGTAATCATAATGATTTGCTGCTGATTTCGGTTTAAAATCAGGTTGTTGGGAATGTAAGGTGCGTCAATTGGTAATTGTTGCTCAATAACAGGATGTCGGCCGTTTCGTATTTCTAAATCTGTAGAATTATCAATAACAGGTCTCACATAATTATAAGTTATAGCGCAATTTGCAAAACTGTGTAAACAATCTATTTGTGCAATGCCTTGTGCATTTAGCTGTACGTCTTTTAAATAATTGCTGATAAAATCTAATAAATCTGAATAGAGTTTTTGTTCTAAATCGGCAATTTTATCTTGAGCGCCTAAAATTTTCACCTCGTATTCTTTGAGTTCTTCGGTAATATAACGTTCGGCATTTACAAGGGTTTGTTTGCGAATCCAATCGTTTGGCACTTTGTCTTTATGGGTATTTCTAACTTCAATATAATAGCCAAATACATTGTTAAAAGATATTTTCAAACTGGTAATTTGGGTGCGCTCAATTTCGCGCGCCAACATTTTATCAAGATACGATTTCCCAGATTTGGCCAAACCTCTTAATTCATCCAATTCTTCTGAAACACCATCAGCAATAGCGTGTCCTTTTTGCAAAGAAACGGGTGCATCGGGATGAAGATTTGTGTTGATTTTGGCGATTAATGTACTGCAATCTTTAAAGTAAGGATTCAATCCCGTTAAGGCTTGCGCCCCACTTTTTGCAATGGCTTCTTTTATGGGAATAATGGCTTCTAATGATGTCTTTAAATTTGCAATTTCGCGTGGCGATATTTTTAAAGTGGCTACTTTTGAGATAAGACGTTCAATATCGCTAATCGCTTTTATTTGTGTGCTGATTAAATCGTAAAACTTTGGATGATCTATGATGTATTTTACAACATCGTGCCGCGATTTTATAAGTGATTCGTCTTTAAGAGGCAAGGCCAGCCATCGTTTTAAAAGCCGTCCGCCCATGGGTGACGCGGTTTTATCTATCACGCTAAGTAACGTGACCGAGCCCGAAGAAGTGCCTGAATAAAGTTCTAAATTGCGGATGGTAAATTTATCCATGCCCACATAAATTTCTTCTTCAATGCGTTTTAAAGAAGTGATGTGGTCAAGCCGATTGTGTTGCGTTTCGGTGAGATAATGCATGATACTGCCAGCGGCAATTATGCCTTCGGTGAGCTCGTCAACACCAAAACTTTTTAAGGAAGCGATTTTAAAATGTTTGAGCAATATTTCGTTGGCAAAATCGGTTTGAAAGACCCAATCTTCTAAATAAAAGCAGTAATTTTTTGCGCCAAAAAGGTCAGAAAATTTTACCTTATTTTGTTTTTGAACAAGGATTTCACTCGGCTTAAAATTCTGGAGTAGTTTGTCTATATAATCGGCATTTCCTTGAGCGGTTAAAAATTCGCCTGTTGAGATATCTAAAAAGGAAACCCCTAAATATTTTTTTCCAAAATGAACCGCCGCTAAAAAGTTGTTAGATTTGGTTTGTAAAACTTCGTCATTTAAAGAAACGCCTGGGGTAACTAATTCGGTTACACCACGTTTTACAATGGTTTTCGTCATTTTAGGATCTTCCAACTGATCGCAGATAGCCACGCGAAAACCCGCTTTTACCAGCTTAGGTAAGTAGGTGTTTAAAGAATGGTGTGGAAATCCCGCTAAGGCGGTTTCGGTTTCAGAGCCTGCACCGCGTTTGGTTAATACAATATCTAAAATACCCGATGCTTTTTTGGCGTCTTCACCAAATGTTTCGTAAAAATCGCCTACCCTAAATAACAACAAAGCATCAGGATATTTTACCTTAATGGCATTGTATTGTTTCATTAAAGGTGTTACTTTTTTTACTTTTGACAAAACTTTTGAGTTTCTTTGTGAAATGATTCTTCTCTTACAAAAATACATTTTTTGAGGAGGCAAACAAAGATAGGATTTAAAGTCAAAAAATGAAGCACCGAAAATTAAAAAATAGCGAGTTAAATCGCATCAGTTTAACCGATTTTAAATCGGGAGATAAAACACCGCTTATTGTCATTTTAGACAACATACGCAGTTTGAATAATATCGGTTCTGTATTTAGAACCTGCGATGCGTTTGCTATTGAAAAAGTGTATTTGTGCGGCATTACGGCCCAGCCACCACATAAAGACATTCATAAAACTGCTTTGGGCGCTACCGACTCTGTGGCATGGGAATATGTAGAAGATATGCTGACTTTAATCAATAGGCTTAAAGCCGATGGCGTTAAAATAGCTTCGATTGAGCAAGCCGAAAATAGTGTGATGCTCCAAGATTTTATTGTAGAAAAAGACCAAAAGTATGCTGTTGTTTTTGGTAACGAAGTTAAAGGTGTGCAACAAACTGTTGTTGATGCATCAGATTATTGTATTGAGATTCCACAGTATGGCACCAAACATTCTTTAAATATTTCGGTAAGTTGTGGGGTGGTATGTTGGGATTTGTTTAAAAAAATGCGACTTTAGCAAACCAATTTCTGCAATGCTATGTTAAATCAATTTACATTTTATTTTAAACAAGGTCTGTTTCATGTAATAGATTGGTCGGCTTACGACCATATTTTGTTCCTTGTGGCTTTGATAGTTGTTTTTACACTCAAAGATTGGAAAAAAACACTGTGGCTCATTACTTTTTTTACCATAGGGCACACACTCACACTCACATTGGCAGCTTATAATCTTATTTATATCAAGGAATCTATTGTAGAATTCTCAATTGCAGCTACCATTTTTATAACTGCTTTATCTAACCTTTTATTTCAAAAGAAAAATGGACAAAACAGTTTGAACATCAACCTGTTTTTTGCACTATTTTTTGGTTTGATTCACGGTTTAGGATTTTCGAGTTATTTTAAAATATTGGTTGGCAGGGAAGACAATAAGGTTTTGCCTTTAATTTCTTTTGCTACGGGCGTTGAGGTGTCGCAAGCTGTTTTAGTTATTGTATTACTCAGCCTTTCCTTTATCGGATTAACGCTGTTTAAAATTTCTAAACGCGATTGGGTTATGATTATTTCGGCCATTGTTTTGGGTATTACCATACCTATTTTATACAGCCGAAAATTTTGGTAATTTTTTAACAACAAAAACAGTCAAAAAACCTTTAATTTACTGATGACTATGCAAACAGATAAAAAACAATTACGATACGATACCGCTTATTTAAAAATGGCTTTAGAATGGGCCAAATTGTCGCGCTGTAATCGCAGACAAGTAGGGGCCCTTATCGTTAAAGATAAAATGATAATTTCTGATGGTTACAACGGCACACCATCGGGTTTTGACAACTGTTGTGAAGACGACGAAGGCCTTACAAAATGGGAAGTTTTACATGCCGAGGCCAACGCTATTTTAAAAGTAGCTTCCTCATCGCAGTCATGTAAAGGGTCAACATTATACATTACTTTATCGCCATGCAGAGAATGCAGCAAGCTTATTCATCAAGCCGGTATCAAACGTATGGTTTATAGCAAAGGTTATAGAGATACATCGGGATTAGAATTTTTAGAAAATGCAGGCGTTGAACTCATGCAGTTAGACGTTGATTAAGGCATATCCAAAAAAAAGAAATTTTTTACAAAAAATAAAAGTGAACAAACTAAAAACATATTTACCCATTATTATTGGGGTTTGTATTGCCATAGGTGTTTTAATTGGCAGTTACCTAAATTTTAACCGTAGCACAACAACTTTTTTAGGTTTAAACAATCCAAACGAAGCTAAGATCAAACGTCTTATAAATTATATTCAATATGATTATGTTGATAAGGTAGATACCGACAGTCTTTTAGATGTTGCCATAAAAAATATGCTGAGTAAACTCGATCCGCATTCTGTTTACCTGCCAGCTAGTCAGCGTAAGCAAATTGATGAGCAAATGGATGGCAAGTTTGTAGGTGTGGGCATTCAGTTTTTAATGTTTAAAGATTCATTAACAGTTTCAAAAGTTATTCCAAACGGCCCAAGTGCCAAAGCGGGACTTTTACCAGGCGATCGCATTTTATTGGCTGATAAGGATACCCTTTTTGGAAAAAAATTAAAAAATGCGTTCATTATTAAAACCCTTAAAGGGGAAGCCGATACAAAAGTGGCGCTGACAATTTATAGGAAATCGGACAATAAATTTATCAAAACAACAGTCACCAGAGGCGAAGTGCCTATTAAAAGTGTGGATGCTTTTTATATGCTGAATGATAGTTTGGGTTATATAAAGCTCAATAAATTTACATCAACATCTTATTCAGAATTTAAGAGTGCGCTCTCTCAGCTTAAACAAGAAGGTATGAAATCCTTGGTGTTTGATTTACGCGGAAACCCTGGCGGTTATTTGCAAGTGGCCAATAAAATTGCCGATGAATTTTTAGAAAAAGACAAGCTTATTGTATCAACTAAAAACAAAGGAGGTCTTATAGAAAAGACTTTTGCAACATCAAGTGGGAGTTTTGAAAAAGCCCCTGTTTATGTGCTTATTGACGAAGGGTCTGCTTCTGCAAGCGAAATTATTGCGGGCGCTTTACAAGACAACGACAGGGGCACAATTATAGGCAGACGTTCTTTTGGCAAAGGATTGGTGCAACGCGAAATGAGTTTGGGCGACGGTTCTTCGGTACGCTTAACCACAGCACGTTATTATACACCAACAGGTAGGTCTATTCAAAAACCCTACAATCACAAAGGAAATAAAGGCTATTTTAATGAACTCGAAAAGCGCTATCACAATGGAGAGCTTGTAAATGCTGACAGTATTAAAGTGGTAGATTCATTAAAATTTGTAACACCAAAAGGCAAAATTGTGTATGGCGGCGGCGGTATTGTCCCCGATGTATTTGTTTCTATTGACACCACCAGTTTTGTAAACAATTACCATTTTAATTATATAAATAATTTTATTTTTAACTATGTTGACAATCATAGAAATGAGTTTAAGAACCTAGATTTTGCTGATTTTAACTCAAATTTTGATACCGATAATGCTATTTATAACACTTATTTAAAGGATGTCAAAAGAAAGAAATTACCTAAAGGAAAACTTAAAACCCAACTAAAATTTTATTTAAAAGCCCTTTTTGCCCGCGAAGTATTCGGCGAAAATAAATTTTATGAAATTTACAATCAAAAAGATGCGATGATTAATAAGGTTTTAGAATTAAATAAAGCGCCTAAAGTTACTTTGTAATAGCCATATAATCACAGGCGATTTTTGCGGCGAGTTCGGCATTGTTTAAAACCAATTTTATATTAGATTCTAAACTTTTACCACCAGTTAAAGCAGCTATTTTTTCTAGTAAAAAGGGCGTGCTTTCTTTGCCTTTAATTCCCAACTTGTCAGCCTCTTTTACAGCAGCTTCAATTGTGTTCATAATGCTGTCGTAATCCATTTGGTATTTTTCGGGAATCGGATTTGTAATTACAACACCACCTTTTAGATTCATTGCCCATTTGGCATGTAAAAAACGCGCTATTTCTTGTGGTGAATCTATTTGGTAATCTACATTAAATCCGCTTTTACGGGTGTAAAAAGCAGGGAGCTCTTTTGTTTTATAACCCAAAACAGGTACACCATTTGTTTCTAAATACTCTAAAGTGAGACCCAAATCTAAAATAGCTTTGGCGCCCGCACAAACAACTGCTACATTGGTTTTGGCGAGTTCTTGTAAATCGGCAGAAACGTCAAAAGTAGAAGCGCCACCTCTATGTACACCACCTATGCCGCCTGTAGCAAAAATTTTAATGCCCGCCATTTGTGCAATAATCATGGTAGAAGCCACTGTTGTTGCCCCACTTAATTTTTGTGAAATAAGATAAGGCATGTCTCTTCGGCTTGTTTTTATTATCCCTTTACCTTCTTTGGCTAAAAACTCAATTTCTTCTAAGGTTAAACCTACTTTTAATCGGCCATTTATAATGGCAATAGTCGCCGGAACAGCATTATTATCTTTCACAGTTTTAGAAACCATCAAAGCGGTTTCCATATTTTTAGGATAAGGCATACCGTGTGAAATGATGGTAGATTCTAGAGCTACAATGGGTCTGTTCTCCGCCAAGGCATGTTGGACTTCTGGATTTATATCTAAATACGAATTCATATATTATTAAGTATGTTTTTTACTATTTGTGGTTGTAAAGAAGGGTTTACATTATCTTCATGGCTTACGGCTAAAGAGGCACATCCCATGGCAAAAAGACAACTTTCTTTTAAAGATTTCCCTAATAAATCTGCGTAAACAAAGCCACCTGTAAAAGCATCGCCAGCACCGTTGGTATTTACAATAGTTGCTTTAAAAGGCTTGATAAAACCTTGCGATTTGGCATTGCTATAAAAAACACCTTTACTGCCAAGTGTCACACACACATTTTTCACACCTTTAGCATGAAAAAAGGTTGCCATTTTGGGCAAATCGCTATCTTTTGAGATGGAGATGTTGCTTAGTATTTCGGCTTCTATGGCATTGACTTTTAAAGTGTATAAATATTTTAGTAAATCTTTGGCGCGATTGGCTTTAGAGCCCGCAACAGCATCTAAAAATAGTTTACTTTTTGGATTATTTTGAGCTGTATAATCTAATATTACTTTTGGGATATTGGTATCTAACACAATACATTTTGCCTGAGCCAAAAGAGTGTCTTTTTTCTTAATAAAAGCCAAGTTCATTTCTTCGTAGCAATCCATCGCCGAAAGGCCTAATGCCATATCATTATCTTCATCCATGATGGCAATATGAACAGATGATGGATGGTTTTTTAAAAACAAACTGTCGTTTATATCTAGTCCAATATTTTGAGAATGCGCGGCTAATTGTTTGCCATGCGCATCGTTTCCTATAACCGAAATGAGTTTGGTATGTAAGCCTAACCTCACTAAATTTTCGGCAATATTGCGCCCCACACCACCCATTGAAATTTTGAGTGTTCCCTGATTGGAATCTTTTATTTTAAGTGGTTGTTTTGAAAAACCTACAATATCAATATTAGCGCCACCTAGCACAATAATATAAGGCTCTTCGTTTATGATGTAACCCTTGCCTTTTAGAACCCCTTTTTTAACCAGATTTCCTAAATGAACCGCCACAGACGAGCGTTTTAAATGCAACAAATCTGCTAATTCTTGTTGCGAAATAAGTGGGTTTTGTTTGAGCAGTTGTAATATTTCTAGTTCGCGCTTGGTCATTTTTACTTATATTAATGTTTAAATCTAAACATTTGTGTAAATTTACATTTTTACTTTTAATACTTTATTATTTATGGAAAAATTTTTAAAAATTTTTAAACGTCGTCAGGTAATTATTGGCATGATTCACTTAAAAGCCTTGCCAGGCACACCAGCTTATCAAAATAATAATACCGATATTATAGCCGCTGCTGTTGCAGAAGCAAAACTTTATAAAAAAGCAGGTATTGATGCCTTAGCCATAGAAAACATGCACGATGTGCCTTATATTAAAAACGATGTTGGACACGAAATAAGTACCATGATGGCAGTTATTGGTCGTGAGATAAAAAGAGAAACCAATCTACCATGTGGCATTCAGATTTTATCATCGGCAAATAAAGCAGCGTTGGCAGTAGCGAAAGCGGCTGATTTAGATTTTATTCGCGCCGAAGGATTTGTTTATGGCCATCTAGCTGACGAGGGTTATATTGATGCTTGTGCCGGCGATTTATTGCGTTACCGCAAACAAATAGATGCTGAGCATATTGCCGTCTTTACTGATATTAAGAAAAAACACAGTTCGCACGCTTTAACAGCGGATGTCAGTTTGGTAGAAACCGCTAAAACTGCCGCATATTTTAGAAGTGATGGTTTGTTGATTACGGGTTCAAGTACTGGGTCAGCAGCGAGTATAGAAGAAATTAAAGCGGTTAAAGCCGCTTGTAACATTCCTGTTATTGTAGGCTCGGGCGTTACGCGCGATAATTTAGAAACCTATTTATTCCATTCTGATGCTTTAATTGTAGGCTCGTATTTTAAACAAAACGGCCATTGGAATAATCCTTTAGATTATGATAAAATAGTTGGGTTTATGGAGAAGGTTAACAAATTAAGAGCTTAGGGTTTAAATCTGTTTACTGAAATAACCCTTGAATATTTGACGCAAATAGTTTAACCGCAATGGCCAATAAAACGATGCCAAAGATTTTTCGAATAACGCCAATCCCACCTTTTCCAATAACTTTTTCTATTTTTTTAGACGATTTTAAAACGGCGTAAACAAAAATAATATTTATAATTATAGCGACGATGATATTAACTGTGGCAAATTCCGCTTTAAGCGATAATAAAGAAGTCATTGTTCCAGCACCGGCTATTAAGGGAAAAGCAAGAGGGACTACACTGGCGGTTTCTGGCGCTTCGTCTCTGTAGAGTTTAATACCTAGAATCATTTCTAAAGCTAAAAAAAGAATTACAAACGAACCGGCTACGGCGAAAGAGTTTACATCTATACCTATGAGTTTTAAGATTTCTTCGCCTAAAAAGAGAAAAAGAATCATAATTAAGGCAGCCACTAAAGAGGCTTTTTCTGATTGAATATGACCCACTTTTTGGCGCAAATCTATAATAATGGGAATACTTCCAACAATGTCTATTACAGCAAATAGGACCATTGTTGCGGTTAAAATTTCTTTAAAATTAAAAAGCATAATAAGTAGGTTTTAAAAGTCGGCAAATGTATATAATTAGCTGAGAACACAAAGCTAATTGAATTTAAATTTACAACGATTTTTTTTAATGGTTTTTGTTTGCTAAAACATGTATTTTTACGCCATGATTCAGCTAGGAAAAACCATCGTTTCGGAAGATATTATTGAAAAAGATTTTTTGTGCAATTTGTCGGCTTGCAAGGGTGCATGCTGTATAGATGGCGATGCTGGGGCTCCGGTAGAGCCTGATGAGCGTCAAATTTTAAAAGATATCTATCTAAAAGTAAAACCTTTTTTAAGCGCCGAAGGAATTAAAGCAATAGAGTCACAGGGTGTTTTTACTACAAATGAAGATGGCGAACACGAAACCCCTTTGGTGAATGGTGCCGAATGTGCCTATGTTATTTTTGATGAGAACGCTATAGCCTTATGTGGCATTGAAGAAGCTTATAATAGTGGCGAAATAGCTTGGAAAAAACCAGTGTCTTGCCATTTATACCCAATCCGTGTGCAAGATTATAGCGATTTTGCAGCCGTTAATTATCATAAATGGCCCATTTGTGATGATGCCTGTGCGCTTGGAAAAGAACTGCAAGTGCCCGTTTACAAATTTGTAAAACAAGCTTTGGTTAGAAAATTTGGTGAGGATTGGTATGCCGAACTAGAAAAAATTGCTACAGAAATGGGTAAATAAAAGAAATTATTTACACTTTTTAAGCCTAAATGTATTTTATACTCCTCAAAATCAATCTGATTTTGAGGAGTACTGCTTTTAAATAGGCTATTCTTTATAAGGGAGACTTCAAAAGAGCACAAATAAATGGATCAAACTCAAAAATAAAATATATTTAAAATGCTAAAATTAAACACATTACATTTTTAATGTTAAGGTAACGTTAAGAAAAGGTTAGCTTAATGTATCTTAAATGAAAAATTAATTGTAATTTAGTGGTGTCAAAAACCATAAAAAGAATTTATTATGAAAAAAATAGCCCTAGTTATAGTGATGATGTGTGTAAGTTTAACCTTTGCGCAAAACAACAAAGAAAAAGTTAAATTAGAAAAAGTAGGCGATTTGGTAGAGGCTACTTATTTTGCTGATAACGGAAGTATAGAACAGCATGGTTTTTTTAAAAATGAAAAACGTCATGGTAACTGGACAAGCTATAATGAAAAAGGAGAAAAAGTAGTTGTGGGATTTTACGCTAATGGATTGAAAACAGGTAAATGGATTTTTAAATCGGGAGATACTTTAAGTGAAGTAGATTATGTAAATGGCAAAATTGTTAATGTTAGCAAATGGTCTGGAAAATCTAAAATGGCGATTAATTAAACACGGGTTATATATAAACAAAAAAAGGAACGCATTGGCGTTCCTTTTTTTGTTTGAAAAGTAATGGTCTTTAGAATTTTACACTGTATCCTATAGTAAAAGACGTACCTGGGTCTCTTCTAGAAAACACCTGATCTAGCGCTTTAAAAGATTGATAAAAACTCTCTTTTTCTTCACCCAAAAGGTTTGTGATTTTAAAATTTATATTTGCTTTTTTATCTTTCCCTATACTTTTATTGAAAGTGAAATTTAAGCTGTTAAAAGGCATTGTAAATACATCTGGGTTTGCACCACCCACAACTTCTAAAGTTTTTCCTTGTACGTTGTAAAACAAACCAGTTTGTAAACCTAAGTTGTCATTGTCATAATCGAATCCTGCATTTACTAAGTATGGCGATTGGCCTTGTAAATCTCTAGTATCGCTCACATTTTCGCCAGTTCTGGCAGTATTTTGACGTAAAGTTAACTCGTCAACACCCATTTTTAATTCAGATTTAATAACAGAGGCGTTGATGTTAAATTTTAAGTTTTCTAAACGAGATGATAGAAAACCTAAATTTTTTCGCAATTCAATTTCGACACCATAAACGTTTGCAGAACCTAAGTTATTGGGTGTAAAATTGTCTAAAGCCGATTGAAAATAGGTTAATTCAATTGGGTTTGTAAACGATTTATAAAATCCGCTTATAGCGAACATTTGTGCTTTTTCTCCATAAAATTCAAAACGCATATCAAGGTTGTTAATATATGTAGGTTTTAAATTGATGTTTCCTATATATGTAACATTTGATAATGGATCAAAAATCTCTGCGATCGAAGCTTCTTTAAAAGAAGGTCTTGCCGTTGTTTTTGAATAAGAGAATCTGATGTTTTTGTTATCGGTTAAACCGTAAATTAAGTTAACCGAAGGAAAGAAATCAAGTGCGTCAATAATAGAGGCGTTGTCAAGAACCAAGGTTGCTGTTGTGTTTTGACCTGTGTAATTTAATTGAAATTGTTCTACACGTAAACCTAAAATAGTTTTTAATTTTTCACCTATTTTGAATTCATTAGACACATAACCTGCAAGGTTTATTTGATTGGCTTCAAAAATATTTGCCGGATCTGCAACAGAAATATTTCTAATAAACGATCCTTGGCCCTTGTCTACTGTCCATAAATTTTCATCGGCTAAAATAGCATCGGCATCGCCATTAAAAATACTTGTTGAGCCAGATAAACCAATCTGAAAGGTATAAATGCTGTAAGCACGTTCTTTATAAGAACCATAAGCGCCAAATTTTAGTTTGGCATCTCTTTTCTTAAAGTCATATTTTCTTGTAAAATCAATTTTACCTACATAGTTTACCTCTTCTAAATTCCGCCAGATTCTTTTAGGTTCGTTATTGGGTGCAATACTAAAACCGCCATCGTCTAATACTTGAAATGCCGTTGTACGGATATCTTTATCGTAAATTGTAGAATATGTTGGCGATAATTTCCATTCCGTTTTCCAAGAAGCATCTTCGTTTGTATGGGTGCCAGATATTAATGTATTGGTTATGGCGCGTTGTGTATATGCTAAATTATCTTTTTTAAATGTGATAAAATCAGATTCATTCAAAACTTGGGTAAACAAACCGGCAGAAGATTCTCCGTTTTGAATGTGCATTACATTCACTTTATATTTTGAATGTTTTGTTTTAAACGATATACCTGCAAGACCACTTATAATCACATTATTTTCGCCCAAACCACCTTTTTGACTTCTACTTAAAGGCAACTCCGTTATAGAGACATTAGGATCTTTTCTGTAAAAACTATTTTCTGAATTTTCATAAAATTTGGTGTCGTTTTTATAAGAAAATGACCCTATAAGACCCAATTTGTTTTTCCCAATATTAAATTGGTAGCCCGTAGTATAACCAAAGCTGTAATCCATGCCACTAGTCGATTTTTTAGCGGCTAAATTTTGACTAAAACTTTTTGTTAAAGCGGTAAGTAAAGGTTTATTGTTAAAGGTATTCGGAATAGGTTGGTAAGGGCTAATTGGCAAAGCTCTAGCGCCATCATCATAACCTAAAAAATCACTTCCACCACCTGCATAATCTAAATAGTTGTCATTAAAGTGCATCTTAGAATTGTAGGCACCACTTAAAGAAATACTGTTTTCTTTTCTTGTAGGAAATTCTTTAGTGACGATATTGACAATACCACCTGTAAAATCGGCTGGCAAATCGGCTGTAGCCGATTTAATAACCTGAATATTGTCTAAGATATTTGTAGGAAAAATATCCATTTGAATGGTATTTCTATCAGGATCTAAACCCGGAATATCTACACCGTTTAAAATGGTTTTTGTATAACGATCGCCAAGACCCCTAACATACACATATTTTCCGCCTTGAATCGATACGCCTGGTACGCTTTTAACCGCACTTGCTAAATTACCCGCACCCATTTTTTTAAAGTTTTGGGCAGATAAGCCATCCATAAGGTTGATGGATTTTTTTTGCATATTCAGAACAGAAGATTCTGTGTTTCTTGCTATTTTAGCACTAATAACAATTTCTTCTAGATTTGCCGAAGCGGGTTGTAAACTAATATCTAAATTAGTTACATCGTCAGCCTTAATGATAATGCCTGTAACTTCTGTGGTTGTGTAACCTAAAAATTTAAAGACAATAGTATAAGTTCCAGGATTTAAAGTGATGGTATAAATACCATCAAAATCTGAAGTAGTACCAGAATTAAGATCTTTAACAATAATATTTGCAAAGGGTAATACATCATTAAATTCGGCATCTTTTACAATGCCAGATAATTCTCCTTTTTGAGCGAAAGAAAAACTAAAAATGAAACTTAAAATTAATGTTAGTGTAAACTGAGTTCTCATATTTTTTTTAAATTAAAAATATCAATTGCTCGTTCTTGGTTTAGAACGAGCAATTGATGTAAAAAGCTAATAGCGCTTTATGTTATTTTTATAATTAAAATGCACCTTTTGATTTAGCAAATGTCCATGCAAAAACAGATGTATCTGCACCTACTGTTTGAGCACCTTTTGTCACTGCTTGAGCTGTATCACCAAATCCGGTAACGGCAACAAGTGGATCTGTATTTTTAAATAATGTTTTTACATCTGTAATACCCGCTGGTAAAACAATTTGCCAAACACCAAAGTTTAAATTTTGGTCATTATAATTTTGAGCAACATTATTTACTTTATCTAATTCTACATCAGAACTGTCTTTAAAGTCATAAGCATATACATTTTTAACAGTACCCATAGCATTACTTCTAAAATCTGCATACTCTCCATTAGCTGTAACTAAGTTGCCAATTAAAGTGATGCCATCCATTGTAAATAAGGCATTAGCAGAACCTTCGCCACCATCAATTTCTAATCCATGATCTGAAGCGTCTCCTAAAATAACCATTGAGTTGGTAATTGTTCCAGAATAAGCTTGGTCAATATCAAGACCGTCATCACCAGCAGCCCAAACCAATAAATTTGTAGGACTAACAGTGCCTCCAAAAAATTCAACACCATCATCAACGTTTGCAACAATTTCTACATTGTCTATTACGGTACCACTACCAACAGCACCTAAAGTAAGACCGTTAATTTCGTTTCCTTCACCTATTAATGTGCCACCGTGACGGATAGATACATATTTAAGAATACCAGAATTATCTGTAGGATCTGTACCACCATAAAGACCATTAGTGTCAGTTGCAGGAATACCTTCAATTTGAATTTCAGTTACATCTCCTTTAAAAGAACCAGGCGCTTTACCTAACATTAATAAACCACCCCAAAGACCTCTGTCGTTTTGAGATAAGTTGGTGCCGCTAGTTTCGCCTACTCTAATATTATCTGAAGTAGAAGTCATTATGATAGGTTTAGCAGCAGTACCTTGTGCGTCAATTTTACCACCTCTGGCAATAATTAATGTTGATGCTTGGCTACCAGAACCAGCAAAAGCTTTTAAAATAGTACCTGGTTGAATGGTTAATGTTGCACCACTTGCAACAACAACACGACCGCTAACTTCCCAAATCACGTCACTTGTTAATGTTTTGTCAGCAGAAATAACACCACTAAGTGTTGTATCTACAGGGTCTACTACTGGATCAACAATTACTGGAGGTGTACTGTTTCCTGTAGAACATGACGCGAATAATAAACCGGCTGTTAAAAGATAAAATAATTTTTTCATTCTAAGTTTGTTTAATTTTTTTGTTTAGATTTTATGATGCAAATAAACAACCCGAATGTAAATAGGAGGTTAATTAGAAGTTAAGCATTTATCAACCTTAAGTTAAGGCAATGTTACCTGCAAAAAGGGGTCTTTAAAATTTTAACAGAACAGATAAATAAGTATATTGCACTAACATTAAATTTTGGATAAATGAACTGGGAACAACTACTCTCATTAAAACGTTTTGGAGATACAAAACCACGATTGCGAAAAGATCAAGATGAAACACGTTTGGGTTTTGAAGTAGATTATGACCGGATTGTTTTCTCCAACCCCTTTAGAAGTTTACAAGACAAAACGCAAGTAGTGCCATTATCAAAAACCGATTTTGTGCACACACGCTTAACACATAGTTTAGAAGTTTCGGTTGTGGCACGTTCATTAGGAAGGGCTGTAGGAAAAGCTTTATTAGATAAATACCCTATATTAAAAGAACAAGATTATAAGGTAAACGATTTTGGTGCCATTGTGGCCTCAGCAGCTTTGGCGCACGATATTGGCAATCCGCCTTTTGGTCATGCGGGTGAAAAAGCCATAGGCGATTATTTTGCATCCGGTAACGGCAAACAATACAAAGCTTATTTGTCTGATAAAGAGTGGCAAGATTTAATAGATTTTGAGGGCAATGCCAACGGATTTAAAATTTTAACCGAAAGCTACGAAGGTAAAGCTGGTGGCATACGCTTGTCTTATGCGACCTTAGGAGCGTTTATGAAATATCCAAAAGAGTCGCTTCCTAAAAAACCAACCAGGCATGTGGCCGATAAAAAATATGGAGTTTTTCAGTCTGAGTTATCTTTTTTTAAGGAATTAGCCGCCGATTTAGGCTTGGATTATCAAGACGAAAAAATACTTAAATACCACCGCCATCCTTTGGCCTTTTTGGTAGAAGCTGCCGATGATATTTGTTATACCATTATTGATTTTGAAGACGGTATAAATTTAGGATTGGTTGAAGAAGAGTACGCTTTAGAATATTTAATCAATTTAGTGAGAGACAGCATAGACATCAAAAAATATTACGCCCTACCTAATAAAAGCAGCCGTTTAAGTTATTTACGCGCTTTGTCTATTGGTGCTTTGATTGATGAGGCTACAAAACAATTTTTAGATAATGAATCGGCTATTTTAAAGGGCGATTTTGACAAGGCTTTATTAGATAAATGTAAATATGAAGCGCAAATAAACGACATCATAAAAATCAGTATTGCCAAAATTTATAAAAGTAAAGAGGTCTTAGAAAAAGAAATTTCTGGCTATCGTGTTATTGCCGATTTGTTAGATTGCTTTAGCGATGCGGCCATCCATAAATTACTTAAAACCGAAACTAATTACGACGCATTGTTATTACAATTGGTGCCAGACCCCTTTAAAGAAAAAATAACAACACACTATCAAACACTCATTTCTATTTGTGGTTTTGTGGCGAGTATGTCAGACAGTCAAGCTTTATTATTACATAAAAAGATCAAAGGATTTTTAGTTTAAACGATTATAATACATATATTTGAATAGAATTTAATAACAATCAATTATGAAATTAAAACTACTTGTTGCGGGATTTATTTTATCAGTTTTTTTTGTTGGCTTAGTCACTTTTACTACCACACAAAATGTTAAAAACCTTAAAGAGAGGCATGCCTACTTTTTAAAAAATAGCCCCATAAATAGCCGTTTAAAAATGTCTAAAAAAGAGCGTTTAAGTTCAGGGATTCCACCTAATAAATATATGGAAAACGAATATTTACTAGAGATGAACCCTACTTTGGGACGCCCCACACCAGAAAAATTATTTGCCCTTCAAGAAAAAATGACCAATAAAAATTTAGCTCAAAGAGTTCCTGGTGACGCTACGGGAAATGCATGGGTAGAGCGCGGTCCAAATAATGTAGGCGGGCGCACCCGTATGTTGTTGTTTGATCCTAATGATTCATTTAAAAAACGTGTTTTTGCTGGTGGTGTAAGCGGTGGCTTATGGGTAAATAATGATATTACCGATGCCAATGCATCTTGGACACGCGTAAGTGGCATTCCCGAAAACATATCAGCCTCATCTATTACTGTTGATCCAAATAATTCTCAAATATTTTATGTTGGTACGGGTGAAAGTTATGTGGGAGGAAGTGTAAATGGGAATGGATTATGGCAATCGTTAGATGGTGGTGTAACTTGGGGAAAAATTTTTGGAGGCGCCACAGCTAATGGAGAAGGAGCAAAGCTTACTGTAAACGCGCCAGGTTCTATTGCGAGTGATTATACGGCTATACAAGCATCATTTGGATTACCGTTAACATCAATTACAGGAAATTTGGTTTTGGTGGATGACGGTACTGGTTTACCAACAGAAGGTTGTAATACATTAATAAACGGAGGAGCTGTTTCAGGTAATATTGCAGTAATTGAGAGAGGGAGTTGTAGTTTTGCTACCAAAGTCAAAAATGCAGAAAATGCTGGGGCAATAGCAGTTCTAGTTGTTAACAATGTGGCTGGAGCACCAATAATAATGGGAGGGGATGATTATACAATTTATATTCCTGCTATAATGGTATCACAAGCAGATGGTCAGACTATTATGGCTCAATTAGGAAGTACTGTAAATGTAACCATTCAACCAGACGTTACGCCTTCAACCTTAAGTTTTTATTCGGGAGGCGTGCAACATATCAATGATATTGCTATTAGAGATGTTGGAAGTACTAGCGAAATTTATGTGGCCGCAGCTGCTTCATCATTTGCAGATGCAAGCCCCACAGGCTTTATGGGAGTTAGTGCTTATGGTCTGTATAAATCTACTGATAGTGGCGTTTCTTGGATTTTGGTAGATAACAATGTTCCTAGTACAACACATTCTTATGAAATTAATGATATAGAAATTGCCGCAGATAACAGTATTTGGGTAGCTACAAGAGGGAGCATTTATGGAGATGGTGGTGGCGTTATTTTATCCTCAACAGATGGCGTTACTTTTTCAGATAAACATACTATTACAGGAGGCAAACGCACACAAATAGCGGCATCTTCTACCAATGCAGGGACCTTTTATGTTTTAGCCCAAGGAGGCGCAACACCAGTAACAATTTTAAAAACTACTGATTCTTTTGCTACTGTTACAACGATAACACCCCCAGCTGATGCCGATACAGATATTGCTGCAGATGATTTTACCAGAGGTCAGTCTTTTTATGATTTATTGCTTGAAGTTGACCCTGTCAATGATAATATTGCCTATGTTGGAGGTATAGATTTATTTAGAACATCAAATAGCGGTACTTCCTGGTCTCAAATTTCAAAGTGGTCTAACAACAATGCTTTATCAGGATTAAATATTTCAGAAGTTCATGCAGATATGCATGCCTTGGCTTTTCATCCTTCAACTGCAAATGTGGCTATAATTGGTAATGATGGCGGTGTGTTTTATGCAAGAACGCTATCAGGGGCGTCAGTTTCTACAACTGCCATAGCATCTCGTAATAAAGATTATAATGTTACTCAATTTTATTCTGGAGCTATTGGTCAATTAACGACAACAGATATGTTGTTAGCTGGCGCGCAAGATAATGGCTCTCAATTTGTTGACGCAACTGCTGGGAGTGGTGCGAATAGTTTTGTTGATGTTTATGGTGGCGATGGCGCTTACGAATTTATAGATAAAGACAATGCGTATTTAATAGTGTCTTATGTCTATAATACATATACATTATTTAAACTTCCTTTAGGCTCTGGGTCTTTTTCAATTCAAGACGATCAAACAACAGGCGCTTTTATAAATCCTACTGACTTAGATGATAATTTAGATATTTTATATTCTGATGGATTTAACGATCCTACAAATCAAATATCTAGATATACAGATATTTTAACAGCGACACCTATAAGAACCAATATAAAAAACGGATTGTTAACAGAACAACCAACAGCATTTAAAGTGTCGCCATTTACAACAGCTTCAACAATATTATTTGTAGGGTTAAAAAATGGCACTTTATTAAAAGTAACAAATGCCGATACTTCTCCAGGATGGTTTGATATAAGTGATTCAAGTTTTGTAGGAAGTATTTCTAATATAAATTTTGGCGCAAACGAAGATGAAATTATTGTCACTTTTCATAATTATGGTGTTGCAAGCGTATGGTTTACCACCGATGGCGGTACTACTTGGGCAAATAAAGAAGGCGATTTACCAGACCTGCCTGTTAAAGCCGTTATGATGAATCCTCTAAATAATGATGAGGTTATTGTGGGAACTGATTTAGGGGTATGGCGTACCCAAAATTTTAAAACAACGAGTCCAAATTGGGTACAATCTCAAAATGGCATGCAAAATTCTAAAGTGACAAGTTTTGATTTACGAACAGCAGACAATACTGTTTTGGCTTCAACTTACGGACGCGGATTGTTTACAGGAGCATTTTCTGCAGGAACATTAGCTATTAATAATTTTGAAAAAGAAAAAACGTCAATTCTTGTTTATCCAACAGCTTCTAACGGTCAATTTACAATCACACCAAAATTAAATATAGGTAAATCTACCTTGAGTATATTTGATATGAGAGGACGTCAAGTTTATAAAGAAACACATAATTTTAGACAAGGAACGGCTTCAAAAATAAATACGTCTTTAAAAGTGGGTGTATATGTATTGAAATTAAAAGGCGATAATTTTAATTTTACTCAAAAGATAATCATCAAATAACAATATTATTTAAGGGTCTAATTTTTTAGACCCTTAATTTTTTATAAATAATTTTAAACCTTTTAAGATTAACAAAGTCTTAGAAGCGTTAATCAAAAATTATATAAGATGAAAACACAAAACACAATTAAATTTTTAGCAGTCACTTTTTTACTGGGAATCGTTTTTACATCCTGCCAAAGTAGTGAAGGCGATGTTGTTGCGCAAGATGTTGTAGAACAGTTTAGTGCTGTTCAAGTTCAAACTGAAACAGAAGTTGATAATATTACAGAAGATGTTTCTTCTATTATTGATCAAACTTTTGCCGATCAGGAATATGCCAACAAATCTGAAGAGAATCATACAAATCGTTATTTGCCAGATTGCGCTACCGTAACCAAAGTGATTACAGGCAATTCTAAAGATGTTACCATAGATTTTGGTGATGCTTGCGAATTGAGAAATGGCAATATAGTAAGTGGTAAAATAGTAATGCATTATAGTAATGACAAAACAGCATTAACCAAAATGATTGATGTGAGTTTTGATAATTTTTACAATAATGATAAAAAAATTGAAGGCGGACATAGTGTTTTAAAAGAGCGTGTAAACGCAAATGGGAATCCTCAATCTACTTTTACGTTTAATGTTAATGTAACTTGGTCAGACGGGGCAACAGCAAGTAAAAGCGGTACAAAAATTAAAGAACTTATAGAAGGAAATGACACACCTGCTTGGGGAGATAATGTGTTTTCTATTTCTGGGAATTGGGCTTTCACTCGAAAAGATGGCACAGTACATACATCAACAATAACAACACCCTTAAGAAAAGAATTGGCCTGTAGGTTTATTGTTAGTGGTGTCGTTACTTTTCAAAAAGATGGTCAAACAGCTGTTTTAGATTATGGCGATGGTACTTGTGATGATTTGGGAACACTTACTAAAGATGGTGTTACAGAAACCATTCATTTAAAGAAATAAATACAAAATTGTCATTTAACAAAAAAGAGCGCTATTAGCGCTCTTTTTTGTTAAGATCTGATAGGTTGATTTTGAATTAAATCTAGATATAAATTAACCTTTTCTTTTAATTGTTTCCGTTCAAAGATGGCATCTAAAAAGCCGTGTTCTAAAACAAATTCAGAGCGTTGAAAACCTTCGGGTAAATCTTTACCGGTGGTGTCTTTAACAACGCGAGGTCCTGCAAATGCAATTAAGGCATTCGGTTCGGCTATATTAATATCGCCAAGCATGGCGTAAGAAGCCGTAGTGCCACCAGTAGTTGGATCTGTACAAAGAGAAACATAAGGTATTTTCGCTTCATCTAGTTGTGCCAATTTAGCCGATGTTTTAACCAATTGCATTAAAGATAAAGAGGCTTCCATCATACGCGCACCTCCAGATTTTGAAATTATCATAAAAGGGATGCTGTTCTTTATACTATAATCAATTGCTCTGGCAATTTTTTCGCCAACAACACTTCCCATAGAACCACCAATAAAACTAAAATCCATTGCGGCAATAACAAGATCTTTACCTAACGATTTCCCTACAGCTGTAGTCACAGCATCTTTTAGCTTTGTTTTTTCTTGCGCCTCTTTTAAACGATCGGTATATTTTTTAGTGTCCGAAAATTTTAAAGGATCTTTTGATGTTAATTTAGGATTTAATTCTGTGTAAACATTATCATCAAAAAATATTTGAAAATATTCATTGCTTCCAATTCTTACGTGATAACCATCTTCTTGACAAACCCAAAGATTTTCTTTAAGCTCATCAGAATCCACAACTTTCCCGCTTGGGGTCTTATACCACAAGCCTTTTGGAATATCTTTTTTCTTCTCAGTAGGTGTTTGAATACCTTTATCTGTTCTTTTAAACCAAGATGGCATAGTATGTTATTTTAGGTTAGTTAGCTCGGTTGAGAGACTAAATTTAGTAAATTATAAAGTATTTACGTTATTTAAATCTTCGAATGCTTGTTTTAAACGCGCTTTAAATGTTTCTTCGCCTTTACGAAGCCAAACACGTGGGTCGTAATATTTTTTATTTGGCGCATCATCGCCCGTTGGATTGCCAATCTGACCTTTTAAAAAATCTTCATTCTGACCCATATAATCTCTTATACCTGTCATAAACCCATATTGCAAATCTGTATCAATATTCATTTTAATAACACCATAAGAAATGGCTTCTTTTATATGTTCTGCAGATGAACCAGAACCCCCGTGAAAAACAAAATCAACTGGGTTTGCTTCGGTGTTATATTTGGCTTGAATATATTCTTGAGAGTTTTTCAAAATTTTAGGCGTTAATTTAACGTTTCCTGGTTTGTAAACACCGTGAACATTTCCAAACGAAGCCGCAATTGTAAATTTATCGCTTATTTTTGAAAGTTCTTCGTAAGCATATGCTACCTCTTCTGGTTGGGTGTATAATTTAGACACATCAACATCAGAATTATCTACACCATCTTCTTCGCCGCCTGTAATACCTAATTCTATTTCTAGTGTCATACCTATTTTGCTCATCCTTTCAAGGTAACGTTTACAAATTTCGATATTTTCTTCTAAAGGTTCTTCAGATAAATCTAACATATGAGAACTATATAAAGGAACACCATGTGTTTTAAAATGTTTTTCGCCAGCATCTAACAAGCCATCAATCCAAGGCAATAATTTTTTGGCACAATGATCTGTATGTAAAATAACAGGAATACCATAAGCTTTTGCCATTAAATGGACATGTTTTGCACCCGCAATACCGCCAGCAATAGTCGCTTTTTGATCTTCATTACTAAGACCTTTACCAGCATTAAACTGGGCGCCGCCATTAGAAAATTGAACAATAACAGGGGCATTAAGGTCTCTAGCTGTTTCTAAGACAGCATTAATTGTGTTTGAGCCTGTAACATTGGCCGCTGGTAAAGCAAACTTTTTTAATTTGGCTAATTTAAAGATATCTTGAACTGTGTCTCCGGTAGCAACTCCAGCAGGGATTTTCATATTTGTAGGTTTTTAAATGAAATGCAAAATTAATAAAAAATATTCCTTAGAAAGGATAATTGATACCTATATTATATACAGCGTTGGCAAAATTAAAGTTTGTAAACCATTTATTTTGCTGAATTAAGTAAGGTTCGTAGGTTTTAAGCCCAATATCAAATCTAAAAACTAAAAAGTTAAAATCGTAGCGTACGCCAAAACCACTACCAACAGCTATGTCTTTAAAAGATTTTAAACCATTAAATTTAGTGGCTTTTTCAACAAATGTATTGCTGGTAACATTCCAAATATTTCCCGCATCAACAAACAAAGCGCCGTTAAAACTGTTTAATATTTTAAATCGGTATTCTAAATTACCAACTATTTTAAAATTACCAACATTAAATTCTAAGTTGCTTCTGGTAGATCCAGGGCCTAAATCATAGGCTCTCCACGCCCGCATTTCATTTGATCCACCAGCAAAATAACTCCGGCTAAATGGTATTGTAGTTGAGTTTCCGTAAGCCAAGGCCAATCCTGTAAAAGCTCTAAAAATAAGGGTGTTTTCATTGAGACCCCAATATTTTTTATATTCTATTTGGGTTTTAATAAATTGAGCTACAGGTAATTTAAACAATGATTTTTGTGTTTCGTTGCTATTTTTTTTGGCAAATGCCGATGTTAATAAACCCGATGAAAAAATGTTTGCGCGTAAAAAAGAAAAGTTATTGTCTAAAAAAGAATCCTTGTTTTGATAGATAAAAGTGTATCCAATAGCAGGGACCAAAACATTTTCAATTAATATAGACCGCCTTTCATTGACGTTTTGAACCGCTAAAAAATCGATAGGATTTGTGCCTTTAAAAGCGCCATCCGTTAAGACAGTATTTATAAACTGAAGGATTTTTAAGTCGTTTTGCTCTAAAATCGAGCCTTTATAAATTTGCGATACTTGGTTTAATTTGTCAAATTCTGACTTATAAACATTAAAATAATTATCTGTTTTTGAGTTGCGGATGTACTGCACATTTAACAATTCTAAGTTGTGAGAAACTTTAGAAGAACTTTGCCAGCTATAGTCTAAAATACCTGTAAAATTTTGACGGTCTAAGCCGATGTTTTTTTGCAAACTCGTACCTACCCTAATATAAGTTACGGGTTGCATGTGGTGCGGTATAATTTCTTTGATGTTAAACGGAAACAATATTCTTGGCACGTATAAAGACAGATTAGCGCCATACTCATAAGCGTCAAAAAAGTTAGAATTTGTACTGGCGTCTTTAGCAGAATTTAAGAAAGAACCTTGAAAAGAGAGCTCTAAATTTTCGGCGCCTTTAAAAATATTTCTGTTGGTAAAAGAAACCTTGCTAGTCAATCCAAATGGTTTTACATTAGAGTGTGTTATCTCTGCATCAGTACCTAAAGAGTATTTTTTTAACGGATTTAAAAGCACATCAGCCGTTAGGGTATTGTCTTGATTTTCGGTGTAATTAATGGCAACATTAAAGTTTTTAAGGGTGGTAAAATAAGCACGGGTTTTATTCTTTTCTGTTTCTTTATAGAGCCCGTTTGGTGTTATCGCGACAGCATCAATAAGGACTTTTGAATTAAACTTTAATTTAGAAAAAGCATAAAAATTCACATTTTTAAATGACAACGAATCTTTAAAAAGCTGTCCTTTTTTTGAGAAATCATAATCCGTAATAACGTTAATTGTTTTTACTTTTTGAGGTACAAATGGTCTGAATTGAGGTGTGCCACTGGCGTCTGTAATAACACGATTTGGAATGTTCAAAACAACCGAAGCTGTATGGGTGACGTTGCTTGTATCAATTTCAAATTTAATGATGTTTTTAGTGAAATGAGCAATACCAGAATTTCTAAAAATATTAATAAGCCTGTTTTCTTCTTTTTCAAAATTATCAGCATTAAAAGTATCGCCAGTTTTAATAAAAGAGGCCGATTTGTTTTGGGTGTAAATAGAATCTAAATAAGGAGAGCTTATAAGTGTTTTAAAAGTGGCTATTGTGTAATATTTGTTAGTGACGACAAGGTATTTAAGCGCCGCTCTTTTTTTACCTGAAGGAACCATTTTTGCAGAAACTATTGCGTCAAAATAACCTTGAGAAAAATAGTATTGTTGCAAATTACTGGCAGTTTTCTTTATTTTAGCTTCATCAATTATTACCGGAGGGTTGCCATTGTTTAAAAACCAATTGTTAAAACTGCGTCTAAATTTCCCCATTGGTTTTTTACCAGATTTAGAATCTTTGACCCATTTGTCATAAGCCAACCGCAGTTCAGGATTTCCAACATTGTAAAAGTGTAGTGACAGAGGGATCCCTAAAACCTTCTGATTGGGACGTTGAATGATAAAACTATTTATAGCCTCATCTGTTACAGGTTTGTTATTTACAATGATACTGCTGTTTGTTAATAATTTAGAATCAGACGGTACGCGTTTTACAGCACTACAAGCTCCTAAAAGAATGGTGGTTCCAACAAATAATAGTATTTTAGCGAGAATCTTTTTCAAGTAATAAAGTTAATTAATTTTTCAAAAGTAGCACATTTGAATGGTAAGCAAAAATCAAATAAAACACGTACATAATTTACTACAAAAAAAGTACCGCAATTTACATAACTTATTTATTGTAGAAGGCGAAAAGGGTGTCAATGAATTTTTAAATTCTAATTTAAAATTAGCGTCATTATTCTGTACAGAAGACTTTGTTGTAAACGGATTTAAGACTCAAATTCATCGCGTTAGCGAAACCGAACTCAAAAAAATAAGTCAGTTAAAAACACCAAATAAGGTTTTGGCTGTATTTTATAAACCAGAACAAAAACAGCTAGAAGATAAAGGTTTTACACTTGTTTTAGACGATGTAAAAGATCCTGGGAATTTAGGGACTATTATCCGCTTATGCGATTGGTTTAACGTCACGCAACTTATATGTTCTCTAGAAACTGTTGATTGTTATAATCCTAAAGTTGTGCAAGCAACCATGGGGTCTTTAACCCGTGTATCTGTTATTTATACAGATATTTTAGCATTTTTAAAAGAGACAAAACGCCCCTGTTTTACGGCTGTTATGGATGGTGACAATGTTTATAAAAGCACCTTTCCGAACGAAGCTGTTTTGGTAATGGGCAATGAAGCAAACGGCATTTCGAAAACTGTTTTAAACGAAGTTAAAAACCATTTGGCAATACCCAGATTCAATACTTTAGAATCGCCAGAAAGTTTAAATGTGGCTACAGCAACAGCTATTTTGTTAAGCGAGTTTAAGCGCCCTATTCAAATGAAAAATTGAGAAAGACACCTCTTGTGCCTAGACAATCTATGGGAGATGTCCATTGACTGTCTGGATTAATATCACGCACCAATTCATTATTCATTGCAAAAACACCACGAATTGACGGTGAGAATTTAAAGTAGAAGAAATAGATATCGATGCCAAAACCAACTTCGTACATTAAGTTGTTCTTTTTCATTCTAAAAACCCGCTCAGAATTATCTTCGCTGCTATCTTGATTGCTAGAAAAATTAAAATCGTAAGACACACCAGCTAATAAATAAGGTCTGATATTATTTACCCTGTTGGCACTGAATTTTAAAAGGAGCGGCACATGTAAGTAAGTGCTAGAAACTTCTCTAACACTGTCTCTTGCTGTGGGGATATTTGTAAAATTAAGTGTTTTAACATTGTGAGAAATACCAGGTTCTAGTCTTAGATTCAGATTGTCAAATAGGCGAAAATCGCCAATAAGACCAACATTAAAGCCCATATCGTCCTTAATATCTACAAAGGTGTTGGGTAATTTGTAATCTATTTTAAACGATTTTTTATTAAAACCTAAATAAAAACCCCAATGCAAGCGGTGTTTATCAAATGTTGGCAGGTATTCTAATTTGCCTATGCGTTGTGCATGGGTGATTGAATTTATTAAAAAGAGACATCCGAAAACTAAAACAATTCTTTTTTTCATAACTTATTTTGAAGCCGCATAAATAGTTGCTATACCAAACGATACAGGTCTGTTTTGTATTGTGGTAAAGCCATTATTTTTTAAAATTTTATTAAAAGCGTCACCATAAGGAAATGCCGCAACCGATTCTGGCAAATAAGTGTAAGCGGCATCGTCTTTTGAAATTAAACGGCCAAAAAATGGCAAGATATATTTAGAATAAAAGCCGTATAAATGTTTCATAACAAAAGATTCTGGCTGCGAAAATTCTAGAATAGCGAGGGTTCCATTGGTTTTTAAAACACGACAGATTTCGCGCAAACCTTTGTCTAAATCTTCAAAATTACGCACACCAAAAGCAACTGTTATGGCATCAAAACTATTGTCATCAAAAGGAAGATTTTCAGAATCACCCTGAATCATTGTGATGGTTTCTGATAAATTTTTGGCAATAACTTTTTCTTTTCCTACAGCTAACATACCTTCAGAAAGATCTAAACCCACAATTTTTTTTGGTTTTAGCTGCGCCAACATTATGGCCAAATCACCCGTTCCTGTGGCGATATCTAAAATTGAGGTCGGTTTTTGTGCGCCAATAATTTTAACAACTTTTTTACGCCAGCCGATATCAATCCCTAAAGAAAGAAAATGGTTTAAAAAATCGTATTTTCCAGAAATATTATCAAACATTTGGGCTACCTGTGCCTTTTTGCTTAAATCGGAGTTTTTATATGGCTTAACTTTCGTCCCCATTAAGTTTAAAAATTTGTGCAAATATACACAATCAAAAAAGATATACGAAGCCCTTAAAAATAGTGTTAAAACAAAATAAATGGCCATTTACTTGACAAGGCCTATGTCAATAATGTATATTTGCGGGCTTTTAACCATTTAGTATAAAAAATGGCAACACTTTGAAGAACCTGTTTAAAGTCTTCAATCTCTAAAATGTAGAATATTTTGAAAATGAAATTATCACAATTTAATTTTGATTTACCACCAGAATTATTAGCCGAATACCCTTCAGAAGAACGCGATGATGCCAGATTAATGGTGCTTAATCGTAAAGATCAAACCATAGAACACAAACATTTTAGAGATTTGATCGATTATTTTGATGAAGGCGATGTTATGGTGCTTAATAACACCAAAGTTTTTCCAGCCCGTTTGTTTGGGAATAAAGAAAAAACAGGGGCTCGTATTGAAGTTTTCTTATTGAGAGAACTTAATGCCGAAAGTCGTTTGTGGGATGTGTTGGTTGATCCGGCAAGGAAAATCCGCATAGGAAATAAACTCTTTTTTGGAGACGATGACACTTTGGTTGCCGAAGTTATTGACAACACAACATCTAGAGGGCGCACCTTGCGCTTTTTGTTTGATGGCACTTATGAAGCGTTTAGAGATAAACTTCAAGAATTGGGGCAAACACCATTGCCAAAATATATTAAAAGAGAAGCCGAGGATTCAGATAAAGAACGTTATCAAACCATTTATGCCAAACACGAAGGCTCTGTTGCAGCGCCAACAGCAGGCTTGCATTTTTCAAAAAATTTACTTAAACGCTTAGAAATAAAAGGAGTGGAATTGCCAGAATTGACACTTCATGTAGGTTTAGGTACTTTTAGTCCTGTTGAGGTAGAAGATTTATCAAAGCATAAAATGGATTCAGAACGTGTTATTGTTCCAGAAAATATTATTAAAAAGATCAACCACGCTATCGATAATAAAAAACGTGTGTGTGCTAGTGGTACAACAGTTATGCGTGCTTTAGAAAGTTCTGTTTCGGCAGATTTAAGATTAAATCCTATTGACGGATGGACAAATAAATTTATTTTTCCACCTTACGATTTTAGTATTTGCAATGCGATGATAACTAATTTCCATACACCTAAATCAACTTTAATGATGATGACGGCAGCTTTTGCAGGATTCGATTTCTTAAAAGAAGCCTATGCCGAAGCTATTAAAGAAGAATATAAATTTTTCTCTTATGGCGACGCCATGTTGATTATCTAATATTTTGAAAATAAAATTTAAAACCCCCGTGACTTTTTAAAGTCACGGGGGTTTTGTTTTGATGGGTTCTCCCCCCTTCCAGAGTTTTAAACTCAGGAAGGGGAAAGAAATGATAAGTTGGTTTACTTAGCGCCCAACATCACCAATTCATCACAAACCACTTCTGTTATATAACGTTTGTTACCATCTTTATCGTCATAACTTCTTGAAGTTAATTTACCTTCAATAGCTATTTCTTTTCCTTTGTCGAGATATTTTTCAACAATTTCAGCGGTCTTATTCCAAGCGATAACATTGTGCCATTGCGTGTCTGTAACTTTTTCGCCTTGTGCATTTTTGTAGGTTTCGTTTGTGGCAATAGAAAATTTTGCCAATTTTTTTCCAGAATCTAAAGTGATGATTTCTGGCGCTTTTCCTAGGTTTCCAATTAACTGTACTTTGTTTCTTAACGTGCTCATAAGATAAGGATTTAATTAAGTTGAATGTCATTAGTTCGATTCAACAGTGCAAATAAAAGACGCTTCCAAATATATATTCGGTTGCTATACAATTACTTTCGTTTGTAATTGAATGTAAATAGATGTACCCGTTTAAAAACGAATAAATAACATATATTTGTAAGGCATAAAACAATCAATATAACAGTGAAATATTTCAGAAATGAGGTTTGGAAATCCTTCAGCCAAACCACATGGGATGATAATGAGCACATTTTTGTGTCTGATTATGGAAGGGTGAAAAAAGAACAACCAGATGGCACATTTAAATTAATGAAATTCTATAAGGCTGGAGACTATGATATGTTTTGGTATCGTAAAAAAACAGGCAAAACCTCTACACTTTACGTTCATAGAGTGGTAGCAGAATTGTTTGTAAAAAACGAAAACAATGATAAATACGTGATGCATTTAGATCATGACAAGACGTATAACCGCGCAGAAAACTTAAAATGGGGCAGCCGGAAAGATGTTGTAGAACACAATTTATCGAATCCCCGTGTGATTAAAGGAAAATTAAAAAAACGAACCAATTATAAACTTTGCGAAGCCAAAGTTAAAATTATAAAACGCAAATTATTTGACCCAAACCGCAAGACAAGATATAAAATGATAGCCAAACAATTTGGTGTTTCAGAAATGCAATTACATCGCATAAAAACTGGCGAAAATTGGGGTCATGTTACTGATTATTAAATATAAGATTACATGGAAATAACAAAATGCTTAGAATGTGGCGATCCTTTAAAAGGGCGTGTTGATAAAAAATTTTGTAGCGACTATTGTCGGAATTCTTACAACAACAAAGTTAATAAAGACAGTAAGAATTTAATTAGAAATACCAATAACCGCTTGCGCAAAAATTTCAAAATTCTGTCAGATTTAAACAAAACGGGCAAAACCAAAGTAACGCGCTCTAAGCTAATTCATGAAAATTTTGACTTCAATTTTTTCACGGCAATCTACACCACAAAAACAGGAAACACTTATTTTTATTGTTATGATCAAGGTTATTTAGCCCTAGAAAACGATTTTTATTTACTGATAAAACGCGAATAAAATGGAAGACTTAAGCCAATGGATTGCTGAAAATTCTGACAATATACTTCTTGCTTTAGGGCTGTTAATTATGATGGGTGTCGTAATATTTATCGCACTGTATTTTAGCAAAAAAGCTGTCATTATGCGCACTTTACAAAAACAACCCAAAACAGCTATTTCTAGTTTGCAAGAGAACCAAAAAGCTAAAATCATCGGCAAAGCCAAACCCATTTCAGAAATTTTAATGGCACCATTGTCAGGCAGAAGATGCGTGTATTATAATGTTATTGTCGAAAAAAAGACGGGCGGTAAAAACAGCCATTGGAAAGATATTATTAACGACGAAAAAGCACAAGATTTTATTTTAGAATCGTATTCTGGAGAAGCCATTGTAAAAATGAAAGACTATAAAAGTTATTTTGTAGCCGATAAAAAATACAAATCGGGTCATTTTAATGACCCAGACCTAAAATTGCAAAACTATTTAGAATTGCACAAACAAAACAGTCTTGATTTTTTTGGGTTCAATAAAACCTTACGTTATAAAGAAGCCATCATAGAAGTTGGCGAATCTGTCGCTGTAATTGGTTTGGTTAAATTTGAACACAGCTCAAATTATGGCATTGAGACAAGCTATTCTAAAATACCTGTTCTACAAAGCGACGCTAAAAATCAATTAATAATTAGCGATGACCCAAAAGCATTAATTGAAAAACAGGTGTAAATAAAAAGAATTACCAATGATTGGCTTCCGCTTCAAGCGCTGCCTTTAATACATCGCGCCGGCTTATTTGCCCAATAAGTTTGCCATCTTGCACTACTGGGAATCGTTTTCTGCGGGTGGTGTAAAATTTATTGGCAGCATCAAAAATACTGATATCGTCAGAAATAGTTTCTACATCGGTTACCATAAATTTTTCGACCAACCCATCAGCCATAGGTAAGTTATAATACCTACTTTCTGATATTTGTTTCATACAATCTCCCTCAGAAATAAGGCCTAATAATTCGTTGTTTTCATTCACCACGGGACCACCAGAAATTCTATGTTTAAGAAGAAGGTGCATGACTTCTAAAACAGATTGCTTTGGTGCAAAAGTTATTAAATTTCTTGCCATATAATCTCTAACCAAATTAGGTTTTTCATCTTTTTTACTTTCTCCTTGGCGACCTGTATAATTTTTAGATTTCATAATAGGGTGATTTTACCTGTAAATATAGTATTTTAGTAACATAAATAACAATCATAAATAATAATAATTTTAGTTTTTAAAATCTACCCCCTATGTTTTCTTTAAAAAAAACGCACGCTAGCATTGCCTTTTTAATTATAGTTTTAGGTATGTATGTAAGTTTTGCCTATTTAATACCATCAGAAACAGCTTTAGTTAAAATAAACAATGTAGAATTTTCGCAAGAAAAAGCACTTGTCCAATTAAAAGAGATTTCTCAAAAAGAACACTATGTTGGTGCACCCGCGCATAAAGAGGTGCGCGATTATGTTGCGAATGCGCTTGAAAAACTAGGACTAGAAGTAGAAATACAGCAACAATTAGGCATCAATAAAAGATGGCACAGCGCCACACAAACCCAAAATATTATTGCTAAAATTAAAGGATCTAGCTCAAATAAGTCATTATTGTTACTGGCACATTACGATTCAAATCCGCATTCATCTATAGGAGCTAGCGATACAGGTAGTGGCGTGGTAACTATTTTAGAATGTATCCGCGTGTATTTAGAAACGCATCAAACACCAAAAAACGATATTATTATTTTATTTTCTGATGCCGAAGAAATTGGTCTCAATGGTGCCGATGCCTTTGTAAACCACCATCCATGGGCAAAAAATGTAGGTTTGGTTTTAAATTTCGAAGCCCGTGGCAGTGGCGGACCTAGTTATATGTTGCTTGAAACCAATGGCGGAAATTCGAAACTCATCGCAGCATTTATAAAAGCCAACCCAAAATATCCTGTGGCAAATTCGTTGATGTACAGCATTTATAAAATGTTGCCAAACGATACCGATTTAACTGTTTTTAGAGAAGATGCCAATATTAACGGTTTTAATTTCGCTTTTATTGATGATCATTTTGATTATCATACGGTACAAGATTCTTATGAGCGTCTCGACCGAAATACCTTAAAACAACAAGCTACTTATTTGATGCCTTTGTTAAATTATTTCTCAAATACCGATTTATCACAGCTCAATAGTAAAGACGATTTGGTTTATTTTACCCTGCCATTTGTTAAAATGATAAGCTATCCATTTGCTTGGGTTATGCCTCTAACAATGATAGCATTTGTGCTGTTTTTGTTGTTGTGCCTTCTCGGATTAATGCGCGGACGTTTAACTTTAAAAGGCATCGGTATCGGATTTATACCTTTGTTCTCAGCTCTTTTTATAGCCGTTATTGTCGCCATATTTGGATGGAAATTACTATTGATAATTCACCCACAATACACCGATATTTTACACGGATTTACCTATAATGGTTACGATTATATTGCCGGATTTGTCGCTTTAAGCTTTGCCATGACTTACTTTATTTACAATAAATTCAAGAAGTTCTCTTCTGTAGATTTAAGCATTGCACCCCTATTTTTATGGTTATTTATTAATGTTATGATTGCCATATATCTTAAAGGAAGTGGCTTTTTTATCATCCCCGTTTATTTCGCTTTATGCGGATTAGCCATCACACTTTTTACAAAAGATAAAGCTAAAAACAATGTTTTAGCACACAGTTTATTGGCCTTACCTTTGTTGCTTATTTTTGCCCCGTTGGTAAAAATGTTTCCTGTTGGCTTAGGACTAAAAAACCTCTTTATCAGTGCTTTTTTTGTTGTGTTAATGATGGGATTATTAGTCCCTGTTTTAGCGAAATTTAGAACAAAACACAATTTAGTTTTTTTAGGTTTTGCCATCAGTGTCTTATTTTTTGTAAAAGCGGCTTTAAATTCGGGGTATGCAATCGACAGAAAAAAACCAAACAGCATTTTATATGTCTATGACGCCGATGCGCAAAAGGCTTATTGGAGTACTTACAATCATAAAATAGACCCATTTACCGCACAATTTTTAGGCAAAAATCCTGTAAAAGGAGGCATTGATAAAAAGACGGTTGCCAGTAAATATGCTACAAATCAGACTTGGCATACTGATGCCAAATTGATAGATTTAAAAGCGCCGATGATAACAAATATCAAAGATTCAATTGTAGCCAACGCCAATACCTATCATTTTATCATCACACCACAGCGTACCGTAAACAGGATAGAATTGATTGCCAATACCAATTTACATTTTATAAGTTTTAGTTTAAACGGCGTGGCTTTCACAAAACAAAAAGGCGATGCTTATGTTATTGACACCGAAAAAAGAAAGCATCTGTTGAGTTATTATTTTACCCAACCCAATGAAAGTCTTACTTTAGAATTCGCCTTAAAAGATGGCGAAAGCCCAGACATTACTTTGTATGAAGCATCGTATGATTTGTTTACAAATCCTAATTTTAACATCACGCCAAGAACAGATATCATGATGCCAATGCCATTTGTTTTAAACGATGCCATTGTTATTAAAAAACAATTAAATAGATAAAACACAACAAATAAATTACTTTTGCAGGCAAATAACACCTTGTTATTTTTGCTGTAAATATGTCTTTTTTAATAAAAATAGTATCCTATATAGCTTCTGTACTTTATTACTTGGCTTATCTGTTATGCATCTTATTTTTTCATCCCATACAATGGGTGAGCTTGAACTTGTTTGGGTACCAAACACATAAAATATCTGTCGATTATTTAAGTATTTGTCTCTCGCGTTGTTTGCTGTTTTTAGGAACCTCAGTTAAATTTATAAACGCCCATAATATCCCAAAAGGGAAGCCCATTATTATTGTTTCTAACCACCAAAGCACACAAGATATTGCGCCTTTAATGTGGCTTTTTAGTGCCAACCATCCCAAATATGTGGCTAAAATTGAATTAACCAGAGGCATCCCGAGTTTGTCGTATAATTTAAGACATGGCGGCTCTGTTTTAATTGACCGAAACAATGCCAAACAATCTATAACAGCGCTTAAAAATTTCGCACAGTATATAGAGAAAAACAACTATGCAGCTATTATTTTTCCTGAGGGCACACGCAGTAAAGATGGCAAGCCCATCCCTTTTAAAGATAACGGTTTAAAGGTTTTGGTAAAATACATGCCATCGGCAGTTATTGTCCCTGTAACAATAAACAATTCTTGGAAAGTTTATAAAAACGGAAAATTCCCTTTGCATTTGTTTGACACGATTAGCCTAACAGTTCACGAACCTGTTGAAGCAAATACAGTTCCATTCAACCAACTTTTTAATGATGTTGAGAAAACCATTATCGCAGGAATCAAGTAAAACCTAGGTCAATTCGAGGGATCCCGAAATTTCGGGATTGTATCGAGAATTTTCTTTGTAACAAATTTTGCGATGCTTTGCGTCAAGGGTTTCTGTATTACCTCTCCTTTGGAGAGGTCGGAACTGCTTTTTCGCAGTTTCGGGTGCCATAAAATATAAAAAATTGAATGTTTTATTTTTAAAGCTAAAAAGGAACGAAAGAAAGATGCTTTCTACTTGCTTTTGGATAGCCGTTTTTACAATTTTTATATTTCTACAAGGGTTTCGTAAAAAAAATATAAATTACTAAGAAATACAACTTATAGATTTTATCTTTACGCTTTAAATTATAATTAATGAAATGAGCGTTCTAAGAGGTTAATACAAACTGTAAAATTTTTAAACGCATTACATTTGACCCATAAAAAACAATAAAAAACTTCAAATGAAAACATTAGACCTATTTAATTTCAAAGATAAAAAAGCCTTAATTCGTGTCGATTTTAACGTGCCTTTAGATGCCGATTTTAAAGTTACCGACACCACCAGAATTGAAGCTGCCAAGCCAAGTATTATTAAAATTTTAGAAGATGGTGGTGCTGTTGTTTTGATGTCGCACTTAGGACGTCCAAAAGGTGTAGAAGCAAAATATTCTTTAGAGCACATTCTAGAAACCATTAGCAAAATAATAGGTGTTACGGTGAAATTTGCAACCAATTGTGTAGGAGACGAAGCCGAACAAGCTGTTTCTAATTTGCAAAATGGCGAAATTCTTTTGTTAGAAAATTTACGCTTTCATCCAGAAGAAGAAAAAGGCGATTTAAAATTTGCAGAACAATTGTCAAAATTAGGCGATATTTATGTGAATGATGCTTTTGGCACAGCGCATCGCGCACATGCTTCTACGGCAATCATCGCACAATTTTTTCCAGAATCTAAGTGTTTCGGGTATTTGTTAGCCAACGAAATTAACAGTATTAAACGTGTTTTAGAAGACAGCCAGAAACCGGTTACTGCCGTTTTGGGAGGCGCTAAAGTATCGTCAAAAATTGGCATTATCTCAAATATTTTAGATAAAGTAGATCACATTATTATTGGCGGTGGCATGACTTTTACATTTATAAAAGCCCTTGGCGGAAATATAGGTAACTCGCTTTGCGAAGACGATAAATTAGACTTAGCGCTTTCTATTTTAGATCAAGCTAAAGCCAAAAACGTAAAAATTCACCTGCCTATTGATACCATTATTGCAGACGATTTTAACAACGATGCCAAAACTGATGTGGTCGATGTGTATAACATTCCAGACGGATGGATGGGCTTAGACGCTGGTCCAAAAACCAATGTTGGATTCTCTTACATCATTGCTCAATCAAAAACCATTTTATGGAATGGTCCATTGGGCGTTTTCGAAATGCCAAGCTTTGCCAAAGGCACTATTGAGTTGGGTAACGCTATTGCGGATGCAACCGAAGACGGCGCTTTTTCTTTAGTTGGTGGTGGTGATTCTGTAGCAGCGGTTAAACAATTTGGATTCGCAAACAAGGTAAGTTATGTATCCACAGGTGGTGGCGCGATGTTAGAAATGCTAGAAGGCAAAACCTTGCCTGGGATAGCTGCCATAGAAGCCTAAAAAAGACATCCTTTGGAATTCTAAATAATATCAATTAAGCTTTCTTTTGCGCCTGTGTAATAATCAAATCGTGTTAAGAATTTGTGAAACCTTGTAACAAATTTAGCGATTTGATTAAGGTTTTGAAAAGTGGAAACTTTTTAAAAACACCTCGCAAAAGTGTCTTTTCTTTGTTTCGTTTCTTTGGACAAGCAAAGAAATGAAAAAGAGAAAAATAAGATACCGGGTTTAAATCAACAACTATTTTTATTGCAGATAATAGTACATTTGCGCCTTTCCTAAAAATTAAGAAGCATATTATTATGAAATACACCACACTTCCAACAACCGATATAAAAGTGTCAAAAATCTGTTTAGGCACCATGACTTTTGGTGAACAAAACACCGAAAAAGAGGCCCACGAACAATTAAACTACGCCCTAAGTAAAGGCATTAATTTCATTGATACTGCCGAAATGTATTCTGTTCCAGGACGCAAAGAAACACAAGGCAGTACAGAACGTTTTATAGGAAGTTGGTTAAAAAATCAGAAACGAGACGACTTGGTTGTTGCCACAAAAGTAGCTGGGCCAAACCCGGGGTTAAGTTATATTAGAGACAACATGGGTTTTTCTGAGGCTGCTATTCGCGATGCTGTCGACAAAAGTTTACAACGCCTTCAAACCGATTATATCGATTTATACCAATTGCATTGGCCAGAACGCAGTGCCAATATTTTTGGCATTCGTAATTTTAAAAGCAATCCAAATGAGGCTTGGCAAGATAATTTCAAAACGGTTTTAAACACTTTAAATACCTTGGTAAAAGAAGGTAAAATCAGTCATTTTGGTTTGTCAAACGAAACAGCTTGGGGCACTATGAAATATTTAGAAATGGCTAAAAATGAAAATTTGATGCGTCCAATCACCATTCAAAATGCCTATTCTTTGCTTAACAGGACTTATGAAATTAGTTTGGCAGAGGTATCGGTGAGAGAAGACATCGGCTTATTAGCCTATTCCCCTTTGGCTTTTGGGGTGCTGAGTGGCAAATATCTTAATGGAAAACCAGCCAATTCGCGCTTAACTTTGTTTCCGCCAATGAGGCGGTATGAAAGCGAAGAGTCACATCGCGCCACGAAATTATATGCCGATTTAGCCAAAAAGCACAATTTAAATTTAACGCAAATGGCTTTGGCCTTTATCAACCAACGTAAGTTTGTAACCAGTACCATTATCGGAGCTACAACCATGACGCAACTCAAAGAAAATATGGACAGTATTGATGTGGTATTGAATGACGATATACTCCTAGAGATAGATGCCATTCAGAATTTACAACCCAATCCTGCACCTTGATTTAAATTGGTTACATTTAGACATTAATCTTAATGTAACTCTTTTTAAAATATGTTTACAGAAATAGAAAACGCCATCGCAAGATTCAGCAGTTGGGTCTGGGATTGGCCATTATTACTATTGTTAATTGGTGGCGGCGGCTTTTTTCTAATATATTCAAGATTCACCCCCTTTCTCTATTTTAAACACGCCATAGATATTTTAAGAGGCAAGTTCGATTCTAAAACAGAACCGGGTCAATTAAGCCATTTTCAAGCTTTATCGGCAGCTTTAGCTGCAACTATAGGTATGGGAAATATAAGTGGCGTGGCCATTGCTATTGTAATGGGTGGTCCTGGCGCTATTTTTTGGATGTGGATAAGCGCCCTTTTTGGGATGGCAACCAAATTTTATACCTGTACCCTTGCGGTGATGTATCGCAAAGAGGATGCCGATGGCAAAACCTATGGAGGGCCGATGTATGTTATTACAAATGGTTTATCAAAACGATGGAAACCTTTGGCTGTATTTTTTGCATTGGCAGGTTTGGTAGGGACTTTGCCTTCTTTTACAGCAAATCAGTTAACGCAAACCATGGTAGATGTTTTGCCTTTTGAGTTTGCCAATATGTTTTTATATAAACTCGCCATAGGTATTGTTTTAGCAGGTTTGGCGTCGTTGGTTATCTTTGGTGGCATCAACAGAATAGGCGAGGTAGCAAGTAAATTAGTTCCTTTTATGGTGGTACTTTATTTTGTGGCTGTTTTAAGTATTTTATTCATTCAGTATGCAGAAATTCCAAGCATGTTCCGACTTATCTTTACGGATGCTTTTTCTGGAAAAGCTGTTGCTGGAGGTGCTTTAGGATATCTTATCAAAACTGGGATAAAACGTGCGGCTTTTTCAAATGAAGCTGGTGTAGGAACAGCCCCAATGATGCACAGTAATGCCAAAACCAGCATAGCCGTAAGAGAAGGTTTGGTGGCTATGATTGGCCCAGCAATAGACACGCTTTTGGTATGTACTTTAACAGCGTTGGCCATACTTTCTACAGGTGTTTGGAAAGAAGGTTCAAGCAATGGTATTTCTTTAACCTTAGAGGCTTTTAACGCAGTGCTGCCCTATAATTTAGGGAGTATTATTTTAACGGTGGTGCTTCTGGTTTTCGGACTTTCTACCTTGTTTTCGTATGCCTTTTATGGCACAACTTGTTTAGGTTATTTAACCAAACCAAAATATGGCAAATACTATAATTACTTTTATATTCTTTCTATAGTCGTAGCTGCTGTTGTAAAATTAGAATTGACGATTAATATAATTGACAGCGCTTTTGCCTTAATGGCGATACCAACAGTTATATCTGGAATTTTATTATCTAAAAAGGTAAATACCGCTGCCAAAGCCTATTTTAAAACGCTTTAATAACGTTATTCTGCCTGCCCAACCTTGGTGGGAACGTTGCGAAGCGCCCTAAGACTTTGGTAGAAGGATATTTAAATTTATGTGAGTCTTAATTATTTTTAAAAACATTTCCCCTCAAACGGTTTTTGTCCTCTGAGAATTTTCGTATCAAAACAAAGAAAATAATGGCGTTGGGAGGAGGGAGCATCCAAAGAGTAAAACGGTCTGGATGCAATAGTAATTATTTTCTGTAGATTTTGGAGAAAATTATCAGCAGACTAGATTTTTTTGTTTCTTTTTTCATCAATGGAAAAAAGAAAGAGGTAATTTATTTCAGAATTAACAACTATTTCATTTGCACTTTTTTGCTTGTCCAAAAAAGTGCGGAAAAAGGACACTTCTACGAGGAATTTTGCTTTGCAAACCGATTAAAAAAACTTTAATCAAGTGAAAGATTTTTTAATCTATTCTAGCGTAGAAGATTGTCATTCCTTCGGAATGATTTGGTTTTGAACTTAGTGATTGTTATAATTACCAGAGTCATTAGCATTCTATTGTAAATCCAAAAGTCTTACTTTTGCAGTTCAATTATAACTTAGATGACACACAAAGCTGGTTTTGTAAATATTATAGGCAATCCAAATGTTGGGAAATCAACTTTGATGAATGCTTTTGTAGGAGAGCGCTTATCGATTATAACTTCTAAAGCCCAAACCACACGCCACCGTATTTTAGGCATTGTAAATGGCGATGATTTTCAAATTGTTTTTTCAGACACGCCAGGCATTATTAAACCCGCTTACAGTTTACAAGAGTCGATGATGAATTTTGTAAAATCGGCTTTTGACGATGCCGATATTTTGATTTATATGGTTGAAATAGGCGAAAAAGATTTAAAAGACGACGCTTTTTTTGACAAGATAATCCATTCAAAAATACCCGTTTTGTTGCTTGTCAATAAAATTGACACATCAGAACAAGAAATTTTAGAAGAAAAAATGAGTTACTGGAAAGACAAAGTGCCCAATGCTTTGGTGTATCCGCTATCAGCTTTAGAAAATTTTAATGTAGATACTGTTTTTGATAAAATTTTAGAGCTCTTGCCAGAGTCGCCCGCTTTTTATCCAAAAGACCAATTGACCGATAAGCCCGAACGCTTTTTTGTAAACGAAAAAATCAGAGAAAAGATTTTAATGTATTACAAAAAAGAAATCCCTTATGCGGTAGAAGTGGTTACCGAAGAGTTTGAAGAAGCCGATGATATTATAAGAATGCGCGCCATAATTATGGTGGAACGCGATACCCAAAAAGGCATTATTATTGGGCATAAAGGCAGCGCCTTAAAACGTGTGGGTGCCGAAGCGCGAAAGGATTTAGAAATCTTTTTTGCTAAAAAAATATTCTTAGAATTGTATGTTAAGGTTAATAAAAACTGGCGCAACGACAAAAAACAACTCCGCCGTTTTGGGTATGATGAGTAAATTTAAAGACAGTATTTAATCTGTAAATAGTTATATTTGTGTGATATAGAAATTAAGACAACATTTGGAGATATTAACAAAATGCACGAGATTTACATAAAATTAAAATATTATGGCGGGAATAGACAATATTAAAAACAGACTTATTGACCGAATATTAGCGACTAAAAATGAAAAACTTTTAGAGGCTATTAGTAATATTTTTGAATCAACACATCAAGAAGATATAACATCCCTATCCTCCGAACAAATTGAAATGCTCTTTATGAGCGAGAAAGATATTGAAAAAGGCAACCTTATTTCTGAATTAGATCTTGATAAAGAAGATTCTAAATGGCTGAATTAAAGATTTTTTGGACTCATACAGCAGTTAAACAACGGAATTATATTTTTAGCTATTGGAATAGTAGAAATAAGAGCACTTCTTATACTAAAAAATTAAACCAAAGCATAAAAGAAAGAACGTCTTTATTAAAAAGCAACCCAAAAATCGGTAAGAAAACAGAATTTAAAGAAACACGGATTGTTTCATTAGGGCATTACAGTATTCTTTATAAAAAGATTGATTTAAAAATAATAATTACAGGATTTTGGGATAATAGACAGCATCCAAAAAAATTAATTGCATTTTTAAAGAAAAACTAAAAAGGCTTTCTACACCAAAGAGTTGTGTTAACAACCCGACTCAAAACTCATCACTTATAATTTATAATTTTTACCGAAACTTATAAATCATTGTAATCGTGCCATATTTATGCCCCGTTACGCGGTTGTTAGCTACAGCTTTTGAAAGATACGTAATGGCATAACCATAATTAAACCGTTTTGAAGCCCATTTTAAACCGAGTTGCACACTTGCTTTTATGGGTTTGGCATCAAAAGTAAGCGGACTGTTATCGTTAAACAAACTGCCTTGAATAGTGGCATTATAAGCCACATAAGACAGTTGTGGTTTTACAAAAAAGTAAACTTCTTTTATAGCGTTATCCGTTTTTTCGTTGCTGATATTACTGTTAAACAACACCGAATTAAAAATAGGATTTAAAGCTTTAAAACCGATTCTACTAACAAAACCCAAGGTTAACTCATTAAAAATTGTGCCAACTTTAGCTTCCGCGAAAGCGTTAAAATCTAATTGGTTGTTAGAAGTATAACCCACATTTTTAAGGTATGTAATATTTATATTCGCGCCCAATTGGTCTTGAATTTGATATGCCCATCCAGCAATGGCGGGCAAACCAAAAGTGCGATGGTACCATTTTTGCAATTCATCACCTTGTGCACTTGGTCCTAAAATGCCCAATTGGTATGCGATTTTTAAAAACTGCTGATTTTTATAAAATTTTGTAATGCCAAAATCGGCAAACAAATAACCAGCAAAAGGACGGTCTTGATTGGCAACATCTGGCACAAAAGCTCTAAAAGGTGTGTATAAATAGTGTCCTAATTGAAAGGTGTACATCTTTTTAGCCAACTTTTCGGATGTTGTATTAGATAAAAATTGATATTGCAAAGTCAAGCCATTTGAATAATATTGATCTTGTATTGCCGACACATACACATCATTATCGCTTATAAACCCAATCGATTTTGAATGTTGATTTTGACTAAAAATAAACCCACTAAACAAGCAGAAAAAAAAGAAAAAGGTATTTTTTAATTTCATAAGATAAGACTAAGTTAGGGCTAATTTACGAGCCACCCTAGCCACTATTTTTGGAAAGAAACGTTTAATTAAAACAGCGTATATCTCTTTATTGCCAATGGTTACTTCGTTTTTATTTTCGAGAACAGCTTTTAAAAGACCTTTGGCCAATTTTTCTGGTTTTATGCCACTTTGTATGCTTGCATCCATTTTATTTTGTGCTTTACCATCGCCAGTTAAGGCATTCATAGAGACATTTGTCTGCACATAGCCCGGACAAATTAAATTGACATTGATGTTGTATTTATGAATTTCGGCACGCAGGCTGTCAAAAAACCCATGTAAAGCATGTTTTGAAGCCGCATAACTAGACCGTAAAGGCGTGCCTATTTTACCCATCACACTACTCACAATAACAAAGTGTCCGGCTTTGCGCTCAATAAAATGAGGCAAAAGGGCCTTGGTTAAAGCGACTGTGCCTAAGTAATTTACTTTCATAATTTCTTCATCAACCCTAATACCTGTTTCTTCTACCAGAGACCGTTGGCTAATACCGCCGTTGTTTACTAAAATATCTACATGTCCATAAACGCCAATGGCCGTGTCTGCAATATGTTTAAAATTCAGATAATCGGCTAAATCAAACGGAATAATATGCACATCAAGCGGGTCTGCACACATACTTTTAGTGTCTAATAAATTGTTGGCATGACGTCCAGAAATGATAAGTTTGGCACCCTGGTTAGAAAAGGCAATAGCAGTTGCCCTGCCAATTCCCGAAGAAGCACCCGTAACCCAAACCACTTTATTTTTAAAATACATAAGCTAATTTTTACCAAATATAACAAGATTTTAACGCATAAATTATATTTATTTGAATTGAAAAGTGCATTTTTGTATTTCAAATTTATGATGATGATTAAAAAAATTGCTGTACTTATTTTGTTGATTTCGTTTGGAGTGCAAGCCCAACATACCATTTCTGGGAAAATGACCAAAACGGCCAAGGCAGATTGGCTTATTTTATATAAAATTGAAGGGGGCGCACAATCTTTTATTGCCAATACAAAAATGATTGACAATCAATTTAGTTTTCCACTAAAAAGCGGTGCGGAACCTGGTATTTACAGATTGTTTTATCAAATGGAGCAACAATCATATCTCGATTTTATATACAATAATGAAGATGTTGTTGTGTCTTTTGACCCGAGCGATCTGTCTGGGACAGTAATTTTTGAAAAATCTAAAGAAAATAATTTGTTTAAGAAATATACCGAAGCTATGGCTGTGCCTCAAGCCAAATTAGATTCTTTGCAATTGCGCTATTTTCAAGGAATTGATGCTAAAAGAGAAGTTGTTATCCGTCAAGAATATACAGCAAAACTAAAAGCTGTTACTGCGATGCAAAAGCAATTTGAAACATCGGCGAATGGCATGTTGGTGAGTCATTTTATAAAAGCAAGCGAAAGGTATAATGCCAATGCGCCTTTTAAGGATGCGTCAAAATATTTAACCGCAATTAAAACACACTTTTTTGACGCTGTAGATTTTAACAACCAAGCTTTGCTTAAATCTACATTAATCACAGACCGCATAGTCGATTATGTTTTTTATGTAAATGTATCTTCAGATGGCGCTATGCAGAACAAATTATACAAAAATTCTATTGCCGAAGTTTATAATAAAATCAGCAATAAAAAGTTGACAAAAGAACTGACTTATTATTTAATTAAACGTTTTGCCAATCAAGAAAACAAAGATTTAACGGTTTTTATGTTTGACACCTATTACAATAAATTACCTCAAGCAGATCAAGATTTGACTTTTAAAGAAGCGACGTTTTCTAAATTAAAAATCATGTTAAATGCCAAAGCCCCAAATATTACATGGCAAGATTTTGGCGGGAATAGCAGTTTGTACGCATTAAACGACGCTAAGTATTATGTGGTGTTATTTTGGAGTGCTACATGTGGCCATTGTTTACATGAAATCCCCATTTTATATGATTATATTAAGGATAAAAAAGACATTAAAGTAATTGCTGTAGGTTTAGAAAATGGGCCAGACCCTTGGAATGCAGAGATGAGTAAATACCCGAATTTTATTCATGTGTTTGGTAAAAATCATTGGCAAAATCAATTTGCACGCGCTTACGAAATTCATGCCACACCAACCTATCTTATTTTAGATGCCGATAAAAGAATTGTTGCCAAACCTTATGGTGAAGCCGATGTTAAAGCCTTTTTTGATAAGCTAAAAATGTAAAAAAGCATCTTCTAAATGCTCAAGGCGGATGCCTTTATTATTTTTAATAATGCCGATAATATCAAAACGGACATCGACATCTAGATTACGCGAAATAACATAATCGTCTATAGCGCCAACCAATAATTTTATTTTTTTGGGCTTCACAAAATCTTGCGGATCACCAAAATAATCGGTTGAGCGGGTTTTAACTTCTACAACGGCTAACACATTGTCTTTTTGGGCAATAATATCAACTTCGGCTTTATGAAAATGATAATTGGTTTCTAAAATGGCATAGCCATTTTTAATCAGAAAATCTACAGCCAATTTTTCACCGTCGTTGCCCAGATCGTTGTGCTGTGCCATAATTATTTAAAAGTGATAAAGCTATCGGTATTATTGTCAATTTTTAAAAGCACTTTCCGCCCCAAAATCAAGGCACAATTTTCGGCAATATGACCCGCAGGAAAATCAAAGCAAATAGGCATGTCTGTGCGGCCAATCACGTCTAAAATCAGTTGCGTTGTCGTTTTGCCGAAATCGGGATCATTTACAGGAATATCAGTCATCCCGCCAATGAACACGCCGCGGCATTTGTCAAAAAAACCATTGCGCTTTAAAGTGTAAAGCATCCTGTCTATGCGGTATTTATATTCGCCAATATCTTCAATAAATAAAATAGCATTCTTTGGCTTTGGGGCCGATGGCGTCCCTAAACTTGCCACTAAAAGCGATAGGTTTCCACCTACCAATACACCTTTAGCCTGACCAACAACATTGTTTTTATTGGAGGGAATTTCATAACGCAAAGGTTTTCCGAACAGGGCTTTTTGAAGACTCACAGCCGCCAAATCATTGGCAAGCGCCTCTTGACTTGTTACCATCATCGCGTGAAGCGATTCGATACCTAAATTATTAATATGGTTTAATAAAGTGGTGATGTCAGAATAACCAATTACCCATTTGGGATGCTTTTCAAATTCTGTAAAATCTAAAGAATCAATAATGCGGTTGGTGCCATAACCGCCACGGGCACACCAAATAGCCTTAACAGAGGGGTTGTCAAGCGCTGCTTGTAAATCAGCCAAACGTTCGGCATCCGAACCTGCAAAATGACCTTCTTTATTAAAAACATGTTTGCCTAATTGGACTTGTAATCCCCACATTTCCGCTAAAGCGATACCTGCTTTTAGAGACTTATCCGATTTTAAATAACCTGCTGGGGCAACAATGGCAATAGCGTCACCTTTTTCTAAATTTTGGGGTATAATCATGTCTTTTTTTGTTTGATACTCAAAAATACGAAAACTCCTTTTAGTATCAGCAATTTTTAAAATCTAATCATTACTTTTGTGAGCTATTAAACCCATGTTGACATAGGAAAGGTTTAACCAAACAAAAATTAAAATGACCAATCAAAAAGCGCCTTCACAAAATATAAAAAGATATACCATAACGGCGGCATTGCCATATACAAATGGACCTGTTCATATTGGGCATTTGGCAGGCGTTTATGTGCCAGCCGATATTTACGCACGTTATTTGCGTTTAACAGATAAAGATGTGCTTTTTGTTTGTGGGTCTGATGAACACGGTGTCCCGATTACAATTCGTGCGAAAAAAGAAGGCGTAACACCTCAAGAAATCGTAGATAAATACCACGTCATTATCAAAAAATCTTTCGAAGATTTTGGCATTTCATTCGATAATTATTCACGTACCTCTGCAAAGATTCATCACGAAACGGCTTCCGAATTTTTTAAAAAATTGTATGATGATGGCAAGTTTATAGAAGAAACGTCCGCGCAATTATACGATGCCGAAGCCAAACAATTTTTAGCTGATAGGTTTGTAATTGGCACTTGCCCAAAATGTGGCAACGAAGAGAGTTATGGCGACCAATGCGAAAACTGTGGCACGAGCCATAATGCCACCGATTTGATCAATCCAAAATCGGCCATTACAGGCAATAAGCCCAGTTTAAAAGAAACCAAACACTGGTATTTGCCTTTAGAACAATACGAAAAATGGCTGCGCGCATGGATTGTTGAAGGCCATAAAAGCGATTGGAAAACCAATGTGTTGGGTCAGGTAAAGTCTTGGTTAGACGATGGTTTACGTCCACGTGCTGTCACCCGCGATTTAGATTGGGGTATCCCCGTTCCTGTAAAAGGCGGCGAAGGCAAAGTGCTGTACGTTTGGTTTGATGCACCTATTGGTTATATTTCTTCAACCAAAGAATGGGCTGCTCAAAATGGAAAAGATTGGGAACCTTATTGGAAATCTAACGACACCAAATTGGTTCATTTTATAGGGAAAGACAATATTGTTTTCCATTGCATCATTTTCCCAGCCATGCTTAAAGCCGAAGGCTCTTATATTTTACCCGATAATGTGCCTGCCAATGAATTTTTAAATTTGGAAGGAAATAAAATATCCACATCAAAAAATTGGGCCGTGTGGTTGCACGAATATTTAGAAGATTTTCCTGATAAACAAGATGTGTTGCGCTATGCCTTAACGGCGAATGCGCCAGAAACCAAAGACAACGATTTTACGTGGAAAGATTTTCAGGCACGTAATAACAATGAGTTGGTAGCTATTTTTGGAAATTTCATCAATCGCGTTGTTGTTTTGACCAATAAATATTATGATGGCATTGTACCAAAGCACTACAATTTTACTGAAGGAGATGCGCAAGCTTTAGAACAATTACAACAATTCCCTGCGGTTATTGGCAAATCTATTGAACGCTATCGTTTTAGAGAAGCCTCACAAGAATTGATGAATTTGGCGCGTTTGGGGAATAAATATTTAGCTGATGCCGAACCTTGGAAATTGATTAAAACAGATGCCGCACGAGTAGAAACCATTATGTATGTGGCGCTACAAATTGCTGCAGGATTGGCTGTTTTATCTGAACCGTTTTTGCCGTTTACATCACAAAAATTAAAAAAATTACTCAATGTCATTCCGACAGCGCGCAGCAACGAGGAATCTCAAAAACCAGTAGTCCAAAATGATGAGATTGCCACATCCCGACTTGTCGGGATTCGCAATGACCAATCAAAATGCAATGTCACCTCGAGCGCAGTCGAGAGGTCTTGGCGCAGCATTTTAGAAAACACAGAGTTGCTAAACCCCGACCATCAAATAGGCAAACCCGTATTGTTGTTTGATAAAATTGAAGACGCCGATGTTCAGAAACAATTAGATAAACTTGAAGCGACAAAAAAGGCAAATAAAGTCGAGAATCAGGCTGTAGCCACTCAAAAAGAAATGGTTTCTTTTGAAGATTTTACCAAATTAGACATCCGCATTGGCACTATTTTAGAAGCCGAAAAAGTAGCTAAAACCAAAAAATTACTCAAACTTAAAGTGGATGTGGGTATGGATATTCGCACCATTGTAAGTGGCATTGCCGAAAGTTTTTCTACTGAAGAGGTTATTGGCAAACGCGTGACCGTTTTAGTCAATTTAGCACCTAGAAACATTAAAGGTATTGAAAGCCAAGGGATGATTTTAATGACCGATACACCTGATGGCAAATTAGCTTTTATTGAGCCAGAAAATGATACTGTTGGTAATGGTGGGCAAGTGAGTTAAAGCCCCCTAAGCCCCCAAAGGGGGAATTATCCTTAAATATAACAACAAAGTTTTTTTCGCATCATACCTTAGCTTGATGTACATTAAAATAATGTCTTTAGTGTTCTATTGCGTTTAGAATAAACCATATTTATATGCGATTACTGCTAAAAATTAAAAACACCCCTATCCCGAAACTTCGGGACTCAAAGGGACATTCCTCCAAATAAAATGTTTTACAGAATCAATTGTCCCCTTGAGGGGACTTTAGGGGTGTAAATTGAAAACAGTTTAATGTAGCAAGGCATTACAAAAGGGTTCGCTTATCACAGCTCACTTCTCACAATTCAAGCCATTTTATTCGCCAATTGCCCGCAAGCGGCATCAATATCTTTACCACGGCTGTGACGCACATTGACCACAATGTGGTTGTTTTCTAAAGATTTAACGTAATTGGCAATGGCTTGTGGCGACGCCTGTTGAAAAAGCCCATCATCAATGGCATTGTATTCGATAAGATTGACCTTAACGGGAACTTGTTTACAAAGATTTACCAAGGCATTGATATCAGCTTGGCTGTCATTAATACCTTTCCATACCACATATTCAAAAGTAATACGGCGCTTTGTTTTGGCATACCAATATTGCAAAGCTGTTAGCAAATCGGCAATGGGACTGACCTCGTTAATGGGCATCATTTTAGAACGGACTTCGTCTATAGCCGAATGCAAGGAGACTGCTAAATTAAATTTCACGTCGGCGTCGGCTAATTTTTTTATCATTTTTGGCAAACCAACCGTCGATAAAGTGATGCGTTTTGGCGACATGGCCAAACCTTCATCCGAAGTGATTTTAGCAATCGCTTCTAAAACATTTTTATAATTTAAAAGCGGTTCGCCCATGCCCATAAAAACAATATTCGACAGCTTTCGCTGATGGTACAATTGGCTTTGTTGGTTGATGATGACCACTTGGTCGTAAATTTCGTCTGGATTGAGGTTGCGCATTTTCTTTAAGCGTGCCGTGGCACAAAAATGACAATTCAAACTACAACCCACCTGGCTAGAAACGCAAGCCGTGGTGCGATTTTCGGTCGGAATTAAAACCGATTCTACCACCAAACCGTCGTGTAATTTTATAGCATTTTTAATGGTGCCATCTTTAGCGCGTTGCAGATTATCAACCTTAATATGATTGATGACAAAATTGTCTGACAAAAATTGGCGTGTGTCTTTAGAAATATTGGTCATATCCTCAAAATGATGCACGGCTTTGCCCCACAGCCAGGCGTACACCTGATTGCCCCGAAAGGCTTTGTGCCCTTTTGAGACAAAAAAGGCTCTCAATTCGGTTTTTGTTAAAGCGCGGATGTCTTGTTTTGCTGTCATGAGAGGACAAAAGTAAGTATTAAGTATCAGGTATTAAGTATGAGCTATGAGGTATTATGTATGGTGTTGTAAATAAGTGATGTAAATTTGGGTAAAACCTCTATAAATTTTTATTTTAACCAACAACCAACAACCAACCAACAATGGCAACCCCCCCCCCTACAATTAACCTCTAAAATAGCTTAAAATTATTCAATCAAACATTTTGATATCACTTTAAAATGCTTATTTTTGTCAGCGAACTAAATAGTTAAATAACATTCCCTCGTTGTTAAACAATTTAAATATACATGAAGCAATTTGCGTTAATTGGTGCCGCTGGTTACATTGCCCACAGACATCTTCGCGCTATAAAGGATACGGGTCATCATTTAGTTGCAGCCCTTGATAAATTTGATAGCGTTGGTATTATGGATAGTTTTTTTCCGAATGCCGATTTCTTTGTAGAGTTCGAGCGTTTTGACCGCCACATCGAAAAGTTGAAACGCGATAAAGGACTCAAACTCGACTATGTGAGTATTTGTACGCCAAATTATTTACACGATGCCCATATCCGCTTTGCCTTGCGCAGTGGCGCGCATGCCATTTGCGAAAAACCTTTGGTGCTTAATCCGTGGAATATCGCCGCGCTTGAAGCGATAGAGCGCGAAACCGAAAAAAAGGTCCACACCATTTTACAATTGCGTTTACACGATAGCATCATCGCCTTAAAGCAGCAAATCGCCAACGGTCCAAAAGACAAGATTTATGATGTCGATTTAACCTACTTAACCTCCAGAGGCCATTGGTATTACACGGCGTGGAAAGGCGATGTCTCTAAATCCGGTGGCATTGCCACAAATATTGGCATTCATTTTTTCGATATGCTGGCTTGGGTGTTTGGCGATTTACAAAGCAGTACAGTCCATCTGCATGCGCACGATCGTGCAGCGGGTTATCTAGAATTTAAACAAGCGCGCGTGCGTTGGTTTTTATCTATCAACGACCATTTGTTACCACAAAGTGCACAAGAAAAAGGACAACGCACCTACCGTTCAATTACGGTTGATGGTAAGGAGATAGAATTCAGCGAAGGCTTCTTCGATTTACATACCAAAAGTTACGAACAAATTCTTGCAGGAAACGGCTTTGGTTTAACCGATGCTAAAGCGTCGGTGCAGTTGGTTCACGATATTCGGAATGCTGAATTAACTTCTGTTAAAGGAGATTATCACCCGTTGGTAAAGCAGCCGTTAAGTAAGCATCCGTTTAGGAATGATCATTAGAGGGCTTATAACACAGACTTTAACTCAGACAATAGTTTAAATAAAACATAAGATATTTTAAAAAATACGATAGTCATCAATGAAATTAAGAAATAACAGTATAAACACCCCTCTCGATTGCATCGAGTGTCCCCTCAAGGGGACATTGATATGAGATATTTATAAAAATTGTTAGAAATAGATATTTATAATATTAATATATAAAAAGGAATAATTGTTCCCTTGAGGGTCCCGAGACTTCGGGATTAGGGGTGTTATGAGAGAAAATTTAAAAAACAACAGAAAATTGATAGCATCAAAGTCAGCGTCATAGTCATAGTTAAAACAAATGAATACCAAAACAACTAAGATAACAACACATCCCAGTCATACTAAGCAATGTCATCCCGAGCGGAGTCGAGGGGCAAAACTCGAAACTCAAAATTTGTGTTGGTATGCTATTTACACCAAGCCGCGTTTCGAAAAAAAAGTGGATAAAGTGTTGACCGAAGCCGGTTATGAAGTGTGTTTGCCGTTGATGAGTACCATAAGACAATGGAGCGATCGTAAAAAGAAAGTACAAGTACCATTAATTCCGTCTTATGTATTTGTAAAGATGGCAGAAAAGCAGTTACAGGCCCTATTTGAGTTTACCGGTGTGGTGGGTGTGCTCAAACATTTAAAAAAACCAGCTGTTGTACAGGATTATGAAATTGAAAATTTAAAGATTATGTGCCAACATCCCGATGCGGTTACGGCGATAGATATTGCTGAATTTGAACCGGGTACGCCCATTCAAATTATACACGGTCCGATGATTGGATTATACGGTGACTGTATTGAAATTAAAGGCAAGCAACGCATGCTGGTTTCTGTTAAAAATATGGGATTGGCATTTGTTTTAGATGTACCTTTGAGTTATATTGAAGGCATAAAAAGCCCCCTAACCCCCGAAGGGGGACGGAGCGTAAAAAAAATGCCTAGTAGGCATTTTTAGCGATCGTGCCAGAAGGTGCGAGGGCAAAAAAAGGAGCGTAAAAAAAATGCCTAGTAGGCATTTTTAGCGATCGTGCCAGAAGGTGCGAGGGCAAAAAAAGGAGCGTAAAAAAAATGCCTAGTAGGCATTTTTAGCGATCGTGCCAGAAGGTGCGAGG
>FLOH01000321.1_pt1 | contig 117376 bp, 101 predicted proteins | sample 756751 | NCBI WGS metagenome assembly FLOH01 (sample SAMEA4026879, study PRJEB14308) | marine metagenome | biome: coastal water; material: water | depth 74 m
GCGTCAGATGTGTATAAGAGACAGGTATAAGAGAAAGTATGCTTGCATGAAATGTTCAAAGAACAACTGCAGAAAAAGTACCATAGGATGGATAAAAAAGGTAAAGTCGATCACGAGTATCTTAAAGAAGCATTCAAAGAGAAACCCACAGAATAAATACGTTGAACATCGTAAGGAACTCAAGTGGGGTTTGCTCAGATTTGAATAAATCTTAAACTCTACTACCATGAAATACTTTTTTACTTTTTTCATCTCACTCATCTCACTAGCAAGCCAAGCGCAGTTTTTGCTTAACATAGATGGCGAAGCCCCCAATCCGTTCTCGGATAAATCAGGAAACAATATGGTAAATACCGTTGGAACTCCAGTAATTTCCAATGGTGCGGTTGAGTTCACAACTGGCAGCGATTATCTCATCATCGACCCGTTTGTCGACTTTGATCTAGATGCGGATTGGACCGTTTCTTTCGACATTAACATGAGCGACCCAACCGATAGCGTTTATGTCATTGACTGGAGAAGCAACAGCAATGTGGGCCACATGCATATTGGTTACACAGGTCAACGCGGCATGTACTTCAGCGATAGAAGCATCAATGGTCTTTACGGAAATCTGGTGGAAAATCCTGTTGCGCTTCCTGCAAACCAATGGGTTCATTTTGATGTGGCTCGAGAGGGCGATTCGCTCTTTATTGACAGAGAAGGAATGCAAGTTGGTTCTGCCTATTTCGTGGACAACCTTTCGCCACTTTCAACCACAACCATCGGTTATTCTGAGGATTTCAGGTACGAGCATGATGCGTTTGCCTTGGACAATGTAACGCTGACAGGAAACCCGCTTTCGGTAAACGAAATGAATGCCTTTGAGTTTTCCATGTTTCCAAACCCTGCAACAGATGAGATTCGATTTTCCACAGAAGAAACCATTGACCAAGTGCGAATTATCAATTTGTTAGGAGAGATTGTACACTCCTCAAAACCCACTAATCAGGCGTTGGATATTTCCAGCTTGCAGAGTGGAATGTATGCTTTGAGCCTCGAATCTGAGAATGGTGTCTCCATTCAACGTTTCGTTAAGAACTGAACAGAATAGGACCACAGAAAAGCCCTATTTACGAAAGCAGATGGGGCTTTTTATACGTTAAAGCGGAAGTGCATTACATCGCCATCCTTCACGATGTATTCTTTCCCTTCAACCTTCATTTTACCAGCTTCTTTCACCGCAGCTTCTGAGCCAAGTGTCACGAAATCGTTGTAAGCGATTGTTTCGGCACGAATGAATCCTTTCTCAAAATCAGTATGGATCACTCCAGCGGCTTGCGGAGCTGTCATGCCTTTTTCAATAGTCCAAGCGCGGACCTCTTTTACACCTGCGGTGAAATACGTTTGAAGATTGAGCAACTTGTAAGCAGAACGAATAAGCTTGTTTACTCCAGCCTCCTCCAAGCCCATGTCCTGTAAGAATTCTTGGCGCTCTTCGTAAGTATCCAATCCAGCAATATCAGCCTCAGCAGCAGCAGATATGAGTATCACCTCTGCATCCTCGTCCTTCACTGCATCCTGAACTTTTTCAGTGAATTCATTTCCGGAAATAACAGACGCTTCGTCCACATTACAAACGTAAAGCACCGGCTTTAGCGTAAGTAGATGAAACGTTTGCGCCAATTCCAACTGAGCATCATTCAGAGAGGCAGTTCTGGCCGACTTTCCTTGCTCTAAGGTATCTTTCAAAATCGACAGTACCTCATATTCTGCCTTCGCTTCTTTCTGACCAATTTCGGCTTGCTTTTTCACTTTTGAAAGACGCTTTTCAACGGTATCCAGATCTTTGAATTGAAGCTCAGTATCGATTACTTCCTTATCTCTAACCGGATCAACCGAACCATCCACATGCACCACGTTTCCATCTTCAAAACATCTTAAAACGTGTATGATCGCGTCCGTTTCACGGATATTGCCTAAGAACTGATTACCCAATCCTTCGCCTTTGCTGGCGCCTTTCACCAATCCTGCTATGTCAACGATTTCAATGGTTGTGGGCACTACACGTTCAGGCTTCACCAAACCTTCCAATTTTTCTAAGCGCTCATCAGGAACGGTAATAACCCCAACGTTCGGCTCAATGGTGCAGAACGGAAAATTTGCCGCTTGCGCTTTTGCGTTAGAAAGACAATTGAAAAGGGTTGATTTTCCAACATTTGGAAGTCCCACGATACCACATTGTAAAGCCATTGCTCGATTTTTTTGAGGCGGCAAAGGTAATGCAATGGTTAAATGATTTCAGACGTAAAATGCCTTGGTTAATTTAGCGGGCAATTGAACCGATGGGAGACAGAAAAACGCAACTCTTCAATTACGTATTGGTAGCCATAGGATTGCTTCCGCTACTCCATTGGATGTTCGGTCATGTGCATCAAGATGCGTGGTGGGATGAGTTGATCTCGTTGAAGGATTACGCGTTGGTCACCTTCGAAACGACACGCACTTCTTACCCTGAACCAGGCAACCATGTTTTCTTTAACCTGTTCGATAATCTTATCAGCAGATTGATTGGTGTTCGCGACTTCTACGAAATGCTGGACCATCTTTGGAAGTTACGCTTCGCACAGGGCTTGCTGGCAATCGGAACATGCGTTTACGCATTTCTGACCGTCAGGCGTTTCTTTAGCAAAGACTACGCGAGTTTGGCTGTTATCTTTTTGGCGAGTTGTATTCCATTCCTGAATTTCTCGCTTCAACTGCGCGGTTACAACATGAGCATGCTATTCGTGAGCATGGTAATTTATCATGGCTGGAGCTATTTGGACGGTAGAAAATGGCCGCATCTGCTTCTCACCGCACTGGCCTCCTTCTTCCTTTTATATAGCATCCCAAGCAACGTCTATTTCCTTTTCGGATTTAGCTTGGTGATGTTATTGGATTGGTGGACCAACTTCCGAGCCGATGGCACTACGGTTGATGACAAGAAATCGAAGAAGAAAAAGGTCAACGGACCGAGCTTATTCTCTTATCCGCATTTATGGATTTTGGGAGCCGTTGGAATTGGAACGGCAGTCACTTTTATGGCTTACCAACCGATAATGGAATTGCTTTTGGACAACCGTTTTGTGTCGAAAGCACCGCCCGAAAGAGCATACGTCCTAACCAACGTTTTCCCTTCTGTTCTGAAAGCGTTCTTCAGTTTCCGCTGGTTATTGCTTCTGCCCATTTTAGGTGGCTTATTTTTTTGGTTGACCAAGAAAGAATTGGAATTCGAACGAAGAAAACTGGTTTATGTACTGGTGATTTTTCTACTTCCGTTTGTATTCCTTTTCATCCACGAGAAGGTTCCGTTTGAACGGACGTTCGTTCATCTTGCTCCTGCTTTCGCTATGCTTTTGGCGGCAGTTTCGGCATTATTCTTAAAGGGCTTGAAGCTAAATGAGACCGCAAAACAGGCCGTTGTTGCCGTGCTTGCTATTTATTGTATAGGCAATTACGTTTGGCAAGATGCCGAGATAAACGCCCAACTCGAAAAAAACCTCGAGCGCAATAAACGCGAACAGAACATTTATCACGCATTTTTTCTTGCCGATAATTTTCAGCCCAATGCGGCTGTGGAAGAATTCTTAGCCCTGAACGACACCAATGCTGCAGTTATGCTTGTGGATGAGTTGGACCGTGTAAGCTACCTCTATTACTTGGAAAAACACGATATCGTTAGCTATGCGATGATCAAAATTCAACCACGTAAAACGGAAGCTCAAGGAAGAACTTTTAGTCATGTTGGCATGTTCCAAAAGTCGCAAGGAAAAGGCAACAAACCGGCATTTCAGCAGGTTCCTGCCAACTTGGACGAAAAGGATAAGGCAATTAACAATTACATGCTTCTGACCAATATCGTGTCGCAGATCGAGCGCGGAAAAAACATCTATCTCTTTACAGGATTTCCGCGAAAGGCGGAAAAGGCCATGGCGCAGTTTTTCAGCAATCGATACACGCTCAAAAGCCTGAATGAACCTGGGTTCGCCAACCTTTATCTGGTCGAGCCTATTGCCACGCCTTCTCAGCCCTAAAACGGTTTTCAAAAGTTATTAACGTGGCTTTGCCTACCCTTTTGCTTAGGGTACATTTGAACGCAACCAATAAGCCGCTCCATGCCATCTACCGAAGAACTGAAACGCATCTGTTCGCAAACGCGAAGAGACATTGTACGAATGGTTGCTGCACCCAAATCAGGGCATCCGGGAGGTTCGTTGGGTTGTACTGAGTTTTTTGTGGCGCTTTATCATGAGATCATGAAACCAGACGCCTCCAACTTTACCATGGATGGCAAAGGCGAGGATGTTTTCTTCCTTTCCAACGGACATATTTCGCCTGTTTGGTACAGCGTTCTGGCACGCTACGGATACTTCCCAGTGAAAGAACTTTCCACGTTTCGATTTCTGAACACGCGATTGCAAGGCCATCCGACAACGCATGAAGGACTGCCTGGTGTGAGAATGGCCTCGGGCTCGTTGGGAATGGGACTTTCGTGTGGAATAGGTGCCGCACTGACGAAGAAACTGAACGGAGACAAGAAGCTTGTTTACACCCTGCATGGCGATGGCGAATTGCAGGAAGGGCAGATCTGGGAAGCGGCCATGTTTGCAGCAGCCAAGAAAGTCGACAATATCATTGCTACCGTAGACGTTAATGGAAGGCAGATCGATGGTGATACGGATGACGTTATCGCGCTCGGAAACCTACGGGCAAAGTTTGAGGCTTTCGGTTGGAAAGTGTTTGAATGCGATGGCAACAATTTGGACGACCTACTGAAAACCATGGCCGAATGCAAAGCCGCAACAGGAAAGGGCGTTCCGATCATCAATCTCATGAAAACCGAAATGGGTATGGGAGTTGATTACATGATGGGAAGTCACAAATGGCACGGAATTTTCCCAAATGCAGAGCAGTTGGAAGATGCCCTCGGCCAATTGGAAGAAACACTCGGAGACTATTGATCTCCAACCAATAACATGTTCCTTTTAAGGAAACATATTTCTGTCTTACTGCTTGGATTTGGGCTTCTGCTCAGCTTCAACAATCCTTCTCTGGCGCAAGAAAAAGAGAAGCCATTGAACCGAATTCTTTTCGTTTTCGATGGCTCGCAGAGCATGTTCGGGCATTGGGAAAGTGGAATGAAGATCGACATCGCCAAGCAACTCCTCAATGAGTTGCTCGATAGTCTGAAAAATGTGGACAACCTCGAACTGGCCTTCAGAGCTTATGGTCATCAAAGTCCGTTCATATCCAGCACCCAGTGCGATTGCAAAGACACCAAATTGGAAGTGCCATTCGGTGGTGGCGGGGCTTGGGAGATCAAAAAAGCATTAGAGAAAATTCAACCGAAAGGGACTACCCCGATCGCATATAGTTTAGAACAATCAGCCAAAGATTTTCCGCCATGCGGGAACTGCCGCAACATGATCATTCTGATCACCGATGGCATTGAGGAATGTGCGGGTGATCCGTGTGCAGTCTCAATGGCTTTGCAAGCAAAAGGAATTGTGTTAAAACCGTTCGTTATCGGAATTGGCCTCGACCTTGAATTGGTGGATCGTTTCAAATGTATCGGAAGCTATTTCAATGCACGGAATGAACGCTCCTTCAAGGATATTTTGAACGTGGTGATCTCGCAAGCACTCAATCCGACTTCTGTTCAGGTTAACCTGATTGACAGCAACGGAGAACCGACCGAGACCGATGTCAACATGACCTTTTACGATGCGAATTCGGGGCAGATGGTTTACAATATCATTCACACCATGAACCATCGCGGTTTGCCCGATACGTTGAGCATCGATCCGCTCACTTCCTATCGCATGAAAGTGCACACCGTTCCTGCGGTTACCAAGGACAGCATTGACCTCATTCCGGGTATTCACAACATCATTGCCATTGATGCTCCTCAAGGTGACCTTGTTCTTAAAGTTCAAGGCAAACACGATTACGAAAATCTGCAAGCCATTGTCCGAAAGTCGGGTGATATGAACACGCTCAACGTTCAGAAAATTGACGACAAGCAGCGGTACTTGGTTGGGACTTACGACCTCGAAATTCTCACCCTCCCAAGAAAGTATGTCAGCGGTGTGAACGTGGCTCAAAGTCATACAACCAAGGTTGAAATCCCTCAGCCAGGAATGGCGCACATCATGCGTAAGACAAAAGGAGTTGGGGATGTTTTCCTGAAAGAAGGACTCGGGCTGACTTGGCTTTACTCCTTAGATGATCAGTTAACTTCGGAGAGCATTCCGCTACAACCTGGAGACTACAAAGTGGTTTTCCGACCCATTGGATCGAAGCGCGCATTTTACACGATTGAACAGGATTTTACAATTTTCTCAGGCAAATCACAACTGGTTGAACTCAAATAACATGGTGATAGAAAAACTTACAGAAGACCGCGACACGCGTTCTGGATTTGGAGCTGGACTTCAAGAATTAGGAAAGGAAAACAAAGATGTAGTGGCGCTATGCGCAGACCTCACCGGCTCCCTTAAAATGAACGATTTTGAGAACGACAATCCAGACCGATTTTTTCAGGTGGGGATTGCTGAAGCCAACATGATCAGTATTGCTGCTGGTATGACCGTAGGAGGAAAAATTCCGTTCACAGGGACATTCGCCAACTTCAGCACTGGCCGTGTTTATGATCAAATAAGACAATGCGTGGCCTACTCTGGAAAGAATGTGAAAATCTGTGCATCGCATGCTGGTTTGACGTTGGGAGAGGATGGTGCCACGCATCAAATTTTGGAAGACATCGGCATGATGAAAATGTTGCCGCACATGACGGTTATCAACCCATGCGATTACAACCAGACGAAAGCAGCTACCAAAGCAATTGCCGATCTGGATGGCCCTGTTTATCTGCGTTTCGGACGGCCAAAAGTGCCCAACTTTACACCAGAAGATCAGAAATTCGTGATCGGTAAAGCGTGGAAAGTCTCAGAAGGAACGGACGTCAGCATCTTTGCAACAGGTCATTTATTATGGAAAGCGATTGAGGCACAAGCCATTTTGGCCGACAAAGGCGTGAGTGCCGAGATCATCAACATCCACACGATTAAACCTTTGGATACTAGTGCAATCATAGCTTCCGTTAACAAAACAGGTTGCGCGGTGACTGCCGAGGAACACCAGAAAAATGGTGGACTTGGTGACAGCGTTGCTCAAACACTTGCGGTGAACAATCCGGCCCCGATGGAAATGGTGGCAGTAAATGACAGTTTTGGGGAGAGTGGTACACCCGAACAACTGTTGGAGAAGTACGGATTGAACACCGAAAGCATTGTAGAAGCAGCTCTAAAAGCCATCGCGAGGAAGTAAAACTCGCACATGACGGACGGCTCGGACAAGAAATTGCTGGATCAATTCCGAGACCCCACGTCTCGAAATCTGGCATTCAGTCAACTGGTCAATAAATACCAAGAGCGGCTTTATTGGCACATCCGGAGAATTGTGATTGATCATGACGATGCCGATGATGTGCTTCAAAATAGCTTCATCAAAGCCTTCAATAATTTGGATGGTTTTCGAGAAGACAGTCAGCTTTTCACATGGCTTTATCGCATTGCAACAAATGAAGCACTCACATTTTTGAAGAAGAAAAAGCGGAACATTTTCGTTTCGTTTGATGATGTTGCACACGGACTTTCATCCAAATTGGAGGCCGACCCTGAACTGAGTGGAGATGCCATTCAACTCAAGTTGCAACAAGCGTTGCTTACACTGCCTACCAAGCAGCGATTGGTCTTTAACATGAAATATTTTGAGGAGATGAAATATGAGGATATGTCTGAAGTCACGGGAACTTCGGTCGGTGCTCTTAAAGCATCATACCATCATGCCGTGAAAAAAATTGAGACTTATCTGAAAAATCAATTTTAAACCTTTTGAAAGAATGATTGTCAACATAGAGTGATGAAAAACACAGAAAAGCATAACAACCCGAAACTCAGCATTACTGGGGTTTCTGATGCAGACCTAAAAAGGAACGCATTCAAAACCCCCGAAGGTTATTTCGAAAACCTGACTCCACGGGTTATGGAAAGCGTCCGAAGTGCGAAAAAGACGGAGACTTCATCTACGTTTGATTGGAAGCGAATTCTTGTTCCAACCATCAGCATTGCTGCGATTCTTTTAATCGCTTTGTTGTTAATTAATCCAACCGAAAACGCAACGCTTGATTTTGAAACGGTTTTGGCTTCGCTCACTATTGAAGAACTAAGTGAATACGCTGATATTGAAGTATCGGAATTGGTGAGTTACGAACTTGTAGATTACAATCAAATGGCACTTGCCGAAATCCCGTTAACGGAAGAAGAACTTATTGATTATCTCTACGAAGACGAGATAGAATTGAATTCCATTATTGACGAAATAGAAATCTAACATGAAAAAGCTACTGTTACTGATTTTTGCTGTTGTGTTTAGTACGCAATACACCTATTCTCAAGAAGAGTTAGAGTCTTCCAAAAGAGAAAAACTGCAAGCACTAAAAGTTGCTTATCTCACAGAAGAATTGAGTTTAACTCCCGAAGAAGCGCAGTCGTTTTGGCCACTTTACAACGAGTTGGAAGACAAAATGAAAGCAATCCGAAAAGCACAACGGGAAAACCGAATGAACGCCAAGAAAAACCTTGAGACAATGTCGGATGCGGAACTTACAGTTAGTATTGATAAAGAGCTCGCATTTGAGCAAAAAGAACTTGATTTAAAAAAAGAATACAACGTTCTGTTCAAGAAAATTCTGCCTATTAGAAAAGTAGCTAAGCTTCATGCCTCCGAACAAGGTTTTAGGAGAGAGCTTCTGCGCGGGGCGAAAGACCGAAGAAAAATTCCTGGTGGACCACCTCATTAAGCATTAAAAAAGGCATTGAACAATCGATGCCTTTTTTTTGTTTGTATTAGTGTGAGATTAGCCTTTTTAGAAGAGTCAGTTCCTGCTTTGATTTTGAGCAACCTGAATGCTTCTTTTTTTCGTATAATCGCAACACGAAACCAAAACCCTTTTTTTAAGAATAAAAATGAGCGACAAAGCTGAGTTACGCGTAGGAGATCAAACTGTTGAGTTACCTGTTATTACTGGTACGGAGAATGAACAAGGAGTTGATATCAGAAATCTTCGGGCGCAAACAGGTCTGATTACGTTTGACGGTGGATATAAGAACACTGGTGCAACAAGCAGCGCTATCACATTTTTAGATGGAGAAAAGGGAATCCTTCGTTATCGAGGTTATCCGATTGAGCAGTTAGCCGAAAAGTCAACTTTTTTGGAGGTTGCTTACCTGTTGATTAATGGTGAGCTACCGAACAAGACTGAATACGCAGATTGGACAGAAAACATTACGAGACACACGCTTATCCATGAGGATATGAAAGAGTTTTTTGAGGCATTTCCTCGAAAAGCACATCCAATGGGGGTTCTTGCTTCTAATTTGATTTCACTTTCAACTTTCTATCCTGAGAGTCTAGACCCAGACAGACCAGACATAAAAATTGACCTTACAATTAAGAGGTTGATCGCAAAGATTTCTACAATTGCAGCATGGTCACACAAGAATTCTGTGGGACATCCAGTTGTTTATCCGAAGAACAAATACAATTACACCGAGAACTTCCTAAACATGATGTTCTCAGTTCCGACTGAGGATTATGAACCAGATCCAGTTGTGGTTAAGGCGTTAGATCAATTATTGATTCTTCATGCAGATCACGAGCAGAACTGTTCTACTTCAACGGTAAGAATTGTGGGCTCTTCAAGAGCTAATCTATACGCTTCTATAGCAGCAGGTGTTGCGGCACTTTGGGGCCCACTTCATGGTGGTGCTAACCAAGCTGTAATTGAAATGTTGGAAAACATTCAGGCAGATGGAGGAAACATGCAAAAGTGGATTGATAAGGCGAAGGACAAGGATGATCCATTCCGTATCATGGGATTTGGTCACCGTGTTTACAAGAACTTTGACCCACGAGCTACAATCATCAAGAAATCTTGTGATGATGTACTTGAGAAATTGGGGATCAACGATCCAATTCTTGACTTGGCAAAACAACTTGAGCAAGTAGCGTTGAATGATGATTATTTCAAGGAAAGAAATCTATATCCAAACGTTGACTTCTACTCTGGAATCATTTACAAAGCAATCGGTATTCCAACCGAAATGTTCACAGTAATGTTCGCTATGGGACGTCTTCCTGGATGGATTGCACAATGGAAAGAAATGATGGCAAACGGAGAGCCGATTGGTCGTCCGCGTCAGATTTACACAGGCGAAAACGAACGTCCTTACAAGCCATTATCAGGCCGATAGGATTCATAAACTAATTTGAAAAAAGGATGAGGTCGACCTCATCCTTTTTTGTTTCCTTTAATCTCTATGAACAAGGGTATTTTCCGCAAACGGAACCTCGGACTCTTTATCAAGGTCTTGATTGCCTTTGTTGCGCTTTGGTTTCTTTATAGAGAAGTACAGATAAAAAATCAGGAAAGTGATTTGAGTCAAGGGATTGATCTATTGCTTAAGCCTGAAAGCCTCATTTACCTGCTTATACTTTTGGTGCTCATGCTTTTAAACTGGGTTTTAGAAGCATATAAGTGGAAAACACTCATCCAGCATATTGAAAATATCTCTTTACTAAAGTCCTTAAAGGCAATTTTCTCTGGTATTACGATTGCCATTTTTACCCCATATCGTGTTGGAGAATATTTTGGACGCGTTTTTCATCTTGGCAAAGCTGATAGGTTCGATGCTACCCTTTTAACTGTTGTCGGCAGCTATGCTCAATTGGTTGTGACATTGGTTGCAGGTATTCTGGCGTCCATCTTCTTTATTCCGAAGCATATTGGGCTTGGACCAGTATCAGAGTATCAATACTACTTTATCGCCCTTTTGATGTTTGGATTGTGTGTGCTTTTGGTAACGCTTTTTCTCAACACAAGGCTACTCACCACCGTTCTAAACCGACTGCCTATCCCTAAAAAATACCATCATTACATCCAAGTCTTCGATTACCATAGCACCTCAACACTACTAAAGGTATTTCTAGCGAGTGTTGCACGATATTTAGTGTTCACGTTTCAGTTTTACTTGTTGCTCAAGATTCTAAATGTTGAGATACGTTATGACCAAGCTATGATGATGATTGGCATGACCTATTTCGCCATGACCGTCATCCCTACCCCCGCTGTTGTTGAACTTGTTACCCGTAGTGGTGTGGCACTTTTATTCTTCGGATACATTGTCCAAAACACAGTTGGTATTGTGATAGCGACCTCCATGCTTTGGCTCATTAATTTGGCCATTCCAGCTTTAATTGGCGTGATCTTTATTTTCCAGCTACGTTTCTTTAGAAAATCAGACTAATGGAATTATTCTGGTTTGCGTTTATCTCCGTTTCATTCCTCATTATGGGGTTGTACACGGCCATGATATTCTATGCGATAGCTGGTTGGAACAAGCTGCAAATAGAAGCAGATACAAGTCCAACATTATCCATTAGCATTTTAATAGCTGCGCGAAATGAATCGTCAAATATTCTGGCGGTGCTAGAAGATCTCAGCACTCAGAATTACCCAAAAGAACTATTTGAAGTAATCGTAATTGATGATCATTCGGAAGATGACACATTAGCGCTTGCAAAAGGCAGACTGGCTGAAATGATTAATCTAACCGTCCTAGAAAACAAGGCTGGAGAAGGTAAAAAATCAGCCATTGCTGAAGGAATTAGTAGAGCCAAGTTTTCAATAATAGCTACAATAGATGCTGACTGTTCTGTTTCTACAGATTGGTTGCAAAGCATGGCATCGCATTGGAAAGAAAACACAAAAATGCTGTTAGGTCCGGTGGTTTTAGCACCTGCCGAAGGTGTTTTTCAAACCATCCAGTCCATGGAAATGATGGCCATTATGGGGTTGACCGGAGGCTTTGCAAGCCAAGGAAAACCAATAATGGCGAATGGAGCAAATCTCTGGTTCGATAAATCAGCATTCAATGAAGTTGGCGGATTCAGCAAACAGCAAAACCCATCTGGAGATGATGTTTTTACCATGCTTAAAATCAATGACAAGTGGCCCGAATCGGTTGGGTTTGTAAAAGATTTTAGAGCAATTGTTCAAACCAGTCCGGAGCCTACATTTTCTGCATTTTGGCAACAACGAAAAAGATGGCTTTCTAAAAAGGGAGAATATTCTAATTGGATAGTGAAAGCCACTGCTCTCACAAGCTATTTCGCAAACGTAATTGGTCTTTTGGCACTTCTGATTTCGCTTTCTATGCTTGGAACGTTTGTCTCAGACACCCTGCTCTGGATTCTTTTAGTAAAAACGGTTGTTGACCTTTACATCATTCGAAGAACTAGAAACGACCTCAACCCTATTTGTGGTGTTGGCAGCATTATTCCAGCCGAACTGTTTATGTTGTTTTATGTTCCTATTCTTGGAATCTTCGGACGGGTTAAAAACTACACATGGAAAGGGCGCTCAATTTCGGTGAATGACTAAAGGAAAAGGAACATCATTAGGCGCCATAGCTTGGAGTAAATTCCGAAAAGACACCGTAGCCATTTTCGGTTCGCTCGTAATTATTCTCGCTATTGTTCTTGCTGTACTTGGTCCTATCATTACGCCAGACGGAAGCCCAAACGCTAACCGTCAAATGGTAGAATTGGCGGCTAAAAAACCCGGTTCCAGCTTTACATTTTTGAAAATTCCGAAAGCTTTAGTAGAAGAGCAATCTTTCTTCGACCAGCTTTTCTTTGGAAAGAATGAATCCTATTTATGGATGGCAATTCACGCCTATTCCTTCAGTCAAGACACCATCACCATAGAACGTTATACTGGCGATACGCCCAACGATGGTGAAATCGTGAAATATCCCTTTTCCAAGTTTTCTGAAGTAGCTATTTCCCAAGGTCAAATTGAAGAAGAACTGATAGAAACTCGCACCTTTTGGCTAGGAACAGACCGCTTTGGGCGCGATTTACTAAGCCGAATGATTCTTGGCACGCGCATCTCCCTCAGTATTGGTTTTGTAGCTGTAGGCATCTCCCTTCTTATCGGTATTCTATTGGGTTCATTGGCTGGGTTTTTCCGTGGTTGGATAGACAATGTGGTTATGTGGTTTGTAACCGTAGTTTGGAGCATTCCCTTACTCCTATTGGTTATTGCCATTACCCTCGCCATGGGCAAAGGGTTTTGGCAGGTATTTGTGGCGGTTGGGTTGGCTATGTGGGTAGAAGTTGCCAGAATCGTCCGTGGTCAAATTTTAGGAATTAGAGAGAAGGAATATGTGGAAGCATGTCGTGCTTTGGGTTTCTCTGGGTTTCGAACCATTTTCAGGCACATTCTGCCCAATGTTTTAGGACCCGTAATTGTTATTTCGGCAGCCAATTTTGCGGCTGCTATTCTTATCGAAGCAGGATTGAGTTTCCTCGGTATTGGGGCTCAACCTCCTATACCTAGTTGGGGCGGGATGATAAAAGACCACTACGGATACATCATTATGGATAAAGCCTACTTGGCGCTCATTCCGGGGGCGGCTATTCTTATGATGGTGTTGGCATTTACCTTGGTTGGCAACGGAATTAGAGATGCGCTGGACGTAAAAGGAACCAGTTAGCGAACAGTGAAAAGTGACCAGCGAATAGTCGGAAACCGATGAAAAAAGCAGCCTACATAGCGTTAAGCCTCATCATTCTCTTATGTGTTGGCTACATGGTGGGGCCAAAAGCGCCAGCCCCATCACTTAATCCAGAGCCAATTTCTAATGCCATCAGCATTGATTCTTTGGATGATTGGTTGGCTCACAAAGAAGGCGCGTTCAAAACGCTTAAACCAGGAAACGGGGCGGAATTGGTTTGGTTCAACGATTCAATTGCCAAGACAGAATACGCGGTGGTTTACCTCCACGGTTTCACGGCTACGCAAGAAGAAGGAAATCCTGTGCATCGAGCATTTGCGAAGCAATATGGGTGTAATTTGTACCTAGCCAGATTGTACGGGCATGGGCTAGACACTGCCGAAGCGTTGATTGATATTACGCCCGAAAACTATCTCCAATCTGCGAAAGAAGCCATCGCCATTGGCAAACAGATTGGCCACAAAGTAATTGTGATGTGTACTTCCACCGGAGGAACGCTTGGCTTGTACTTGGCCGCTCACGATCCACAGATTGAGGCGCTCATCTGTTATTCTCCCAACATCGACATCTTCGACCCTACATCTCAAATACTCACTCAGCCTTGGGGCTTGCAACTAGTGAGGTTGGTAATGGGCAGCGAGTACCGCCAGTACGAAGCTTCGGAAGAATTCAAGAAATATTGGCAAACCAAGTATCGGATTGAAGGCTTGGTGACCGTGCGATCTTTGATAGACCACACCATGACCAAAGAAACATTTGCGTGGATTAAACAACCCGTTTTTGTAGGAGCCTATTACAAGGATGATGAGCAACAAGACAAGGTTGTTTCGGTAAAAGCCATGCGTGAGATGATGCCACTGCTCGGAACGTCAGAAGCGCGAAAAAGAATGGTTGAATTCCCCAATGTGGGCGCGCATGTAATGGCAAGTCCTATCCGTTCAAAAGATGTGGAAAGTGTGAAGAATGAAACGTTCTTGTTTGCCGAAGATGTAGTTGGTCTAAATCCAAAAAACTAACACCGACACCTTCTTGAGCATAATGTTATTTATTACCTTGTCATCGTGCGATTAACAACTTTCATATTGTTTTTTCTACTGTCGGGCATGGTCGCTGCACAGGATAAAACGGATACTATTCCTAGAATTTACTATCCTGAAGACTATTCCGTTAGAAACCCTTGGAATGGAACCCTTATTACCACCATGCAAAATCCTGCGTTTGCTGGGTTTGACAGACGGCTTCAGTTCGGTTACTCCTATGAAGGACAGAACTTAAAGGTGCCCGAAGGATATGACACCAAAAAAAGTGCCTTCTGGAACCAGACCGCCATTGTTGATTTTGCTTTTGGAGGAAAGAGAAACAATATTGGCGTAAACATTACATACATCGGAGGTCAACGACTATATACCGATTACCATAGAGTCCAGTTGGCACATTCCTATCGTTTTCACCTTAAAAAACATAAGTTCATCCTAGGTGTAGGGTTAAGGTATTTAAAGCTAAAGGGCGGCTCATTGGCAGCCACTTATGGGGATATGATAGACCCCAGATATGGGTTCCTATATGGTACACGAGAAACCTACGGGCCAGATTCCATCCAATCTGCTGAATATTCAGCTGGACTTATATATAACTGGCAACGCATTTTCTTCGGGTATTCCTTCCGTTATGAGCACCGCTCGTTACTCACCATTGCAGGAAATGACTTTCATGCGGTGCACCATTTACATGCCACCTATAGCTTAGATTTCAATGCGGCTGGTCAGTTTGCGGCAGGGTTTACAACCGAATACAACGGACACCACTGGTACATGGAACCAATGGCAATTCTTATGTGGAAAAGCATGCTTTTTCTCAAGTTGTCGTCTCCTAACGTAAAGCAATTCAAATCGGAAGTAGGCTTACAGATTCATGGAATTAGAGTGGTCTATTCTTTCTCAACTTATTTCAATCGAGAATCCAATGACCTTAATGGCATCGCATCAATGTCCGGTGGATTGAGATACAATTTTCATCCATTTAAAACCACAAAGAAGAAATGAAACGTTGGTTGACTTTTCTTTTGTTCTGTGCAGGTATAGTTGGCTGTGTTAAAGAAATTCCAAGACCTGTTTCTACTCAATCTCTCGAACGTGACATTGTTTCAGTTGTAAATGACACCACGCTATGCGCCTACTGGTCTAACTTGTGGTTAGTTAATGGAATTGCATTACAAGTTGATTCCTTTAGATGGTATCCTGATGAAACAAACACCGATCAATTTCATACATACGAATTCAATGACACCTTAGCCATTAACTACATTACTTTTCCAGATACTGGCTTTGTGACGCTGACGAATTACCTGAATGGTGATAGTTCTTCAATAGCCATTTCTATTCTTCAATGCTTCCAAGCCGTGTATATTCCGGGTGCATTTACTCCAGATGATGATGGGATTAATGATGTTTGGCGGCCTATTTTCCATGCTATTACGGATTTGGATTGGACAGTAAGTACTGAATCTGGTGAGTTCGTCTTTGGTAACGAGGGAAATCTTGTGGAAAGTTGGGATGGAAGTTGGGATGAAAACCCTGCACCAGCCGGATTGTACCGTTATCATCTTGAGTACATAACACTTGAAAACAATCAAGCGGAAATTCTTGAAGGTTGGATACAACTGCATAGGAATTAGACATGAGATTCCTAACCCTCATAATCTTGCTCAATTTTGCTTCTGGTTTCGCCCAAGAGTCAGTTGACACCGTCTTGATTATCACAGATGTTTGGGATGAGGTAGAATACACCCAAGAAGATAAAATCTACAACCGCTCGGTTTGGACGTTTGTAGATAACCCCGCCCTAGCGGGGTTCGACAGAAAACTTGCCGTTGCCTATCGTTTTCGCATGAAAAACTTGGCAATGGGTGTTCCGAATGATGAAGGAAATCTGGAGTTGGCGTTCATGCAACACGAAGCATTTATCGACTTATCTCTTGGTGGAGAAAAGCAAAACTGGGGAACGGCCATCTATTATTCCAATGAAAAAGAGTTGCAGCACAACATTCAAAAAATAATTTCAGCAAGTTCTTTTAGAGTTAACATGAAAGATCATCATTTAATCTTTGGAGTTAAGATGACCATGCAATTCTCTAAGCTGAACGATTGGGACAAGCTCACTTTCATTGACATGTTTGACCCGCGCTACGGCCACGTTTATCAGACTAATGAGGTAAGGCCGAATTCCACTTACAACTTCTTGTATTTCGGTGGTGGCCTGCGCTATTATTGGAAAAGGTTTGCTTTCGACTACTCGGTGGAATGGAAGTCAACTGAAGGTTGGGCTCTTAGCCAAATACCGACTAGCGTTTTGAGAAACAAATTAAAAGCGGTCTATCATTTCAACGTGGGAGATGGCGTTACCATATCGCCCGAGGCAGCATTAGACATTAAATCAACGGGTAACGACTTTGCATTCTTCTCTGGGTTTGTGACCATATCATACCTCGATAAGTTTTACGGGCAATTGGGTATGGCCGACCTTAATCGGTTCACGTTCCGTGGCGGTTATCAGTTGAAAAACTACCTCATTATTGAAGTCGGTGGTGCATCGTATCTGAACGAGAACATGAAGAAAATTGCCGGACTAGCCGCAGTGGATGTTGGAATCAGATATCAAATTAGACCATGGTTCAGATGAGAAAATTAGGTTTCATAGTATTGCTTTCATTCGTGCTTATCGGGTGCTTTGAGGATGAACCAAAAATTCCAGTGTACTATTCAGACCAGTATATTGATGTAGCAGTTGATTCGGTTATTTGTTTTTCGGGATATGAGGATTTTGAATACTTCGTCCTGTTCTCCTCGCAGGCCTACGATTCGTTGCAGTGGTTTAATCTTAGCGGAGTCACTCCGTTGCAACTACCCACCAGCGATAGCTTATCAGTTTCCGCAATTCAGTTGAATTCATATTACTACAGGTGCCTAGGATTTCTAGGGTCGGACACGACCGAATATGAACTGGAGTTGACTTACTGTGGGAGGAATATTTATATACCAAGGGCTTTTACCCCTGTAGGCCATGACGGTTTAAACGATACGTGGTATCCGTCTGTTTATACAACCGGTTACGCCAATACCTACTCGATTTATTGGGAGATTAGGACGCTAGATGGAATTAAAATCTATGAATCTGCAGATGTTAACACCTTTAGCCACGGTTGGGATGGGTTATTCAATGGATATCTCATGTCTCGTGGTTCGTACTTGTTTTACATTGAGCTTACATTCCAAGGAGAAGACCCAGTAGAATATACTGGATGGTTAGAGATGATGGAATAAAAAAGCCCCGCCATTTCTGGTAGGGCTTTCTAAGCATAAGACCACTAGGTTTCAAAAACCTAGTAGGTCTTTATTTTTAACGGGCGTAAGGCCTTACGCCCCTACGAAAGCGCTTCTTTTACCTTTTCTGCAGCTTCTTTCAATGCAATGGCAGACATTACTTTCAGTCCGCTATTGTCAATAATCTCTTTAGCCTCTACAGCGTTGGTTCCTTGCAAACGAACAATAATTGGAACGTTGATTTCGCCCATGTTCTTGTAAGCATCAACCACACCTTGTGCTACTCTATCGCAACGAACAATTCCTCCGAAAATGTTTACCAAAATGGCTTTTACATTCGGGTCTTTTAGGATGATGCGGAAAGCTTGCTCAACACGTGCAGCATCTGCAGTACCGCCCACGTCCAAAAAGTTAGCTGGCTCAAAACCGAGCAGCTTAATCATGTCCATTGTAGCCATTGCCAAACCAGCTCCGTTTACCATGCAACCAACGTTTCCGTCCAATTTCACATAGCTCAAGCCAACTTTTCCTGCTTCTACTTCTGTTGGGTCTTCTTCAGACTCATCGCGCATAGCAGCGTAATCTGGATGACGGTACAATGCATTATCGTCAATCGTCACTTTAGCATCAACAGCCATAATTCGGTTGTCCGATGTTTTGAGAACAGGATTAATCTCAAACATGCTGCTATCGCTGCTTACATATGCTTTGTAAAGTGCTGCAACAAACTTGGTCATGTCTTTAAAAGCTGCTCCTGAAAGCCCAAGGTTGAAAGCAATCTTACGTGCTTGGAATCCTTGTAACCCTAGACCTGGATCAATTTCTTCGTGAAAAATCAACTCTGGCGTGTTCTCCGCAACAGATTCAATGTCCATTCCACCTTCGGTAGAATACATAATCATGTTTTTTCCTGTGGCGCGGTTCATAAGAACGCTCATGTAGAACTCCTCCGTTTCCGATTCTCCTGGATAGTACACATCCTCGCAAATCAGAATCTTGTTCACCTTCTTGCCTACTCCATTTGTTTGGGCTGTTTCTAGGTGTCCACCAAGAATTCCTTTTACAACTCCCTCAACCTTGTCAATTCCTTTTGCAAGAACAACTCCGTGAGAACCTGTTTCTTCAACCGTTCCTTTACCTCTACCTCCAGCATGAATCTGTGCTTTTACCACAAACCACTCTGTGCCTGTTTCAGCATTCAATTCTTTGGCCGCTGCAACAGCATCTTCCAACTTCTCCACAACCTTTCCGCGCTGTATTGTAACTCCGAAACCGCTAAGTATTCCCTTAGCTTGATATTCATGAATATTCATATGATTTTGCTTTTTGGAATGCCGAAAATAGTGCTTTTCGTTCGAGAAACTGCTACGTAAAACGGTTTACTTATTCACAGTTTGCGCAAGGTGCACTGCACCTGACAATACTATAGGCCAAGGACTTTCGCCCTCGGCCGTAATTCCTATTTGTTTACGCCTTTATACCAGTCAACTTTTCGGCTCCATATCATGACGATTGCCAGAATAATAAAGAGACCGATGCTGCCAACAAGCAAGGCGGTATCTTCCAGTTGTAAGATGGTGTAGATAAAACCGTACATCACCGTTAAAAGCCCAGCCATAAACGCGGTGAGTTTTCTGCTTGTGAGAATACTGGAACTATACGCAGTAATGAGGATGGTGGTAGCGAGGGCTCCTACCCCGTAAGCTGCGTTAAACCCAATGAATTCTGAAAGCGACAGAATAAGCACAAAGAAGATGGAAAGCGCCAATCCTACCAAGATGTATTGGATGGGGTGAATCCGTTTTTTATTGACTGTTTCCATGAAGAAAAAGACCATAAACGTGAGGGAAATGAACATGATAGCGTACTTGGCAGAACGCATACTTTGCTGATAATGGTCGTTGGGCATAAAGAGCTGAAACCCAAATGAAGATTCATACATACCAGACCGTTCTCCTGTCCAAGCTTGTGGGAAATTCCTGTTCAAGTCAAGCACCTTCCAGGTGGCGGTAAAGCCCGTTTCGGTAATATCATGCGCATCTGGCAAGAAGGCGCCTTCAAAACTCGGATGTGGCCAATCTGAATTCATATTAACCTTTGTTTCCCTCCCAAGTGGAATAAAACTCAAGGCCTGACTTCCTTTCAAATCTAGGTCTATTTCGAAAGAGAAATTCTCACCCTCGCCTATCGGCATTCTTACCGAAATACCTTCGCTAAAAACTTCATTGTTCGGAATTCCAGGGCCAAATTCAGCCACCGTATCATTGAAATGCAAGTTCACTTTTTCGTTAATACCGCGCATATCTGGAATTCCCATGCTTAAGACCGCATCTTGCAAAAGAAATTGGTCTGGCGCGATGTTTAGTGGGATTGGATTGGGTCGATTAAAACTACCCGACACGGTCATTTTAGAGTTGTAAACGATTACCTCATAAATACCGCGTTCTCTTTTCTCAGAAGTTACCAAAGCATCCACATTCAGCTCTTCGGGCAAAAAGTGGCTCCAATGTTTATAGTAGGTTCGTTCGCCATCCTTGTCTTCGGTAAACGTTAAATAAGGAATGGAAATAACGGGCCCAGCCACGGTTTGACGGTTTCCCCAAATGGCACTCACTTCTCTTATTGCTGTATCGCTTGTAAACTGCCTTTCACGAATGATGTCTTGAATCATCGCATTCGGAATCATCAGCAATAAAACAAGAATGGTTATGCTAAATATGCGCACCGTAACGGAGCTGCTTAGCCAGAGATTGAAGCGCTCGACTGCGCCTGGGGTTGGTTTGTTTTCGGGTGTTTCCATGGTATATGTTTTGTTTGGGTTTTAACCGAAACGCCCCTTAGTTTCTGAATATTAGGCACTTAACAGACTTTAAGAATTCGATGTGGCAATCCGTATCATTGCAAACTGCAATGGGAAAAATCAACTTTGAGAAATTTGTTCTTGATAATGGCCTAACGGTCATTGTACATCACGACTCGTCTACCTTACTGGCCTGCCTCAATATTATGTATGATGTAGGTTCGAGGGATGAAGACCCGAATAGGACTGGATTTGCGCATCTTTTCGAGCATCTTATGTTTGGAGGATCGATAAACATTCCGTCTTACGATTCGCCATTACAAACCGCAGGTGGTTCCAATAATGCGTTTACATCTACCGACATCACCAACTATTACATAACGCTTCCAGTTGAAAATCTGGAAACTGCATTTTGGTTAGAAAGTGATCGGATGCTTAATCTGGCTTTTACCGACAAGAGTTTAGAGGTGCAGCGTAATGTGGTTATTGAGGAGTTTAGGCAACGCTATTTGAACCAGCCTTATGGCGATGCTTGGTTACTTATGCGCCCATTGGCGTTTAACACTCACCCCTATTCTTGGGCCACCATTGGCAAAGAAGAAAAGCACATAGAAGAAGCCACTATGGCCGATGTTCGGGCATTTTACGCCAAGCATTACCGCCCTAAAAATGCGGTGATGGTTGTAGCCGGAAACGTGACAACCGAACTGGTGAAGGAACTTGCCGAAAAGTGGTTTAGCCCAATTGAAAAAGGCGAAAAACCTGTTCGGAAACTCCCACAAGAACCAAAGCAAACAGAAGCAAGAAGGTTGGTTGCAGAGCGTGATGTTCCGTTGAATGCCGTTTATGTTTCCTTCCATATGTGTGGGAAAAACCATCCTGATTTTTTCAAATGGGATTTGCTTTCTGATTTACTAGCAGGCGGAAAATCGAGTCGATTGCAACAACGTTTGGTAAAAGAACAGCGCATTTTCACTTCGGTAAATGCATTTATTATGGGCGAAAACGACCCGAGTCTTTTCACAGTGGCTGGGCATATTTCGCAAGACAAAACCATTGAAGAGGCCGAGGCCGCAATTTGGACAGAACTTGAGCTATTCAAATCTGAAATCGTACCTGAAATTGAATTGGAGAAAGTAAAAAATCAGGTGGAGGCTAACCATGAGTTTTCGGAAATGGAAATACTCAATCGCGCTATTGGACTAGCTTATCACGAACTTGGCGGAGACGCCAACGACATAAATACCGAGATGGAAAAGTACCATCAAGTAACTGCAGCAGATGTTCAGGAATTGGCAAAAGAAAATTTGGTGAGCACAAATTCTTCTACTCTCATTTATAAGCGCAAACAATGAATTTAGACCGAAGAAGTGAACCGAAGTTTGGGAAGATTGAGAAGATTGATTTACTCGAACCAAAAATTCAACATTTAGACAATGGAATTCCAGTGCTAAGTGTAGATGCAGGAACACAAGATGTGCTTAAAGTGGAGTTGGTTTTTGCAGCCGGAACAGGCACCTCAGATAAACGATTGGTTGCCTCGGCTACCACCAAGCTTATTACAGAGGGTTCGAGTAAAAGGTCAGCCAAAGAGATTGCAGAATCTGTAGACTTTTATGGTGCCTACCTGCAGACAGAACTAGCACACGATGACAGTTCCATCTGCTTATACACCCTCAACAAACACCTTCCGAAAACAATAAAAACGTTAGCAGAGGTGTATTCTGATGCGGCATTTCCACAGCGAGAATTAGACACATTTGCACTTAAGAATCAGCAAGAAATGCTGGTTAATCAAGAAAAAGTGGGCTACTTGTCTGCCAAGGCTTTCAGCGCAGCATTGTATGGTTCAGATCATCCTTACGGAAGATCGGCAGAGGTTGATGATTACGGCAAGCTAAGCCGCGAAGACTTAGTTCAATTTCACAATTCGGATATTTTAAACAAGATTAATTATGTGCTGATTGCTGGAAAATTGACCGACAGCACCATCGCACAGCTAAACGAACAAATTGGCCAGGTTAAACGAGAAAACCCAGCGGTTTTGTCTTACACAGAAGGTAATTCTACTACCAACCCAGTTCATGTGAACAAGGAAAAAGCGGTTCAGAATTCTATCAAAATAGGTCGTGTTCTGTTCAACCGAACACATCCTGATTTTATCGGAATGCAGGTTCTTTCGACTGTCTTGGGCGGATATTTCGGCTCACGTTTAATGACCAATATTCGTGAAGACAAAGGTTACACTTACGGAATTGGGGCAGGAATGGTGAGCCTCAAAAACAGTGGATACCTCTCTATTTCTACCGAAGTTGGAGCTGATGTTTGCGATGCTGCTCTCAGCGAAATCTACCTTGAAATTGAGCGTTTGAGAAACAGCATGGTTTCAAATTCCGAACTGGAATTGGTTAAAAACTACATGCTTGGCTCCATCCTAAAAAGCATAAACGGTCCGTTTGATATTGCCAAGAAATGGAAAGGCTATATGAAGTATGGATTTGGCATTGATGCGCATTACGATCTCATTCATCAGGTTAAGAACATTACCCCCGAACGATTGAAGAAACTTGCAAACGAATATTTGCAGCGCGCAGATTTGGTTCAGGTAACTGCTGGCTCTTCCATCTAAAAATAAGGCAACTTTCCACCAACAAAAGCGTTCTCCTATTGTGCTAAACGCCCGAACAAAAAGGGCAATAAATGATAACTTAGCGCATTAAGCCTTTTGTAACCCTGATGATAAGGTCCAGATTTCTTTCTAAGCTGCTGTTTCTTTTGCTGCTGATTGGCCTTTCTGAGACCAAACTGGCAAAGGCCGAGCACATCGTTGGTGGAGATATTTACTGGGAGTGTGTAACCACAGGGCCAGATGCTGGGAAATTTATTTTCTACCTCACGCTTTACCGAGACTGTTCGGTTCAAAACACGATTATTAGTAGTACTGGGCATGTTTTGCAATTGCCTAACCACCCAGATTTTATTGGAGCAGACGTTCCACTTACGCTGATTTCTCAAACAGATATTACTCAACCAGGTTGTGGGGTGTCGTGCGCTTCTGCAAATCCAGGAGATGTTTCTACAGAACAATTTTTATTCGCAACAGCACCAGTCGCGGTTACGGGCACACCTCCTGCCGAAGGATTTCTTGTTAGATATCATCGGTGTTGCCGAAACGGAGTTGACAATTTGTTTGATGCCGGAACACAAGAGATTTACTACACGGCAACCATGTATCCGTTTAACGGACAAAACGTTTTTCCGTGCTTCGATTCCAGTCCGCAATTTGCTGAAACACCTACATCTTTGCTTTGCTCTGGGTACGAATTGCGCTACAACAGCAATGCTATCGACAACGACCTTGATTCTTTGAGCTATGAGTTAGTAGAAGCGTTAGGAAATTTTGGAACTCCAGTTCCTTACACAGCAGGTTACAGCCCCACTACTCCATTACCTGGACCAACCTTAGACCCTAGTTACGACCAAGTGACGTTAGACCCAGTAACTGGGCAGTTGGAGTATGACGGACCAGCAGGCGTACAAGGCAGGTGGACCGTAGTTGCAGCCGTTTATGGCTGGCGCTGTGGACAATTGATATCCAAAACTATTCGAGAAATGAGTGTGACCATTATTGCTTGTACTGAACCCAATACGGTTCCTCAAGTGGCTGCGCCAACCTGGATTTCTCCAGGTACAGCAAGCGGGTATGAAGTGACTGTTTTGGCTGGTGATCTCGTCAATTTCACGCTTACTGGAATTGACAATGACATCACTGGCGGCAATCCACAAGTCATAGAATTTACCGCTTCTGGTTCTCAATTTGGAACCAATTACACCAACGCAGCAGCTGGCTGTCTCAACCCTCCATGTGCCACGCTATCGGCAGTAAGTCCGCCTGCAACTGGTATTGGCAGCCTTTCAACCACCTTCAATTGGCAAACTAGCTGCGACCATGTGGCAGTATCTGATGCGTGTGCCAATTTGAGCAATACCTACAATTTCATTTTCACCTATCGGGATGATTTTTGTCCTGCGCGCGCTACCAACATGGTTAACGTAACGGTTACTGTTTTGGGCGAACCAATTGTAGAAAGCCCCGATCCGCATTGCGTGAGTGTAGCTACAAATGGAGACGTTACCCTTTACTGGGACCCTTCTACAGACCCTACCATACCGCCTTCTTTTGTAGAGTATGTAATCTATCATAGCACATCTCCCAACGGACCGTTTGGTCAAGCACAGGAGATTGCCACAATTGGAAACATTAACACAGCTACATACACGCATACAGCAGCCAATCCTGTTGCGGCACCTTCTACTACGGGTCCAAATTATTACCTGATTCGTACACGATCTGGGTGTAACGATGCCGTTTTAGATGCGCCTATCGACACAATCTCTTCCATCTTCTTAACCCTCAACAATACAGGAACGACAGCCAACCTTTCATGGAACGCGGTTACTACTCCAGCCCTATCTACCAGCGGGCAATATGAAGTTTGGAGAGAATATCCTGCTGGTAATTGGGGTGTAATCGGTTCAACCTCTTCCCTATCTTACGTAGACCCTATTATTTGGTGTAACGAACAGGTTAATTACCGTATTGAATTGCCTGATAACCTGCCTTGTGTTTCGGTTTCAAACGTGGTTGGAGACATTCTCAACAACCCTGCACAACCAGACCCGCAGCCGATAGATTCTGTTACCGTGGTTGGAGGTTTAGCGCGCATTAGTTGGTTGCCAAACACACAGGTTAATGTGGTTGAATACACCATAGAACAGAACAACCTCGTTTCGGGAATTTGGACTCCGCTTTTTACCGCCCTCGGTTACAACAATACCGATTGGACAAACCCGAATTCAATCGCATCTACAGAGAGTGAATATTACCGAGTAAAAGCAACAAACAATTGTCAGATTACGGGTAGCCCGGTGGATTATCACCGAACCATTTTTGCTGGCGCGATAGCCGATGGTTGTGCCAAAACGGGCACTGTTGATTGGAATGAATATTTGAATTGGCCCGAAGGTGTACGAGAGTATGAAATTTACGTGTCGAAAGATGCTGGTCCTACCGTATTAATTGGAACTGCCGCTGACACAATTTTCACGTTTGACCACACCGGATTAGAAGACGAAGCAACCTACTGCTACACGGTAGTAGCGGTTAGAAATACCCCAAATAGAATTACCTCCACCTCTAACGACACGTGCGTTTACGTTTACGTTCCGAAGCGGCCAGAGTACGACTACAATTACAACACAACCGTACAACCCGGAAACACGGGAATTGAAGAGTTTTTCTTCTGCGATAGCACAGCTGGATATATTGGTTTTGACATTCAGCGAGGGGTTAGCTTGAGTTCAATGTCTACCGTTTGGTTTACGGGATTCGACCAATCTACCCGCTTTTACCAATACACAGATCCAGGAGCTCAGCCGGGTTTCAAGAGCTATTACTACCAAATAATTGGGGTTGATAGTTGCGATTTACCTGCCGACACTTTAAACATATCTAGAACCATGTTTTTACAGGCTGAGGCAAACTCAGACCGAACAAATAGCTTGGAATGGAATGCCTACGAAGGTTGGATTGGAGATGTAGCGGCCTACAACATTTTCCGCAGTATTGACGGTCCGTTTGAATACTTGACAACCGTGCCTTCTGGACAATTGACTTATTTAGATTCCATTCAGGAAATAATTATTGGTGAAGGAAACTTCTGTTATTACATAGAAGCTGTACAGGGAATTGGCGCTCCTGTTGGGCCAGTGGTTGCCCCGCCAGAACCTATTCTTTTTCAGGAATTAAGTCGTTCGAACGAAGATTGTGCAAGACAGCATCCCAACGTATTTATGCCAAATGCATTTATGCCTGAAGGAGTAAATAATCTGTTTAAACCCATTACCGTGTATGTGGAGGCAAACACTTATTTATTTCAGATTTATAACCGCTGGGGACAAAAGTTATTTGAAACCAACAATCCAAACGATGGATGGAATGGAACACACGGTGGAAAAGACGACCCACAGGGCGCCTATGTTTACTTCGTGCAATTTGTTTCTTCTAACGGAGACACGTATTCGAAAAGCGGGTCTGTGACTTTAATCCGCTAATTCTTCCCGTGCCTAATAGCTAGATTTGTACCAAACCAACAAGACCGAATGAAGATATCCCTACCCATTTTCACCCTTATTTGCACCGCGTTTTACTTTAACGCAACGGCACAAGAACACCACTGCGGAACAGACATTAAAATGCAAGAGCAATTGGCCGCTGACCCAGAATTTGGTCTTCGGAGAGCTGCTATTGAAGAGTCTACACAACGTTGGTTAGAGGAGCATTATGATGAAAATGTTGGAAGAGCAGTAGTTACCATTCCTGTTGTGGTACACGTGGTATACAGCACCACTTCTCAGAATATATCTCAAGCGCAAATTCAGTCTCAAATTGATGTTTTGAATGAAGATTACGGTGCAACGAATGCCGATGTTACCGATGTTCCAAGTGTTTGGACTAGCCTTGTTGCTGACAGCGAAATCCGATTTCAGTTGGCGAATAACGACCCTGACGACAATCTTACAAATGGCATTACCAGAACTGAAACAACGGTTACCAATTGGAATGGCTCTGACGATGTAAAATACACCGCACTTGGCGGACATGATGCTTGGCCTGCCGCTAGTTATCTCAACATTTGGGTGTGCAACATTGGAGGTGGATTATTGGGTTACGCGTATCAGCCTGGAATTAATGCGCAGCTAGATGGTGTGGTTATCGGTTACAGATATTTTGGATTAGATAGCCAATCTGCCACCTACGATTTAGGAAGAACTGCCACCCACGAAATTGGGCATTACTTTAACCTAGACCACCTTTGGGGACCAGGAGGAGTTAACACGAATTGCAACGCAAGTGATTTTGTGTCCGATACGCCCGTACAATTGGAGCCTAACTACGGTTGTAACACCAATTTCCCTTCGGTAACTTGTAGCAACGGCCCAAATGGCGACATGTTTAACAACTACATGGATTATGGGAATGATGAGTGTCTTTTCTTCTTCACCAACGGGCAAAAATCGAGGATGTTGGCAGCATTAAATGGTGCGCGTTCATCGCTACTTGATTCTGATGGATTGAGCAATCCGAATGGAATTGAAGATGAAATACTGGCTTCGTCCATTCAGGTTTATCCAAACCCGAGTTCTGAGTTTGTTTACATCCAATCGGACCAAGTTGACCAAGCTAAAACAAACCTGATTATTAGAGACATGACCGGCCGAATTGTATTCAGCCAAAACAATGTTCAACTAGGTCATGCGGCCTATCCGCTAAATATTTCGAACCTCTCTAAAGGAACGTATGTTCTTGAGGTATTAACAGAGAATGCAAGACTTAGCAAAAAGATCAACATCCTTTATTAGATGAAAGCCAACAGCTTAAACCACATTTTAAACAGTAGCATTTCTCCAGCGTTAAAAACCATCGCCCAAAAGGTGATTGATGAAGAACGCATAACATTTGATGAAGGCGTGCTTCTTTATAAGGAAGGAGAACTCGGTTACCTCGGGGCTTTAGCCAACTACATCAAGGAAAAGCGCTATGGCGACAAGGTGTTTTTCAACCGTAATTTTCATGTTGAGCCAACCAACATCTGCGTGTTCGATTGCAAGTTTTGTTCTTATTCGAGATTGCTAAAAGAAAAATCGGAGGGTTGGGAACTGTCTGAAGATGAGATTCTAGAAATTGTAAGAAACTACGAAGGCAAACCAATTACCGAGGTTCATATCGTTGGTGGTGTTCACCCAAAAATGGGCTTGCATTACTTCGCTTCGCTGATAAAAAAAGTGAAGGAAATCCGACCCGATATCCATGTAAAAGCGTTTACCGCTGTGGAGTTGGAGTACATGTGTCGCAAGGCAAAGCTTAGCTACAAAGAAGGACTGCAAATTTTAAAAGACCACGGGCAAGATTCTTTACCTGGCGGTGGTGCTGAGATTTTTGATGAGAAGATTAGAGCCGAAATATGCAACGATAAGTGCACCTCCGAAGAGTGGTTAGAAATGCACCGAACTGCGCACGGTCTTGGCATGCCAAGCAACGCCACCATGCTTTACGGGCATGTAGAGTCGTTCGAAAACCGCGTAGACCACATGGAGCGTTTGAGAAAATTGCAGGACGAAACGGGCGGATTCAACACGTTTATTCCGCTCAAGTACCGCAATGGCAACAATCAAATGAGCCATATTTCTGAAGTCAATACCATCGAAGACCTGCGTAATTACGCCATAGGTCGTATTTACCTCGACAATTTTGGGCACGTAAAAGCTTACTGGCCAATGATTGGACGCGAGACTGCGAAAATGAGCCTTGCCTTTGGAGTGGATGATATTGATGGTACGATTGACGACAGCACCAAAATTTACAGCATGGCTGGGGCAGAAGACCAAAATCCTGCGCTATCTACCGAAGAATTGGTTGGACTGATAAAAGAAGTTGGTCGCCATCCTATTGAGCGCGATACCATTTACAACACCGTTACCGATTACATGGATTACGATTTTACCGCTGAGGCGGTGGAGGCCTAATTCATTCAAGACCTCCGAGGTTTTGAAAACCTCGGAGGTCTTTGCAGGCCAGAAGCAGCTAAAACCCTATTTTTCTTAGTTGAGAAGCGTTGTTCAAATAGATGAACACAGCTTACGAAACAACATAAAGCGTGGTGTTTATTACTCCTTGGTTATCGTCTAAAACAACCGACAATAAGGGTCTTTCCTCTTTTACCCGCCAATGAAAGGGAGGGGCCAATACGTTTATGCCGCTTTGTTTTTTCAGTCTAATTCCCTGTCCAGAAATAATCTCTTTGTTTGGCGTAAATGCTCCTTCAGGTACATGCTCCGTTAAGATAACGTACTTGTAATTTGCCAGCTTACTTACTATGCTTTGCACTTCGGTATTGCATAAATGTTGAAGCACTTGTCTTAGTATAACGCAATCTCCTGCAGGCAAATCATCCACTGCAATATCAAGACATTGGAACTCTAAGTTTTCTGCTTGAAACGTTTTCTTATTACGTTCTATAAGGTCGCCTACTATATCTACAGCAACATACTTCTTGGTGTGCTTTACCAAGTGCTTGCCAACATTAAAATCGCCACAACCTAAATCGCATACCGTAAGCGGATTTTTAAAGGATGCCAAAAAGTTGGTCACCACATTTATGTAAGGTTCTATTAGCTCTGGCCGATGCGATCCAGCGCCAGAATAAAAATCAGCTTGCTCGCCACCCCAAAGTTTCCTTTCATACACCTGCTCCATAGCCTCTTTGGTTGGCCATGGTTTCTTTGTCCCGTTGCTAGCGTTTTCTTTCATCTTCATAAACAACCCAGTAGGTATCCGCACAAACTTAAACCCTATTTTTCGTGCTGACTTACCAGCAAGCCAATTAACAAACCCTCCAGAATGCAAAAACTAACCACAGGCTTTAAGGTAATGTGCGTTTTAACACTGGTTGGTAACGTACTGGTTATTGTAGCTAACCTTTTTAAGGTTGGATTGTTAGAAGCTGGTAATAGGAACGGGGGTATTGGAACAGACGCCTACTACTATCTATCCTTGGCGCTTAACGCTAATATGTTGAGCTGTATTGGTGCTATGCTAGGTGCCGCATTCATGCTGAAGGGTAAATTGCTCGGCTACAAAATCTATGCGCTTTCCATGGGCCTACATGCCATCATAGCGGTATGTGCAATGGTGCTTTGGGCCATGACCATCTACCTCATTGGCATTTCGGTTCTCATTGCCATCTATTTTATCATCCCTGCTTTGTTCTTTCTCTTTTTTAGAAACAACCAAAAGCAGCTAAGCTGATAAGTCGTCAAAAGAATAAGAAGTTGGTAAGCGTGTTCCGCAGCCGATTAGCGTTAGTTCTTCCACGGAATAATACTAGGTTTGTTAGGTAACCCAACCCATTCTCCATGAATTTCTCGTTCAAACGATTTGCAACAACCTTTGTATTTCTGTTATCAATTTGTTGCTCAGCTCTGGCTCAAAACGTTACTCACGGTCCGTTTATTAGCGCAGTAACCGAGAGTTCTGCGCGCATGTTTGTTCGCACGTCTAGCGCAGCTGCCATCACAGTAAACCTTTCTACAGATGTGGGAATGAGTAACCCAGTTGCCATTACTTCGGCTACAGTTTCCGAAAAAGATACGGTTGCAGTTGTAAATTTCTCTTCTCTAACTAACGACACCGAGTATTTCTACCAAGTTGTGGTAGATGGCGGAGCTACCAGTGATGTTCAGTCATTCAAAACATTCCCAGCAGTGGGTACGGTAAGTAACTTTCATTTCGACTTTGGTTCCTGTCAAGATTTCACAGGAAATCCGCCTGTTGACGAAGATGTGGTAGAACGTATCTCTGCCGATAATCCTCGGTTTTTTCTACAGTGTGGAGACTGGGGTTATCCTGACAATACCGATGATTTTCCCAACGATAGTAACTTCTTTCCAATCGATTATCAAAACGTAATCAACTCGTACCACAGACGGTACAGTAGTGAGCAGATGAAGGAATTAATGTCACACGTGCCTATCGATTATGTGTATGACGATCACGATTACGTTAATGACAACGCTTCCCGAACGTCCACTTCCTTTTACTGGGAGGGCAATCCACTTACAGAAGTCACTTTTGACCCCATTGCCCGAACAAACATCATTAAGGGCTACGCAGATTTCTTCCCGCATTACGATTTGGTGGATACTTCTGAAGGAATCCATCACAGCATTAGATATGGCAATGTTGAAATTTTTATGTGTGATAACAGATCTGCCAAATCGGGCACGCTCAATTCGTTGGTAGAAAACAATGGTGTTTATACGTTCAACGCCAACACTCCAGGGCACACTATGCTTGGCGAAGACCAATTACAATGGCTGTTAGATGGCTTGCAAAACTCCACCGCTACGTGGAAATTTGTGATGACTGGTGTGCTTTTCAACAAAGGCTACCGCGAATTCATAGATGATATTTCTGGAAATCAGATTCTACAGCAACTCCTTAACATACCCGGTTATGGAACAGGGAAATCATTACTTGCTTTGGCGGTAGATACCTGGTCTGGTTATCCCAATGAGCAGGATGCTATTATTGATTTTTGTGCCCAGAATAATGTAGAAAATGTGGTTTGGCTTTCGAGCGATTCGCATACATCGGCCATTGATGATGGTACAAATTCTGGATTCCCAGAATTGATGTCGGGAAACATGCAACGAGACAATGCACGTATGGCATGGCTACTCGATAATCTATCAACGGTGCCAACCATTAGCCAAGACTTGTCTATCTGGAATGGTGGCGGGCAAGGGCTCGGAAACGACAATTACCTCTACGCATTCGGAAGAATTGATGTCTATGGTGACGACTCGCTAAAGCTGGGTATCATAGATGTAAACAATGAAGAAATAGCCTCGATAATCGTTTGCGAAGCATCTTTAAACTGTGAAGAAACCAACGGTATAAACAACCCCAATCTTCCCGGAAATGCGTTTGTTCTTTACCCCAGTTTGGCTACAAATCAGATTACAATCAAGATAAATGACCAAAGCATTGTGGATGATAAAACAATGATTGGATTGTACGCCATAAACGGGAAAAACCTAAGCATGACACCGTCTCAGTTGCATACTGCTTCTGATCAAAGCATTGATGTTACAGGACTTGCGCCTGGCCGGTATTTTATAGCCTTGCGCAATGCCACAGGCAATTTCGTGAAGAGTTTTCAAAAACTCTGATACCCGCTAAGCAACATAGGGCATCATCAGTTACGCAGGGTTTGGGTTTAAGCCTAGTCCTTCCTACTCGAAACATACACCCGCCATTTTTCAATAACGGTAAGCATATCTTCGGGCAAATCGGTATCAAAAGAGAGGCGCGCTTTGGTTACAGGCTGCGTAAACCCAAGCGATTTTGCATGTAATGCAGGTCTTGGCAGGGCATCAAAACAATTCTGAATAAACTGCTTGTACTTGGTGAAGGTGGTTCCTTTTAAAACCCTATCCCCACCGTAGCGCTCGTCATTAAACAGCGGGTGACCAATGTGCTTCATATGGGCCCTAATTTGGTGTGTTCTTCCCGTTTCTAGCTTGCACTGCACAAGTGTTACGTAGCCAAAACGCTCCAATACTTTATAATGGGTAACGGCATGTTTTCCTTGGTCTCCGTCAGGAAATACGTCCATTACAATTCTATTCTTTATAGAACGGCCAATGTGACCTTCAATGGTTCCTTCGTCTTCTTCAAAATCGCCCCAAACCAGCGCATTGTAATAGCGCTGTGTAGTTCTATCAAAAAACTGCTGCGCCAAATTAGACAGGGCCAATTCGCTTTTGGCAACTACCATAACACCAGATGTTCCTTTGTCTAATCGATGAACCAAACCAGGGCGAGGCTCACCATGTTTATTCATGTCGGGCAGGTTTTTAAAATGGAACATAAGTCCATTAACCAGCGTGCCATTAAAATTTCCGTGCCCAGGGTGCACTACTAAATCTGGCTGTTTATTAAGTACAACCACATCATCATCCTCATACAAAATATCCAACGGAATATCTTCAGGATAAATGGTTTTATCGCGCGGTGGATACGCCATAACAACCGTAATTACATCTTTTGGTTTTACCCGATAATTGGGTTTAACGGGCGCATCGTTTACAAGAATGTTTCCTGCTTTAGCAGCAACCTGAATCTTGTTTCGGGTAGCATTTGCTATCCGATCCATTAAGAACTTATCTATCCGCAAAGGCTCCTGACCGGGGTCGGCAACTATGCGGTGGTGTTCAAATAAATCTTCTTGATCGTCCTGCTCTTCGTACAGCTCGCTTTCTTCGCTCATGGTTGTATCACAACTCGCTGAGTATGGGTTGCGCCCAGCTTAGTGTCGATTTGCACAAGGTACGTTCCTGCGGTGAGATGACTCACCTCCATACTTTCTGAATAACCGCCCTGATTGTGCACCATTCTGCCCGAAAGGTCTAGAATTCGCACAGTGGCATCTTTCAACTGACCTCTAAACGATTCTTTCAAATACAACATTCCCGTGCTCGGGTTTGGATAGATGGTAACGCCTTCAGCTGCTGTCTCTTCCACTCCAGACACCCAATTATAGGGTCTTCCAAAGGTTGGTCTAACCATTACCGCTCCGGGTATTGAACTTTGATTCCAACTACTTCCCAAATTGTAAAATACCTTCTGCGAAACATTAGTTCTTCTATCAAAACCAACAGAAAACTTTACGCCCGTTGCTGCCTGCTGCGTCCAACCAACCCAAATAATGCCCGGCTCTATCCAAATCGCATCTTCCAATTCGTAATTGTAGAAGTAATTCTGTCCTTCAGAATAGGAAAGGGTAATGAATTCTGGCGATTCGTAAATGACTCCATCAGGTTCGTTTGGCCCCGACCATACCATCAGTTTTACTGGTTCTTGGGTTAAATCTTGATCTACGGGGTTGAGATAAATTTGAATGGCTTGCAAGCTATCTGCCTTCTTAATGTCGTACCGAACACCCACTTTGCCCTCGTTCTCCAAGTTTCCTAATCCGTACGCCACCTCGGCCGTTCCATCATCATACGCATAGTAGTTGTAGAACTCTTGGCGTGTTGCAATCTTATCGTTGGTAGCCACATCATCAACCAAGTTTTCTATTTGATGAACCACCAAAAAGAAAGATGAGTCGGGGCTTAGCTCTGGACTTGTAGGCAATTCGTAATCGAGAATAGTTCCGAAATTATCCTGAACCTGACTTTCGGGATCGTTGTCATCGCAGTTATTAATCTCGCTTCCGCAAACAACATGCGGCCTAACTACGGGAGATGCCGTATCGCTAATATGCAGCAGTGCTCCATTGAGGTCGTAGATTCTCAACGTGTGGTCTCCAGAATATTCCTGATAGGTGTTATTGCTGATGGTCAGGTAGGAAGTATCTCCCATATATGCTGCTGGATTATCCTTAAAATGGGTCCATGGCATGCTGTTGTACTCCTTAATGATGGAGCTCGTTTGGCTGACCGTGTTGCCTTCAAAATCGACCGATGTTTGGGAAACAAAAGCGAGGTCGTTTACCAGAGTATCGGCATAACTTCTACTCTCATCTAGCTCAATATAATCTACGTGCCAATGGTCTACATTCCCTGCTCTTGATGCATAATTGAGAAATCTGAATTGGAAACCGCTGTGCAAATACTTGCCTTCCGTTACTGGAATCATCACCCGATTAAACAGGTAATCCTCCAAAATATACCCCTGTGTATCCCAAATTCGAAACCAAGTATCTGCCGAATCTTTGAACTCAAGTGCCAACAAATCGTCCTCTTCGGGCGCATTTCCTAAGCCCTGTGCCTGATAATAGAAGCTGAGGTAAACGCTGTCTGTTGCAGTTGATAAATCGATGGGTTTAGAGGTCAAACTATCAGACAAAGTTGGTGTGGTGAACCCAAATCCGTAAGCCAAACCGTTCTCATCCAATCCATCAAATGTGGCAACCCCTTGCGAAAGCGGATTGATTGCCATATGGTTATTTACGTAAACCGTGTTTCCAATCCAACGATCTAAACTTGGGTACAAATCGTGTGGGTGATGAAGCCGAGAGAAAGGCTCCGAGAAATCATCAAAAAACGGTAGCGTAAGCGTATCTCCCACAGCACGGCCAGCATTTGCATGACGCCTTGCCGCTTCTTCCCAAGCACCTAATTGCCGATTAGAAGTTAGGTCTACAAGCATTTCTTGCGAAAAGCCGTAGAGAGAGGATGCACAAAATAGGAGCAATAGGAGGCTTTTATTAATCACCTTCATTCGGGTCATTTTCGTTGGAATCTCGCTCATCAATCAGCGAATCTAATGGTAACTGCACCAAAGAGTAAAATGTTGTATCGTATTCAATAGAGGCTGTGTCCTCTGTCAGAAACAGGATAATAGAGGTACCCATTGGCACCAAATCCTTTTCATTAAAGGCTGGAATTTGCTTGTAAACACGTACTAATGCAGTGTCTGTAACTGGTGTGTCAACCTTAAAAGTTCCAAGATTTAACGATAAAGCCTGTATTCTGTTTGTTGCTTCTTCGAGTGTGTAATACAACAAATACGGAACCTGCACCTTAGAGTTACTGAGTCCAAGTCCGAGTACCAAATCAACCACGGTTCCGGTAAAAACAGTCTCCCCTTTTTTGGCGGAGCGCCCCTTAACCTTCTGATCTAAAACAGCATTCTTGGCAATGTCTGGCCGATATTCTAAAGTTCCCAACGACAAACCAACACTTTCCAATACGGCCTTAGCCTGTCGCAATGACAAATTTCGGACGTTGGGGATAGCCACTTGCTTTGGCAAGAGTGCGTTTACGGTCAAATAAATCTTTCTTCCACGTTTCACAGCCGAACCTGCCTTTGGTTCCTGATCGGCAACAGTACCTCGTGGAAATTCCGAGGAATAAACCGAATCGATTACTTCAAACTCAATATCAATCGTATCTACAAAAGCTTCAATCTCGTCTAGCTTCAATCCACTAAAATCGGGCACCTCCACACTTACACCGTTTTCAGTGTACGAGTCCAACCAATAAAACAGTCCGACAAAAGATAAGCCCAACAGACATCCGGCAATAGCCAAATTGACGACAAACTTCTTGCTGAAAATGAACCTGAAAAACCCCATATTTTTATGCTGGAATTGCGTTTAAAGCAACGGCCGCCAAAGATATAAATTATGCGCCCCTATCTGTTTACCAAATTTTGTGAACCTCGATAACGAAATAGAGAATTTAGCTACATTAGAACCGTTACCAAAAGACATGAAAAAGACGGTTGCCATAGTGTATGGAGGTTATTCCTCTGAGTGGGTTATTTCTGAAATGAGTGCCAAAGTTGTGCTCAATCATTTAGATTCTGACCGTTACAACAGCTATTTAGTACATATTGATACAAGTGGTTGGAATGTCATTCTAAAGGACGGAAGTAAGTGCAGCATTAATCGAAATGATTTCTCTTTTGCTGAGAACGGGAAAACACAAACTTTTGATGCAGTCTTTAATGCTATTCATGGAACTCCGGGTGAAGACGGAAAATTGGCTGGCTACTTTGACATGCTTCAAATCCCATATACATCTCCTGGTGTGTTGGGTTCTTCTCTCACCTTCAGCAAAAGTTATTGCAACGGTTTTCTGCGTCAATTCGATGATGTAAACATTGCTACTTCGTTCCTTCTGAAGAAAGGACAGACCATCGATCAAGCAGCCATACTTTCTGAAGTTGGACTGCCTTGTTTTGTGAAGCCCAACAACATGGGTTCTAGCTTCGGAATAACCAAACTTCATCTTGCCGAAAACTTTTCGGAAGCGCTGGTAAAAGCGTTTGAGAATGACGATGAGGTGATTGTCGAGCAGTTCGTAAACGGACGAGAAATAGCCAGTGGCGTTTATCAAAAGAATGGCGAAGCCATCGCTTTACCTCTCACGGAAATCGTGAGTAAAAATGACTTTTTCGACTACGAGGCAAAGTATCAAGGCGCAAGTGAAGAAATTACTCCTGCCGATATTGACCCACTTGTTTGGAAGCAAATTCAAGAAACTACCGTGAAGGTTTTCAACCGATTAAAGCTGAAAGGGATGTCTCGAATTGACTACATCATTCAAGATGGCGTCCCATTCATTATAGAGGTGAATACAATTCCGGGCTTATCGGAAGCCAGCCTTTTACCGCAACAAGTAATTTACTCGGGCATGAGTTTGAAAGAGTTCTTCGGAATGCTGGTAGAAGACGCCTGCTACCTAAAGGTCTGATAGAAATTCTACCAATTTATGTACAGCCAAGCCTCTGTGGCTAATTGCATTTTTCTGTTCCATGGTCATCTCCGCAAACGTGGTCTCAAAACCATTTGGACGAAAAATTGGGTCGTAACCAAAGCCTTTTTCTCCTTGTTCTTCGGTAAGAATTTCACCATCCACCTGACCTTCAAAAAGGTGCTGTTCTCCATTTAAGATTAAACAGATTACCGTTCTAAATCGAGCAGAACGGTCTTGTTTTCCTTTCAAATTGCGCAGCACTTTATCCATGTTGTCCTGAAAACTGCAATCTTCTCCAGCATAACGGGCAGAATAAACACCAGGCTCCCCGTTTAAAGCTGTTATTTCCAAACCAGTATCATCTGCAAAACAGTTCTTACCTGTTCGTTCAAAAACATATTTAGCCTTAATGATGGCGTTGTCATCTAAAGTCTGGCCCGTTTCGGGAATATCAACGTCACCTAAAACATCTTTAAGGCTGAGGATTTTGAAATTTTCGGGCAATTTGCTGCTCACTTCGGCCAACTTATGAGCATTATTGCTGGCAAACACTATTTCCATTTTGCAAATGTAGTTCAACTACCAATTTGGTTTTCTTACTTCGTACTGCATTGGATTTCCTTCGAACAAATAAAATATTCCTACATCTTCTGATTGGAATTCTTCTTGCCATGATTTACCCCATGCAAGAACTGTTTTCCGGCAATCAGAATATCTATTTCCTTTGGGGCCTTTCAGATTCATTACCTGAGGTATTTAAAGCCGACCCACTCTTAAACACTCCTGACCCCTACCCTCTTTTTAGTTGGATTATTGGACTTGTGCCGTTTAGGTTTTTAGCTTTTTGGAGTACCTTTTTATATATAATTCTTCAAGCCGTTTATTCCTTTTCTCTCTTTGGTATAGCCGACCGTATTGGCGGAATTTACAGCAATCAAAAACAACTTTTAGCGTTTACAACGCTGTTCCTTTTAATACATGCAAATGCCATTTGGGGACCATACCTCTCCATTCAATTAGGTATTGATTTGCGTTGGCTTTGGGATAGCGGAATAGCAGAACAAGGGGTGCTGAGAGGTTATTTACAACCGAGTGTTTTCGGTGTATTCCTCCTTCTTTCTTTCTTTCTAACTGCTTCGCGAAAATATCCTGCAGCAATTCTATCTCTTGCACCAGCTGCAGCAATGCATGGGGGCTATTTATTTCTCGCTGCCATTCTCACAATTGGGATTATCGCCTATGCACGATTTGACAAAAAAGCACTTGTTGCTTCATCTCTACTTCTTGTTCTGGCTTTGCCCTACTCGGCATACATTCTTCATCATTTTGTTATACTGGATGCAAGCACGTTGAACAGCATCAATTCCGCAGTTTTAGCCGGATTTAACGAGAATATTCACTTGAATCCAGCCAATTGGCTAAACCCCAAACTCTACATTCAAATAGCCATTTTTGGAATTGCCACGTCTTTGATTTGGCGAGATAAAATTTCGAAGCTTTTGGTGGCGATATTTTTAATCGGAGCATGCCTTACAATCGCAGCTTATTTGTTCAATGCCACCACTTTACTCAGCCTAAATCCTTGGCGGTTTTCTGTCATCCTAATTCCAATTTCGAGTACCATTTTACTCGTAAAAACCGTCAGAAGTGATTGGTGGAAGAACAACCGATTACCCATCCTAGTAGGAACTGGAATTATTTGCGTGGCAATTGTCTATTTCAGGTTGTTTGGAAATGGCTCATCTCAATTTCTAGAAGTTTGGAATCTCATTCATTTGGGCGCCATCTTACTTTCTGTTTTCGCTACTAAATGGGGACTATCTAGACTGACTTCCAAGCCGTTTTATGGCACTGAATATTTGGTTATTACAGCATTGGTTGTCACCGGAATTACAGAATCATATGTGGATGGGGTTTCAAAAGAATCAACCGATGAATTCAAGACGATATCGGCAGTTGCAAATCAGCCTGAGCAAAGCACCGTTTATATCGTTCCCTCAAGTTGGACCTCCTTTAGACTTAATGCTAAAAAGGCTGTTTTTGTAGATGAGAATTTGGTTTACGGCCCTGCATTGCCTTCAATAACCAACAGACTTTCAATGCTAAAGTGCGCCAAGGAAAGTGGTGATTATACAGAGATTATTTCCTCCATACCTGACTCAATCAGCATTAAATTAATTACCACGAGAAACCAGATTCCCGTCTCTAAATTTGATTCTGAAAGTATCGGTGGCAACATGCACTGCTTTACTCTTCGCTAATATCTGCTGGTGCTTACATTTGATTCTATGCCTGCCAACAAACCCGTGAGACATATTACTCCGAACCAATCATTTTCAGATTGGCTGTTGCAGTTAAGGGAGAGGCGAGAAACACTGTGGTTTTTCATTTGGAAAGACCTGAAAGTGCAATACAGCAAACCAATTTTCGGTCTGATCTGGTCCGTTTTTCAGCCACTGGTTTACTTCGGAATTATCTTACTCGTAATGCAATTTTCAGGAAGGCAAACAGCAACTACAGGCATGCCGTTTGAGGTTTATCTGATTGCAGGACTAGCGGTTTGGAACTTTTGCACTTCTGCAATTCTCGGCTCCATCAACAGTATTCAATCAAATGCTGGAATAATCTCCAAATCATTCTTCCCAAGGTTTTATTTGGTCTTAGCTCCAATGCTAAAAAGCAGCATCGACCTATTAATCATGCTATTGATAACCGTGGGGATTGCAGCCTGGTACGGCCAGCAAATGGTTCTTCAATCCATTACCTTACTTCCTACAATGCTGTTCCTTTTGTGGATTACAACAATGGGTTGGGCCGCTATTGCCACAAGCGCCACGATAATGAATAGACATTTTCGACATGCAATTCCAGTATTGCTTTATGCCATGCTGTTTGCACTTCCAATTTTCTATTCAGTATCGGAAATGGATAATTCCGTGCTCAAAACCATTTACACCTTGAATCCCATTTCGGGCAGTATGGACTTTCTGAGAGCATCCTTTGGAGCTACAATACCCCCCTTGAACACAACAATTGTCTGGTTACTTCAATCGCTTGCGTGGTGTGCAATTGGACTTCTCTTTTTTAGGAAGGTTGAAAAATCTCTGGCCGACAAAATATGAGTGTAGTTAAGGTCATAGGACTAGGAAAAACCTACCTTTTAGAAGGTAAGGACAAATCCGTGCTGCAGGCAGTTAAAAATGCAACTTTTGAGCTTAAAGAAGGAGAATCCGTAGGTATTATTGGCAGGAACGGGGCGGGTAAAAGCACACTTTTAAAGTTGCTGGCAGGCGTTACTTTGCCCACTTCTGGCGAGGCATTTATTACTGGTAGTTTTTCAAGTTTACTAGAGGTTGGCACAGGCTTTCATCCTGATTTGAGCGGCCGCGACAATGTCTTTCTAAACGCTTCAATACTTGGAGTTTCCAAACACGAAACGAGTCTAGAATTGGCCAATATTATCGCCTTCTCAGGAGTTGAAAAATTTATTGACCAGCCGCTTAGAACTTACTCAAGCGGAATGAAATTGAGATTGGCCTTTGCCATAATTGCTCATCTCAAAACCGATATTATTGCATTAGACGAAGTGCTAGCCGTGGGCGATTCTATGTTCCAAATCAAGTGCATGGAACGCATTTTCGAATTCAAAAAGCAGGGAAGAACAATACTGTTTGTCTCTCATAATTTAAGCGCCATTAATAAACTGTGTGAACGAACGCTGGTACTTGAAAGTGGCTCTATTGTATTTGATGGCCCTACCGATGAGGCCTTGAAATTCTATGCGGATTTAACAAACTCACAATCAGGTCAAATCGTTTCCAAGTATTTAACAGATTTGGAGATTGGCGGCACTAAAAGCGAAGGAACTGTTCAATTCAGCCTCAAAAATTTACCTACCAATGCGGCATTAGATCTGGGCATTAACATTGGCACGTCAGACGGAATTTCTCTTTACCATTTCAGCAATCGCTTTATCAATTGTGATATCACTCCAGAAGATTCAACAGCAAAGATTGAAGTGAAATTTGAACACCAACTAAAGCCTGGTAATTATTCAATCTCAATTTATATCGGTCAAAATGAACATCAATTAGAATGGCTGTCGAATGCTGCATCTTTCTTAGTGCCAGCTTTTAATCCACATGGATTTCATAATCCTGACTCCATTCAAGGGCCTATTATTTCCAACTTTACAATCAGCCAAAGTTGAGAATGAATACGCCAGTTCTTTTATTGGCTTACAATCGACCAACGCAATTAATACGCGTCCTCACTCGCCTGCAAGAATGCGGGGCAACGCAGATTTACGTTTCTCAAGACGGACCCAAAAACTTTGCGGATAAAGAAAGAGTGAAATTGGTGAATGAAGCCTTGGTTGAATTTGATTCAATCATTGTAAAACGACAGCATTCGACTACAAATTCAGGTTGCAAAAAAGCTGTTGTTAACGGCATAAATTGGTTTTTCTCTCAGGTAGAAGAAGGAATAATTTTAGAAGATGATTGTTTGCCCAATGCAACGTTTTTCAGTTTCTGTACAGAATTGTTACACCAATACCGAAACGAGGATTATGTTCAAATGATTAGTGGGAACAACCCGCTTGGTCATTGGGATACAAAGGGCAGTCATTTTTTCTCAAGAATTGGTCACATTTGGGGATGGGCTACCTGGAAAACTAGCTGGAAGCGCTTTAACCCAGAGCTTCCAACGCTCTTAGATTTCGAAGCTGAATCTGGCTTTGAGAAAGCTTTTGGCCCCACTCTATTAGCTAAAACAAGAAAGAATTTGACTAACCAGTCAGTAGATGGATTTATAGACACTTGGGACTATCAATGGAACGCACATTTACTCATGCTAGGTGGAGCAGCCGCGGTTCCCTGCAAAAACTTGGTGGAAAACATTGGGTTTGATGAAGACGGAACGCATACTCCTCATCAACCTAGGTGGCTGGTCAATGATACCTTCTCTGAATCGTTAAACAACGGGCCTGTTGCGCTGGAAATAAGCCGAGAGTACGAGATGGAATTGTTTCTCGCTCAAAAGAGCAATTCACAAGCACATAATTCACACTTCAACTTCGAATCGACAGGAAAGTCTTCTGCACAAAAGTTGAGAATCATTCATATTAACACAACGGATATTGGCGGTGGAGCTGAGAAAATAGCACTTAACATTCACCATCAATTGTTGTTGCTTGGACACGAATCTTGCCTGCTTGTTTCGACAAAGAAATTAGATGAAGACGAAATCAAACTTCTTTCTAATGATTGGATGAAGCAGGTTTTGGAATTCAAACCTGATGTCATTCATGTTCACAATTTACACGGAACCAGCGTCTCTTTAAAAGGCTTGACCGAACTTTCTAAAACGACAAAAGTCCTTTGGACTTTGCACGACAGCTGGCTTACCACCGGCAGTGTAAGCCACCCTTTTCTGTTAGAAGCAAGTGGTTTATCGTTATTGGACCGTAAGGGCTGGAAAACACAACTATCAGGCGGGAATGAACTTATAAATGGAAGCCAAATACGCTTTACAGCGCCCAGTAATTGGATGCGTGAACGATTCTTTTTCAAGCATAATAAGAGGTCTTATTTGGTCCCGAATGGAATAACTAAAATTGTTGGTTCGAAGATTGAAATTGTTTCAAAACGCTACGCTCTTTTCATTGCTAATAAGCCAGAAACAAATCCCTACAAAGATTTCGAATCACTGAAATCCGCATGGGAAAAAGCAAATGTCAGTTTGAGTTCGCCAATCGATTTAGTTTGTATTGGAGCATCTTCAAATTCAACAACCAAAACCGAAACTGGCACATTACACCTGGTAGAATGTCAGTCTGCTGATAACGTAATGGCCTACATTAATTCTGCATTATTTGTTATTCATGCCAGCAAGCAAGACAACGCACCTTTGGCCATACTGGAGGCGCATCTGCTAAACAAACCAGTGGTTGCAAGCTTGGTTGGAGGAATTCCAGAATTGCCGAGCAACATGGAGCAACATTGGCTTTGCGCTCCTAAAGATTCTGATGCATTAACGGATAGTATCATAGCTGCTACGAATACGATTGACGCGGGTAAAAACACGGAGAAACTACCAATTCCTACTTCAGTGGAAGCCATGACCGATACGTATCTTGGACATTATCTTAACATGATAAATGGCTGATTTTTCCATTGTAACTCCCGTTTTGAATCAGGTTTCAACCATAGAAGCTTGCATTTTGTCAGTGGCAAATCAAGAAGTTGATATTGAACACATTGTAATAGATGGGGGTAGCACAGACGGTACATTAGAAATTATCCAAAAACACCAAAACAAGCTTTCGTATTGGGTAAGCGAAAAAGACGCTGGCCAAAGCAACGCAATTAACAAAGGTTTAAAACTCGCTTCCGGCAACTTCTTCAATTGGTTAAACGCTGACGACCTTCTGCTCCCGAATGCTCTAATTCAGGTTAAACAGAGCACGAAACCAACTACGCAAATTGTAATTGGAAAATGTAGGCATGTGGATTCTTCCTGTAAGGAAATTGCTATTGGAAGTGCTCGAATTTGGGAGAGTTTGGAGGCTACTTTGGGCAACTATAGTATGAGTCAGCCCACTGTATTCTACAAAACCAAAGCAGTGGTTGAACTTGGGGGATTAAATGAAGACTTACACTTGTGCATGGACATGGATTTGTGGTTCAGATTTCTTCTAAAACATGGACAAAAAAACATCCTAAGTATTGACTCGGTTCTAGGTCAGTTTTTAGTGCACCCTACCAGTAAATCGAGTTTATTATACCAAGAAATGGAAGCTGAAAAATATGGTCTTTATAATCTGCTTTTATCTCAATTTAATTTACCCGATGTAATTCATGACTTTTTTCAAAAATATCCAGCGCCAAATGGAATTATTCATGATTCGACCAACAAATTAAACTCGGATGAATTGCTATCTAATTTTGCTTGGCATTTAATGATTGATGCCTATGAAGCTGGCAACTCGGAATTATGCCAACAATTATTTGATGTTGTAAAACTGGGTTCGCGATTATCTTCTTCCGAGAAACTGCTGTGGAAAGCACGTATTGCTTCAGATAAATTACTGAATCGATGAGTTCGAATAGTTTGGTTAGCATATTAATGCCAGCATACAATGCGGAAAAGTACCTTATGGCTGCTATCGACTCCATCAAAAATCAAACCCACCAAAACTGGGAATTACTAATTCTGAATGATGGCAGTACAGACTCAACAGGCACCATTTTAAAAACATTAAACGACTCAAGAATTAAGGTTTTTAACGAAGCCAAAAACCAAGGCTATTTAGCGTCTTGTAATCAATTATTCAACCTTGCAAAAGGAGATTTCATCACTTTTCAGGATGCTGATGATACGTGCGAACCAAACCGAATAGAAATTTGCTTGAAGGAATTCGAAGAAACAGAAGATTTAGATTTTGTCACATCCAATTTTACTCGCTCATCCTCAGATTTAAAGTGCCAATCTGAGCACATCTCAAACATCGATTACACTAAATATTCTTGTGACCCGCATTACCAACCTATCGTTTGTTGTGCTACCATTTTTGTGAAAGAGAAATTGCTAGCATTGGTGGGTGGTTATCACACATTCTTTGAAGATGTAGGAGGAGAAGATTACCACTGGTTATTTAGGCTTTCGCGAAGTGGAATTGGGAAACACTTGGACGTAGTCCTTTACAATTATCGTCAGCATGAAGCTCAAAGTCATGCGCTAAACACCAATCCACTTAAGTACTATTTCTCCGACATACAGACCGAACTAAGAGCGTCAATTATAGATAAACAGATTGACCTTTTGGAGTCCGATTCTGAGCTCAAAAAACGATGGCTTTTACGTATTGAATCAAATTCAACAGACTTGTTGTTCAGAAAGGCTAGCTCTATGTTAAACAGAAACGAGGCAAAAACATCTATTCATTTGGCGATTAAAGCACTGACCAGCAACCCCTTCTCCCTCACATCATGGCATCGATTCATGTACTTAGTCTACTCAAATGCCATGCGCTAGGGACCTCATAATATTATCTTTGCGGCAACACTAAATGGCAAAGCAAGAAGAAAATTGGTCGCTAGTAATTGAACCGCAATCCAACTGGTGGGATTTAAAACTTGGTGAGATTTGGGATTACCGCGATCTCGTTTGGATATTCGTAAGAAGAGATATCGTAGCGGTTTACAAGCAAACGGTTTTGGGTCCACTTTGGTTTTTTCTTGCTCCACTTTTCACGGTTTTTGCATACACCTTCATTTTCGGAGCGATAGCTGGGATGTCTACTGACGGTGTTCCAGGCCCAGTTTTCTATTTGGCTGGAACCACCCTTTGGGGATACTTTCAAACGAGCTTCATGGCTACATCAGCCACGTTTACCGGAAATGCAGCCATTTTTGGCAAAGTGTATTTTCCTCGAATGGTTGCACCAATTTCTACAGTTCTTTCTAGCCTGTTCAAATTTGGAGTACAGATGCTGATGTTCTTAGCTTTCATCGCTTACTACACCTTTTTTGAAGAAAGCACTGTTCATTTCACTAAATGGGTTTTGCTTTTCCCAATCCTTGTAGTAATGATGAGTGGACTTTCTCTCGGGGTGGGCATAATCATTTCTGCTCTTACTACTAAATATCGTGACCTCAAGAATTTTGTCGGGTTCGGAGTAAGCTTACTCATGTACATAACACCCGTGATTTACCCTGTTTCGGCAGTCCCCGAAAACTTTAAGTGGTTAACGAGATACAACCCTATTGCGCCCATTATTGAGGCATTCCGCTTGGGATTTACAGGGTCGGGTACAGTTGAAATCATAGATCTTGCATACAGCGGTATATTCATCACCATCGTTCTAGTTATTGGAATGATGATGTTCCACCGAGTAGAAAAAACCTTTATGGACACGGTGTGATGAGCGAAACTGTAATAAAAGTTCAAAATCTTTCGAAACAGTACCGGCTTGGAATGGTGGGGGCTGGAACATTGTGGGAAGATTTTGTTGGAATGTGGTACAAATTACGCGGCAAGGAAGATCCTTCTTTGAAATTAGGTGAAGCAAACGACCGTTCTACATCTGGCTCAAGTGATTATGTTTGGGCCTTACGAGATATCAATTTTGAAGTCAAAAAAGGAGAAGTTTTAGGGATTATCGGTAAGAACGGAGCTGGTAAAAGCACACTTCTGAAGCTTCTTTCAAGAGTTACAGCTCCTACCACTGGTACCATAAAGGCCAAAGGGCGTATTGCTAGTCTTCTTGAAGTAGGGACCGGTTTTCATCCTGAATTGACAGGAAGAGAAAACATTTTTCTCAACGGAGCCATAATGGGCATGAAACGTGCGGAAATCAATGAAAAGCTTGATGAAATAATTGAGTTTGCCGGAGTTCAACGTTACATCGACACCCCAGTAAAACGATATTCGTCAGGCATGTACGTACGTTTAGCATTTGCCGTTGCAGCCCATCTAGAACCTGAAATCCTGATTGTTGACGAAGTTTTGGCGGTTGGCGATGCCGAATTTCAAAAAAAAGCCATCGGAAAAATGCAGGACGTGTCTTCTGGTGAAGGTCGGACGGTCCTTTTCGTGAGCCATAATATGAAAGCTGTAAATAGTCTTTGTAGCCGGTGTCTTATCGTGGAGAATGGCCAAATAACCTTTAATGGTGATGTGGCCGAAGCGGTTGATCGTTACTTGGAAATTGACACGGAAACAGCTGATGTTCCTCATTACGTTGGGCAGGAAAACGACCAGGTTCAAGGTCTATTGATGGTATCCGCATCGGTTGAGACCGCATCGCCTATCAAAATCACAAACCCAATTAAGATATCAATGACATTGGTTGCTGAGAAAGATTATGACCAAGTGCATGTAAACCTGCAATTGAAGACCGCCTCCGATGTTCATCTCTTACAATCCTCGTCAGATGCCATTGCATTAAGTTGTAATAAAAAATACAAGTTCGACTTTGAGATTCCCGCTTACCTTCTGAACGAGAACCAGTACAAGGTGAGTTTTAATTATGTACTGAATCGTTCGACTACGATTCACACAGCCTACGATATTCTTCGGTTCAGTGTGATTGAAGACTACAGCACCAATGAATTGAACTGGTATGGAAAAACACCTGGGCTTTTGAGCAAAAAACTGAACACCGACATTCAAATAATAAGCTGATGCTCCAGTTTACCAACATAGACGCGGAAGATAGCTCAAGACGCAGCAGCATCAAATTTCAGAAATTGATTGGAAAATTTCTGAAAAGCAAAGGTGTACCCAAGGATGTTTCAGATTTTAACGCCAAGCAGGCCTATGTTCTGAATTACGTGGATCGAGAGGTTCGTCCTCATTTTCCGGACAACAATCTACTGCACGACACGACACTTTTTCGGGGTTATTGCAGTAATATACAGTTCGGAACAATCGAAAATCTACAGGCTGGAATTGCACAGAAACTGCTGGGAGTTTACGAGGTTGAGCTTACCGACCAACTCGAAACATTGGAAAATCGTAGATACGATTGGATTATAAACATTGGTGCGGCAGAGGGGCTTTATTCCATCCGTTTCTCAAGAACATGGAAAGGAATTCCTGTTTATAGTTTTGAGCAGGATTTTGCCACTCGGCAATTGCTTCGTGAAATGAAGAACCTGAACAAGGTCAAAAATGTGGTAATCCTTGGTGAGTTCAAATTGGAGTACATGAAGTCCTTTGAGAAAGGTTCGCGCGGCATGATATTCAGCGATTGTGAAGGATTTGAGCAACTGCTCTTTACCGAGCAAACGCTGCCATCGCTTGTAGATATTGACCTTGTAATTGAGACCCATGACCATTTGGCAGCTGGTGTTCATGCTGGTCTAGTACAAGTATTGAGCGCCACGCATAAGGTTGAACAGATTGATCAATTGACCTTGAAAGAACGTTGCACTCGCGTAAACGAGGATTGGTTTAGAACTCTTCCAGAAAAAGCCCAGATTAATCTATTGAACGAGGACCGACATCCATCAAACCGATGGATTATTGCTTCTAGTCTTTCCAATTGAGCCATCAGTTCAAAAACGCTAATCGGTTATGAAAACGCTAGTCTATACTGCCATTTTTGGAGGAAAAGATCAGCCACCTAAACTGGTGAATAAAGAAAATGCTGATTTAGAAGGAATCACATTTCTATGTGTGACCGACAACCCAGGTCTTCAGTCGAATGACTATAAAGTTGTAGTTGTGAAGCGAAAGTTTTCTGACGTTACAAAGAATGCCAGAGACATTAAAGTAAATGGTTTTGAAGGGATTGAGAATTACGATGTTGCCATTTGGCACGACTCCAGCGTTAGGTTGCATTGCGATAAAATTCAAGCGCTTGCTTTATTCGCCAATCAAGACATGATTTCAGTTTTTCATCATGTAAGATATTGCGCGTATCTAGAAGCTATAGCTTGTATTGATCAGAATAAAGATTCGGCAATTAGAATTGCTACCCAGATGCATCGATATTTTAAGGAGGGTTTCCCGTCAAATTATCAACTTCACGAAACGACTATTATGGTGCTTGAATGTTCAACCTACCTTAAAAGTGACTTAAGACGTGTATGGTGGGAAGAAATACTAAACCGCAGTAGAAGAGACCAGCTATCCTTGGCTTATGCAAGGTGGAAAACAGGAACAGAAGTTGGCCTTTTGGCTCATTGGAAAGTAAACAGAACAAACAATGAATATTCGACCTGGATTGGCCATGAACATGAACGGTATGACGACAGTAATTTGTTACTCAAAATCAACTCGAAACTTATAAATGGAATTTGCAAAAAACTACTCTACGAAATGCGTAGGAGAAGGTAGTTCAAATTGCATAGTGTAAGTTCGCAGTGTAGATGGCGAGCCATCATGTTGTGAATATATAAAGACTAAAAAGCAAAATGGCCGAAAGAATAAATGTCACTAAAACCCACTTGCCTGAATTACAGGAATACCAAGACATGGTGGCCGAAATCTGGAAATCTGGCCAACTAACAAATTACGGCAAGTACTGTTTGGAGCTTGAATCAGCTCTTAAAAACCGACTTGGTGTGAAGCATCTTAAATTGGTAAGTAATGGCACTATCGCCATTCAGTTAGCTATCAAGGCTTTAGATTTAAAAGGTGAAATTATTACAACACCGTTTTCCTATGTGGCTACAGTTTCATCTATGGTTTGGGAAGGCTGCATTCCAGTATTTGTAGACATTGATGAGAATGATTTTTGCATTGATGTTGAAAAAATTGAGGCGGCTATTACATCTGAAACGACTGGAATTCTAGCTACCCATGTTTACGGCAAGCCTTGCAATGTTGACAGGATAAAACAAATAGCAGACAAACATAATCTCAAGGTAATTTATGATGCCGCGCATGCATTTGATGTTGAGTTAAATGGGACATCCCTTCTTAAGCATGGCGATGTTTCTACCCTCAGTTTTCATGCTACCAAAGTATTCCATACGGGCGAAGGTGGAGCCGTTATTACAAATGATGATGACATTGCCCACAAATTGGCTTACATGGGCAACTTTGGTCACAATGGTAAAGAAGACTTTTACGGTGTCGGAGTGAATGCTAAAATTTCAGAACTCCATTCGGCTATGGGACTTTGCGTTTTGCCTCATATGGAAAACATAATCGAAGCAAGAAGAAATGCTGTTGAACGTTATAACGCAGTTTTAGGGAAGCTAAATACATTGCGTATTGCTGAGATTAGTCCGAATGTTAAACACAACTACTCTTACTATCCTGTTGTGTTAAAAAGTGAAGCTGTTTTGCTCAAAATTCAGTCCGCTCTTAACGAACACAACATTTATCCTAGAAGATACTTTTATCCTTCGCTTAACAAGCTTCCGTATGTTCCTTATGCTAGAATGCCAGTAGCTGAAAGCATATCAGAAAGAATCCTTTGCCTCCCATTATCATCCGACCTTAGCGAAGATGAAATAAACCTAATAACAAGCGTCATTTCTAATAACCTTTAGTTTTTTTGCCTAGCGAGTGTTACAAAGAATGAAAACACGAATTCTTCTCATATCCGACATTGGTTTTCAAATTGATCATTTCCGAAAACTGTTCGTAGAGCATAATTGCGCAGAATTCTCAATTCTGGAGGTTCATTGTTCGCCAGGCAGTCAAAATGAATTAAAAGCTGTTTCGCCAGCAGTGTCAGAACTAGATGTAAACAAGCATGCAAAAACCATAGCTGATGGTTTCGACTTGATTGTGTCTTATCACTGTAGACAGCTGTTCCCAAAGGAAATAGTTTCTAAAGTTCGATGCGTGAATATTCATCCGGGATTTAACCCTCACAACAAGGGTTGGTACCCAGGTGTGTTTAGTATTTATAATGGCCTAACGGCTGGAGCAACGATTCATGAAATTGACGAGAAAATTGACAATGGTCCTATTATAGCGCAAAAGGAAATTCATATTCTACCCGAAGACACCTCGGGGACCGTATATCCTAAAATAATACAAGCCGAATATGAACTTTTGGAGGAATGGTTTCTACCCATGATTACAGGCGAATATGAAACATTTGTTCCGTCAGAACGAGGTAATCTCAATTTCAAAAAAGACTACTACGCGCTACAAGAATTGAATTTAAACGAACAAACTACCACTAAACAGGTGATAGACAAATTAAGGGCGCTTACTCACCCACCATTTCAGAACGCCTATTACATAGATGAGCAAACGGGTGATCAAATCTACGTTTCTGTTGAACTTACGCGAGTAAAAAAGGGAGGATGAAACTTGCCATTATGCAGCCTTATTTCATTCCGTACATCGGCTATTTTCAGTTGATAAATGCCGTAGATGTGTTTGTGGTTTACGACAATATTCAATACACTAAAAAAGGATGGATTAATAGAAATAGAGTACTCATTAACCAGAAGGACGAATACATAACGCTACCCCTGAAAAAGGATTCTGATTTCTTGGATATTATGGACCGTTTCCTAGCTGATTCGTTTACCAAAGAGCGGATTAGAATTCTAAGGAAAATCAAGGAGGCATACAGAAAAGCTCCTTTTTTCGAACAGGTATATCCATTGGCTGAGCAGATATTAAACTTTTCTGATGCCAATCTCTTCAATTACCTTTTCCATTCCATAAAGAATATTTGCCATCACTTAGACATAAAGACAAAATTGATTGTTTCGTCATCTTTGAGCATTAATCACGAACTAAAATCTGAGCAAAAAGTGTTGGCCATATGTGAAGAGCTAGGAGCCGATTCATACATAAATCCTATTGGGGGCTTAGGTCTTTATGATAGTGATGTGTTTAACGCTAAAGGAGTTAATCTTAAATTTCTAAAAACCACCCCACATACGTACCAGCAGATAGGCGAAGAGCACGTGCCGTTCCTATCAATTATAGACGTTCTTATGTTTAACTCACCAACGCAAGTGAAGGATTTGCTAAACAATAGATACACACTAATATGACTTTTAATTGGACCAAACTTGGGGTCGTGTTTAACCCTCAAGACCACGACACTCCAAACTGGATGTTTGAATTCGCTCAAGCACCATGTGTATTGCAATTCGAAGATTTTATCCGAGTATACTTTTCATGTCGTCCAAAACCAGATAACAATGGACAATACGTTAGTTATTCTGGCTATGTAGACCTTGACAGAAATGACCTTTTCAAGATTATTGCCATCGGTGATAATCCAATCCTGAAACTTGGTCAATTAGGGATGTTCGATGAATTTGGCACCTACCCAGTTTCCGTAATCCAACAGGGTGATAAGCTTTTAGCATACTATGCAGGATGGACAAGAGCCGTATCTGTTCCGTTTAACACCGCAATTGGTGCCGCTATTAGCACGGATGGAGGAAAGTCGTTTGAAAAACTAGGTAATGGTCCTGTTCTTAGCTATTCAGCCAACGAACCGTTTGTGCTTAGTGGTCCGAAGATTAGAAGATTCAACGATAAATACTACTTGTACTATATAGCTGGTAAGCATTGGATTCCTAACAATGGGAAACCTGAACCGGTTTACACTATTCGAATGGCAACATCGGATGATGGTGTTTACTGGGTTAAGGAAAACCGTGAATTGATTCCGCAAAAGCTTGATCTCAATGAGGCTCAGGCAAGTCCTGATGTGTTCGAGTTTAATGACATGTATCATATGTTTTTCTGTTACCGTTCAGGTATAAACTTTAGAGGAAAAGAAGGTGGATATAGAATCGGATACGCATCTTCTAAAGACCTCCTTAATTGGACACGAAATGATGAGTTTGCAGGAATTGATGTTTCTGAAAATGGATTTGACTCTGAGATGGTCGCTTATCCGCACGTTTTTGAACTGGATGGAGAGGTGTACATGATGTATCTTGGAAACCAGGTTGGGCGATTTGGAATTGGTCTTGCAAAACTTGTACGATGATGAAGTGGCGTAAACACGGCCTTATTTTCAATCCTTCTGAGCATAAACTTTGGAAAGGATGCAACCAGTTTGCACAATCTCCGCAAGCCCTAGTACTTTCAGATAGAATAAGAGTTTACTTCTCTACCCGCGAGAGAGTAGGAGAAAAGTACTTAAGTCACATAGCTTTTGTTGATTTTAACCGTAATCTCAATGAGATTAAACAGGTATCTGACCATGAAGTAATCGGTCTAGGTGATTTGGGTTGTTTTGATGAGCATGGTATTTTCCCAATGAGCCCTTTAATTGTAGACGACAAGGTCTTCGCATATACATGCGGCTGGAGTCAGCGAGTTTCGGTTTCGGTAGAAACATCAATTGGCTTAGCAATAAGCGATGACAACGGAAACACATTCAACCGTCATACAAATGGCCCAATTCTTAGTTCTTCATTAAATGAACCAACGTTGGTTGGAGATGGGTTTGTTAAGCACTTCGATGGTTCGTTTCATATGTGGTACATTTTTGGGCTTGGTTGGCTAGAAGAAACCAAAAATGAACCGCCAGCACGCGTTTACAAGATTGGACATGCGATTTCTGAAGACGGAATACATTGGAATAAGGAAGAAGGGGTTGAGATTATCTCCGATGTTCTTGGGCCAACGGAATGTCAGGCTTTACCTTCGGTGGTAATGTTTGAAAACACCTACCACATGGTTTTCTGCTACCGATATGCAACCGATTTTAGAACCAATCCAGAAAGAGGATATCGGCTTGGATATGCATACTCAACAAACCTTAAGGACTGGACGAGAGATGATAGCAAACTCGGGATAGATTTTGAACAAGGCGAATGGGATAGTGAAATGCAGTGCTATCCAAATATTTTCAAAGTGGATGAAAAGGTTTATTTACTGTATAATGGCAACAAATTTGGCATATCCGGCTTTGGGCTTGCTGAATTAGAGAGTCTTAGCTAGTTAATGAATAGCCATCAAATCCATCATACGCGTAATGTATCGGAAGCTTCCGACATATCAGCACACCTTACAGAATGTTCTAGTAGTTTCATTCCACCATTGGACACTACCGTCAACATAAAAGATTATTCGGAGAAATTAGCCGACACAAGCGAGCGATTTGAAGCTTGGAACAAAAATGAACTTGTTGGCCTTATCGCCATTTACCTTAATGACCCTAATGGCTCTACAGGATTTATTACTAACGTTAGCGTAGATCCATCCTTTCAAAAATTAGGAATTGCAAACAAATTGCTGGTGGCTTGTATTTTAGGAGCCAGAGAACTTAACTACAAACAAATAAATTTGGAAGTAAATCCATCCAATCAAGGAGCTATTAATCTGTATCAAAAACTAGGGTTTCAAACAACGAATTCTGACGAAAGCAAACAGAAAATGGCACTTACACTAAATGACAAATAATGAACAATAAACGTAACTACAGCGAAGAGCTTAAGGATACTTCTGACCATCAGTACGGCTATGACTTTGATTACGATGTAATCCATCCTTTTATGATTCGGTCATTTGAACCTTTTTTGGGGAACCGTTCAAATGTGTTGGAATTAGGTAGTCATTTAGGTGATTTCACATCCAGACTCCTCCCAGTTTTCGAAAACATTACGTGTGTAGAAGGATCGAGCGAGGCCGCTAGACTGACCAGAGATAAGTTTAAAAATCGCGTGAATATCATCAATGATATATTTGAGTCAGTGCAATTACCAGCTAAATACGATAATATCGTGTTAACACATGTACTTGAACACATTGATGATCCTGTTGCATTAATGCGCAGGGTTAACGAGGAGTGGCTAACTGATTCAGGTCGGTTTTTTGGTGCCAGTCCAAACGCCAATGCTCCATCTAGACAAATTGCGGTAAAAATGGGTCTGATTTCCCACAACGCTGGAATTACCGATGCTGAAGACAAACACGGCCACAGAATTACATACTCCTTAGACACCCTAGAACGTGATGCAAAAGCCGCAGGATTGAAAGTAGTTCATCGGTCTGGCATCTTTTTCGAAGCTTTGGCTAACTTTCAGTGGGATCGAGTTATTCAAGAAAACATTGTTTCTAAAGAATACCTTGAAGGGTGCTACGAATTAGGAATGATATATCCAGATCTTTGTTCAAGCATTTACCTTGTTTGTGAGAAAGGCTAATTCAAAATGGAAGTAGTAAACCCATGCGCAGAAACAGCTTCAATGCTGCTTACCGTGTGTGTTATCACGTATAATCACGATCAATACATAGAGAACGCGCTTAAAGGCGTACTAGAACAAAAGACGAGTTTTCCTTTTAACATAGTAGTAGCTGATGATTGCTCTACAGATAATACACGGGTCATTTTAAGAGAATACGCGGCACGGCACCCTCAAATAACCCTCTTGTTTCAAGAAACCAATCAAGGCCCAGCCCAAAATTTTTACGACCTCATATATTATCCGAAATCAGAGTACATTGCTTATACCGAAGGAGACGATTTTTGGTCCAATCCACAAAAGTTACAACTGCAGGTAGCATCATTAATTAGTAATCCTTCTGCTAGCTTCAGTTTTACTAACGTAGAGGTCATTTTTGAAACTGAAAGACAAAACCACGTTTATCAGCAAATGAATGACTACCCGACCACAATTTTGCTAGCGGACTATTTGGAAAACTATTATCCAATTCCCATGTTCACCAAGGTTTTCCGAAGATCCATTTTGCCAGATTACAGAACAAGCGACTGGAATTGGATGAGAAAAGTTCAATTTGCAGACAATGCCATGCACATGCTGGATCTTATGAAAGGGCCAGCAACTTACGTTAGCGAAGTTTGCGGAAATTATCGAGTACATTCCCAAAGTCAAACGCGTCAAGCCAAGAAGGACAACCGATGGTATATCGAAGAAATTCTCTTTTCCCATTACCATTTTGTAGGCTTGAGCCCCAAAAATTATAAAGCAAAGTTTAAAGCAATTCGCGCCTTGCATTTCGAAAAACTTCTAGACCATAGTATCGCTTCAAAAAAACCGACCCAAACAGTGAAAGATTTAATCCGATACATTGCAGATGGTCGATCTGGGAATTTCGGCAACAAGGTGCTATCCATAATTAAAACCTTTAAGAAACACCTAGGACATCATCAAGCTGCGTAAATTCTATAATTTGTATACTGAATTAAACAATCTAATGAAGATTTCTAAACCTAAAGGGACAAAACTGATTTGCTTAACACCTGTTGTTAACGAGGCCTTTGAGTTAGATAGGTTTCTTCAATGTACATCAGTTTGGGCTGACCATATTATACTGGGGTATCAAGAATCGATAGACGATACTTTAAAAGTTGCCAATAGATATGAGAATGTTACTGTTGTAAATAGCCCCAATAAAGATTGGAACGAATTGGCTATGCGGTCACTCTTATATGATGAGGCTCGTAAGATTGATGCGGAAAAACGCATCATTATAAACCTCGATGCGGATGAAGGAATTTCGGCCAATTACATGAGCTCTCCTGAGTGGAACAGCACCCTTGATCTGCCTGAGGGATCAATGCAATATCTTCACTCATTGACTTCCCTTCAACTGAAAGAATACAGGCTGATTTCAAATAAACAAACGGATATTTGATAATTATGGAAAACCACGTGCCCATTAAAATCAGAACGATATGAACACGAGTAAGCTTGCTCGACCTATTAAACATAGTATCATTCGCAAATTGCTAATCAGGGTAGTTGGGCATTTGAAATTTGGAAGCAGGCCGAAGGTATTTGGCATTGGATTCAACAAAACAGGTACCACTTCCCTTGCATCTGCACTTCAGTCCTTCGGATATACAGTAGCTTACCAAGAAACGGCAGAACTTACCTTCAAAGATTGGAAAATAAGAGACTTTAATTCAATAATAGATTACTGCAAGTATGGAGGCAATGCTTTTCAGGATGCACCATTTAGTTTTCCATATACTTTTCAAGCACTGGATATTGCATTCCCCAAAAGTAAGTTCATACTTACAATACGTGATAGCGGAGAACAATGGTATAATTCGCTGATTAAATTCCATACTAAGCGTTTTGGGAATGGTGAAACCCTGACCAAAGAGGATTACCTGAATGCCGAGTATCAATATAAGGGATATGCATACGAAGTATTTAAAGCTCAATTTCATACAGATGATGACGATCTTTGGAATAAGGAAACATTGATTCGGCAATACGAGATGCATATTGAATGTGTTAAGCAATATTTCTTTCACAGACCAGGAGATTTACTCGTCCTGAATGTAGCCGATGCTAATGCGATGGAAAAACTCTGTACATTCCTTAATAAACCGTTTGTTAGCAACTCGTTTCCAAAGAAGAATGAAAGCAAAAACTACTGATATAAGCGACTCACAGGAATCCGAGGCTGCGCAAACGAAAGTAATTTGTCTTACACCAGTGGCAAACGAAGCATTCCAGTTGGACCGATTTCTTCAGTGTACCTCACTTTGGGCAGATCATATTGTCGTTGGATATCAGGCGTCCATAGACGAAACTCTTGCTATTCTACAAAAGCACGAAAAAGTTACTGTAGTCAAAAGTCCAAATACAGACTGGAATGAATTGGTAATGCGCTCTCTGTTATATGAGGAGGCTAGAAAAATTGAAGCGCACAAAAGAATAATCTTGAATTTGGATGCCGATGAGCTTCTGTCTGCCAATTACATGAATTCTGGAGAATGGAAGGCCATATTACAACTTCCTAAAGGCTCCATCTTTAGAATGCCATGGAGCAACCTTAAACCCAATATGTCAGATTATTGGGTTGGTAACATGATAGAAGTCGGGTTCGTAGATGACTCTATTTCGACACTAACCGGAAGCATAATGCACATGGGACGTGTACCGTGGCCCCAATATGATATCAAGATAATGCAGTGCTCAGAAATTAAACTTTTGCATTATGCATTTACCAATGTTGAGCGAAATCTTAGCAAGAAAACGTGGTATCAGGCGTATGAAAAAGTTGGAAAATCTGAATTTGGACCACAGATTTTCCGAAAATATAACCGAAAAGGTGCTTTTCCACCTTTAAGCAAAATAGATCCATCTTGGTTTTATGGGTACGGAGAATTTGGAATTGACGTGACTTCAATTTCTTACTCTTACGATTACTCGCACGACTATCGTCTTCTAAACTATTTGGATGAATATGGGGCTGAATACTTTAAAATGTGCAACATATGGCACAAAGACTGGGTGCAATTTGCAACTGGGAAAAAGGAGAGTCCTGAACGTTTTAGTGACCCAAGAACAAAGGTGGACAAGCTTATTTTTAGGTATATGCATTGGTCAATTGGGGCTCCAAGAAACTTTGCTACCAATAAGTTAATTAGCCTGATAGACTGGTTTCTGAAATTAGCTGGATATTCATCGAGATGAGTTCGGAAAACCCCGTGAAACTTAGCATCATTGTAACTACTTGGAATAACGAAGCTTTTATTAAGCGCTGTTTAAATTCAATTCTTGCTCAATCTGTTGATTATCCGATTGAAATACTGGTAGGCAACGATGCATCAACCGATAGCACGCCTGAAATTGTAGAACGAATTGCCGCTGCCAATTCCGAGGTATTCAGAATCTTTCATCGTAAACCAAATCTTGGCACCAGCGAAAATTTTATTGATTTAGTTTATAGAGCAAAAGGGGAATACATTGCGCAGGTAGATGGAGATGATAACCTTACAGACTTAAACAAGTTTCAGATTCAAACTGATTTTCTAGATCATCATCCTGAATGTAGCATATGCTTCCATCACTACTCAAATCAAGATGATCAAGGCAATGCGCTAAAACCTTCTGTTACTCCATTTGAGAAAGACACTATTACGGATTTAGATTTGCTGCTAACCACAACACTCGGTCCAGGAAACACAACCGTTTTCAAACGGTCGGCTTTGCCAGAAAAAGCCCCTAATTGGCTTCGCGAATGTGGCAATCATAAGGATTTTGCCATCCAGTTTTTGGTGGCAAGCAAAGGTCGAATCGGTTACATTCACCGAGTAATGTCGGCCTACACCATTCACGAAACCAACATCACCAAAATCGAATCTTTTGAGAAGCTTCTTCGAAACAGCATTTTAATCAACCAGGGCTTTCTGGCTTATCACAAACAACTTGGAATAAAGCAATATCAAGATGTTTTGAAATTCATCGTTAATCAGCGTATTCTGGGTTTGGCTTTCTTCCAGCTACAAGACAAAAGTTATCTCCGATTCTTAGGAAACATCTTCAATGTATTGGTTCATTATCGACATTGGAACATCAAAATGATGAAAGATGCCATGTACGAGGGCGCTCCTAACCTAGCAGAAAAATTCAAACGAATTTTATCAGGCTCAAAACAGGTCTAAACTATTGTTGGAATGAACCCAAAAATTAGTGCCTGCATAATAAGCTATCGACAGGAAGATTTCATCGAAGAAACTTTATCCGGAGCCCTCAGTCAAAAATTGGATTGTGATTATGAAATAGTTGCAGGGGATGATGCATCGCCCGATGAAACACTTCAAATCATATCGACCATTTCATCAACAGACGAGCGTGTTACAATTATAGAAACTACCGAGAATCTCGGAATGCATGGTAACTGGGCGAGAACAATTGAAGCGTGCAGTGGAAAGTATATTGCAATTTGTGAAGGAGACGATTTCTGGAACGATTCTCATAAACTTCAGAAGCAGATTGATTTGCTTGAGAAAAACCCTGATGCGGCTGCATGTTTTAGCAACGCATCCGTAATGGACGGAGAAGGTTCGATTAACGAATATCCCTATGTGGACAAAGATTATGGAGTATTGAAAGCCAAAGATTTCTTTCAATTAAATCACAATCCCATTCCAACCTGCACATTAGTTTTTCGCAGGTCATTTTTCGATGGGTTTCCAAAAAAATATTTCGAAAGCCCATTTGCAGATTGGATACTTCACACGCTTCTAATTCAAAAAGGAGATTACATCTACCTTCCTGAAACTAGCGCTACATACCGAAAGCACAGCGGTGGTGTATGGTCTGGAATCCAGGAAGAAAAACAATTGTTGAACAAGCTAAAGGCGCTTCACATAATCCGTTCGCTGGTTGAGTCTCAATACAAGAGTGATGTGGATTCTGCCATCAGAAAGCAACTAGACCAACTACTTTACTTTTACAGAGAACAAGGAGAAAAAATCAAGTATTATCAAACTTGGCTAAAACTGAAACTCCATTCTTCCTGAATGAAAGATGCTGGCATATCTGTTATTGTCTGTTGCTATAATAGCGCTAACAGAATTGAGTTAACTCTCGAGCATTTGGCACTTCAAATTGTGTCTGAATCGTTGAAGTGGGAAATTATTCTTATCGATAATAATTCTAGCGATAATACTTCAGCAATAGCGAAAGCTTTTATGGCTAGCCATTCTGACCCAATTTCGTTTTCAATAGTTGCTGAACCCAATCCAGGATTAAGCCACGCTCGAAACAAAGGTTTTGAGAAAGCCAAGTACGAAATAATACTTATGGTGGATGATGACAATAGCCTCAGCCCAAATTATGTTGAGGGGATTTACCGAGGATTTGAAAACGATTTAAGCATCGGAATGGTTGGTGGGTTAGGTATTGCTGCGCTTGATACTGACCCCCCAGATTGGTTTGAAAATTACGCCTATTGCTTTGCCGTTGGCGAACAAAACCCAGACGAGCATTTGTATGGAGCTGGCCTTGGGCTTAGGATGAGTGCACTATCGAAGCTTAGAAGGGCCGGATTCAAAAGCCTTCTTTCAGACAGAACAGGAAACAACCTCATGTCTGGCGGAGATACCGAACTGTGCTTTGCTTTTAGACTGGCTGGTTATAAATTGATATACAAACCTGAGCTCACTTTTAAGCACCATTTATCAAAGGAGCGAATTAATTGGAGTTACATCAAAAGACTTTTTTCAGGCTTCGGTCAGAGCAAGGCGTTTATGGAAGTTTACACCTCCGTTATTTCAGGAAAACCATTGCCAAAAGAAGGCGAGTCACCGTTTTGGAAAGACAGAGCTTCTTATCTTTTTAGTGAGTTACGATCCGACTTACCTCTTCTCTTTCTCAGTCGGTTTTTAAAACTTGAAGGAAACAGTCGTCTTTTGCTGGCAATTGCGAAACAAGGCCACCTGCAAAAAGTAAAAGAGTTAAAACAAGCGTACTACGAAAACTACAAGTCGGTTTACCAACTGAGCATCGTTCTTCAAGAACAAATTATAAAGAAATGAGCGAACCGCTTCTCACCGTACTAATGCCCGTTTACAACGGAGAAGCACATGTAAAAGAAGCGGTTGAAAGCGTTTTAAATCAAACCTTTTCTGAATTTAAATTGCTTGTTGTAGATGATGGTTGTACCGACCAATCAATTCCAATTATCAAGAATTTCAACGACTCGAGAATCGAAGTCTTAACACTTCCAGAAAACAAGGGTTTGGTTAATGCCTTAAACGTTGGGCTAAAAGCCATTTCAACCACATACATTGCTCGTACAGATGCTGATGATATCTGCTTGCCCATGCGTTTTGAGAAACAAATAGAATACATGGAAGCGCACCCTGAAATTGCAGCGTTGGGTACGGGTTTCGATAGTTTAATGCCAAATGGAGAGGTCAAATCTGGTGGCAGATTTTCTCCCGACCACAACACAATAAGGCTAAAACATCTCTATATCATTCAGATTATTCATGGCACCTCTATGTTTAGAACAGCCTTGGTAAAGCAGCACAATTTAGAATTTGACCCAAGCTTTAAACATGCCGAGGATTATGATTTTTTTGATCGACTCAGTAGCACAAGTGAAATCGCAAACATTCCCGAGCCTCTTTATCTAATAAGACATCATGAACAACGAGTTTCCGAACAATTTTCACACATTCAAAAGGCAAACTCAGATAGAGTTAAGATTCGGATTTTAAGGCAAATTGGAGTAGACGTAACTGAATCGGATCTTGAATTAATTCAGTGGATGATGTATCAAAACTATGGTTGGTTTGACAAGCAGAAAGCACAAAAGCTTGCCAGATTAATTGGTGGAATATGTACCGCAAACACCACGTCTAAATATTTGAATCCTGAATTTATGCGCTCAGAATTATCAATCAGGTTTCTTCATTTATGTAATTTCTTAGCCAAAGAAAATAGCGGAATGACTTCTGTGATAAAGCAAAATACGGCTTGGAAATTTGCAGATAGTCCAAAGTTATTCGCGTCTACATTCATTAAATCGATGCTTGCTTAACAGTAATGTTACCGAGGTAAGGATGTTATGCCTTAGAACTTCTCTTTCCTAACACTTCTTTTTATTTCTTTACCAATTGTCACACAGAACTAACCATATCTTGCCCATATGAATTGGCTTTTCCGTTTGTATTATTCTCTGAGGTTAAGAGCCATCTATTCGTATCATCTGAGATATAAAAACAAGAAAAATGGCTTTGGCGAAAAGCTGAAAGCAGAAGGTAAAACTCGTTGGATGGACATGGGTGCTTCTGGAAGTTTCAGTGATGGTTTCTTTTTTGCTGATCTCTATCCACCAGAAGAAGCCAATGAGAAATTGAAAGACAGATACTTTCAGTTCAACGCCACCGTGGACCATCCACAAGAGAAGTTTTCTGAAATGGGCAAATTCGACTTGATACGAATGCAACACGTATTGGAGCATTTGCCAATTGAAGGAATTCCTAAGGCTCTTACCAATTTTCACAAATTATTGAATGATGATGGTTGGTTGCTAATTACCGTTCCTGATTTAGAAACCATGGTAAACATGTATCGACACAAATCATTGGATATTCCTTCAGCTTTTGCCGAATGGGCCGAAACGAGGGTGGAAAAAGGAAGTCCACAGAGTTATTATTTCTCCATTTTCACTCACAGTTTGCCACATCAAGCGCATTATTGGTGTTTCGACCAAGAAGGCATGGAATACGCAATTAACCAGTCTGGTCTATTCAAAAACGTAACGTGTTTAGGACCATTTAATAAACTGGCGGACGTGCCGTTTACACACAATAGACCAGGGGAAGATCTTTGCATTATTGCTCAAAAAGCTTAAGATGACCGAAAGAACGGACAGCAACTTAGCGGACCCGTTTTTTTCGGTAATCATCCCGACTTACAACCGAGCCAAATCAATTTTGGAGGCTGTTTCAAGCGTCCAATTTCAAACATTTGGAAATTTTGAGCTGCTTGTAATTGATGATGGCTCTACAGATAATACGCGAGAAATACTTGAGCCTGTTGCTAATTTAGACTCCAGAGTTAAGTATATTTTTCAGGAGAATGCAGAGCGCAGCGCAGCACGAAATCACGGAATTGAGCTGGCTAATGGAAAGTATATCTGTTTTCTAGATAGCGATGACATCTATCTCGAAGAGCATCTTTCAAAATTTCATGAAACGGTAGTTGCTAATAGTTTCCCTAAAGCAATGATTCTTGGGAATTCGTTGGCCGAGATGAATGGAGAATACAGAAAAGACCCGCCTTACGTAACGCAAACTAATGAACCCATTGAGTTAGTTCTTAAAATTTCAATTTGTTCTCAGCGTGTTTGTATGGAAACTTCTATTCTCAAGCAGTTTAGATATGACGTTGGGCTCCGTGTTGGAGAGGATCAGGAGTTGTGGAGCCGAATTGTACCACATTACCCCATTATTCACTCCAACCAGTACACTGTTGTTTTGCGTGATCTCGGAGACCGAACAATCGACTATCAGAACACCGATACATACTTGGCCAACCTGACGATTAGAAAGAGAATAATAGCTCAGGATAAAGCAGGACTAATCCGGCCAGAATGGAGGAAATTTGCCTTAAGCGCAGCCTATTATAAATTGGCAATTAGCTATTTAAAACAACACAGAATCTGGAAATTCTACATAAGTATTCTTCATTCGATCTGGGTAGACCCTAGTCACTTTTTTAAAGACAAGCTGCTTGTAATTGGGTCAACAATACCCTTGGTAAAAAAATTTACTGAAGGTCGATTACCCAAATTTGTTTCTCCCGCGTAATGAGAATCTTACAAGTCGTTCCTTCGTTAATTAGAGGTGGTGCTGAGCGATTAGTACTCAACCTTACCAAAGAATTGGAGGCAAACGGACATGAGGTGAAAGTCTTTGCGCTTCATGATGAAAACCTTTATACATCGCTTAACAGCAAAACCGAAGTTGTAATTACCCCAGCAAGGGTCTCGTATTCTTTATTAGGCACCGATACTTCGGATACGCAAGCATTTGATAAAGCCGTTGAAAATTTCAATCCAGACATTATACATAGCCACCTAATTGAGGCGGAATTTATTAGCCGTCATAGACCTAATAAAAATGCGGTTTACATCTCGCATTGGCACGGGTGCCCAGAAATGCTCAGGAAAGCACCTTTATTAGACTATCTGAAAAAAGATACCTGGTGGAACTGGAATTCGAAGCGAAACCTCATTCTTGGCTATCGAAAATGCAACAATCATTTTCTGTGTATTTCTGAATTTATGAAAGCATTTGTGGTTGAGCATTTAGACGCGAATCCTGCCGATTGCACCATCATCAGTAATGCTGTAGACACGGACTTATTCAGTCCTAAGTCAATTGAATCTAATGACTCCACCTTTCATCTGATAGCTGTTGGAAAACTGAATTACAACAAGAATCAGCAGTTTTTAGTACGAGTTGTAGCTGAATTGCTCAAGAATGGAATTCAATCAGACCTCACACTTCTCGGAAGTGGAGCCGAAGAGCCAAAGTTGAAAGCGTTGGCTACCGAACTTGGCGTAGCGGACCGAATCTTTTACCCTGGCACTGTCGACAATCCGCAAGATTATCTAAACCAAGCCGACTTGCTTGTTCATGCTTCACACTACGAAGCCTTTGGCCTTGTTTTACTTGAAGCAATGGCCTGCGGAAAGCCTGTGGTTTGTTTTAATGATGGCGGTCCTGCAGAAGTAGCGGTAGACGGCTTAAACGGATTTGTTGTCCAGCGAAATGACCTTGATGGTTTTTCACAGGCCGTGACTAAACTAGCTAAAGACAAAGATTTGTACTCAAAAATGAGTTCTGATGCATTGGAATTCAGTCAGAAATATGGGCTAAAACAGTATGCCCAAAAGGTCTTTTCATTGTATGAAAGATTACTTTCTGAAAGAAGAAAATAATTACGAAATGTGCTTCCTTGCCCAAGCAAGGTCTTCTTCCTTCGGCTCGTAGTTAATCATTTCATCATCTAAAGAATCTACGCGGTAATAGGGTTTTTCACGTTTCATTATCACCTTAAACCGAGTCTTCTCATTGTGTAATTCAGGCTTTAAAACATCTGGAAAATCACCAAAAAGCTTCTTGTCAATCTTCTCCAAGCGATTACAAAACTCTCGCTGAAATCTCCATTTTAAACTATGCGGATGAGCGGTGCCGAATTCTTTTTTGCACCAAGTTTTTTTGAATATTTCGAAATCGGAAATTTCTGTCGGTCTCGAAGAGTCTGTGTGTTTATTATACGCCTCACGCCATTCAAAATACTGCCTTCGGTAAATCAAATTATCGTCCGACTTCAACCCTTCACAGTGAAAATAATAGCGTTTACTTTCCTTCTCAATTGCGTAGTAAAATGGCACACGTATTACGTCAAACTTCCCATACTCCACATATTCTATATCCTTCCCAAAACGAACCAAAATCGGTTCTCCAGGATCAATTGCCGGCAGGTTTTTTCTCGTGTGATGCAAGTCTCCCCGAAGGTTAGTTCTCGGGAGTTGAATGGTTCTTGGTCTGTCATCCTTTAGCACCTTTTCGCGCAACAATTTCATGTCGTCAGGGCCCGATGTTCTACAAACCATATCGGCATCCCAACGCAAATGCCACTTGTAGCGTGTGTGTTCTAGTCCTGCGTTGCGACAATCTCCCAACAACGAATCGGGCATCTCAAGAATATCGACTTCAATCTTATGACCAAACTTCACTTTAAAAGCCTGCATAGCCTCTAACGTTCCATCATCCGAACCATTATCAATACACACAACTTGGTCTACCACCCCAACCAAGCTTTCTAAACAAAATGGTATGATGTACGCCTCATTTTTGGCCGATACAACGGCCGTAATTCCGTCTTTCAGAGGTTCATTACTTCTTGTTCGGTCCCACGTGCGCACCCATCGGTAAAAACCGTGATACATTAGCACATAAAGTATGCTTCTTACGTGTTTCTTGAGTTCATTCATCCTAGGCCAAAGATGCGTTTAACCTTGCTAATTGCCACGCCCATGATGGTTGTATTATTAAGCTGTGCGTGAAAATGAACAGGCTCCCACCTTTTTAGGATGTAGTAGTAGAAGGTGTACAATCCTGGCAAGGTTCTTACCCACCAAAATCTACAGTTCAAAGTTAAAAACTGGGACTTTAAGGAAGAGTCAGGCTCCACCTTCAGCCCATTTAACCTGAATGGGAATACTTGACTTGATATACCTGAGTCAGAAAATTGCAACTCCACTACTCCACCCTTTCTACCACTTTCTCGAATTCGGAAAATCTGTTTTCCCATCACAATATCATCAAAACAGAAATTGCCTAAACTGAAATAAACCGGAGCATTTTTGTACTTAAATGATGATTGAAACGTGTGTGTATGGTGTCCAATAATAGCGCTTGCACCAGCGTCAATCATCTGTTTTGCATGCTGAACTTGCTCTTTATGAGGGAGGTATCCGTAGTCGCATTTTCCGCCCCAATGCAGTAACACAACCACTTTATCTACTTCGTCTTTCAGTCTGCTGATATCTTCCAAAATCTGATGCATCCAATACGAACTAGCAAATACCCCAGATTCTTTAGGAATATTGGGATTAGTGTCATCATGCACGTAATTAAGAAAGCCAATCTTCCAACCTACCTTCTCAAAAACGAACGGCATTGATGCCATTTCCTTCATACATGAAGCCCCCAAATAATCAATCTCGAGTTCATCCAATTTATTTACCGTGTTCCGAAATCCTTCTTCTAGATTATCGCAAACATGGTTTGTTGCAAGCGAAACCAATCCCAAATTCAAATCCTTTAGCGCCTCAAGTGCTTTTACCGAAGTGTGAATTCGAGGAAATTTGGCCTCATTTTGTGCTGTTCCTTCGGCCAAACACTCCAAATTGCCTACAACCAAATCTGCGTCAGACAAAATAGAACGCATAGCATCAAAAGGCTTTTCGCCTGACTCTAGTAGCTGAATGTAATCGTTGTTAAACGATACGTCACCAATAAACTTAATCCGAATAGGTTGCCTGCTAGCCATGTGCTTGCCCAATACTAAAGATTAATTGCGAATTTTAACCACAACACACGTTCATGTTACTCGGAACAGTAAAGAATTCTAGTCGATTTTTGGTTGAAAAAGGGGAAGGTTTTAAGCAAACCATCCTTGGCGAAGTCGTGCTTTTGAGTAACGATTTGGGGAGAAACCCAAGAGGGTTGCTTTCTGTTGGGACCAACGGTCTCATTTTTACTTCAGAAACGCCTTACGTTCGATCTAAAGATGGCTACGCATCCGTAACTACTAATGAGCAGAAATTAGCTGAACTCGTACCGTTGGCTGAGAATAATTTTGCGGGTTTTCAGGTTCAAAAAACTGAAAATGGCTGGTCGGCATATGCTTCGTCTGCGCGAATAACACGAGCCAGAATTTATTTCCTTTTTGTTGAAGATGGTATTCTTTGGTCGGACGATCTTCGAGAGCTTATTCCCTATTCCACCCGAGAAATGAACCCAATGGGCGCTTTCTCAATCCTTAAATATGGAGATGTTCCTGAATACATCACTGTTGTAAAAGGAATTCATTGTATTCCGGTTGGCCAGGAATTAAAATTCGGTCCAAAGGAGTTTGATGAATGGCTGAAACGTGGTGAAATTCCTCGCGAAGCATTTGAATTCTTCTTTAAGCTAGATTTTCCGATGGATGGTGGAGACCTGCCGAAAACGGAAAAATTGATGGACTCACAATTCGAGTTTGTGGCAAGTTTAAACCCTATTGTCCCTATTTCTGGTGGAGTTGACAGCACTTTGGCAAATTGCCTTATTGACAAATTCATCGACAAACCTTATCCAGCTTATTACATCCAATTTGGGAAGGACGATCCCGAACTAAAATTTGCCCAAGAGGCCGCTAAAGCTTCAAAAGCTGAACTTGAGATTGCACTTTTCCAACCAGAAGACACCATTCCTAGTTTTGAATACCAGAACGAACACGCCATTCAACCAATTGGTGAAAGTTCGACTATTTCAACCGCTTATCATTTCAGGAATCAGAAGCACGCTGGGCACAAGATTATTGATGGCACGTTGGCTGATGGATGCTACGGATCAACCAATTACAATAGATCAATAATTGGAGAAATTCCCGACAGGCCGCAATGGCAACAACGCTTAAATGAGAGGATTGCAGCTCAACTTCAAAGTCGAAAACTGCCCAATTACGAACGATTTCATCCTCGCGACAGCTACATCAATGACCCGTATCTTCAATTTATGGATGTATATCTGGGGCCATTCGGGAATATGTGGCTGAAGGATTCTAAGAAGCATTCTGAGTCGTTATTGCCCCTTTGGCAATACTATTACGATTATTTGAAGGCCGATAAACCGAATCAGGATGATTGGATGAAATACAGCGTTTTTAAAATGGTGAACTACGCTTGTAAGAACAATACTGCCAAATCGTATGACAATTCTCAGCCAGAAAACTCTGGCCTTTATCCGTTTACTTGGAAATCAATTCTCGAAGATCAAGGACATTATTCTTGGGCGGAGAAAACCTTGGAAAACACGATTAAATATCCGTTGAAGAAAATTCTTGACCAATACATGAGTAAGGATTTCATTTACAGGAAAAAGGTTGGATTGAACTCATGTTTTGAGGACTGGATTCATCTTCCATTTCTGAAAGACCATTTCTCTAAAATCATTTCTAGGCCTAACGGTGTGGCTGAGTATTTTCTTGGGAGCAGACAGAATTATCTTCTAAACCTGTATTCAAAAACAGAACCATTACATCCTAACCTCGCTCGAATGGTGATTAACATGAGCATTTTAGATGCTTGGTTAGAGCGTCACAACATCTCTATAAAATAGGATGACACGCATCCTTTATATCGGAGACCCGAGCAGCGTACACGACATAAAATGGGTGAGCTTTTTCAGTACTCAACCCAATTTTGAGGCTTATTTTCTGGTTCAATCGCACGAAATGAGCCTTATGACATCCGAAAGGAAAAAGCAATTTGAAGAGCTTCAAATCACTGTTGAAGGTCCAATTAAAAGTTATTCTCTGTGGCGTTTTTGGGAAAACAGCGCTTCACTGGCGAAAATCAATGAAGTCATTCAAAAACGGAAGATTGATGTAGTTCATCCATTGTTTGCAACCCCATTTTCACTTTGGACCAGAACGCTTTCTGTTCCGTCTATTATTACCACCCGTGGTTCTGATGTTCATGTGGTTTTAGCAGGTCTAGGTAAAGGTTCATTATTACATCAAATCCACGGAAAACTATTATTGAATCGCTTTAAATCTGCATTTGAGAACGCTGCTGCCATTACGTGTACTTCACAAGGTCAGTTAGATAGAATTAACTCAATTTTCGTGACCAATTTAAAAGGGGAAATCATTAGAACTGGCGTGAATATCGATGAGATAAACTCACTTAAACCTGAATTGAAGCTGCCACCAATCTTTAACGGAAAGAAGATTGTTTTTCTTCCTCGCTATATCCAGCCCATTTACCGTACAGAGTTGCAACTAAAAGCGCTGATGGAGATCTCAGGTGACCTCAGACCGCAACTGGCCTTGGTTCTGATTAAAGGAAAAAGAACAACAGAATCTTATTTGGGTAAGATTGAAGATTTGTTGAAGAAATTGGGCATTCCATTTCACATTTTTGACTCATTGACGCAACACGAAATGTGGTCGATGTTTAAATTGAGTTCACTCTCCATTATGACCCCAAAAACAGATGGAACTCCAAATTCTGCACTAGAAGCGATGGCTGCCAAATGCCCTTTAATTTTAGGTTCTTTCAATTACGATGAAGATTTATTTTCTGAAATTTTCTGTCAAAGAATGAAAACCGATTCAATTTCAGAATTGGCTCAATTAATTCAGGTTTCAATCGAAAACTATCCCAAAGAAAAATTGAATTCGGCTTTTGAAAACGTTTCCAAATTTGGGAATCGTCAGATTGAAATGGGCAGAATTGAGCAGCTCTACTTATCGCTCACTAAGCGCTAAAACCCGCTTACAAAACTCTGGATAGTTGATATCGGCAGAGTAAAAAGTGCCCCAAATATTTTTGGCCTCAGCACGCATAGCATTGTAATCTTTGGTATCCAGCGAACTCAAATGTTGAATAACCTCCGCCACATCTTTTGGGTTTATTTCTTGATCTAGTAGAAAACCTGTTTTTCCATTAATTACAATCTCCGAAACCCCTCCAACGTCTGTTGCAATGGCTGGAATTCCGAACGACATTGCCTCCATAATGCTTACAGGAATACCATCATATCTGCTCAAGCTAATGAACAAATCCACCATGTGGGTAGAGTAATATTCAAGCACTTTCCAGTTTGGAATTCGCCCCAGAAAGTGGAACTGAATGTTCTCTTTAGGTCCTAGCACTTTCTTGCACATTCTGACCAATGAGTCCTTTTCTGGTCCATCACCAAAATGGGTCCATTCTATTTCCAAACCTTCTACATGAGAAAGCGCCTTTACGATTAAGTGAACCCGTTTGATTGGAATCAGATTGGAACAACTAATGAGCTTGAAACGTCTGAAATTTCGTTCGTGTGGCGCTAGTTTATTAACCGTCCTAATACCTAGTCTGCTTTGATAAATTCGTCCTTCATTAATGATTGAACTGAAGTGACTTAACAGGTAATTTCTTCCATTTTCGGAAATGGCAAAAATGGCATCTAGGCCATTAAAAATGGTTTTCCTGAATGGCAGATAATGATATTTACTTCGCTCGAAATAAAGGTCCCATCCGTGAAGTCTACAAAAAGAAATTGCCTTCGAATTTTCCTCTTTTAGGTACGAAATAGCTAACGCTGCATCATCCGTCCAATAACTATATAAAAAGAGGTTTTCCTCGGTCTTTATTTCAACCTTGGCACGAATCTGAGCCTGCATTTTTAAAGCACGAATACGCGAAACCAACAAGGTTTTAATCTTGCCAAAGCTTAACGAACCATGATAATCATCGGTTATTACCCTAAGTTCTTTTCGTACTTCTTTATCAAAAACCAATCTCCAAACCGAAAACACCTTTTCTAGAAACGTTGGATCAGGATTGAGTTCGATGAGTGAAACCGATTCGGAAACTTCAAACTGCTTTATTTCGTCAACTTTTCCTGTTGTACAAATTGTAATTTTTTGAAATTCCTGCTGTAAATAGGTCAATTCAACTTCCAGAAACGGTTCGCCAAAACCGAAAGGAAAATTGCTGCACAGTATAATAAGATGTCTGTTTGACGAACTCACGTTGCGAATTACCGCATAATGATGCACAAAGCAATATGAACCGCATTGTGTATCATTGAATTCAATAAACCAAGCATATGTGTGGCATAGCAGGCATCTTTAATCCAAATGGCGTTTCGAAAGAATCTTTGAAGCTAATGTCGGATGCCATTTCACACCGAGGACCAGACGCTGAAGGTTTTTTTACTGATGATAATTTTGGTCTAGCTCATCGTAGATTGAGCATTATCGACCTAAGTACAGCTGCCAATCAGCCCATGCAATCGCATAATGGCAGGTATTGGATGGCTTTTAACGGAGAGGTTTACAACTACAAAGAGGTTGCTAAAGACTTAGGTGCAAAATTGAAAACCACAGGCGATTCGGAGGTGGTTCTTGAGGCATTTGCTAAGTGGGGTCCAGAAATGGTCAATCGACTCAATGGCATGTTTGTCATTGTGATTTTCGATACTGTTGAGCGAAAATTCTACTTCTTCCGTGATCGATTGGGGATTAAGCCACTTTACGTCTATCGTAAAAATGGACTGCTGGCGTTTGCCTCTGAAATGAAAGCAATTGTAGCGCTGAAGGACAAAGTGAGTTTGAGTGTAAATAGCGGGGCTATTCCGTACTTCCTTCATCTTGGATACATTCCCCAACCGCTTACCATTTACAATGAAATTGAGAAGTTCCCTTCCGGGAGTTGGGCAGTTTTTGACGGGAAATCATTGGAAATAAAATCTTTCTGGAAGGCTTCAGAACAATTAACCTCTGGCGTATTATCTGACGAAGTTGAAGCCAAATCGCAATTAAAAGACCTATTACAAGCTTCGGTAGAAAGACGATTGATGAGCGATGTGCCTTATGGAACTTTTCTCAGCGGTGGTATTGATTCTAGTTTGGTTACAGCTTTAGCACAGAACGTATCAGCCGATAAACTAAAAACGTTCTCAATTGGTTTTGATGATGCAAAACATGATGAATCGAACTTTGCTAGGCAAGTCTCTGATCATTTAGGCACAGAGCACTACGAATATCGCGTTACAGAAAAAGACGCGTTAGAATTGATAACGTCAATCATTCCTCAATACGATGAACCGTATTCCGATTCATCAGCCATCCCGACCATGCTCGTTTCAAAAATGGCGAGGCAAGAAGTAACAATGACGCTTTCTGGTGATGGAGGGGATGAACTATTTCACGGTTACGGAATGTATAATTGGGCAGAAAGGTTGGCAAACCCTGCCATTCAAGCATTAAGTTGGCCAATAAGTAAAGCTCTTTCACTTGGAGATGACCGCTACAAACGAATAGCTAAAGTGTTCGAGTACCCAGGAATAAGTCAGATACATTCTCACATCTTCTCTCAGGAACAATACATGTTCTCTACGCCTGAGATTGGCCAACTTTTGGTGTGCACAAATGAATTGAACTATTCGCTTTTGGACTTGGGTTTAAATTCAAATAGAACGCTAACTCCTTCTGAACACCAAGCACTTTTTGATATTGAACATTATTTGAAAGATGATCTTTTGACTAAAGTTGATATCGCTTCAATGAAGTATTCTCTAGAAGCTCGCGTTCCTATTTTAGACCATACGGTTGTCGAGTTTGCGTTGAATCTAGATCCAAAATTGAAGGTTAAAAATGGCGTGCAGAAATACTTACTAAAGGAAGTTCTGTATGATTTCGTTCCCAAGAAGATTTTTGACCGTCCAAAATGGGGATTCAGTATTCCTTTGGGGAAATGGCTAAAATCAGACCTTGCCTACTTAATTGACGAGTACCTAAACGAGAATGTCGTTTCAGAAACCGGTGTAGTAAAATGGTCTGAAGTGAGAATATTAATTACCAAATTCAGGAATGGACAAGACCATCTCTACAATCGCATTTGGTTGTTGATTCTGTTACATCAATGGTTTGCTAATCGCGCTCAGCCTTAATTGGTTCTAAACCAGGTGTAGGGCCTGATGACTTTGGCAATGATACATTTTCAGGAACGGATGGGTCAAAATCTTCACCATAAATTGAGCGTTCTCTATTATACTTAATCATGTATAAGCTAGCCAAGAAAAACGGCAATGCTGGAATTTTGTAACGAACCAATGAACCGAAGTTTGACGTAGTCAATCCTACAGCAAAAGAGAAGAACATAGCAAAAACGAAAGAAAACAACACCATTGGTTTTGAAAAAATATAGCGTACAAAAGCCGCAGGTCCAGCCTTAAAAAGCATGTATATCAGGAAAAGCATGAGCGCAGTATTTTCCAGGGCAGAAATCAGCATTACAGGGTTCTTTACATCCAATAGTGTGGGTCTAAATAAACCAGCAAAAATGGCAACTGGGGTTTTTGAAAGCATACCTCCAACGGAAGGGTCAATCGTTCCGATATCAAACGAATTACCTTCATAAGCGTCTCTTTTCAAGTCTTCCTGAGTGGCTACCGCCCGATCCATTATGGCATCAACAGATCCGTAATCTCCCAAATTACTAGAGGCTTGAGAGAAAATTCCAGCAGCAGCAATTAGTCCAACCATGATGATAATTGGTGCGGCTAACAACCTTATAATCTGATTCTGAATCTGTTGAATTCTATTAAAAACTACCCAAATAAGACAACCGGGGAGAAGCGCCACAAACACATATGGCTTCATAGAAATCATTACGTATGCCGAAAAGGCTACATAAACCAAGTTCCAAAAAACATCCCTTCGTTTCAGTAGTAATCCGTATACCGAAGAAGTCATCCAACATGCGGCTGTAAACGTGAAGGTGTCCTTCATAATTCCAGAACCCCAGAATAATACTGATGGAATAAACAAAAAAGAAATAGCCAACTCTCGAGTAAGCTTCGGATACTCTTCGCAAAAAACAAGGTACAGTCTCCAAATGCCTCCAAAAGATACCCAAGCAACTAAAATGGTGCAGCCAAAAAAGCTATCTACCGAAAAAAGATGAAATAAACTTGTAAACCTTGTAACGGAATAAGCTTGCTGATCTCGCAAGTAATGTATGGGGGTACTTACGCTTAAATCGAAACAGTAAAAATTATGAAGAGAGGTGTTTCCAAAAAGAATTTCAACAAAACACCTAGGCTCATTAAATACCATGGCAGCTAACCTGCCTGCATCCAACCAATAGGCAGTAGTATCGCCACCACCGTAGTAAAAGACATATACGAGAGCAAAGGCTAATCCCCCATAAATTTTGGCAAGAAAGGCAGGCTTATAGTATTTATATGCCTGATTATCGGCAATCTTTCCTCTGGGAACTCTACTTGCAAAATAATGAACTAGGAGCAGGTAAAATGGCACCAAAATAAAATCCCAAATTCCTACGTACTTCATATTGCCGAATAAAAGGAATTAAGGTTCATGCCTTCAAATTTACTCAAGGTCTTGGGAGATGAACTAATTTCGCCTAAATGAATGTCCTTTACCTTTCTTACGATGGCTTAACTGATAGTCTAGGACGTTCGCAAGTTTTACCGTACATCATCGGGCTAAGCAAACTTGGACATTCTTTTACAATTGTAAGTTTTGAGAAGGAAATACCTTTTCAAAGAGACAAGAAAAGCATCAAAAAGATTGTTAATGAAAGTGGCTTGACATGGCATCCCCTTACATACACTTCCTCCCCTCCTATTCTTTCCACAATTTATGATGTGTACAGATTGACCAAAACGGTAGAGAAATTACATCAAGCCTCTCCTTTCGATTTGCTCCACTGCAGAAGCTATATTACTTCTTTGGTAGGCCTCAGTACCAAACTAAAATTCGGTGCCAAGTTTGTCTTTGACATGAGAGCATTCTATGCAGATGAACGCGTAGATGGTGGCCTGTGGAACCTGAAAAACCCGCTATTTAAAGTGGTATACAACTATTTCAAGAAAAAGGAGCTTGCTTTTTTGAGCAATGCCGATTATTCCATAAGCCTCACCGAAAAAGGGAAAGACATTATTCACTCTTGGCCTCAGGTTCAAAACCAGCCAGTTCCAGTGAAAGTAATCCCGTGCTGCGCAGATTTGCATCACTTTAACCCTTCTCAGGTTAACAAAACCCTTCAAACCAAATTAAAATCTGAACTTCAAATAGATGAGAAGGACTTTGTAATTACCTATTTAGGTTCCATAGGCACGTGGTATTTGCTTGATGAAATGCTAGACTTTTTTCACATTTTGATTACTAAAAAACCAAATGCGCGATTTCTCTTTATCACTACAGATGAACCATCAACCATTACAATCCCAGCTACAAAAAAGAATATCCCACTAGACCGAATTTCCATTGCGTCAGCCAAAAGAGAGGATGTTCCGACATTTTTAAGTCTTGCGAATGCCGCAATATTTTTCATTCAACCTGTTTTCTCAAAATCAGGGTCATCACCAACAAAACATGGTGAAATGCTTGGCATGGGATTGCCAGTGATTGCAAATGCTGGAGTTGGAGACGTTGATAGAATTATTGAGGACACGAATAGTGGAATACTTGTTCATGAATTGAACAAAGCTGCGTACTCAAATGCGGTTGACCAACTGGATGACCTATTAAAAAATCCTGTTTCCACGTTGCAAAATGCTGCGCAGAAATATTATTCCTTAGAAGAGGGCGTGAAGAAATACAATGAGGTTTACGAGCAGGTTAGCCGCTAGTGATGATACTTTTCGTTCTTCAAAATGGTGAAGGCTCGATAAAGTTGTTCAGTAAAAAACAAGCGAACCATCTGATGGGTTAAAGTCATTTTTGATAACCCAAGTTTAAAATTAGCTCGTTGGTAAACTTCGTCTGAAAAGCCATAAGCCCCACCAACGAGAAAAACAATTCGTCTATGCCCAGCATTTAGCCATTTCTGGAGTTTCTCCGAAAAGGCAATTGAACCAAATTCGGTTCCTCTCTCATCGAGCAAAACCAAAAAATCTTGAGAAGTCAAATTTTCCAAAATCAATTTTCCTTCCGCAACCTTTAATTCAGCCTGAGCTAGTTTTTTAAACTGTTTGGGCGTTTTCAACACCTCGGTTTCGAAAGTGCAATAGTGCTCTAACCGCTTAACATACCGAGTTATGGCGCCTCTTAATTCAGCATCATCGGTTTCTCCTACCAGAAAAAGGCACAACTTCATGGCATTCTCTTTGGTGTTGGTCAAAGTATAGATTTATTTTGTGCCGCAACAACTTGACGTGGCGCGATTGTTGCGAATCGATACCTTAGCAAACATGAAGAAATTAGCATCCATATTCATCATTATCTGTTTGGCTTTATCCGTGGGATTTGCCCAGGATGCCAACGAAAATATTAGTGGCGCCATCAAATTGGGCAACTACAAGGAACTTTCTAAGCACTTTGACACCAAAGTTGAGCTGACAATTGGCACCAAAGAAGCTAGCTATAGCAAGGCTCAAGCAGAGCTTATTGTGAAGGATTTCTTCTCGAAAGATAAAGTAACCAACTACCAAGTAATTCATAGAGGAAAATCTCCAGATGGAGCACAATATGCCATTGGTACCCTCACCACTTCCAACACTACGTATAGAACGTATGTTTTAACCAAAGATGTAAATGGCGTTTTGCGAGTACAGCAATTACGTTTTGAAGCAAACGATTAGTAGCGTCTATGACCGTTGATCAAATTATTGACGAAGCTCTTCGGGAAGACATCGGTGATGGTGACCATACATCAGACGCTTGCATCCCTCAGCACGCAAACGGCAAAGCGAAGTTGTTGGTTAAGGAAGATGGCGTAATAGCGGGAGTCGAATTAGCTAAGCAAATTTTCTCGAAGGTTGATTCAGACCTCCAAGTTGAAGTTTTTATTCATGACGGTGAGGAGATACGCGTAGGAGACATAATCCTAACCGTTGAAGGTTCTTCTCGCTCTATCTTAAAAGCAGAGCGATTAGTGCTCAATTTCATGCAACGCATGAGTGGAATTGCTACAAAAACGGCAAATCTGAACAAGTTAATTGCTGGCACGAATGCCAAATTGTTAGACACGCGAAAAACAACCCCGCTCCTTCGTGAATTGGAAAAGCTATCGGTAAAGATTGGCGGAGGAGTAAACCATCGTTTTGGATTGTTTGATATGGTGATGATAAAGGACAATCATATTGACATGGCGGGAGGAATAGAACAAGCCGTTTCTAGAACCATTGCTCACCTAGCAAGCATTGGAAAAAACCTTAAAATTGAACTTGAAGTGCGCGATTTTAACGAACTAAATCAAGCATTGGCAATCGGAGGATTTCATCGTATAATGCTTGATAATTTTCATCCTGATGACGAGAAGAAAGCAGTTGAGTTAATTGCTGGCAAATACGAAACTGAGGCTTCTGGTGGCATTACCGAAACGACTATTCGCGCTCATGCTTTGTCCGGTGTTGATTACATTTCTGTTGGTGCATTAACACATAACATTAAAAGTCTCGACCTTAGCTTGAAAGCGACCTAGCATGGTCAGAAAACTCATTGTTAAAATATTACAGCTTCCTATAATTAGGAATCTGCTTCGGCTTTCTAAAGAAATTCGAATACCCGGATTTGATGGACTGCCGCTATATGACGTGATGGCGTTCTTTATTAAAGGAATGCAAGAGGGTTGGCTAAACCTTAGGGCAAGTGCTGTGGCATTCAACTTTATTCTTGCCATATTCCCCGCCATAATCTTCTTTTTCACGCTAATAGCTTATATACCAATTGATGGTTTTCAGGAACAATTAATGGCTATAATGAAGGTGATATTACCAGAAAATGCTTACTCATCCATCAGCGAAACAATTGAAGATATTATCACCCGTCAACGTGGTGGCTTACTTTCCGTAACCGTGATTTCAGCTATGTATTTTTCCACTAATGGGGTAAGTGCTTTAATCGACAGTTTCAATACGACATATCATACTATTGAAAGCAGACCCTATTTAATCCAACGTGGTTTTGCTCTTTTAATCACCCTCATTTTAGTATTCTTTGTGGTTTTGGCAATTGGCTTAATCATATTTGGTCAAGTTGGCATGCAGTACTTAGCGCAGCAAGGTTGGGTAGAAGATGGTGTTGTGCGCTTTTCCTTAAACCTTGGTCGCTATATCATCATTATTACGCTCCTATTTTTTGCCATCTCGGTGCTTTATTTCCTAGGTCCTGCAAAGCAAACTACCTGGCGCTTTTTTTCTGCTGGGTCATCACTGGCAACAGTGCTCGTATTGGTTACTTCTGTAGGCTTTACATACTTCGTTGATAATTTCGGAACCTACAATAAACTTTATGGTTCTATCGGTACTTTGGTAATTGTAATGCTTTGGATGCTGCTGAATTCAATGGCACTACTAATTGGATTTGAATTGAATGCTAGTATTGAAGACGCCAAGCTTCGCGAAATTGAAATGGGTAAACGTTCATTAGGAATTTCGTTGGAAGAAGAAATAGAAAAAGGAGATCGCCCTTGAAAAAGTCTACGATATTATTAGGCCTCATTTTACACTCCGTTTTCGGATGGAGTCAATACAATCCACTTTCTCCTCCAAACACATTTCGTTCGGCAGATAACCCTATTTATTGGAAAAATAGAACTCCAAACGCTGATTATTGGCAGCAAGACGTGCATTATAGAATTGCAGCAAATGTTGACGAGAAAACGGACATCATTTTCGCAAAAATGGAACTGAGTTACTGGAACAACTCTCCTGACACTCTGTACGAAGTCTATTTCCACTTGTATCAAAATGCGTTTCAACCAAATTCTTACGCTGACAAAAATGACAAGGCGAAAGGTCAAAACCATCACTTTGGCAATTACGAGAAACAAGGAAAAGGAACTGAAATCGTAGCAGTTTCTGTCAATTTCAAACCCGTTAAACAAGAACTAGACAACACCATTCTCAAACTGATTTTGAGTGAACCCCTACCTCCCAACTCGAAAACTGAATTTCAATTTGAGTTCAAAACATACTTCGACCAAGGTTCTATGGGCAGGAGAATGAAGCTGTTCAACTCTGGTGAGTTCACCCATTACGATGGCGTGCATTGGTATCCACGAATTTCAGTTTATGATAGAAAGTTTGGCTGGACCACTGACCAGCATTTGGGAAGTGAATTCTATGGTGACTTTGGAACCTTTGATGTTGCGCTCACTTTTGCCAGCAACTACATTGTAGAGGCTACGGGCAATCTGATAAACAGAAAAAATGTATTGCCCAAGGAGCTTCGGAAAAAGTTGGATGTAAAAAACTTTGCAGACAAGCCTTGGGGAGAAAAGGCTTCCGTAATTATTCCTTACGATAGCACTGAGCACAAAACTTGGATATATCATGCTGAAAACGTGCACGATTTCGCCTTTACGGCAGATCCAAACTACAGAATTGGCGAGGCGGAATGGAATGGAATCAAATGCTATTCACTAGCTCAAGAAAATCATGCTGCTGGTTGGCAAAATGCGGCAGATTATACTGCTAAAATCATCAAAGTTTTTTCTGAAGGAATTGGCGTGTATCAGTACCACAAAATAATTGTGGCTGATGCCAGAGATGGCATGGAATACCCTATGCTAACACTCGATGGTGGTAGCGACCCTGGTTATCGTAGTCTGCTTGTTCATGAAATAGGACACAACTGGTTTTATGGTCAGGTTGGAAACAATGAAACGTATAGAGCGGCATTAGATGAAGGATTCACGCAGTACTTAACCGTGTACGGCATGAAAAAAATTGACGGTGATACTGTAGTAGAAGAACCTGCGGAAAATTGGTACAGAAGACGATTTGAAAAGCCATCGAGAGCAATTGATGACGAAATTTATTACGGTTTTATGCGAAGTGCAACGCAATTTAGCGACCCGCGTTTGAACACGCATTCCGATCAGTTTGAAGACAATTATTACCATGGTTACGGGCACGTTTATTACAAAACGGCAACCATGTTGTACAATCTAGAATACGTGCTTGGCGACACGTTATTTGCTAATGCGATGCAGCATTATTTCAATGAATGGAGGTTTTGTCACCCGTATTTTGAGGATTTCCGAAGCTCATTTATTAGGTATACGAAAGTTGACTTAAACTGGTTTTTTGACCAATGGCTTGAAAGCAATACGCAGGTCGACTATTCGATTTCTCGTGTTAAAAAAGGAGCTGAAAAAGGAAATTATATCGTTCGGTTCAAGCGGAAAGGTGGAATGCAAATGCCAATCGACTTTGTAGTGACCGACCAGAACGATGTTATTCATGAATATCATATTTCAAATAGTTGGTTCACCAAAGAAACCGATGCAACGGTTCTACCAAAATGGACAGGATTTGGCGATTTAAACAAGACGCACGAAGTTGAAATCTACATTCCAGAAGGAATCAGGAAAATTGAAATTGACCCAACACATCGCTTAGCCGATGTAAACATGTTGAACAACACAACGGCTTCTGCCATTGATTTTGAATTTGATAGTCAAATACGAAATCGGTCAGATTGGCGATTGTATGAGATTTATGCACGTCCTGATATTTGGTACAATGGCTATGATGGATTCAAATTTGGTGTACACTTAAACGGTAGTCACTTTAACCTGAACCACAAATTCAATCTGTATTTATGGGCCAATTCTGGCTTGGCACAATGGGATGTTCCGTCCAATGTTAAACTCAACGAGTTTATGCCTATTTCAGTTTTATTCGATTACAAAACGTCTCTATCTAGATATTGGAAGAACAGTAACATTGATTTTTCGGGGCGCATATTAGATGGGTTGTACAATGCAGAACTTGGGCTAGAGAAGCAAAACAGAAAAAAAACCACCACGTTTAGATTGTATTATAGGTCGCTCTACAGACAGCAAGACAGAGACATTGCCTACCTACTTAACCGCAGTACTTGGGAAGCAGATATGTGGAACAACTCCTTCAATTTAGAGGTGAAACATACCTATCGATATCAATCCGGAAAAGGGGAATTGAATATAGGTTTACGTAGCTCTTCATTAGGTAGCGATTACGATTATCACCAGCTCAAACTTGAGGCGCTAAACAACACTAATTTATGGAGGCTCAAACTAAACACGAGATTTTTCGCACAGTTAGGAACCGGGTCAAACTGGGCGCCCGAATCTCAACTTTATCTAGCAGGAGCCAATCCTGAGGAAATGATGTACAACAAATTCACGAGGTCGGCAGGAATATTCCCATCACAATGGGCAACTATTCAAGAGGCTTCCAACCACCTGCATGCTGGTGGTGGCCTTAATTTGCGAGGATATGTAGGCTATTTGGCGCCAGAAAACGTGGATGGCGATATCGTATTGTCTTATGCAGGTAACAGCGGTGCATCTATTAATGCCGAACTGGAATTTGATGAAATCTTTGGACTTCGTCCTTGGTGGACCAGAAATTGGCTGGATATTGACCTTTACATTTTCGGGGATATTGGCTTAATAAGCACCAACCAACCTGGGGATGATTTCACCTTTGCGGCACCTAGAGCGGATGCAGGTATAGGCACCACAATTACTATTAAGGAGTGGGGTGTTTTAGAGAAAGCAAAGCCGCTAACTATACGTTTTGATATGCCATTTTTCCTTAATCGTACTCCTGCACTTGACCCAGAGCCTTGGGCTTTCCGATGGATTATTGGTATTAATCAAGCATTCTAAACTCCTATAATTATGAAAACATTCTTCTCTTTATTTATTGTTTCCGCACTATTTATTCTTAATGGATTCGCTCAGCAAACTTCCCCAATTGGCAAATGGAAAACTATTGACGACAACACAGGAAAAACCAAATCAGTAGTAGAAATCGCTGAGAAAAACGGGAAGTTGTTTGGAAAAGTATTGGAGCTTTTTGACCCCGAAAAACCAGACCCTGTTTGTGAAGAATGTGCTTCTGACGACCCTCGTTATATGAAACCAATTGTTGGTTTAGAGGTTATCCGGAATATGGTTAAAGATGGTTCTGAATATGAAAATGGAGACATTTTAGACCCAGAAAACGGCAAGGTTTATAGATGCAAATTGTGGGTAGAAGGTGGTAAATTGAAGGTACGAGGCTATATATCTTTTCTATATAGAACTCAGACTTGGTTACCTGCCGATAGCTAGTTTTTTACCTCAGTTTTTACGAGTTCAAGTAGCTTCATCCGCTCTTCTTTCGGATATTTTTTCATGATTCTTTTTCGAGCTTCTAAACCTAGTTCGGTAACAGCAGATTGCAACGCTTTTTCAACCAATTCATGAAGCTGATTGGTGTCTTTTTTCAGCAACAAGAAACCCGTCTCTCCAACTATATTAGGAATGGCAGCCACGTTAGAACCGATAGGCACGCATTCGCACAACATTGCTTCGCAAATGGCACTAGGAAACCCCTCCATCATAGACAATTGGAAGTAAAATTGGTGTGTAGAGTAATGTGCTGTTAGCTCGTCATATGTAACGGAGGCAATCAGATTTACATTGTCTGGAACCGAAGTTCCTTCGGGTAAATCCTCTTTTGTTCCTCCAATAATGGTGAAAGTATTCTCAGGTCTTCTTATCGCCTGATCAAAAATTAGATCAACTCCTTTTCTGTAAAAATTGGCGGGATTCAAATAGCCAACCGTAAGAAATGAACCTGGATTCTTATCTGTCTTTTTTTGAAATAATTCTGAATCGTATCCAAAATGAATGGTAGTGCATGGCGCTGTAGCCTTCGGGCAAAATACTATGTAGCCCTGCTTTGGTAAGTCACTATCCGTGTAGCCATACTCTGTAAACTTCAAGCTTTCATCAACTGGGGCAATGTGCGTAGCCAAATTGAGCGACCATCGGGTAAAAGCTCCTTGCAGAGTGTTGTTGAAATTACCGTAGTTGATAGATGGAAAGGAGACACAATCACTTCCGCCTAGCACAACAATTGCGGGTTTATTGAATAGCCGTGAAAAAAGTGCCGGTAAAAATGAATGATAACCGCCAAATAAGGTAACCGTAGCCTTAGCAGTTGGTAGATGAAAAAGTAGGAAGAAAAACTGATGAACAAACAAGAGCGGAACAAGAAATTTATTCCTTGGAATAAACTCGAATCTGACCACATCAAACTCGCTTCCTAAGACCTCTAAATCTTTCCTTGCAAACGAGGATTTCACATTCTGTGAGTATATGATTTTCCCGTTTTTCAATTCGTTTCGAAGATAACAATTAGCTTTGAGGCCGGTCAGAAAGAAAGTGGATGGTTGTAGGAAATGGGTTAATTGCTAGAGCCTTTTCTTTGTTCAAAGAAAGGGAAGATGTGATAATTTTTGCGTCAGGAGTTTCGAACTCGAGTGAGACTTCGTCAGAAGCCTATGCTAGAGAAGAAAACTTGCTGCGCAATCATCTCCGAAAAAACACATTACTTGTTTACTTCAGCACGTTTAGTGTTTTCGACCCAAGCCTTGCAAACTCAGCTTATGTTAAACACAAACTGGCGATGGAGAAACTGATTCAGACTGAATCAAATTCACACATCATTTTCAGGCTTCCAATTATGGTTGGCGGCTCAAAAAACCCCAATACGTTGGTTAATTTTTTAGTGAATAACATTCAACAAAATCAACGCTTTACGCTGTATTCAAAAGCCTGTAGATATTTATTGTCCGTTGAAGATTTGACCAACATTCTCCCGTCCATTATCAACGATTCCAAATTTGCTAATAGTGTTTTTAATGTGAGCAACACTGGTCAACTTAAAGTGACTGAAATTGTGTCAGGCTTAGAACGTGTTCTCAACAAAAAAGCATTGTTTGAATCTGTTGAAAAGGGAGATTGCTACACCGTAGAGATTTCAGAAGAAATAAAATCACATCCTGGTTTTAAGGTGTCTGGCCTTGACGAATTGCTTGCTAAATACTACACCGTTAAGGCATGAATCTGTATAAGTTCAAGCATTATTACAAGAACAAATATTTGGTTTCGCCATTTGCAAAAAGGCGGTTTGCCCTTTCGTATAATTACAAGTACAAGTGCCTCTGGTTTAGGACACCTAAAGTTGGAAGTCGATCTATTAATGAACATTTCCTAGAAAACACTCCTAAAGATCAATACATCTATAGCTCTGCTGTAGGGTACAATCCAGATGATTTTAAGGATTGGTACAGATTTGCTTTCGTTAGAGAGCCAACGGATCGCTTTATTAGTTGCTGGAAGGACAAAGTACTGAACCAAAATTTCTTTGGTTTTGACTCTCAGACCTACGAAAAGATGAAGGATCTCAATCTTTTTCTATCATGGGTTGAAACGTTAGATATTGACGAAGCGGAGGAGCATTTACGTTCTCAGCATTCGCTCATTGATTTGGAAAATCTCGATTTTTTAGGGCGATTAGAGAGCTTCGATGCTGATTTTCAGCAGGTAGCAGATGCTATCGGAATGCCGATAAAGAAGGCATACAAAAAGAATACTTCAGGTACTAGGCAAATTGAATTAACAGACGAAAATCGTACTCGCATCAGAAAAATCTATCAGCGAGATTACGAATTGCTTTATCCTACGCTCTGAACCAGCCATTTTACCGCTTTAGTTTATTCCAAACTGAAAGCATCATGTTGTTCACGTCTTCAGACAGCTTTAACCAAAGCGCGAGTGGAACAAATAACGTAACAATCAACGTTGATCTTAGGATGATATCAAGAACAAAATGTGATTGCACTGGGAGTAAAGTGCTAACCCCGTAGCTACCCAACCCAAGAATTAAAGTTGCAGCCGACTTCCAGCTAAACGGCTCGAAACCAAACATCATTTTCAGGAACAAATACTTGGCAACATTAAACGTACAAAGTGAAATACCGGTGGCTATTGCAGCACCAACAATGCCATAAAGGGGGATAAAAAACAGATTGAGCATGACGGTAAGAACCAATAAAACCAGATTAGAATAGGTGTCGAATTTGTACCATTTTGAGGTGGTAATTACCCCTCCATTAAGTCCAAATCCGATATCGGCCATTCTGCCTAAACCAACAAAAAAGAGCACCCATTTCCCACTCGAATATTCGGAAGGTAAGAGCTGAAAAATATTTGCTTCGTTAGCCCACAAACCGGCAAATATCAGGGTTCCGAATAGTAACTGATTGATAGATGTTTTGGCGTACACGTCTTGAACCATTGCCTTATCGTCTCGTTTCCACGCATCGGAAACCACCGGCAATGATATGTTGCTGATTGCGTTTCGAGGAATATTCATAAGTGCTACTATGTAGATTGCTACTGCATAGAATGCGGTACTTTCTAGGTCAATCATGTAACCTATCATTACCAAATCTACATGGAGAAGCAGGTGAGCGCTGACGCTTGTGAGCGTGGTAAATGAACGGTATTTGAGTATTTCCTTATTGAGCCTAGATGTGAGAAACCCTCTGTCGATTTTAAGTCCTAAATGGCCTATGCTTTTAAGATAAATTGCCATTCCTAATGCCAATAATCCTTGCTGAAGAACAAACAACCAAAGGAATTGATGGATGTCCACCAATTCTAAATAGTAAAGAAAAATCAGCACGGTTGTAGTCATTCTCAAGAACACCTCCTTGAAGAAAACATTGACAACGCTATGGTAAAGTGCTCGAGTATAATTGGCAAGCAGCTGATAAAAAACCTCGAATGCTAAAAACGGAAATAGAAGCAGGTAATAGTCTACAAACAGTGCAGAACCATCTCGTTTAAACTCAATAACTAAGGGCTGAAAAAGGTAAAGAAGAATGGAAACGACAACTATCCCTAAAAGACCCCAAAGCAGAGAAATACCTAGCAATCCGTGATGATTATTTTCATCTCCGTCCCTAAACTGAGGGAAGAATTTGATGATTGCATTGGTCATTCCAAAAAGCGCGAATTGTGCAGAAATACCTACTACCGCGATAAGCACTCTGGTAAGTCCAAATTCTTCTGGTTGGAAAAAAGCTGGAAAAAGAAGAACTGCATTCACATATCCCAACCCAAAACCGAGGTAGGAGATAATAGAGGTGAGAATACTTTGCTTTCGAATTACGCCCATTTACAATTTACAACGTGCTAGCCAAAAGATATTTGAAAGGGGAAATTCTACTAAGAAAATTTAACATCATAGCTAGAAACAAATTAGGGTGTCAAGGTAACACTTCCAAATATCCAGTATGGGTGGTTTCTCCCACATTTAAGATGTAAAAGTACACTCCGGAAACAGACGGTCTGCTGGTTTTCAAAATCCCATCCCAAGGAGTATTTACTTCATCGAAAACTTCTATCCCCCACCTATTGTATACCCTCAAACGATATGGACACGAACTGCACTCGACAGAAAAAGGGACAAATATGTCATTCAAACCATCGCCATTAGGTGTAATAACATTCGGGAGACTGCTTGACCAACAATCGTCTAACTCTACAGAGAAAAAAGCTGAATCAACACCGCAGTACCCTGTTTGCTCAAGCCAATAATCTCCGGATTCCGCCACAGTGATAATTGTATCGTTAGATCCAGTGCTCCACAAATAGGTTGGTTGAAGTGGCGCCAACCAGTCTGAATATTGTCTTACACTATCTATTTTAAGAATGGTTGTTGAACCGCAGGCCAAATTAGCTAATGACGCATAAATGGGTTCATTATCCACCCGATAAACATAGGTAGTGTCAGCATCTCCGCCACATTGCTCAGATACACTTGCACTGTACCAATAGGAGTTTGAGATAGTTATCGATTCTCCAACCTCGCCTGTGCTCCAATAAACCAAGGCGTTTAAATTGGAAACTTCAGCCGTAAGTAAAATGCTGTCTCCTGTGCAGACAAAAGCGTAATCTGGCAGATTAATATTGACATCCCCCTGAATAAGTTCTACATGAATAGTATCTAAAAAACTTCCACATGCATCTGTTGCCTCAAGAATATATAGTCCAGAAGTATCAACGGTAATTGTGTTGGTTATTTCGTTAGAACTCCAGTCATATTCCACTTCGCCAATAAAAGAACCTTGAGGTTGGATTTCGAGGTTTTCTGCGCAAAGCACAGTATCTGAGCCTAAAGAAAAATAAGGACCACCAGAAGTAAATAAGAACATTGTGTCTGATATAGAACCACAGTTTGTGATGGCATCAATCCAATATTCACCAGCACTCGTTGCGGTTATGGTTGTATCTCCACTTCCACTAGACCACAGAAAATCTAGAATTCCAGGCCAAGAAGCATCTGGTGTTAAATCTATGGCATCTCCATCACAAATGGTGGTGTCGTTGGGAAGTTGGATGAATACGGCATTAAGCATGCTGACCTCAATAGAATCTGTAGCTGACCCGCAAATATCATCGAGTGTTAGAAAATATGTGCCAGATGAATCTATATTGGCAGACAAACCAACATCACCTGTACTCCAAGTTGCGGAATAACTGCCGTAAGTTTCCACATCTGCAAGAATGTCTATCGATGTGGCGCAAACCAATGTATCGGCAGGGATTGATATGACAGGGTTGTAACCTAAATCAACATGAATGGTGTCCGATTCAATCGAACATTGATCGCTAATTGTTAACCAGAAATCACCTTCAATGGAGACTGTGTCTTGCACCAAGGATGAACCATTGTACCATTCAAAAACATCCGCATTACCTGAAGTAACCGTTGGTTGAAGCAATAGAATAGTTCCGTCACAAATTATGGTATCCAAACCTAAACTGAAGCTCAGATCTTCAGGTATTTCAATATTAATAGTGTCTGAAAAAACACCGCATATCCCATCAATTGTCACCCAGTATGTGCCCGACTCACTAACCGAAATTGATTGAATTTGGGCTCCTGTGCTCCAATTAGTTTGATAATCTGATTCGGAGGTAATCAACAGCAAAGAGTCACAAGCTAGGGTATCGTTGCCTAAACTGAGTTCGGGAATTGGACTAATGATGAGGTTGATTGTGTCATTAATGGCGCAACCTGCCACAAAACCTTCTATCCATACTTGACCGGATTGTTGAACTAAAATGGTGTCTGAAGTAGCTCCGGTGCTCCAAAGAATGTCATCCACAGGGATGGCAGGAAACAGCTGAAACGTTGAGTTTTCACACAATTGAATAGAATCTGAAATCACCGATGGCGCTTCTGCTGGGCCAAGCGATAGCAGCCAAGTACCTCCAGAGTTTCCAAAAACCATATCACCTACAAACAAATCGGGATAACCGTTTCCGTCATAATCGGTTACTAAATCCAGCGCCCGTCCAAATTTGTCACCAGAATTAAGATTGTCTTGAAAATTAGCTTGGCCCTCGGTGATTACCTGTACTGCTAGAACTTCGTATAAAGAATTAAGGTCAATTAGGAGGACGCCACCAACCGAAGGCGAACCGTAATTCATGGATCCGACAGCAATATCTGCCGCATTATCGCACCACATACTAAACCCTCTTGACACTGCTGATCCAAACTTATCTCCAGCACTTATTTCGGCAGCAAGAATGGGAGAAACCGCTGCACTTATCTCTGTATTAGACACTAAGTTTCCTGTATTGGATATTGACATAATGTAAACCCGACCATCATCTACGGCCAAAACATCATCAAAGGGTGCACTAACCAGCACTTCCGTTGTTCCGTCACTGTCCAAATCTCCAAGGCAAGCTATAGACCAACCCAAACCCGCAGTATTAGTTAGGGTACTATTGAAGCCAGGGGTGATTTCCGAAATCTTAACGTGGCTTTGAACAGTTCCATTTGAGTTGAGAAACAGAACATAAACGGCTCCGTGATTGGTGCCGCCATCGTCATCTTCATGAACACCAGCCATGATGTCTATAATGCCATCTCCATTAATATCCCCAATAGAATCCAATCCCTTTCCGAATCTATCGGAAGTACCCAATGGCGAACCTGGCCATCCAACTGAAGCGCTAATTTTCTGTTCGGTTAAGACTGTTCCGTCTGCTTTCATAAAGAGAACCCAAAGAGCACCGGCCCACCCTCCTACATCGTCATCTCCACTTGCGCCAATAACAAGATCTTCAACGCCATTTCCATCTAAATCTCCCACGTTGGTGATTTCAGAACCTAAAAAGCTTTCCTCCACCAAATTCCCTTGAAACCCGCCAACTAAATCGCTTATTTTTTGATACGACCCAACCTGTGCGCTGGCATCCATAAATAGTATGTACAGAGCCCCTTTGTTTGACCCACCATCGTCATCGTATGGCGCGCCAACCGCGAGATCCATAAATCCATCTTGATTAATATCCCCAATAGGTGCGACTGCATAACCAAACCAATCTCCATTACCGAGGTCTGGAATTCCTCCACCTTCAAACTCATTAATAGGCTGTTCAAATACAATTAACGGGTTTTGGCCAAGAGCACTAAAGGCAGCAGCAAAGCACACCACGACCGTAGCAACCAATTCACGTATGCCAATAAAATGTCCGAGAACCATATACTAAGAAGCCAATGTGATCTCAACAAAGTAAGACATTCAAACCTAAGATGCCCCGACCTAATCCTAAAGTGAATCCAACATTGCCGCCAAATCCTTAGTCAAACCCTTTCTGCTGAATTTTTGAATAGCAGAATTAGATGCTTCGACTGATTGATTTTGGTACAGACTTAAAATGGCAGATTTAATAGCTAGCAAATCGTTTGTATCGGCAATAATTCCTGCTTTAGTAATCTCTAAAACGCGTCCTATATCACTTACAGCTGGACCAACAGCCAAAATTGGTCTTCCCGAGGCCAGGTATTCGAAGAATTTCCCTGGAAGAATTCCAGTAGCGTTTAACGTATTGTTGATGCAAACCAATAATACCTTGCTCCTTCTTTGATAGTTAAGAACCTCAACATGAGGGACATAGGCAATCTCTTCCCAGTTTTCTTCTAGACCGAATTCCTTAATGGATTCTCTTACCGAATAATCAACTACTCCAACGGTTCTAACAACAAGGTTTGACGCAAAGTCTGAATGCTCTTGTTTCAATTCTGAAAGAGCTTTCCAAAACATAATGTGATTTCTAGAAGGTGTAAATGTTCCAATATGGCTAATCGTAAACTTCTCATCTAGAGTAACCTTAGTCTCAGCAAAATCTGCAGAATCAAAGCCATTGGTGAGTGTTTCAACTCTCTTTGCTCCCAATGCCTTCATTTCCTCCGTCATGGTGTACCCAATGGTTAGAGTGAGGTCTGCATTTTTAAGCACCTCCTGCTCCAAACTATGGTGTTTTCTATCTGCCCAGCTCGACAGCATTAACTCTTGGTAAAAATCGATATTGGTCCAAGGATCTCTGAAATCGGCTACCCATTTAACCCCGAGGGTCTTTTTCAACTCAAGGGCAATAAGATGCATGCTATGTGGCGGACCTGTAGAGACGATTGCATCAATTTTATGCTCGTTGATGTACTGGGTGAGATACTTTACAGATGGCTTTATCCAAAAACGTCTTGCATCAGGAATGAAGAAATTCCCCCTCACCCAAACAGCTATCTTTTTCAATAAACTTGGTTCTTTCTTCTCGGAGACAAAACCTGCTGCAATCTTTTTGTTCTTCTGACCTAAAAACTGACGATACCATGTATATGGTTCCCAAATAGGCTGCCGCAGTATTTCAATGCCCTCGGGCACATCTTTCAGCAAGGATTCATCGATTGCAGGAAATTCTGGGTTTTCGGGAGTGTAAACGATTGGCTCCCATCCAAACTCGCGTAAGTATTTAACAAACTTAAGCCAACGCTGTACGCCAGCCCCACCACTTGGCGGCCAGTAATAAGAAATGATGAGAACCTTTTTCAAGGCGACTAATCTTTTTTCGAGCGTACATCTAGCGCCACTCCTCCAACTACAAATAGGAACATAAGTATTGAGCCGAACAGTGAAAGGTTTTCTCCTGTTTCGTAGATTTTTGGTTCAAATTTGAATTCAACCGTGTGGTCTCCAGCTGGAATAATCATACTCCTTAATACATAGTTTGCTCTCCAATGAGGTTTAAGTTCGCCATCCACATAGGCGTTCCATCCATTTGCAAAATAGATTTCAGAAAACACTGCCAATTGATCTGATGAACTTCCTGATTCATACTTCAGATAATTGGGTTGATATTCCATGAAGTAGATGTTAGCCAGACTGTCTTTACTGGGAGAAAACCCAGTCAATTCATTCTCAAATCGTTTGTCAATTACCGCAATTTGGGCTGGGTTAAAATCGTCTTTACTCAACCACGCTAATTCCTGATCGGCATTATCAACCATGGCAACATCACCCACAAACCAGGCATTTCCCATAGCCAACGGATTGGCTCTAACAATTGGTTTCCCCTCTCTATCTGGTGTAATGAAATACTTGGCATTTAGCATGTTGAGAACGCCCAAATTGGTCTTGCTAATGCAAGAATCAATAAGCTCTTGGTATCGCTTCAACTTGGCGCCATGATAACCACCTATCGATTTGTGGAAATAAGAAGTTTTTGAATCGTTGAACGTACTTACAGTTAGGTTCAATACCCTGAAATTAGGGTCCGTGTCTGCTAGTATTTGCTTATCCGCTGCAGTTGGCGCAATCACGCTCTTAGCTCGTGATTTTTTCACAAAATCATCGTCATTTAAATAACGCTGATCAACTTGCCAAAGATCAACAAGCACCAATGTTGAGATGATTAAAGCAGCTACTCCCGACTTCAATTTACCCATCTGACCAACAAATAATACTGCTGCCGCAAGCAATACAAATATTAGTGAGCGCCTAGCATCAGATGACACCTGACTGCTACGATCTTCCTGCAATGCATCCGCAAGCCATTCGAAATTTGTGCCGATTAGTTGTACATCTGAATCTGAAAGAAAATCTAGAAACATGCTCGGTACCACAGCAAATAACAGACACAAACCGCCTACAATTCCAGTAGCAATCATCAGTGGCTTTTTCAAGGAAGCCTTATCCTCCGTTTCAAAAAATGCCTTTAAGCCCAAAACAGCTAAAATTGGCAGAACCAGTTGCGCAATCACCAAAGTCATTGACACTGCCCTGAACTTGTTATATCCAGGGAAATAATTGAAGAACAAATCGGCAAACCAAGCAAAATTCTCGCCCCAAGAGAGCATTATGGATAGCATAAATGCAATGAGCAGCCACCACCTATCAGAGGTTTTGACTACGAACATTCCTAGCACTGCCAAAAAGCAGATAATGGCGCCTAGGTAAACCGGTCCAGAGGTAAATGGCTGAGCCCCCCAATAGGAAGATGTTTGCTGCTGCAGCCTTTGCAATTGTTGCGCTTCTTCTTGAGTTTTAGGTCTATGAGAAACAAATTCTTGATAGGTTTCTGACTTCTCATCTTGAAGAAACGAATACATGCTACTCCCTCCCATGAAATTTGGTATGAGCAAGGTAAAGGTCTCACCTACTCCATAACTCCAGCGCATTGCATATGACTTCTCTAGTCCGCTTTCACCTTGCTGGGTCGACAATTCAGACTTTCCACGCATGGTTTCTGCACCGTAGTCTGCGGTTGTCCAAAGTGCGCTAATGTTAGGCCCTACTGCAATCAATGCAGCAACGACCATCATTCCAGTGGCCTTACTAAAGTTGGCAAGCTGACCGGCTTTAATCGCCTCAACTAACTTAACCGCACCCAAAATGAGAACGGTCAGCAACAGGTAATAAGTAATCTGAAGGTGATTAGTAGCTATTTCGAGGGATAGAAAAAGTGCAAGAAGTGCGGAGCCTAGAAAATATCTTCCCTTGTATGTAAGCAAAATGGAACCAATAACAGGCGCCATATAAGCCATGGCATGCACCTTTGAATTATGACCAGCCTCGATAATAATTAGAGTATAAGATGCCAACCCAAAGGCAAGTGAACCGGCAAGTGCATAACGCCATCCAACTCCCATCATTAAGAACATAAAATACGCTCCGGCAAACATGAAAAACAGATAATTGATGGGGCGAGGAATCAACTGATTCATCGCCTTAAGCGCCTTTTGCGCCCAGTTATTTGGGTACAAAACCGAAATTTGATAAGCTGGCATTCCACCAAACATGGAGTTGGTCCAAAGTGGTTCTTCGCCTGTGTCTTCTCTGAAATCGGCTATCTCCTTACTCATACCAAGGAAATTGACAATGTCAGATTGTACTAACTCCTTCTTCTTGAATACAACCGGATTCATATACGCTACCGCCACACATAAAAGCGCTATTAAAGCGGCTACATGAGGCAAGAATTTCTTCAGTTTATCCATGATAAATAATGTAAATGTGGGGTAATGAGTTAGTCAAATGTGCTATTCTTTGATTTCCTCAAAGTCAACATAATCGCCTTCTGTGTCTGAAACACCCTCTTTCTTTTTTGCTGCTCCTTTCTGAATAACTACTTCACCTTCCTGAAAATCTGAGTGACCATTTTGTTGCTCATAGGCTTGCCGCATTTTCTCTTCCATGTTCTGCTGGGCCTTTTCTACCACCTTTTTTGCTACCACTGGAAAGAAGAGTCTGAACAACACCTTCCAGAGGTAGTAGAAAACAACCAAGAACACAATTACCTTAAGTAGCATATCAAATCAGTACTCTATCGGCTAAGATATAGGTTACGCTCAGAATATATTTCCCTGAAGAACTCGTCATCAAGATCATCAATGAACCGAATTGCCTCACCTGTCGACTTCATTTCAGGGCCTAATTCCTTGTTTACATCGGGGAATTTCTCAAATGAGAATACAGGAATCTTTATTGCGTACCCTTTTTTGTAAGGATTGAATTTAAAGTCTTTTAACATCTTCTCGCGCATCATAACCTTAGTAGCGTAGTTCACATAAGGTTCGCGGTAAGCTTTCGCGATGAAAGGAACCGTTCGTGATGCACGTGGATTTGCCTCAATGATATAAACCACTTCGTCCTTCACCGCAAACTGAATGTTGATGAGTCCGATGGTGTTCAATTTCATCGCAATGATGCGCGTATATCGATCAATCTGTTCTAGCACGTTATCACTTAAGTCGAACGAAGGAAGCAACGCATAGCTATCTCCAGAATGGATTCCAGCGGGTTCGATATGTTCCATAACTCCTAAGATGTAGACATCTTCTCCGTCACAAATCGCATCGGCTTCAGCCTCAATAGCGCCTTCGAGAAAATGATCCAAAAGAATTCTATTTCCTGGAATATCCTTTAAAAGATTGACAACGTGATTTTCTAACTCCTGCTCGTTGATCACAATCTTCATATTCTGACCTCCCAACACATAAGAAGGGCGAACCAAAAGAGGAAACCCGAGGTCCTTACAAACCTCCAGCGCTTTGTCAGCGTCTTCCGCAACTCCGAATTTTGGATAGGGAATATTGTTTTCCGCTAAAAGCGCAGAAAAACGCCCACGATCCTCTGCTAAATCCAATGATTTAAAGTCGGTGCCGATGATTTTAATTCCGTGACGTTCTAGTTTCTCGGCAAGCTTAAGTGCGGTTTGTCCACCTAACTGAACAATTACACCTTCTGGTTTTTCATGAAGGATGATGTCGTAAATGTGTTCCCAGAAAACAGGTTCGAAATAGAGCTTATCAGCTACATCAAAATCGGTAGAAACCGTTTCTGGATTGCAGTTAATCATAATGGTTTCGTAGCCACATTCTTTGGCGGCTAAAACCCCGTGAACACAGCAGTAATCGAACTCAATTCCCTGCCCAATTCTATTTGGACCCGAACCTAGAACAACAATCTTCTTCTTGTCGGTTACAACACTTTCGTTCTTGTCTTCAAAAGTTGAATAGTAGTAGGGTGTTTGAGCTGGAAATTCGGCAGCACAGGTATCCACTAGTTTGTATACTCGTTGGATATTGAACTCTTGCCGTTTTTTAAACACCTCACTTTCCCAGCAATTAAGCAAGTGAGCAATCTGTCTATCGGCATAACCCTTTTGCTTCGCTTCGTAAAGGAGTGGCTTTGGTAAATTTTCGAGCTTGAAGCTCTGAATCTCATTTTCCAACTCAATTAACTCATGTATCTGTTCCAAGAACCATGTGTCAATTCTGGTAATCTTCTTAATCGTTTTGGTTGGAATGCCCATTTTAAAGGCATCATAAATATGGAACAATCGATTCCAACTGGCATGTTTCAGGCTATGAAGAATCTCATCTTGATTCTTGAGTTCCTTGCCATCAGCACCCAGTCCGTTTCTCTTTATCTCAAGCGACTGACAGGCTTTTTGAAGCGCTTCTTGAAAAGTGCGACCAATTCCCATCACCTCACCAACAGACTTCATCTGAAGTCCTAATTCTCTATTAGACCCTTTGAATTTATCGAAGTTCCAACGTGGAATTTTCACAATTACATAATCCAACGTAGGCTCAAAAAACGCTGATGTCGTTTTTGTAATCTGATTATCCAATTCATCCAAATTGTACCCAATAGCCAACTTAGCGGCAATCTTCGCAATAGGATATCCCGTAGCTTTTGAAGCCAAAGCAGAAGAACGACTTACCCGTGGGTTTATCTCAATCGCAATGATGTCCTCATTCACATCATCGCTCACAGCAAACTGAACGTTACATCCGCCAGCAAAATTCCCTATAGAGCGCATCATGTGAATTGCCATATCTCGCATTCGCTGATATGTTTTATCACTAAGTGTCATAGCTGGTGCTACTGTGATAGAATCACCAGTATGGATACCCATCGGATCGAAATTCTCGATGGAACAAATGATGACAACATTATCGTTGTTGTCTCGAAGTAACTCCAATTCAAACTCCTTCCAGCCGAGAACTGCTTTATCAATCATTACCTCATGAATAGGAGACAAATGAAGTCCTCGCGTTAACTGCTTATCAAACTCAGCGGGGTCATAGACAATGGCGGCTCCTGCTCCACCCAAGGTGTAGGAAGCCCGAATACACAATGGAAATCCAAATTCCTGTGCTACTTCTTTTCCTTCTAGGAATGATTTGGCGGTAGTTTGCGGAGCCATAGCAACTCCAATTTCACCCATTAATTTTCGAAACTTCTCGCGGTCTTCAGTCACCTCAATTGCCTCTACATCTACCCCGATCATCCGTACACCATATTTCTTCCAAATGCCCATCTCCTTGCATTTTATTGCAAGATTTAAGGCAGTCTGACCTCCCATTGTAGGAAGAACGCAGTCAATATCATGCGCCTCCAGAATTTCAACGATGCTTTTAGGTTCAAGAGGTTTCAGATACACATTATCAGCCGTCACAGGGTCGGTCATAATGGTTGCTGGATTTGAGTTGATAAGAGTCACTTCAATTCCTTCTTCTCGTAAAGACCTGGAGGCCTGCGAACCAGAATAATCAAACTCACAAGCCTGTCCAATAACTATTGGTCCGGAGCCTATTATCAAAACGTGTTTTATCGAATTATCTTTTGGCATTTTCTATTGGGTTTGTCGACTGCTCAAATTCCTGCGAAGTTAGTGTCTAGACGATGCTACCTTTGTGAAAATCGTAGTCAGTTTTAAACATTTTATCCCCTAAACGACTCTTGCGAAAAATCATTAAAATAGGCCGAGTACACTGGAGTTATCTTGACAGTGAAAAAGGAGACGAGGTTTGGCTGGGATTTCATGGCTTTGGTCAAGGGGCTGAGGTGGTAAATCACTTTTTAAAAACGCTTAGACCTGATGCTCGAATTCTCAGTTTTGACCTACCATTACATGGAGAAACGTTCGTAGAAAAAGGCTTTATAAAACCAGGAGAGCTTGCAGAATTACTTGGGAAAGCTCTCATCGAAACGGATGTTAAATCATGTAACCTCTTTGGCTTTAGCCTTGGCGGAAAGGTAGTTTTGAAGATGGTGGAACTGGCGCCTGGTAAAATTGACAGAGTTGTTTTAATAGCACCCGATGGATTAAAAGTCAACCCGTTTTATGGATTTGCAACGAATACAGTAATTGGAAGATTGTTATTCAAGCTAATTATTCGATTTCCGCAGCCGTTTTTAGGAACGAGTCTGATTTTGGCGAAATCAAGATTAATGAATCCGAAAATTCATGATTTTGTTACTAGCCAAATGGGCAATAAGGAAAAGCGACAAAAGGTGTACGACACATGGCAAATTTTCAAGAAAACAGTGCCAAATTTAGATGACGTTAGAAAGAAAATTTGGCGTTATCGCATGAAACTCACGTTAGTTTTTGGCATAAACGACCGAGTAATCCATCCAAAACTTGCTAAAAAGCTATCTGGCGATAACTGCAAGTCTGCTAGCGTGATAATGCTAAATGCCGGACACCACTTGCTTACCAAAAAGCACGCAGAGGTACTCAAAGATCAAATCCAATAAAAAAAGCCCGTCCAAATTGGACAGGCTTTTTCAAGTTTTACCTATATAAAGCTTACTTCTTATCTGCTCTTTCGTCAGACACAGTAAGTTTCTTTCTTCCTTTTGCTCTTCTAGCCGCTAGAACATTACGTCCGTTCGCTGAAGCCATTCTGCTACGGAATCCGTGCTTGTTGCTTCTCTTTCTTCTAGATGGTTGAAATGTTCTTTTCATTACTCCTTCTTATTTGGGCGTGCAAAGATAGACTTCGTTTTAATTTTTGCAAACATATCTTCCGCAAAATAGTTTCATTAAAATAACTTTGCCGCCCAAACATGGCCAGAAGAGATAGATTAGAAACAGAAGATTTGCCAAAAGTGAAGGTTTCTGGCGAAAGCCTGAAGCGGATTTCACGACTTTTTGGATACTTCAAACCACATAGACTCAAGTATTATTTAGGTCTGTTTTTCCTTTTCCTTACCGGAATTACAGCATTAATATTTCCAAAACTTATTGGAGATATGGTTGATACGGCCGAAGAAGCGATGCTTGCGGACATTGACCGCATCGCGCTTTTCCTCTTATTGGTGTTCATTTTTCAGGCAGTATTCTCGTTTTTCCGAATTTATCTATTTGTAAATGTGACTGAACACGTTTTGGCCGATTTGAGAAAAGACACGTATAACCAGCTCATTCGACTTCCGATGTCGTATTTCTCTCAAAATCGGGTTGGAGACATGAACAGCAGGATAGCAACTGACATTAACATGTTGTCCGATACGTTTACAACGGTAGTTGCAGAATTCCTTCGACAATCTATGCTTATTGTTGGTGGAATTGCATTTCTAGCCTACACTTCTGTTGAACTAACACTAGTAATGCTTGGCATTGTGCCATTGGTAGCCGTTTTTGCGGTTGTTTTTGGTCGTATTATCCGTAGAATTTCAAAAGAAACGCAGGATAGAATTGCCGAATCTAACACCATAGTAGAAGAGACACTTGCTGGCATTTTCAACGTAAAATCGTTCGCCAACGAAGTTTATGAAAGTGTTAGATATGCAAAAAGCACCGAATCTATTATTGAAAAAGCACTTCAAGGTGCTAGGGCTAGAGGCTTCTTTGCATCGTTTATAATCTTCTGTCTATTCGGTTCAATCGTAGGCGTAATCTGGTATGGGGCTCGTTTGGTAAACCAAGATTTGATGACCTTCGGAAACCTGATTCAATTTGTGCTGTATTCAGTATTTGTTGGTGCATCCATTGGTGGAATTGCAGAAATGTATGCACAAATTCAGAAAGCTATTGGCGCAGCAGAACGTATTCTTGAAATCTTGGATGAGACTCCGGAACCTCATGATATTTCAAATCCGAATGCTATTAACATTTCTGGCTCTCTCAAGTTTGATAATGTTCATTTTACATACCCTAGTAGACCAGATATTTCGGTTTTAAATGGGGTAAGTTTTGATGCAAAACAAGGAGAAACAATAGCACTGGTTGGCCCATCTGGCTCTGGAAAATCTACTATTGCATCTCTAGTGCTTCGTTTTTACAATCCTAACCAAGGGTCAATTACCATAGACGGAATTGACACAAAGGAGATGGGGCTGGAATTTTTACGAAACCAAATGGCCATTGTTCCTCAAGATGTTATTCTGTTTGGAGGAACGATTAAAGAAAACATTGAATATGGTAAGCCTGGAGCGTCTATTGAGGAAATTGAAGCGGCCGCGCAGAATGCAAATGCGCACATTTTTATTGACGGATTTCCAGAAAAGTATGACACCATTGTTGGCGAGAGGGGAATTCAACTTTCTGGTGGTCAGCGTCAGAGGATTGCGATAGCGAGAGCAGTACTAAAAGATCCTCGAATTCTCATCTTGGATGAAGCTACAAGTTCGCTCGACTCTGAATCGGAACGGTTAGTACAAGAAGCTTTAGACAAATTGATGGTTGGCAGAACATCATTGGTAATTGCTCACCGCCTTTCTACCATAAGAAAAGCAGACCGAATTCTTGTTTTAGACAAAGGAACCATCACCGAAGACGGAAAGCATGAAGATTTACTTGCGAAAGAAGGTGGGCTCTACAAAGGGTTGCTAGAGCTTCAGATGCAGGTTTAGAATTGCTTTATCCAAACTACTTTCTTGGTTTCAAAAAACTCTTCCTCAAAAGAATCTGAAATATTGTAAAGGTTGGCCTTTACCCGAGCTTCAATTATCTCCTCGGTTAAGTCGCCACCTTTTAGACAAATCAAACCTTTTACGGCTTTCTTACTCTTTGAATTGAGTTTCTTAAACAACCAATGCCTGAGTTGGCCTAAACGTGCCACTGCTCGTGTAACTATTACATCATAAGTTTCGGTTCCTTGCTCCATTCTACCATGCACCGCAACCACATTAGTCAGTCCAATGGTTTGAGCAACTCCATTCGCAACCTTAATCTTCTTACCTATACTATCCACCAATTTGAACTGACAATTTGGGAACATAATTGCCAACGGAATGCCTGGAAAACCGCCTCCAGTTCCCACATCCAAAATGCGAGTTCCATCTTCAAAATCTGCAATGGTTGCAATGGCTAGAGAATGCAGGACGTGACGTTCGTAGAACAGGTGAAAGTCCTTTCTAGAAACAACATTTATTTGGGTGTTCCATTCTAGATATGCGTCATACAGCATTTCAAATTGCTGCTTCTGCAAATCAGTAAGACCATCAAAATACTTGAGTATTATTTCCCAAGAAACAGGAACTGAATCCATCGGAATCAGATTTTTTCCTTGCTGTTCTTGAGAATGTTGTAGAGAAATTCTCTGGCTCTAAACAATTGCGCTTTCACGGTGCCTAGCGGTAAATCTAGTTCTTGCGCAATTTCCTCATAAGAGTACTCTTTGAAATACCTCAATTCTACCAAAGTTCTGTAGCGCGGCTTCAATTTCTCAACTACACCGTGCACCAACAGTTTCTTCTGTTCGCGTATATAAGTCTCTTCAGGATTAAGCGTGCCGGATGGAACATCCATGGTCATTTCGCCACCATCTCCCCTTTCAAAAGGTTTATCCAATGAGAGAAGATTTTTCTTCTTTTTTCGAATAAAATCGATGCAATTGTTGGAAGCAATTTTAAACAACCAAGTGCTAAAAGCATAGTTAGGCGTATACTGGTGTAGCTTATTAAATGCCTTTCCGAAAGCTTCAATCGTTAAATCATCTGCATCATCCCGGTTGTTCACCATCTTAAGCAGCATAAAATAGATGCTATCGCGATAACGATCCATCAGCTGAGCATAAGCTTTCTGATCACCACTATCAATTGCCGCCCTTACCAGGCGGTAATCCAACATTGCCTTATCGGATAAGTCTGGATTTATTTCTACCTCCATCTAATGGGTGATTTTACACGGTTAGATACTGCCAAAGCGGTGTTAAAAAAAGGCGTAAAAAAGTCGCCTATGAGCGAAAATAGCAAAAGATCGTCCTCGTCCAAGAGTCGTGCTACCACAGTTATGATCGATAAATGACCAATCCACTTTAGACCAATTCCACATAAAGCTAACCAGTACATTGTTTGTGTCGACAAAACAGCGAAAAACGACAGATAAAACAAAAGATGAAACAAGGTAAATAGACCCAAAAATATTTTTGAGGAAATCTTGTAATACCCTCCAGTAGACAGATGTCGTCTCTTTTGGAGCATCCATGCCGAAAAATTCTCGGGAGTTTGAGAAACTGTATGTGCTTCCTTTCTTACCTCAATACACGTGTTGGCGGAAGTGGCTACTTCATTCACCAGAAGATCGTCATCTCCGGATGCCACGTGTCTATGTTTGACGAATCCTTTGGTTTTAAAGAATAACTCCTTGTTATACGCTAGATTACGGCCCACACCCATGTATGGAAATCCCGCCAAGGCGTAAGAAAAGTACTGCATAGCAATATGAAGAGACTCGTATCGATAAAGCTTATTAAAAAGCCCCTTTTTCTTTTCGAAGCTTCCGTATCCGAGAACGATTTTCTCGTTATCAGACAGACCCTGTGCCATGCAAGTCAACCACTGCTTTGATTTTGGGTAACAATCGGCATCTGTAAATACTAGATTATCATATTTTGCGCCTTTGATACCCATGGAAATGGCGAATTTCTTCCCTCTCATTTGGGTGTTTTCCGTTGTGAGATTTATCACCCGCAAGTGATTGTATCTCTGTTGCCAAGCTTGCAAGAGCAGGTCGGTTTCATCTCTAGAATGATCGTTAACCACTATTACTTCATACTCTGGATGGTCTTGTTCTAAGATTAACTGAAGGTTTTTCTTTAAGTTATCCTCCTCATTCCAAGCACATATTATTACTGAAACAGGCTTAACGTCTACTTCCGAGTGGACCGGCTTGTACAATGCCAACCGAAGAAAAAAGAAGAGATAATAGAATAGTTGAACTAGCAAAGAAACCACGAAAATTCCGACAACAATTAGTTGCCACAACGGAAGAGATTCTATTTCTGCTAAACTCATAGTAGTTGCTGGCAAATCTAACCAACGGCTGAGGGGCATTTAGGTACATTTGGGCGATTTTATGAACATGGGACTCAAGTTTAATCTTACGCACACCGACCCCGAATCGAAAGCCAGAAGGGGGCAAATAACCACCAACCACGGAGTTATTGAAACGCCCATATTCATGCCGGTGGGAACACTTGGGACCGTAAAAGGTGTTCATCAGCAGGAACTTAAACAAGAGGTAAAGGCCGAAGTTATTCTTGGCAATACGTATCACTTGTACCTACGACCTGGAACCGAAACATTGGAACAAGCAGGCGGGCTTCACAAATTCATGAACTGGGACCTTCCTATTCTTACTGATAGTGGTGGATATCAAGTTTATTCGCTTGCGCACAAACGTAAAATCACTGAAGAAGGAGTCACTTTTGCCTCTCACATTGATGGATCTAAACACTTTTTTAGTCCAGAAACTTCAATGGATATTCAGCGTTCCATTGGCGCTGACATCATAATGGCATTCGATGAGTGCACACCTTATCCGTGTGATTACAACTACGCCAAAAATTCTTTAGAAATGACACATCGGTGGCTAAAGCGCTGCTGTGACCATGTTGATTCTACCCAATCTATGTATGGCCATCATCAATCACTTTTCCCGATTGTGCAAGGCTCAACCTACACCGATTTACGAGTAAAAAGTGCCGAGATAATTGCCTCATTTGAACGAGAAGGCAACGCTATTGGAGGCTTGAGTGTTGGAGAACCAGATGACGAAATGTACGCGATGACTGAAGTGGTTTGCGATATTTTACCAAAAGACAAACCACGCTATTTAATGGGTGTTGGTACTCCGGCCAACTTGTTAGAAAACATTGCTTTAGGGGTTGATATGTTCGATTGTGTTCTCCCAACTAGAAATGCCCGTCATGGACTTATCTACACGTGGAACGGCATGATGAACATGAAAAACAAAAAATGGGAAAAAGACTTTTCGCCTTTAGATGAGAACGGAACTGCTTCCGTTGATTTACTATATAGCAAGGCCTATGTCCGGCATTTATTTGCTTCAAAAGAATTACTCGGACCACAGATTACTAGCATTCACAATTTAGCCTTCTATTTAGAGTTGATGCGACAAGCCCGACTACATATTGAAGCTGGAGATTACCGAAAATGGAAAGATCAAATGGTTCCTAAACTTCTCACAAGGATTTAGCACAAGGTGTTTACTCGGTTAGATAGATATATACTCCGTCAGTTTCTCGGAACGTTCTTTTTCACCATTGGGCTAATCATTTGCATTACCATAGTTTTCGACCTTTCAGAGAAGATTGACAACTTCATTGAACACCAGCTTTCGGTTTGGACCATTGTTAGCGAATACTACATCTTTTTCATCCCTTATTTCGCGAATCTCTTCAGTCCGCTTTTCATTTTTGTTGCCGTAATTCTATTTACATCAAGGATGGCTTACAGGTCTGAAATCGTAGCCATTCTCAGTAGCGGGGTCAGTTTTTACAGAATGATGGTTCCGTATATGATTGGATCTACCGTTTTAGCTTCAATTAGTCTTGGATTGAATCATTTCATCATCCCAAAAGCAAACGAAGGCCGTATAATTTTTGAGAACAAATACATTAATCAACCCTACAAGTTTTACGGGCGAAACCAACATTATCAAATTGAACCAGGTACGTTTATTTATTTCGATTCTTACAGCGCAGAAAGAATGACTGGGTACAAATTTGCACTTGAGAGGTTTGAAGATGGCAAGCTTACCTATAAGCTTATTTCAGACCACATTATGTACGACACAACCATTCAAAAATGGAGTGTAAAGAAGTACTACGAGCGCACTTTTGACGGAGTGAATGAACGTATTCGCGAAGCGGAAAGACTCGATACGATTTTTCCTTTTCAGCCTAAAGATTTTGGTCAAAGACTAAAAATTGTGGAAGCCATGGATTATTGGCAGCTCAATTCATTTATCGAAACGGAAGAAATGCGCGGCTCCAATTACCTCGATTACTTTAAGGTGGAACGTGCTAAAAGAAGCTCTCTTCCTTTTGCAGCGTTCATTCTCACCATTATAGGAGTAAGCTTAGCAAGCAGGAAGGTGCGTGGCGGTATCGGTATGCATATCGGATTAGGACTACTTCTCAGCTTTTCCTACATCCTATTTATGCAGGTGTCGCAAACCTTTGCGATTGAAGGTGGCGTGTCGGTAACATTTGCAGTCTGGATACCGAACATTCTCTACCTAATATTGGGAGCATTTATGCTGTATAAAGCACCCAAATAAGGTCTATTTTTTCGGTTTGTCTGAAACCAACATGGTAATAGCCGCATTCATTACTTCAACATCTGAAGTATCTCGAACAGAAACATTGCAAATCACTTCCGAACAGTTATCCCAATCTATGTGGTTTAAATCGCAGGTTGCAGTAAGATTCGTCTTTGCTTTTTTCACATAATTAACGGTCATTCCAACTGGAATCCATCTTCTATGACTAGGAATTGAGGCTTCCATTAGCAAACCTCCAGTAAACTCGCAGAGGTTGCACATGGCAATAGCGTGTACGGTTTTTAGGTGATTATGAACCGCTCTCCTCTTCTTCATGGAAGCCTTCATGAAATTTGGGCGCAACTCCAATACCTGCGGTCGGATTGTAGTGAAGTAAGGTGCAAATCGTGCAAGGATTCCTGAAAACACTCTCATTCCAAAAGGAATTCCTTTCAGTTTTTCTTGAAGTTTTAATATTCGATTCATGGTTGTTTTATTGCGTTCAAGTTAATTGAAATCCAAGTTGGCTTAATTCATTCCAAAAATTGGGAAAACTCTTCTTTACCACTTGGTGGTTTTCTATTTCATTAACCGCTATAGATGAAGAAAGAACAGAAGCGCTCATTGCCATTCTGTGGTCGTTGTATGTTTTTATTTCTACTGATTCTTTGATAATCGAACCCTTAATTTGAAGTGAGTTCTCACTAAATGTAATCTCCATACCCAGTTTTTCTAGCTCCGTTTTCAAAGCGGAAATTCTATCGGTTTCCTTTAAGCGAAGGTTGTCCAATCCTGTCAATTTCAACTCTTTTCCAAGAGCAGCGGCTAAAAACGCAAAGGTTTGAGCGAGGTCTGGGTTATTCTTGAAATCCATTTCTAAGGGAAACTCAATGACGCCAGAAGATGAAATCTCGATACCATTTTCTTTTTGGCTAGATGAAACGCCAAGTGGCTCGAACCACTCCGAGATAATGGAATCACCTTGGACTGAGTTTAAATTCAATCCTTTCAAAATCAGTTTCGATTTAGGATTGGCACAAATTAAACTATAGAAATAAGATGCAGAACTCCAGTCAGCCTCCATATTAAGCATTGGAATCTTGTATTCTCCTGAAGGAATTCGAATGGTGTTCCCTTCAAAATGGACATCGATTCCACATTGCCGCATACAAGAAGCCGTAAGCTCTATGTAAGGACGAGAAAGCACTTTACCATTGAGCAGAATGGTGAGTCCGTTCTTCATTTTACATGCAATCATCATCAAAGCAGAAACGAATTGACTGCTAACGGAAGCGGACATATTAATTGTTCCACCGAGCAATTTCTTTCCCTTTATATGCAAAGGCGGAAAACCATACTCTTCCAAATACGAGATGTCGGCACCGAGGCGTTGAAGTGCTTCAACCAAATCCTCAATGGGTCTCTCGTTCATTCGGCTATTTCCAACCAGCAGCACTTGCCTTTCCTCCACAATCGAGAAGTAAGCGGTGAGAAAACGCATGGCAGTTCCGGCCATTCCAACATTCACTTCGGTGGAGGTGGTCGCAAGAGCATTGCGAAGTATAATTACGTCTTCTGGAGCCGAATCTGGGAAAGAAATATTCTCTCCTGCCAAAGCGGCTATAATCTGAAATCGATTAGCTATACTCTTTGAAACTGGAAGTTCCACTTCTCCTATTAACGGAGCAGATGGAGCAACTAACTTCATGATTTTGTCACATAAAAAGCAAATGCTTTATCGAGCAATTCTTGGGAAACCTGCTGGTCAATAACCGCTTCTCCTAATTTAGAAAGCAACACAAACTGTGTATTGCCATTGGTGTTTTTCTTGTCGTAGACCAGCAACTTTTTAATCTCAATCCAATCCAACTCTGAGATTAAAACACGCTTGAAGATTGAATCGGTCATCGTACAAATTGAATTGAAATCCTTTTCATCTAGACCACAGACACGCTGCGAAACAAAAGACTCCATTAGCATGCCAGCTGCAACTGCTTCTCCATGATAAACAGGGTTTTGAGTTGCTATAAAATGACTTTCAACAGCATGACCTATGGTATGTCCGAAATTGAGTTTTTTTCGTTCCCTAGCTTCGAATTCATCGGCCTTTACCACATTCATTTTGGTGTTTACAGAAACGGATATCAACTCGTCTTCATTTGCATGCATCAAATCAAGGATAGCAACATCTGAAATAAACGCATGCTTCAAAACCTCCGCCAAGCCACTAGAGTAATGTCTTTTTGGAAGTGTTTTAAGGAAATTAGAATCAATTAGGACTGCTTTAGGCTGAGAAAACGTACCTATCATATTTTTCAATGAACCAAAATCAACACCCGTTTTGCCACCAATGGCAGCATCAACCATTGCCAACATAGAAGTTGGAATATTAACGAATCGAATCCCTCGCATGAAGGTGCTCGCAGCAAACCCTCCTAAATCGGTAACAACCCCACCGCCAAGATTTAGTAAAATGGTTTTACGATCTGCGTTCAACTCAATCAGTTCATACCAAACCTTTTCGCAGGTATTTAACTTCTTATTCTCCTCACCCGCTGGTATTTCTATTATAGGAAGGTTGGCGGTTGCAGGACAAGCCTTATAAAGATGATTCAGACAAATTTTGGTGTTGGAATCGCAAATAATTACTGCTTTTTCGGAAGCGAGGAGTTCCGTTAAAAAAGCCCACGCCTGTTCTCTAAAAAACACCTCATTCATCAACTTTCAGTTCGTTTAGCGTTCATAATAACTGTTTGTTGCTGGATAGACTCTTCATGAATTGCTTCTAGAAACTTATGCAGAAACCGTACAGAAAGTTGCTTTCCCTGAACGTGAGCTTCCCTATCATGCAAAATTTCATTCCAACGTTCGTGCTGCAAAATGGTAAGGTTATGCGCCTTTTTGTACTGTCCTATATCTCTAGAAACCTCCAATCTCTCAATCAGCAAATCGAGGATATCTCTGTCTAAGCCATCAATTGTAGCTCTAAGCTCTTCTAGTTTGGCTTTTACCTCAAGGTCTTGCGAATCTGAATTTCTCCAAACCAGACCTTTCAAAATTTCTTCTAGCTTTTCTGGAGTTACCTGTTGTGCCGAATCACTCCATGCCTCTGCTGGATTGTGGTGAGATTCTAGCATAAGTCCATTCATGCTGAGGTCAATGGCTTTTTGCGCAACCTCGCCTAGCAATTCTCTGTTACCACATATATGACTTGGGTCGCAAATAATTGGAACAGAAGGCATTCTTCGCTTTAGCTCAATCGGAATATTCCAATTCGGGCTATTTCTAAACGGAGATTTCTGAAAAGTTGAAAACCCTCGGTGTATAGCGGCCACGTTATTCAATCCAACGGAATGCAATCTTTCTATGGCGCCAATCCATAATTCAACATCTGGATTAACTGGATTTTTAACCAAAACAGGAATGTTCGTTCCCTGCAGTGCCTCTGCAATTTCTTGCACCATAAATGGATTTACGGTTGTTCTGGCGCCAATCCAAAGAACATCAACTCCACCTTTGAGCGCAATTTCTACATGCGATGTGTTGGCTACTTCGACTGTAATCGGTTTTCCAATTTTCTCGCCTGCCTCTTTTAGCCATCCGATGGCCTCTTCACCTACTCCTTCAAAATTCCCTGGTCTGGTTCTTGGCTTCCAAATGCCGCCTCTGAGCAAGTCAATTGGCAAATTCTTTAAACCTTCAGCCGTAGCTAAAACCTGTTTTCTTGTTTCGGCACTACACGGTCCGGCAATGAGAAATGGTCGGTCTTTTGGTCGAAAATCTATCACCCTTTTTGCTGCATTTTATTTCTCAAAAGATGATCAGCCACAACCAGTGCTGCCATTGCCTCAACAATTGGCACTGCTCGGGGCAAAACACATGGGTCATGTCTTCCTTTTCCTTCTAATTCTACCTGCTTACCAGCCTTATCTACTGTATTCTGGCTTTGCATAATGGTAGCCACCGGTTTAAAAGCCACATTAAATGTGATGTCCATACCATTTGAAATTCCGCCTTGAACCCCACCACTATTATTGGTTGATGTCTGGATTTTATTGCCGTTAGTAATGAACTCATCATTATGTTCAGAACCTCTCATTTGTGTAGATGAAAATCCTGAACCAATCTCAAAACCTTTAACAGCATTAATACTGAGCATGGCCTTACCTAAATCAGCATGAAGTTTATCAAACACTGGTTCTCCCAATCCTGCCGGTACATTGCGTACTACGCATGAGACCACACCACCGAGTGTATCTCCTTCTTTTCTAGTATCTGCAATAAGTTGTTCCATTTTGGCCGAAGCAACAGTATCTGGACAACGCACCAAACTCTCCTCAATCTGATTTAGAGAAACCGCTTGATCATTAACCGTTGCACGGATATTGGCAACCGAAGAAACGTAGGCAACAATCTCAATTGCCAACGGCTCAAATAGCATCTTAGCAAAGGCTCCAGCCACGACACGCGCAGCAGTTTCTCTAGCCGATGAGCGCCCACCACCTCTATAATCACGATGACCATATTTTGCTTCATACGTGAAATCTGCATGGGAAGGACGGAATGCTTCTTTGAGATGCTCATAGTCTTTTGAACGGGCATCGGAGTTCGGTATTGTAACACAAATTGGTGTGCCGAGCGATTTTCCTTCGAAAACACCCGATAAAATTGAAAATTGTTCGGATTCTTTACGCTGTGTAGTAAGCTTAGATTGACCTGGTTTTCTTCTCTGTAGATCTGCGTGAATAAGCTTTTCATCAATCTCAACACCTGCTGGAAAGCCGTCAATTACAACCCCAATAGCAGGTCCATGGCTTTCGCCAAAAGTTGTTATTTGAAATACTTTTCCGAACGTATTGCCAGCCATATCAAACGTAAAGGTAGTAAGCACATTGCGGCTTCCTTACATTTGCCTTAACCGCAAGCAAAATCAAATGTTCAAGCACGTAGTTCTGATTAGTATTTACTTTTTATCAAATGCTGCTTTTGGGCAGAATTTTCAGCCTAGACATCATTGCAGAGCTAGCAAACAGGCTGGAAGTTTCAATGCTACGTCATTAGCAAATCAAGCCGATAGCATGCATATTCAGCATTACGACATCAGAATAGACTCTTTGAGTTTTTCTCAGCAAACCCTGTGGGGAGTAACAACTCTAACAGTTGAATCTAAAGTTGACCAACTATCTGAAATCAACCTGTCACTCGATGGTTTTACAGTAGATTCTGTGCTTAGAAATGGCAATCTCATCTCTCATACTTATGATGGACTCAACTTAAAAATATTGCTTCCATCTCCTATAAACATGGGAGACACAGACACGATTTCAGTCATCTATCACGGTAACCCCGCACAAGACCCTTCTGGTTGGGGAGGCTACTATTGGAATGGCTCTAATTACGCCTATAATATGGGTGTGGGATTTGAAGAGGACCCGCACGTATTTGGCCGAGCTTGGTTTCCGTGCTTAGATGTTTTTACGGATAGGGCGGCTTACGATTTTCACATTAAGGTTTCTGGCGATTACAAAGGATTTTGCAATGGAGAATTGACCTCGGTGGAAGATCACGGAAACGGACTGAGCACTTACCATTGGCAGATGGATGAGCCAATTCCAACGTATTTGGCTTCAATGGCCGTTGCAGAATATCATTTTCTGGAGCGCACATATTCAGGAATTCCTACAATTTGGGCCGCTTTACCACAGGACACTTTGAATGTATTGAGCACATTTCAACATATGCAGGAAGCCGTTGATGCATTCGTATCCGCTTACGGCCCGTACCAATGGGATAAAATTGGATACGCCCTCGTGCCTTTTAATGCTGGTGCGATGGAACATGCATCAAGCATTCATATTGGTAAGCCATTTGTAAACGGCTCATTGACATACGAAACATTGTGGGCTCATGAGCTAGCACATATGTGGTGGGGAGATTTGGTTACCTGCGAAAATCAAGAAAATATGTGGCTGAATGAGGGTTTTGCTGCCTATTCTGAAGCTCTTTTTACTGAGGCCGTTTATGGCGATGAGGCTTACAAGAATTGGATAAGAGAAAATCATAGAGCGGTGCTGCAATTCGCGCATGTAACGGATGGCGATTACTATGCAATGGATGAAATACCACACAGCGTTACTTACGGTAGCACGGTTTACGAAAAAGGGCCAGATGTGGTGCACACATTACGCAATCACATGGGCGATTCGTTATTTTTTGTGGCTTGCAAGGCATACATGGACTCGCTTGCTTTTGGCAATGCAGACAGTTACGACTTACGTGATGAATTTAGTGAAGCGTCTGAGCTTAATCTTAATGCCTTTTTTGATGGATGGGTATTTGAAGCTGGTTTTCCACATTTCTCAATCGATTCCTTTTCAGTGATGCCAATTCCAGATGTATTTCAAGTAGAAGTGTTCATTCGCCAGAAACAGAGAGGAAACACGCATACCTACGAAATGCCAATTCAAGTGAATTTGGCCAATGCAGATTCTAGCATGAATGTATGGCTAAACATAACGGGGCAAACTCAATCATTCATTGTTTATCCATCCTTTGAACCAATCATGATTACAATTGATAGATGGGAGAAAATGAGTGATGCAATTTCAGATTTCGAGCACGTTATTAGCACCGTTGGTACGTATACGTTTAACCAAACAAACGTAGAAATTGAAGTGTTGAACGGTGGTTCAGACACATCGATTATCAGAATAGAAGACCATTTTGTTCAGCCTGACGGATTTATCGGTGAGAATCCGGGTATTTACCTCAACCCCTACCATTATTGGTCGGTTGATGGATTGCTAGCTAACGGATTCCATTCGAGTGCCGAATTTGAATACAACGGAAGTACCAACAACAGTCAAGGCTATATGGATAACGACTTGATACTAACAGAAGACAGCTTGGTTTTCATGTATCGCTTGGGCGCTGGTTACGAATGGCAAGAAGTAAATGGATATGAGGTAGTTACAGGTGCCTCCCTCACCAATAAGCGCGGTAGCGTTGTAATTGACACATTAAAAAAGGGAGAATACGTTTTAGCAAGAAGAGATTTTAGCGCTTCTATCGCAAGTTTAGAAGCGAAAGAAAACAATCCTTTTGCTTATCCAAATCCAACGGATGAAAAAGTAATCTTCGAATTACCTGTAGGAAGTTGGAAGGCGCAACTGATAGACTTAAGAGGTCGAATAGTAATGGAGGAACTAGTTAGCAACGGATTTGAACTAGACGTATCAAGCGTTAAAGCTGGTAATTACGTGTTGCGACTGAGAAATGAGACTCAGCTATTGAGCCAGAAATTGATAATAAAATAGATTTTACTTTACTCTAAAATCCATCATCTTTCTGCCTTCAATAAAGGCTTCTAAATGATCGCCAGCGTTTAATTTACCTACACCTGCTGGGGTTCCTGTAAAAACTAAATCTCCAATTTTCACCATGAAATAGCGAGACGCTTCAGCAATAATCTGATTCACGTTGAAAATCATATCTCCTGTAAATCCTTTTTGAACGACTATGCCATTTATGTGAAGCTCAAAATTGATTGCATTAACATCTTCAAATTCTGAAAGGGGAAGTGTTTTGCTGACAGGAGCAGATCCATCAAACCCTTTTGCCTTTTCCCAAGGAAGACCTTTTTCTTTGCATTTCTGCTGAATATCTCGAGCAGTAATATCTATCCCAATTCCTATTTCCGCATAATAATTTGGAGCAAATTTTTCCAGAATATTTTTGCCCTTTTTGTAAAGTTTCACAAAGATTTCTGCCTCATAATGAATGTCATTTGAGAAATCAGGCAGATAGAAATCGTCATTATTCCGCAAAATGGCAGAATCTGGTTTGATAAAGAAAATCGGTTCTGATGGAACTGGGTTATTCAGCTCCTTAGCATGTTCGGCATAGTTCCTTCCTATACAGATGATTTTCATAACAACCCTTTATTGAAAGCGTCAACACGAAGTTCGGTAAGTACTTTTTTAGTGTAGCTCGGAAATTGAGCATCCATCATCCAAGAATAATACCCTGGCTGTTTTTTTAAGATGTCTATTACTGACACCCCCTTGTTTTTTCCGAAGTTGAAAACAGCAACTCCATCTTCATTTTCCACAATATGTCCGGCAAAATCAACAGAATTACCTCGTTTAGAAAAATCGTGAAGTGCTTCTACTTCCTCCTCTAATTCATCATACTTCTCTACTTGCGCCAACAGTACTTCCATTGTTGCTCGTGTATCTGCCTCGGCACTGTGTGCGTTGGTTAAATCGCCATTACAATAAAACTTATATGCCGCCACCAATGTGCGTTGCTCCAGCTTATGAAAGATGTTCTGAACATCCACAACCTTTCGGTTTTTCATATTGAAGTCCTCATCATTTCGAAGAAACTCTTCCATTAATAGAGGAACATCAAATCTTAGGCAGTTAAAGCCAGACAAATCTGAATTGCCAATAAATTCCTTAATCTGAGTTGCAATCTCTTTGAACAAGGGTGAATTAGCGACCTTCTCGTCTGTAATACCATGTATATCAGAACTTTCCTTTGGAATTGGCATTCCAGGATTGACTAGAAGCGTTAACACCTCTTCCGACAAGTCTGGATTGAGTTTGATTATCGAAATCTCAACAATTCTATCTTCTGCAACATTAACTCCTGTTGTTTCAAGATCAAAAAAGGCGAGTGGTTTCTTAAGGTTCAGCATCAGGATTATTTTCCTGGCACCTCTAATCCAACTTCTACTAACTGATAGGATTTGTGAATAACAGGAACGAATTCTCCCAAACCCTCAATCGTAATTTTCTCGACTAATGTTTGGAAACCAGGTGCATCAATTGTGATATCGTATCTATGGCCAGGTTCAAACGCAAATGTTAATCTACCAGAGTTATAGTTTGGTAAATAGGTGCCAATTGGGTTTCCAGCATCATCTACAACGTTTGCTGTAATATCTAAATTGGTTAGCCCTTTAATAGATGTTTCTGTTGGAGTAAATTTGGTTGGAGCAACCGTAACTTTCTTAATTCGTGTATCCAACCAACTGAAAGTTGTGTCTCCTTTCGGGAAATTTTTCTCATCAAATTTCTGCACCTCTCCTCCATTAACCGAACCAATAATCGTTATTTCAAAAACTTCACCGTTCTTAATCACAACGTTTTTGGTTTCAACAAATTCGAAATCAAACCTATCTGTCGGCTGGTACTCATCTGTAAATGTTTTGGAGTCACCCGTCTCAATATTTTTCCATTCATGGAAATTTATGGTCTCCTTTTCTGGCCCCATAAGCAAGGCTAAATCAACCACCAGAGCCGTCACCAACTCTTCCTCATCATTGTATATAACTCGGTATATGTCTAAGTCTCCAAATCCACCTTTCCGAAGTTGGGCAGTGTAGGCATGACGCGGATTATCCGTAGGGCAATAAGTGAAATTATCCATTGTATTATTGATTGGATAACCTAAGTTAACTGGACGTTCCCAACGGCTAAACTGCTCGTTCCATTCACTTTTGTAAACGTCATACCCGCCCATGCTTTTATGCCCTTGTGACGCAAAATAGAGCGTCTTTCCATCATGAGATATGACTGGGAACATTTCGTCATACTGAGTATTGATTGTTGGACCCAAGTTTACTGGGATTGACCAATCTCCATTTGGCATTCTATTAGACATAAAAATGTCCAATCCGCCAAAACCTGGCTGCTCAACTGGCAGTCGAGCAATAAAAAGCTTTTGAGCATCAGGGGTACAAGTAGCTGCCATTTCTGGTTCATCAGTATTAACAGATTCTCCAAGAGACACACCTTTTTCCCATCTCCTTCCGGTAAACTCGGTTACCCAGATATCGTCAAAACCTTCCATGTTATCAATCATGTAAAACACATGATCACCGAAGGCAGACATTCCTACGAATTCCTCTACGAATTCACTATTAATGGTCATGCCCACCCCTTTGGCTTTGTCGAATTCCCCATTTCTTAGCTTGGCCCAAAAAACATCGGCTGGTTTATAGCCATCAAAATCCAAGTTTTGTCCGGCTACCCCTTTATCACGTTTAGTTGAAAAAACCAAAAACGATTCGTCTAATGGTGTGAATGGATGCATATCTGGACCTTCGGAATTAATCCTAGGACCAAGATTTACAAAAGACACATTCACTGGGTCTTTTATGAATTTTCTTGCATTCTCGCAAAACTCAATCTGACGTGTTACATCTATAATACGCTCGGGTTTGGTGATTTTGAGTTTGTACTTATTGAGGAATAGAAGCGCACTATCTATTTGTTCGTTATACATATACGCAACTCCCAAATCATAAAGCACTTCATCTTCATACTTTTCCTTTGTAGTGACCTTTAATAGGTATGAAATTGACCGACTTTTATCAATGTTTTGATAAAGGTGGCAAAGTCCAACTCGCCAATTGAGAAAGACGTCTTCAGGATCTTGCGCCAGCAATTGAACATATTCCGTAAAAGCATTTTTATAGTCGCCAATATCGAATAGATTTTTGGCACGAGCCTGTGGTGTTGCACCTTTTACATCTTCAACCTGAGCAACGGCAGATTGAAAAGAGAATAAAACACAGGCTACCGCAAGAACAAAGCAGAAAAATGTTCTGCTCCGGGTGTGGTTAAGAGCGATTCTTCTGGTCATAAATCTCAATACTTACCAATTTCCAATTCGTAAATGGCCTGAGTAATAGCGATGTCCGTGTCCTTAAAGTAGAAGACACCACCCCAATCCCAAGTCTTTTTCTCGTAAATCGTAACCACGTTATTGGTATTAATTACATGGCGCAATAGAACAAAGTTCTTGCCATCCACCGTTTCTCTAGTTAGCCCTTCGGGATAAACTTTAGCAAGAGCAGACAGGAACGCAGCTTTTCTTTCTGCCTCATTTAAATCAATCCCTTCTAACTCCTTCTGAATCTGATCGTACTTCACTTTACGGGAAATTGCAAGTTCTTCTTCGGTTTTAGATTGATCTTCTTTGATGGTATTGATACCTTCCAAAGCCTTTAGTCGTTCCTCTTTCTCCTTCGCTAACAATTCATTTTCAGCTTGCTTGCGACTTCTTGCTTCCTCGGCTTTCCGATCAAATTCTTTCTTTGCTTCGTCCTTTCTTCGCTGTTCTTCTGCGACCGCCAATACATTCTGTTCTTCAATAGCTGCTATTTCTTCAAGTTTAGAACTTGGTTCCGCCTCACTTGGCTTTAAAGAACTTGCTTGTTCGAACAAAGACTTTGCTTGTTCTAAATTATTTGCGGCCAATGCCTTATTACCATCTTGAAGAAGCAGAATGTATTTTCTTTCGTTATCCTGCTCCTGCTTCTTGTCTGCAGCAATTTGCTCAAGCGTGCGATCTATGTTTCGAATCTTTTGTTTAGGCGACTGCTCATTTGGCTTTAATTCAGATGCTTTAGCAAAATTTATTTTGGCGGCATCAAAATTGTTTTGATCCAATTCTTGCTCTGCCTCATTCATTAAGTCGGTGTATTTGGTGTCAACCGCCAACTGATCAGCCTCTTCTTTCTCAATTCTTTCAACTTCTATGTTGGCATTCTTGAACTTCTTATCAGCATCTTTATCGTCTGGATATAGCGCTAATGCATCTTTGTAATTTTTCCAACCTGAACGGTAATCATTTTTTGCAATTGCTTTGTCTCCTTCAGATACTAGAGCATCGTAGTTAGCCTTTCTAGCTCTTTCAGCCTCTTCTGCATCCTTCTTGGCTATATCTGCAAGTCGTTGCTCTTCCAGTTTTCGTTGCTCTTCAGCTGCCTTGGCTGCGGCAATCTCTTCTTGCTTCAGCTTGTTCTCGGCATCTGCAATAGCTTTCTCCTCCGCTTTTCTGGCATCTTCTTCTTCTGCTTTTTTGGCTGCGAGTTCATCAGCTTTACGCTTGTTTTCAGCATCTGCGATTGCCATTTCCTCCGCTTTTTTAGCTTCTTCTTCTGCCTTTTTAACTGCAAGCTCTTCGGCCTTACGTTTATTTTCAGCATCTGCAAAAGCTTTCTCCTCAGCTCGTTTTGCATCGTCTTGTACTTTCTGAGCTGCTAGCGCATCTGTCTTACGCTTGTTTTCCGCTGCGAGCTCCAATTTCCTTTGCTCTGCTTCAAGCTTCTCTCTTTCTTTCGCGGCAATTGCTAGACGTTCCTTTTCTTGATTTGTAGCAAATTCCTCTTCTTTACGCTTCTTATCAGCCTCTGCAGAAGCAAGAGTAGCCGCTTCTTTCTGTTCACGTTCTAATCGTGCTACTCGGTCCTTCTCAAGCTGTGCTACTTCTATGCCAGCACGCTCTTTTTCTAGCATATCTCTCTTAGCATCTTCCATTGCCAATTGCTTGGCCTGGACTTCATCGCGTTTCTTTTCTTCTGCTAAACGTTCCTGCCGCTGAACCTCGGTTTTATGTAATACCTCTTCATATGCAATTGCAGCAAGCTCAACATCTTTCTCAGCTTTAATCTGCTCTGTTTTAGCTGTTGTAATCGCTGTTTCCGTTCTTTTCTTTTCGTAGATGGCAAGTTCCTCTGCTTGTTTTGCCTGTTTTGCTTCAAACTGCCGTTCCAAACTTTCTAATTCAGCTTTTTCTGCTGCATTGAACAAAGCAGCAAAATTCACCTTGGTCCCTAGATTACCGGATTGTTTGATACTGTTGCTTTCTTGCAAATAAGCATCGTAAACCGCTTCCGCTTTATTTCTATCCAATTCCTTATCTCCTGTTTCTGGAAGCGTTTCCTGAATCGCACTAACTGTTTTATCTCTATCCCCTTCTCCTTTTTCAATTGCCGATGCTAGCTCTCGTTCCTACACATCTGACGCTGCCGACGAAGATAGGGTTCGGCC